>Ga0134128_10005763_pt1 | contig 15005 bp, 13 predicted proteins | sample KB31754_FD_96462 | JGI IMG/M metagenome (GOLD analysis project Ga0134128, IMG submission 96462) | Terrestrial soil microbial communities with excess Nitrogen fertilizer from Kellogg Biological Station, Michigan, USA - KB3-175-4 | ecosystem: Environmental > Terrestrial > Soil > Unclassified ... | reverse complement strand
GCGTTGCGCTGCGGGCACTGCGGCCAGTGGCTCGGTCCGCCGCTGGCGATCGAGTTGGTGAGCGCCTCGGTCGTTGGCTTGCTCCTGGCCAGGCTCGGCGGCCAGCCAGCGGTCGCGGCTTTCGCCTACCTGGCAGTGGTAGGAGTCGCGCTCAGCCAGGTCGACAACGCGGTTCAGCGACTGCCTGACCGCCTGACCTTACCGGCCTATCCGGCGCTGATCTTGCTGCTCGCCGCTGCCGCCGCGATCACCGCTGACTGGAGCGCGTTCGTCCGCGCGGTGCTTGGCGGGCTGGCTACCGCGGGTGGCTACCTCGCCCTCTGGCTAGTGAGCGCAGGCCAGGTTGGGGGCGGCGATATCAAGCTGGCCGGCCTCATTGGCCTGGTGCTCGGCTGGCTGAGCTGGCATACGCTGCTCGCCGGGGCGTTCGCCGGATTCTTCCTGGCGGCGCTGGTCAGTGCCGGGCTCCTGGTAGCCAGACGGATCTCCCGGCATTCGCGGATCAGCTTCGGTCCCTACCTGCTCGGCGGTGCGCTGCTGGCGACGGTCGCCAGCAGCGCCGCTCCGCATTAAAGCTTTCTGACTAGACGATCAGCTCGCCGTCGATCCGGGTCGTCACGGCCTGCGGCCGACACCGCCATAGAGGTCGGCAGGGTCGTCGTATTCCGGTGGCTCCGGTGCCCGCCATTCGCAGGTGCAAGCCAGCCCAGGTTCGGCTAGCTCAAATCCTTCAAAATATGCGGCTATCGCGCTCTTCGACCTAGTCACCATCGGCGAGGAGGCGCGCTTGTACATCTTTTCAGCCCGCGCCGATTCTTCGGGCTTGGCATCGTGATGAGCGGTGGTCAAGATCAGATAGCTGCCAGAGGGCATGGCGCCGGAGAACGCACGGACGATTCCGATCGGGTCCTCGTCATCGGTAATGAAGTGCAAGATAGCGGCGAGCAGCACCACGAACGGCTTGGTGAGATCAAGCAGTCCCTGTTCGCGCACATCGGCCAGGATCTTGCCGGGCTCGCGCACATCGCCGTACATCGCGACCACGCCCTCGCTCGTCGCCAGCAACGCATTGGCGTGCGCCAGCGCGATCGCGTCGTTGTCGACGTAGACCACGGCAGCATCCGGATGCACCCGGCGGGCCACCTCGTGCACGTTCTCCATGGTCGGCAGGCCACTGCCGATATCGAGGAACTGGGTTATCCCCTGCTCCGCGCAGTACGTGACCGCGCGGCCGATAAACGCCCGATTCTGGCGCGAGATCCAGACGCTGTCGGGAAACGCCGCCTTCAGCTCATCGCCGAGTTGCCGGTCGACTGCGAAGTTGTCCTTGCCTCCGAGCAGGTAGTCGTAGACCCTGGCGACGCTGGCGATTCCGGTATCGAGGACAGCTCCGCCCTCATAGCCGGTGTTACTGCTCACGAGAGCGAGCATATCGGAGAAAACGGTCTTCAGTTCGCCGGATCCTACCGATCGGTAACCACGGTGCTGACCAGGTAAGACACTCCGGCCTAAGGCTTGCTCAGGCCGAGCAGCTTGCCTAAGCCGTCGGCTAGGGCCAGAGATAAGGCATACGCCCGATGCGGCGGCGGGGGTCTTACGACGAACCTGGATATTGCCGGACCGAGACTGGCCCGGCAGTACTCAGGAGGTTGCAATGCATCCGGAATTGGCCCACCAGCTGGCCGTCCAGCATGTCAACGACATGCGGGCATCAGCGGCTGCGGCGCGGCGTGCCCGGCAGGCACGCCGCGCCCGGCGCGGCCCGAGCCCGGTCATCACCAGTGCTCGCCCGCCGCAGCCGTGCCCGCAGCCACCCTGCACCGACTTCCCCGCTACCCGTCAGCCGCTTTCGGCCAAGGCCGCCTGACAACGGACCTGGCCGCTCGCCGAAGGGGCGCGAGCGCAGGCGAAGCCGGAGGCGCGGTGCCGTCTGGACTGACGAGCGCAGTTTGCGAGGAGGGAAGACGGCGCCTAAGAGCGCCGGAGGCTCTCGCCAAAGGCGCGCAGCGCCGGAGGCGACAAGCTGACACAGCTAACTCAGAGGCCGTCGCGATAGGCAATCGCGGCGGCCTCCGTCCTGCTTCCGGCCTTCAGCTTCGCGAGGATGTTGGACACGTGCACGCTGGCCGTCTTCGGCGAGATGAACAGCTCGGAGCCGATCTCCCTGTTGCTATGGCCGGCGGCCAGCAGCTTCAGCACCTCAAGCTCCCGCTCGGTCAGGCCCGACAGCGGGCTGCCGCCTGCGGCGCCGGACTGACCGGGCCCGTCACTGGCCGGGCCCGCGATCCTCGCCCGGCGCCCCAGATCACTCAGCGCCGCCAGGAGCGGCGCGGCCCTCAGGTTCTTCGCGGTCGCGGTCGCCAGCAGCAACTCTTCGCGGGCCGCTGCCCGGTCACCAGCTTCGGCCAGAGCCTCGGCCAGCCGCCAGCGCGACCTCGCGGTCTCGTACACGAATCCCGGCGCGAACGCGTCGACGACGCCGCGCCAGGCGGCCGGATCGTTCGCCCCGCTGACCCGGCTCCATTCCGCTTCCGCCCTGGCCAGCCAGCCGCGGCCGTCCACACCCAGCGTGAATCCCTGCGAACTGCGGTAGGCACCGCCCGTGCGGGCGATCTCGACCAGATCGCGCGCCTGGTCCACGGCCCTGTGCGCGGTCATGGCGTCGCCACCCGCCCGGCACACTGCCGCCTGATCGGCCAGCGCGCTCAGCCCGATGGCGGCGACTCTGATGGCCTCCGGGCCGATCTCGCCGTCGCCGAATGCCTTCATCACACGAACGGTCGCCAGCACCTCGGTGACCGCGGTGGTGGTGTCGCCGCGCCAGAGCGCCTGCTCGGCGAGCAGACCGCGGGTGATGTACTCGACGAACGAGTCCCGGCGGAACATGGGCTCGAGCCAGCGGCGTCGCTCCTCGACCGACGGCAAACCGCGCGCGACGGTGACGAATAGCGACATCGCCGACAGGCGGGCTTCGGCTGGATTGGCGACGCGCACCGCAAACCCATCGGCGATCTCCTGCGCGTGGTCCCACCGGCCGTCGGCGAAATGCGCCAGGTAATGCACGTACTGCAGGTCGATGCCGTACTGGGCCAGCCCCAGGCCAGCGCCCTCGGCGGTCGCGGCGCCCTCATGCGCCCGGCGGGCCGCGGCGACCAGGTCACCTTGCTCAAGCTGCAGCCGGGCGAGCTGGAACGTGGCCCGCAGCTGAACCCCGAGCACCTTAGCTTCGATCGCTTGCTCGTGGGCGGTGTTGAGCTGCTCGGCGGCGGCTTCGATCTTGCCTGACCGCTCACTGATCAGCCCGAGCGTGACCAAAGCGTCCGCCTCGACCCACGGAGCGGCGGCCGCTCGGGCGGCCTCCCTGGCCTGCTCCGCACGCAACCTGGCCGGCTCGGTACTCGACAGGCCGAGCAACGCCCGCGCATGCGTGGCCAGGGCCCTGGCGTACTCCCAGGTCGGCGGGTCGGCAGGCAGTGCGTCCACCGCTGCCTGCGCGATCTCGGCCGCCGCGTCTTCCTCGCCAAGATCATTGAGGAAATAGCTGAGCCGCTCGGAAATCCGGCTCAGCAGGATCTGGTCGCCACTGTCACGGATATAGGGAAGAGTGCGCCTCAACTGGGCGACCGCTCGCGCTAGGTCGCCGCCATCGGCGGCACTGATGGCCGACCGGTAGGCGAGCTTGCCCCGGCCGATGCCGCCGAGCTTCTTGGGATCGCTTACCCGGTCCCACAGCGACAGCGCCAGGTCGTAGTGCCGGTGCGCTTCGGCGGGCGCGGCGAGTTTCTCGGCCTCGCGGCCGGCCCGGATCGAGGCGGTGAACGCCGTCGGGACGTCATGGCTCGCCAGCGCGTGGTGGGCCAATTCGGCCGCAGTCCCGGGGACGTCGGCGAGCCTGTGATCGTCGGCCAGCAGCTCAGCCAGCCGGCCGTGCAACCTGGTGCGCTCACCTGGGAGCAGGTCGGCGTAGACGGCCTCGCGGACCAGCGCGTGCCGGAACGAATAGCCCTGCTCACCGTCGGGCACCAGCAACTGGTTGGCGACCGCTTCCCTGACGGCGCTGTCGTAGACCGGCGCGTCGAGACCGGAGGCCCGCCTGACCAGCTCGTCGTCGACCCGGCGGCCGGCGACGGCGGCCGTGCGCAACACCTGCTGGGCCTGCGCAGACAGCCGCTCTACCCTGGCGAGCAGCAAGTCAGCTAGGCCAGCCGGCAGGTAAGAGCCGTCGGCGGAGGCTTCCAGCAGCTCCTCTGCGTAGTAGGCGTTGCCTTCGGCCCGCGTGATCATCTGATCGATAGCACGCGCTTCGAGCGGCTTCGAGGACAAGCTGGAGAGCAACGTCGCCATGGCCGAGGAACTGAGCGGCCCGAGCTCGACCGACGTCACGTCAGGGAGCCGCTGCAGCTCGGCGATCAGCGGGCGGAGCGGGTGCCGTCGATGCAGGTCGTCGCTGCGATAGGTAGCGATCAGGGCCAGCCGCTCGTTGTGCAGCATCCGGCTGAGGAAATTGACCAGGTCACGGGTGGACTGGTCGGCCCAGTGCAAGTCTTCGAGTACCAGCAGAACCGGCGCCACGCCGGCCAGCTCGGTCAGCAGCCCGAGCACCGCCCCGAACAGCTGCTGCTGCACCAGGCCAGGAAGGTCTCCACCGGCCGGCTGGCTGTCGTCCCGGTCAGGGAGCAGCCGCGACAGCACCGGACGAGCGGCCAGCGCGTCGAGCAAGGCCCCACCCGGTGACGGTCGGTTCGTCGCGTCCCTCAGCGCGTCCGCCAGCGGGAGATAAGGCACCGCGTCGCCAAGTTCGGCGCACCGGCCGGACAGCACGGTGAAACCCCGGTCACGCGCCCGCGCGGCCAGCTCGGTGACCAGACGGGTCTTGCCCACGCCAGCGTCCCCGCTGATGAGCGTGACGACAGGCTGCCCGGCCGCGGCTGTATCCAGCAGCGCGAGCAGCTGGCTGAGCTCGGCATCCCTGCCGACCAGCCGGTTACCTGTCAAGGGAAACACCACTCCAGTATCACAGCAAGCACTGACACGCGGACCGAATGAAGCGGCCCGGTAATGGTTGATTGGGGAGATCCTGGCCGACGCGCCAGGCAGCCCGGTCACGTTACGCCGACCGGGACTGCTAACACAACGTTTTTGTCTGCTGTGGCCGGGCTGGCAAGATTCGCTGACAGTGGTGGCTGGCAGAATGCCGGATGTGCCACGTTCTAATCGGGGGATTTACCGTGGGCTGCCGCGCGAAGTAGCGATCCTGAGCGCAGTCTCGTTCACGGTCGCACTTGGCTACGGGATCGTCGCACCGAGCATTCCGGCGTTCGCCAGAGGGTTCGGCGTCAGTGCGGCTGCGGCGGCGAGCGTGATCAGCGCCTTCGCCTTGATGCGGGTGGCGGGAGCGCTGCCCGCCGGGCGGCTTGCGGACCGGTTCGGCGAGCGACGCACGATGGCCGTCGGGATCGGGATCGTCGCGGTCAGCAGCCTGGTGGCCGGGCTGTCGCACTCCTTCGTCCAGCTCATCGTGCTGCGCGGCGTCGGCGGGGTGGGCTCGGCGATGTTCAGCGTCGGCGCCCAGACCTTGCTGCTGCGCACGGTGCGGTCCGACCAGCGAGGCCGGGCGAGCGGCCTGTACACGGGCGCATTCCTGCTTGGCAGCATCAGCGGTCCGGCGATCGGCGGGCTGGTGGCGGCGTGGTCGCTGCGGGCGCCGTTCTTCATCTACGGCGTCATGCTGGCCATTCCGACCGCCATCGCCTTCGCCGTCCTCCGGGACAAACCCGCGCAGGCCGACGACGCGGAAGCTCCAGTCCAGGACGTGCCAGCGGCAGACGGCGTGCTGACCGGTGGCCAGGTCGCCGACACGCCGGTCCAGGCCGGCCCGGGACAACGTCCCGGCATGCTCGCTGGCCTCGGCAATGTGCTGCGCAGCCGGGCCTACCAGGCCGCCGCCGCAGCTAATCTCGCCGACGGTTTCGCCGTGCTCGGCGTGCGGAGCGCGATCGTGCCGCTGTTCGTCCGGGACGTCCTGCACAAGTCGCCGACCTGGACGGGCATCGGCTTCGGCGTCGTCGCCGCCCTGAACGCGGCGATGCTGCTCCCGGCGGGCCGAGTCGCCGACACGATCGGCCGACGGCCGGTGATCGTGGGCGGCTGCCTGCTGTCGGGCGCCGGCATGATCCTGCTGGCGTTCGTGCCCGGGGTCGGCGGGTTCCTGGCCGCCATGGCCGCGCTCGGGCTCGGTTCCGGCATGCTCGACGTCGCTCCGGCCGCCATGATCGGAGACCTCCTGGGCAAGTCAACCCCAGCCAGGCAGGAGAGCACCTCTAGGGAAGGCGACCGGCCCGGAAATAGTGAAGGTCAGCCGGCTGGCGGGGCCCGCGAGCAGCGGGTTGGCGGGACTGTGGTCGCGTCGTATCAGATGGCTGGTGATGTGGGGGCGGTGACCGGGCCGATCGCGGTCGGGTTCCTGGTTGACTCGGTTTCTTACGGAGCCGCGTTCATTCTGGCGGCGGCGATCCTCGGGCTGGCGGCCTGCGTCGGGCTGGCGGCACCGGAAACCAGGAAGCTCGCTCGCGGCGGCCGGCCTGCCGCGCCTCCTGGGCCTCCTTCGGCCGAGCAGATCGACCCATGCGACGACCCGTGCGATCCCTGCCCGAGCCAGCAGCGCTGATTGCTAGCCACAGCGTCCGGAAATGGACTATCTGCCCGATTTGCCGTTCGGTCGACACGCTTGGACTTAGGCACTTGCCACGGATTTCTGCGTCTTACCACGGATTCTGAACTCACATAATGGTCCAAATTAGTACATAATTTGTCTAGAATCCGTGGTAAGACGGCGGGATCCGTGGTAAGACGGCGGGATCCGTGGTAAGACGGCGGGATCCGTGGTAAGTGGTCATAGATCGTGGTAAGTGGGCCGTGGAACTGAGGAGGTGGGCCGCTTTAAGGCGCTGCTGGGTGGCCTGGACGGTCCAGGAGGGCGGTTAGGGCGGAGGTCAGGACGGTCCGGATGTTGGCGATGGAAAGGTGCTGGTCGCTGCTTAGCAGGTGGAAGGACTCGAACGAGCAGAGCACGTCGGCGGCGGCCAGCACAGCCGCACCGCCAGCAACCGCACCGCCAGCAACCGCACCGCCAGCAACCGCACCGCCAGCAACCGCACCGCCAGCAACCGCACCGCGACCGCCCGCGCTAGGCCCGTCACTCCGGCTTTGCCGGCCACGCGCGCCCTGGTCGTCGACCGCATCCGTCCCGACCACCTCTTCGGCTACGCCGGCCCGTTCGGCTACGCCGGCCCGTTCGGCTACGTCGGCTTTTGCGGGTGGACTGGCCTCGGGGGCGGGGTTCAGTTCGGGGGCGAACAGGTCGGCTACCTGGGCTCGGAGGATGGCCCGGTTCTTTGTCAGCTCGGCCGCGAGGACGTGGGCGAACGGGGCGTTGAGGCGGGAGACCTGGGCCACCTGGCCGAGGGCCACGAACAGCCTTAGCCGCTGGCTGACCAGGGCCTCGATCCGGTCCGCCAGTGGCGCCGCGCGGTCGATGTCGATCGGGACGAGCGGCCTGGCCCGCAGCTCGGCTCGGCAGATTGCCTCGCGGCACAGGTCTTCGAAGTCGTCGAAATACCTGAACAGGGATCGGTGCGACAGCCCCGCCCGGTCGGCGATCTCGGCGGTGCTCGGCCGCAGATTGGATTCGCCGTACAGGTCGAGCAGCGCGTCGACGACGGCCATCCGGTTGCGGTCGCGGCGCAGCCGCCGGCCATCACCAGCGGAATCGACACCCGGCGGATCGACACCCGGCGGATCGACACCCGACTGCCCGCTCATCCGGCTAGATCGTGAACGCGAAATTGGACGCCAGCCGACGGGCGAGGTCGATGTCGCCGTCGAGCTTGATCTGCCCGGGCGAGGTTTCCGGGTCTTGGCGCCCGCCGGCCAGCCGCAGGAACAGCGACGACGACAGCGTGATCATCGCGGTCGGCTCGCCGTCGAGCGCGTCGGTCACCCGGGCGCGGCCCTCGACGATCACGTGCAGGTCGCGCTCGATCGGGCCGGTGAGCCTGATCAGGACCGCGCTGCCGTCCGGCGCCCGGCCGAGCTTGCCGATGATGTAGCCGAGCGCACCGGTGACCTCGTCCAGCGACCGCTCGGCGGCAGCGCCGGACTCGTGACCCGGCCGGCCGACGGCGGACCTGATGTCCTGCTCGTGCATCCAGCAGTCGAAGACCCTGATCTGCATGAACCTGGCGTAGGTTCCAGGTCCGGCTGGAGTCCAGGACGGAGCGTAGAAATCCCCGGCCGACATCGCGCGCAGGCTGGTCAGCCGCTCGGCCGTGATCCGGTTGAACTCGGCCAGCAACTCCTGATGCGACAGGCTGCGCAGGGAGACGACCCACGCCTCGTTGACCTTGCCGATGTCGTTGCGCACATGTTCGAAGCCGTGGGCATCGTCCGGCACGGGCGGCAGGTTCTTCCCCGACAGCGAGTACTCGGTGCCGACCATGTGAGCGAGCACGTCGTGGACGTCCCAGCCGGGCAGCACCGTGGCCGACCAATCCTCGGCCGGCAGGTCAGTGAGCAGCTCGGTGATCGACGACCATTCCGCACCGAGCAGGTCGATCAGGCGATCCTTGTCGACACCCTGCTGGTCGACGTCGGCCCCCATGGCAGTTGCGTCAGTCACGACGGCTCCGTTCGGTTCGGGTGCGGACCAGCGGCCGTTCCAGCGGCCTTCGGATCGGCCTCCCCGAAATCGACGACCTTACCCCGGTTAATACTGAGCCAGTCGCGGCCGCGCAGGTACGGCTGGAACGACCTCGTGATGTCCTCGAGATCGGACAGGCTCTTCGGCCTCTGCAACTCATACACATGCGGGAACCCGGTCCAGGCCACCACCGCGTCCCAGAGCCTGGTCGCCGCCTCCCCGCGCGGCGGATCGATGAGCACCGGCCCGAACAGGCACTGGCCGTCGGGGAAGAACAGTGTCGGCACCCCGAAGCCGCCCGCCTCGATGACCCGGCGGTGCTCGGCCAGCACCTCGTCCCCGGTGCTCGGATCGGCGATCGCTCGGTCGACCAGCTCGGGATCGTGACCGAGCCGCGCGATGATCTGCTTAGCGACCTCGCGGTCGTGCGGCTTGCCGCCTTCTTCGTGCAGTTCTCGCCCGGCGGCGGCGTACCAGGCGTCCAGCTGGTCCATGCCCTGACGGCGCAGCAGCGCGCCGATCCGCATCAGCGACCAGCCGTACGTCCACTCGCGCTCCCACGGGTGCTTCTTGCCCTCGACCCAGTTGACCTCTTCGAGGCTGAAGAACCGCCAGTTCACGGTCAGTCCGGTCTGATCGCGGACCTCGCGGATCCACAGCGACGTCTGATACGCGTACGGGCACATCAGGTCGAAATGGAAGTCGACCGAGGCCGGGCGGCCATCGGCGGGTCCAGCGGCGGGGACAGGGCTCATTTCGGCAACGTAACTCTTGACAGCCGCTATGACAAGACTGGCCCCCGCCCCGGCCTGGGTGACCGGCCCCGAGCTAGATGAACTCCTCGAACTCAGCCATCAGCGCGGACTTGGACTTGGCACCGATCACCTGCTTGACCACCTGCCCGCCCGAGAACAACTCGATCGTCGGCGCCATCATGATCCCGTAGCGCTGAACGACCTGCGGATTCTCGTCGATGTTGAGCTTCACCACGTCCAGGCGATCGGCGTTCTCGGCCGCGATCTCCGCGAGCACCGGCCCGACCATGCGACACGGGCCGCACCACGGCGCCCAGTACTCCACGATGACCGGCCGCGGGCTGGACACGACCTCAGCATCGAAATCGGAGTCGGTCACGGACTTGAGTGCGTCCAAGGTAGCTTTCTCCTTCCAGATCTTTATGGTTTTGATTTTTCGCCGATTACGGGCAACGGGAGCTCACCCAGGTGCAAGGCAACGCAGTCATCCCGGCTGCCGTGCGCGCAGACCTGGACCAGCCGGCGCAACCGGCACTGCAGCTCGGCCAGCTCGGCCAGCTGCTCGCCGACCGAGCTGAGCTTGGCCTGCGCCGCGCGGAGGATGTCGTCGGCGGAGCGCGCCTGCGCCGGACCGAGCAACTCGGCGATCTCACCGAGCGTGAACCCCAGCTGCTGGGCCCGCCGGATGAAGGCGAGCCGCCAGAGGTCGTCCTCGGTGTACTCGCGGAACCCCGAGCCAACTCGCTCAGGCTGCGCGAGCAGGCCACGGCGCTGATAGAACCTGATCGTCTCGACGCTGACCCCCTGCGCCGCGGCGAACTTCCCGATCGTCATGCCAGCCATGTTCTGCAAGCTAACAGCCGTACTACGGTACGGAGTCAACTCCAAGCCGGCCGCCCACGCCGCGGGCGAGCTGCGCGTACTAAGAAATTTCGACCAAATCAACCGTCATGTGCGCCATTGACTGCCATATGCTTAACACTAAGTACAGCTTGCACGGCTCCTTGCACGGCAATTTGCGGCGCAGGTCGAAGAAGAACCACGGCGACTGGGCGAAACATGACAACACGTGGTCCCGGTGAAGTGACCAAGCCTGTCGCAAACGACACTGTCGCAAACGATCGCGCCGCACACGACACTGCCGCAAACGACACTGCCGCACACGACACTGCCGCGTCCGACTTCATGGCCGAGGTCGCGCTCACCGTTTTCCATCCGAGCGCGACCAGCGTCGAGGCCGGGTTCTTCACCTGGGACATTGCCTCAGGAGAGGTGATCTGCGACCCGGTGACGTTGCGCATGCACGGCCTGGCCGACGGCCAGATCGCGACCATGGACATGTTCCTGGCCCGGGTGCCCGCCCACGATTTAGCTCAGGTCAGCGAGGCGATGTCGAAGATGGTCGCCTCCGTTGGCACCTACCAGATCGAGTACCGCGTCCTCGGGGAGGACGGCAGCCTGCGCTCCATGGAAGCGCGCGGCCGCATCATGCCCGGCCCGGACGGCCAGCCCGCCAGGATGATGGGCCTGGTCATGGACACGACCGCGGTCCGGGCCCAACGCGAGTTCGAGGAACGCCAGCTCCGAGAGCTAGCGGACCGAGCCAGCCGGGCCCGCGACTTCACCGCGGCGCTGGCCTCGGCCAGCACGGTCGACGAGATCATGGACGCGGCCCGAACGGGCCTGCGCGCCTACGGCGCCGACAGCCTGATCCTGATGGCCTCCCGCGACGGCTGGCTCCAGGTGGTCGCCTCCTGCGGTTTCGACGACGCCAGCGTCGCCGCCCTCAGCAGCCTCGACCCCGCGCGTCCCACGCCACTTTCCGTCGCGATCCAATGGCGCTCTCCGGTCCACCTCCCGTCGGCGGAAAACCTGACCGATGACTTCCCCCACCTCACGCAGGTGATTGCTAAGGCAGAACAGCGAGCTTGGGCCGCACTTCCGGTTCTTGATTCAGGGGGAAAAATTGGCGCGTGTCTTTTCGGCTTTCCTGAGCCGCAGGAGTTCTCCCCTGATGAACGGACCTTGCTTTTCGCCGCGTCTGGCCTGCTGAGCCAGTCGCTGGAGCGGGCGCGGATGTATGAGGCCCAGCACGCGCTGGCCGCCGAACTGCAGCGGGTCATGCTTCCGCGCGGGACCCTGACCGCGACCGGCATGTCGATCGCCACCCGGTACCAGGCCGCCACCACCGGCATCGAGATCGGCGGTGACTTCTACGACGTCGTGCGCTGCGCCGGTGACCGGACGGCGCTGGTCATCGGAGACGTCCAGGGGCACAACCTGCTGGCCGCCTCCCTCATGGGACGGCTGCGCACCGCCGTGCACGCGTACACGCGCGAAGGGCACGGCCCGGCTCAGGTCATGGCCCGGGCGAACCGCTGGCTGTGGGACCTCGACGCCAACACCGATCCGGACTCCGCGCTGTTCGCGACCTGCTGTTTCCTGGTGGTCGATCCGGCCACCGGTACCCTCACGGTGAGCCGGGCCGGGCATCCGCCGCCCATGTTGCTCACGCCGGGGAAAGAGCCGCGGGTGCTCGACTGCGAGGCCGGACTGCCGCTCGGCATTGACCCGGCGGCCGAGTACTCAACGATCCAGATGCAGGCCGATCCCGGTTCGCTGCTCGTGCTCACCACCGACGGCCTGCTCGAATCCGATGCTGGCGATGACTTCAACCTCAGCAGGTTGATGGACGTGCTCAGGATCAGCCCGACCGACGATCTTGACGAGCTGGCGAACGACCTGCTGAACAGCGTCCAGCGATCCCGGCGACACGGCGACGATGTCGCTCTGCTGCTCGCCCGGCTCGACGCTTGACTGGTCCGGATTTCTTAAGCATTTCGCGTGATCGCCGCATCGGAGGACCCGTATGACCATGGTGGTGGTGCCTGACCTTGACTGCCCGTTCGGCGATGAGATCAGCGCTCACGCTGACGAAGTCGACGAGCACGTCATCGACTGGGCCTGCCGGATCGGGTTACCGGTCGATGAGGCCGAGGCCACCCGGCTGGGCGAGGCCAAGGTGGGACGGCTCGCGGCCAGGACCACGCCCCGGGCCAGTCTCGAAGCGCTCTGCCTGCTCGCCGACTGGCAGATGTGGCTGTTCCTGTTCGACGACCGGTACAGCGATGAGTGCGCCGACGGGGCCGACCTCACCCAGTTAAGCCGGCTCGTCACCGGCTTCATGCTCGTGCTCGACAACGACGGTGAACGGCGCTACCGGCGGGACCCGTTCACCGTGGCGCTGGGCGAATTGATCGACCGGATCCGGACCCTGGCGACCGGGCCGCAGGTCAACCGGTTCGTCAATGCCGTGCGGGGCTACTTCCTGGCCCAGTTCTGGGAGGCGGGCAACCGGGCGCAGGACCAGCCGGCCGGGCTGGCCGAGTACACGGCGATGCGCAGGCACAGCGGCGCGGTCCCGACCTGCACCGCGCTGATCGACGTGGCCAACGGCTTCGAGCTGACGGGCCGCGATTACTGGCGGCCTGAGGTCCGGGCGATCAGCGACATCGCGGTCAACGTGACGTGCTGGGCCAACGACATCCTTTCGTTCCCCAAGGAGGCGCAGCGCAGTTTCAAGGTGCACAGCCTGCCCGCGGTACTCGCCGAGGAGCTGCAGTTACCGGTGACCGATGCGCTCGCGCTCGCGGCCGAGATGCACGACGCCGAGGTCGAGCGATACCTGAATTCCGAGCGGCCGCTGCGCTTCGTCGCCGGGCCCGCGCTGAGTGACTACCTGGACGGTCTGCGCTGGTGGATGGGCGGCAATTTCTACTGGTCGCTGGAGACCGGCCGGTACAACGTCGCGGCCGGATCGGCCTGCTCGGTAATGTGACCTCGTGACAGAACAGGCTCCTGATGAGCAAGCCGCTGAGCTCGCCGGGCGTACTTTCCTGGTGACTGGCGGCAACGCCGGCGTTGGTTATGCCACGGCGATTGACCTGGCTCGGCGGGGCGGGCGGGTGCATATCGCTGGCCGGTCTCAAGCCAAATGCGAGGCGGCGGTCGCGTCGATCAAGGCCGACACCGGCAGTGACCAGGTGTTTCTGGTGCTGCTTGACCTGGGCAGCCTGGACAGCGTGCGGGCGGGCGCGCAAGCGTTCCTCGCCCGGGATGAGCCGCTTCAGGTGCTGATCAACAATGCGGGCGTCGCGGGCCAGCGCGGGCTGACCTCGGATGGTTTTGAACTCCATTTCGGGGTCAATCACCTGGGCCATTTCTTGCTGACTCAGCTGCTGCTTCCCCGGATTATCGAGAGCGGGCCCGGCGGCCGGATCGTCGTGGTCTCGAGCGACTCGCACTATCAGGCCCGCGGCATTGACTTCGATCAGCTGCGTTCTCGCACGAAGACGGTTACCGGCCTGCGCGAGTACTCCGTCTCCAAGCTCGCCAACGTGCTGTTCGCCCAGGAGCTGGCCCGGCGGCTGGACGGTGCTGGCGTGCACACCTACTGCCTGCATCCAGGTGTGGTCGCCTCGGAGATCTGGCGGCGGGTGCCGTGGCCGCTGCGGCCGCTGATCAAGCGCCGGATGCTGACCATCACCGAAGGCGCGCGGACGTCGCTGTACTGCGCGACGTCGGTTTCGGCTGAGGTGGCCGGCCAGACCGGGCTCTTCTACGACAAGTGCGCGGTGCGGGAGCCGAGCAAGGTGGCCCAGCCGGAGCTGGCGGCGGAACTGTGGGGTTACAGCGAGAAGTGCATCTCGGCGTTAGAAGCCGGTCCTCCGCGGGGCTAGTCGAACTGGTCTGGGTGCGGGCCGGCGTTGCGCAGCCGCATGCCGCTGAAGCTGACCGTTGAGCTCGCGACCTGTCGCCAGAACGGCCAGATCGACGGCGTGATCCGAAGCTCGATCTCGGCGGCCGCGTGCCTCGCGATCAGGTCATCGATTGGCTCCTGGCCGGTGGCCTCGACGGGCTGGCCGGTTGTCCAGTAGCCGCCGACCTCTTCGTGCGGACGGAACTCGTCGACTGGCAACTCGTAGGCGAAGAGACGGGTGGACTGCAGGCGTCGCAGCCAGCCGGTCTCGGTGACGTGGACCCGGCCGGCGGCGGTCTGGCCGAAAAACTTCGCCCGGTCCGACGCCGTCGTCTTCGGTGTCGGCCAGATGCAGCCGCGCGGGCAGTCCCTGGGGAACCAGAACATCGGCGCGTGTCGGGTGTCCACGGCCCAGACCAGCGGCGGAGCCTGCGGATCGGCCGCGATCGGCCGCGGGCTGAACCGGCCAAGCGATGGATTCTCGCTGAAGTGCCAGAGCTTGAACGGGCCTTCTCCCGCGTAGGCCGGGGCCGGCTGGCGGGCAAGCAACTGCTCGGGGTAGTCCGCCGGGGTGCCCATCGGTCAGGCCTTGAGGCAGCGGGCGACGAACTGGATCGGATGACTGGCGACGTCCGGGCCGACCCAGGCCGCCCAGGCCTCGTCCGGGCGCGGTTCGACGGCCTCGTCGAGCCGAAGGTCGTGGCGGTGCAGAGCATTGACGTAGGTACTGAGCATTCGGTGGTTGGCGCCGACCTGGCGGCGCAGCCTGGATATGGCGCTGTCGGCGATCCAG
>Ga0134128_10005761_pt1 | contig 15009 bp, 13 predicted proteins | sample KB31754_FD_96462 | JGI IMG/M metagenome (GOLD analysis project Ga0134128, IMG submission 96462) | Terrestrial soil microbial communities with excess Nitrogen fertilizer from Kellogg Biological Station, Michigan, USA - KB3-175-4 | ecosystem: Environmental > Terrestrial > Soil > Unclassified ... | reverse complement strand
GACCCGGCGGGCGAAACATACTGGAAAGTCGAAAATGGAATACGCCTGAGCGGCATGCCGGGCTTTAAAGGCGCATTGAACGACCAGCAGATGTGGCAGGTCAGCATCCTGCTCGCAAATGCACATAGTTTGCCACCCGAGGCGGAAACGATCGCGCGGGGAAAGGAGTAGGAGCCCCGCGCGCAAGTGCGGCGGTTACTCGTTTGTCCGACCCGCTCGCTCACGCGATGCGGCTCTGAGTCAAGGCAATCTCGAAACGGAGTTGCCGCACGCAAGTGCGAGGGTTTTGCGGTCATCCTAAACATTCGCGCCCCCGTCGCCGATATGACCTATGACGAGAATGTCATGCAAAGGGAGCGGCAATGAGAATCCATCAACGTGGCGCAAACGAAGGTCTTCAGCGCACGATCCCGGCAGCGATGGCGGATGGTCCCGTCGCCGGCAGCGGCCGGCCGGATGCCTCGGGGTCGAACGACGCCGTCCAACTCTCGATCCTTGGCGGCGCCCTGAATAACGTTCAAACGAGTGTAAAAACCAGTGCCGCGAAAATCGATAGCGTTTCCCGGCTCATCCAGCAAACCAAATACCAGGTGGATGCAATTGCAATCAGCCGCAAGCTGATCGCCGCCTCGTTGCAGTGACCGGAGGGAATCTTGAATCTGATTCGATTCTTTACCGGCATTCTGTTTGGCAGGCAAACGCTAGGAGGAGTTATTCCGGAACCAAAAAAACTGCCGGATACCGATCGGAAAACACTTGCGGCGGGTTCGGGTACGCCCAGCGGCCTTAAACAGGTAAGGCACATCCTCGAGCAGGTGATTGAACTGCTGATCGAACCCACTCCCGCTGCGATACGGCAAGCTGGTTTCCTCCTGGGAAATGCGGGCGAATGCCTGTGGCGTGAAGCGGCATGCCAGCAGGGAGAACATTGCCCGGAGCACATCCGCGAAGTGGAGAGCGTGATGCTTCGCGCCCGGCGGCTGATCGAGGGAGCCCTGCGTATCCAATGGACGCAGATGCGCCGCATCACCGCTGTCACCCAGACCTACGTGCCCGGCGGAAAGATATCGCAATTCTATCCCGATAACCCCGGATTCGACGTGAAAATCTAAACGGAACAGAGTGCTTGTATGGCAAATTTGCTGACATCGTTAAGTTCGGCCGCGGGGGCCATGGGGGCCTACGAAATGGCCATGGAAGTCGTTCAGAACGACACCGTGAACGTCAATACGCCCGGCTATGTGAAGCAGAGCGCCGTTTTCCAATCCCTTCCCTTCGATCTTATAGGCGCGCAATCCGGAGGCGTCAAAGTCGGACAAGTTCTTAGTTCACGCGATGAATATGCGGAGCACAATGTACAGGTTCAGCAGACCGCCCTAGGACTCTCGTCGGCGCTGGCATCTCACCTGGCGGCGCTGCAGCCGGCATTCGACCTGCAAAGCACGACCGGCATTGCGGGAAGCCTGAACAGCTTGTTTTCATCGTTTTCTCAACTCACCATCGCTCCGAACGATGCGCAAGCGCGGCAAAGCGTTATCAGCGCGGCGTCAGGCCTTGCCGCGGCATTTAACGTTACGGCGAGCAGCCTTGCGGACGCAGGCAATGCCGTCGATACCGATACACGCAGCGCGGTGGCCAATATCAACCAGATCGTCGCCGATATCCAACGGATCAACAGCGCGCGCCGCAGCGACGCGCAGGAAAATCAGGACCCGAGCCTCGATGCCCGTCTCCATGTGGACCTCGAAAATCTGGCCCAATACGCCGGATTCAGCACAGTGCAGGCACAGGACGGCACGGTCAGCGTCTTCATGGGCAATCAGCGCCCGCTCCTCATTGGAACGATGCAGTACGCCATTTCGGCGGTGACGGGCAGCGGCACCCAGGTACTGGACTCGAACGGCAACAACATCACCGCAAACGTGAGCGGCGGTCAACTCGGCGCGCTGGTGCAGATCCGAAACGCGACGCTTCCCCAATACCAGTCTCAGCTTGATCAGCTCGCTCAGAACGTCGCCGGCGCCATCAACGCTCAGCTTGCTTCGGGCGTGGATCAAAGCGTTTCGGCTGGCGCGCCCCTTTTTACGTATAACGCCGCGGCTCCGGCCAAGACGCTTGCGGCGGCATCCATCACGGCCAGCCAGTTGGCGGCGGCATCTTCGAGCAATCCGGGCGGAAACGACAATGCCGTCGCGCTTTCCGGTCTTCAAAACGCCGCCATTGGAACACTAGGCGGATTCACAGTAACGCAGTTCTACGGCAACCTGTCATCCGCGGTCGGACGCGACATCTCGAACGCGCAAGACGATCAAACGACGCAGCAGCAGCTTCTCGCGCAGGCGCAAAGCCTCCGTTCCCAGAATTCTTCGGTGTCCCTGGATGAAGAAGCGGCCCGGCTGCTGCAATATCAACAGGCCTATGAAGCAACTGGCAAGTTGATCACCGTGATCAACCAGATGACACAGACATTAATGGGACTCATTCCAACAACTTAATTTCATGTTCAACACAATCTCAACGGCCAACGAACGCTTCCTTGCGGATTTGTCCAACCTGGAAGGCCGGCTGCTCACGGCTCAGCGGCAGGTCTCGAGCGGCCTGCGCATGCAGTCCGTGGCGGACGATCCCGATCAGGTCTCGGCTTTGTTGGAAGTGAAGGCCCAGATCGCGCATAACAGCCAGTTGAAGTACAACTTGGGACGCGTCCAGACCGAAGTGAACGCAGCGGAAAGCGCCATCAATACCGCCGCCACGCTGATGGACCGGGTGCGGCAGATCGCGGCTCAAGGAGCAAGCAGCACGACGACCGTGGATACGCGGACGCAGCTTGCGGGCCAGGTTAAAGACATCATTACCGAAATGTTCGGCCTGACCCAGACGCAGGTGGAAGGACGGTACGTATTCAGCGGCGACTCCGATCAAACAGCGCCCTATCTCAACGTGGATCTTACTCAATCAAACGGCATCGGCGCTTATCAAGGTTCAAGCGCAACGCGTCAAGTGGAACATCCGAACGGGTCCATTTTCTCGATCTCGTACACGGCCGTGCAAGTGTTCGATTCCGGCGGCTCGTCAACCAGCGTGTTCCAGTCGCTAACAGCTCTGTACAACGATTTGCAATCCAGCAATATCGCGGGCCTCGCGACCGACGCGGACAACATCGGGACCGCGGCAAGTTTCCTCGACGGCCAGCAAGCGCGCTACGGCGAAATCCAGAACCAGGTTTCGGACGCCATCTCGGCGCAGCAGAAGCTCGATACACAATTGCAGACTCAGTTGAGTAATACGCAGGATGCCGATTCAGTGTCGGCCATCATGGAGTTGCAAAAAGAGTCAGTCGCCCAGCAGGCCGCGCTACAAGCCCATGCGGCCCTGCCGAGAACCTCGCTGTTTAGCTTCATCGGGTGAGCAGGTCCAGAGCAGCTTCAGGCGTTCTTTACAATATAAAGTACATTGCGATACGACTTAGCCGCCGCAAGCCCTGCACCTTTCCGGAGGACGGATAGAGTATCGCTTCGTGCCTTGCCGGGATACGAACATTCTCATCCAGAACGATAACTTGTTTGTGAACGATCGCCCCTATGGGCAGCTTACTCGTGGTTCGTCAATTCTCGTGGATCACGGCGTGGTGTCGGTCTCTGGCTCCACGATTCACTGACCCGGCATGTCACGATGAAGTTATGCCGGAGAAGAAGCGTCGCGAAGAAGTTCTGAAAGAAGCCTGGATCGGCGATGCCGTTTTGTGTCTGTACGCCCGGCAGAAGATTTTACGCGAGGATGGGCGCCTTGACGGCGAGAAGTATGCACGGATGACTTCGAACCGCTTTCTCGCGTCCATTGGTGAAGCGAGCGAAATAGAAGCCGGAATCGGCCGGATCTTCGAGCGCGACGGTCTCAAAGCAGCTTATCTTCACATCGAACAGAAACTGATGCCAGTGTTTGAGCGCCAGGAACAGAACTACCTGAAAAGAAGCACGGATCGCTCCGCAGGCGTGACATCCCTGAGGCCGAGGCCTGATGGGCGCCGTCCTCACGCTATCGTGTGAATAGACTCTCTCTCTATCGCCCATGCGAAGTAATCTAAACCGGCTGCTGCCGCTGGCTGCGGTGTGTCTGGGCCTGTTCAGCGCGGGACTTTATCTCGACGCATCACACGCCCATTTGCGGCCGCCCGCGCGCCCCAGCGCGGACCTGCGCCAGGCGCTAACCGCGATCACGCCCGATGCGCTGCGAGGCGATCTTTCTTTTCTGTCGTCCGATGCGCTTTCCGGCCGCTATACGCCTTCCGCCGGGCTGGACGTCGCGGCGGATTTCATTGCTTCACGATTTCGAGCGAGCGGCCTGGAGGCTCCCGTTCACGACACGTATTTCCAAAATGCCGATTTGACCGAGTACCTGAAGGCGGAGCCCGGCAAACACACTATACGGACAGATCAGCCGGTCCAGTGCAAAAACGTGATCGGGATACTGCGCGGCTCGGACCCGGTGCTGAGGGATACCTACATTATCGTTTCCGCGCACTACGACCATATTGGGACATTGAAGACGGCGGCCGGACTGACCTCGGCAAAACCGGCCAGCGATCACGATGAAATCTACAATGGCGCTAATGACGATGGCAGTGGGACGGTTTCGGTCATTGCAATCGCACAAGCATTCGCGAATTTAAGAGTGCGCCCGAAGCGCTCTCTCATTTTTATGACGTTTTGTGGCGAAGAACTCGGGTTGCTCGGTTCGCGCTACTATGCCGAGCACCCCGTCGTCCCTCTGAAGCAGACAATCGGGAATATCAACCTCGAGCAAGTGGGCAGAAGCGACGGAGACATCAAAAAAGGCAGCGCTTCGCTAACGGGCTTTGACTTCACTAGTCTGGGCGCTCTCTTCGAACGCGCCGGCGAAAGCTACGGAATCCGGGTTTATCAAGATAAGCGAAGCGATAAATATTTTCGCGCCAGCGATAATTACAGCTTCGCGAAGTATGGCGTTCCCGACAACACCCTTTGCGCCGCTTTCGAGTTTCCCGACTATCACGGTCTCAAGGACGAGTGGCCCAAAATCGATTATTCGCAAATGGCGCAGATCGACAAGCTGACGGCAGCGGTTGTCTGGGAGCTCGCGAACTCCAAGACGGCGCCGTCCTGGAATGCCAATAATCAGAAAACCAAGCTCTTCCGGGACGCCGCTGCCGTCACATATGGCGGAGCGTCGATTCTCGCCGCGCGCTAGCGCAGGCTTCTCATCCGTCCAGCTTCTGAAGCATCTTCACGACGACGTCGCCGATCACCTGAAGGCTGCCGGCGCTTAGCTTGTCCATCGTGTCTTTTTCCGTGTGCCAGTAGGAATTGTTCGGCCCGTAATCGAAATCGATGATGTCGAGAGCATTCGTACCTGCACTGACAAACGGAATATGATCGTCGTCGATGCCACCGCCGGTTCGCAAGAAATATTTGCCGTATCCGAGGTCATCCGCCGTTTGAAGCATAAGTTCGCGCAGCGATTGCGACGAGTTCATGTCATTCACGATGTCCAAATCTTTGTCGCCGATCATATCGACGTTAATCAGCGCCTTCACGCGTGAGAGCGTGCCGTCGGCGGCCCATTTGGTTTGCAGATGGCGGCTGCCATACAAGCTGTCCGTATCGGACCACTGCCCGACCGCCTCTTCCCCATCAAACCACACCAACACGACATCATCCTGGTGTTTTGTGTGAGCGATCACACGCGCGAGTTCCAGCAGAAACCCCGCCGATGACCCGGCATCGTTTGCTCCCACAAACTGAATCATCGGTATTGGCTTCGTATCGTAATGACCCGTCACCACCACGGCGGCTTTGCCATTGCCGGGAAATTTCGCGACGATATTGGCCATGGAGACCGGGCCCGCCGGCGTTCTCGCCGTAAATGAATCGAGCGACACCTCCGCGCCCAGCGGCTTCAGTTCCGAAACGATCCAAGCGCGCAGTTTTCCGATTGCGGCAGAACCGGCAGGGCGCACGCCGAAAGCTACCGTGCGGCGCGTGTAAGCCAGTGCGCGTGTACCGCTAAACGCGGTTTTTGGCTTTACGGGAGCAGTAGCGCAGGCCACGGCGGTGAACGTAAAACACACGATTAGAACGCGACAAACGCGATTATGACTAAACATTACAGTCAGTTTTGACGATGGTAATAGCAGTTCGGAAAGGAGCGCTCAGAAAAATCCGTCAGTCGTACTGAGAGTTTCGGTATTAAAAAGCGACTGTTGTATTATAACCGTACTAACACTGCCGGAATATTGGGCAAGTTGAAATGCAGTCGGTAGGTCAAACACTTCGCGAGGAGCGCCTGAGGCAGGGGCTCACGCTCGAACAGATCGGGGCGATCACCCGAATCTCGCTTAACCGTCTCTCGGCAATTGAGGCCGACGACCTGGGCCTGTTTGGGTCCGCTTTCTTCTACAAGAGTTTTACGCGGCAGTTTGCGGAGGCCTTGCGGCTCGATTACGCGCGTCTGGAAGAAGCGGTGCGCACCTCCGCCGAATCGCTCCCCACTCCCCTCGTACCGGGCCAGGAAGAGCACACTTACGCCTGGAAAATACCCGCAATCCGGCCACAGAGGCGGTCGGGCTTTCGGTGGGTTCTGCCTGTTCTGGCTCTGGTTGCGGTAATGGCGGGCTGTTCGGGGCTTTATGCGGTGTGGCAACGGACGCAGGGATCTGTTTCCGGCAATAGCTTTGAACCCGCAGCTAGCGAAGGGAGCGGAACACCGGCAATTTCGTCACCTACAGCGCCACCCGTGGCCTTCGGCCAGATCGGAACATCGGCGGTTGCCGCTAAGCGGGGCGCCACTCAGCCTCAGGATCGGCAGAGCGCAACAGCCCCGCCGACGACTGTTCCGGGCGAACGCCTCCTCTTGAAGGTCTCAGCACTGGAAAAGTCCTGGCTCTCGATCGATAGTGACGGCAAGCACGTCTATAGCGGCCTGCTTGCCGCGGCAGATACAAAAGTGTTTGAGGGCCGCGAAACCGCCACGGTTCGCACAGGCAATGCGGGCGGCATCAATGTGGTTTTTAACGGCAGAGAAATCGGCCGCCTCGGATCGCGCGGGGAGGTCATGACCGTACTGTTCACGCCGACCGACTACGAGATCCTACTGCCAACTTCAGCCCGGCTGGAACTACTACCCGTTTCCAATATCAGTGAGTAGAGGGCGCCGTGCTTGATCCACTCTTGCTGCGCTGGGCCCTCTCGAGCCGCCGTTTCCGGCGTTCGAGCGTGAGCAGTTCGTGTCGCCGGCGCAGTTTGATGCTGCTATCGACCTTTCCCCAAAAGCGCCGGAAATAATCGATCGCTGACCAGACTGCAAAGACGACGACTCCCCACATCACGAGCAGTCCCCACCATCGGATAGCCGGCCACCGAATAGCGAGCATCAGAAGAGTCACTCCGAGCACCTGGGTCACCATCTTGGTCTTGCCCAACTCGCTGGCTTTTATCGTATAGCCCTCGGCGGCCGCGATGCTTCGCAAGCCGGAAACTGCAAATTCACGCCCGATAATGACGATCGCCATCCAGCCCGGCAGGAGCCGGATCTCGACCAGCGACACCAAAGCCGCTGAAATCAGCAATTTATCCGCGATCGGATCGAGCAGCGTTCCGACTGTCGTAACCTGCCCCCAGCGCCGCGCAAGATAGCCGTCGAGCAGATCGGTCACCGCGCAGGCAAGAAACACCGTGAGAGCAAAGAAATCGCTGGCAATCAGCAGCTTGCCGTTTATCGCGAGACGGAGGGTCCGCTCGACCAGTGCCCAGACCAGCAGCGGGACGAGGAAGATTCGGGTCAGTGTGAGGGCGTTCGGAAGGTTCATTCAGCCCGTAATCAATATAGACCAGTTTACGAGAGAATCAGCCAAAGCACGACTCTCGTAATCATGGCTCAGCTAAGATTCTGAAACCAAGTACTCCGACAACAGATTGCGGAGCGACTCGGGAGTCTCCGCAACGATATCGCAAGCATCTTCCAGATACTCCTTCGATAGAATAGCCGCCCGCTCGTGCAGCAGATGCATGGCCCGTCCCTCGCCCAAAGGGAGCCGGAACCGCTGCCGTGAAACGGGATCGAGCGCAATCCGCTGATCGATTTTACCCAGCAGTTCGGCGATGCCGAGGCCGGTTTGCGCCGAAACCAGCACGGCTTCGGTTGCGTTTTGGCGCGCCGTTTCCCCCATGATGCGATGAGTCAGCGTTTCCGGGTCCTGATCGGCGCCCTGATGCTCCAGCCGATCAGCTTTGTTGAGCACCAGGATTTCAGGAGTGGTTTCGGCGCCGATCTCGCCGAGAACCGTCAGTACGTGGGCGGTATGCTCCGAGGCGTCGGAAGATGTGACATCCACAACGTGGAGCAGGAGCACTGCCGCCGTAACCTCCTCTAGGGTCGCTCGAAAAGCATCCACCAAGGTAGTCGGCAGGTTACGGATAAACCCGACTGTGTCACTGACAAGCACCCTTCTACCGGACGGCAACCGGATCTGGCGTACGGTGGGATCCAGAGTCGCGAACATTCGGGAATCGGCCAGCACTTCGGCGCCAGTGAGCCGGTTGAACAGCGTTGACTTGCCCGCATTGGTGTAGCCAACGAGGCTGACTGTCGATAGTGGGACCGCCTGCCGTTGCGAGCGCTGCACGCTGCGGGTAGCGCGGACACGCTCGATCTCCTGCTTGAGCTTTGCGATGCGCTTTGCAATGCGCCTTCGGTCCGTTTCCAGTTTTGTTTCGCCGGGCCCGCGTGTCCCGATGCCGCCGCCCAACCGCGACATTTGCACGCCGCGTCCCGTCAATCGGGGCAACAGGTAATTGAGCTGGGCAAGCTCAACCTGCAACTGCCCTTCCCTGGTGCGAGCTCGCGCGGCAAAGATGTCGAGTATCAACTGAGTGCGGTCGATGATTTTGCAGTCGAGAGCACGCTCAAGATTCCGCAGTTGCGTGGGGCTGAGTTCGCGGTCGAAGATAACGGTATCGATGAGATCGCCACGCACGCTCGCCTTGATCTCGTCTACCTTTCCGGACCCGATTAGCGTAGCTGAGTCAAGCGCCGGACGCTGCTGCAGGATACGGCCCGCGACAATCGCGCCCGCGCTGTCCGCAAGAGCCGCTAACTCTTCCAGCGACTCTTCGGGCGACACGCCGGCGGCGGAGGCCTTTTGCGCACGCGGCGCTCGCGTGAGGTCGACCCCAACGATCAGCGCGCGTTCCGGAGATGATTCCATTCACTTGCGCTCAAAAATAAAGCCGGCATTCAAAACAAAGAGCACCTGAAGGCGGCCATTCCGTTGAAGACGTCCGCTCCCTGACGGTCGCGGTTCGGTGCGGATAACTCGGCGTCGCCTTTCATTTCCGCGGTCCGCAGGGCCTTGGGAGGACTCCACAACGCGTGACCTCAGTTGGAACCCTCCGGCAGTTCCGGAACCGGCGCCCCCGGAGCCAGAGTTCCCGAAGGTACGTGTGCGCCGGGGGCATGAAATGGCTTCGAAACGACCACGGTCGAGATAGCGTGTTTGAAGATCAACTGCTCCTGATTGTTCGTCTCGAGAATGACCGAGTATTTGTCGAAACTCTTAATGCGTCCTGACAGTTTTACACCGCTGATCAGATAGATCGTAAGGAAGATCTTGTCCTTGCGGGCATTGTTCAGGAACGCCTCCTGGATGTTCTGCGCAAGCTTGTCCATTTGCTTTTCCTTCTTATTATTTAATTTAGGCTTCGCTTTAAAAAGACCAGGACCGGGGGCGGGCGTGCCCAGCCTTCCGGCGTATAGATTCATCTCTATAGTAACGGTATCTACTAAGCACAATCGCCGGCTCCCGGCGAGCGTTCTAGAGAGGGCCGCTCTATCGCGTTATGCTCAAACCGTATGGAGCGGAGCGCGAGGAGCTTTGAACGCACGGGGCGCACCCTCGCGTTTATCAGTGTGATGGCCGGCATCGCTCTCGCCGCCGCGAAGATTATTGTGGGCCTTGCCGCCAATTCGACGGCGGTGGTTTCGGACGGTTTCGAAACGACCGCCGACGTTCTGACCTCCGGCATCGTATTCACCGGGTTGTGGCTTGCGAGCCGGCCGCCGGATGAAAACCATCCTTACGGGCACGGCCGCTACGAAACTCTGGCGGGCCTGGCGGTAGGCGCTATTCTGCTAATTACCGGCGCAGCCATCTGCTGGCACAGTTTCGTATCGATGTCGGCGCCGGGGCAAGTGGCCGCTTTCGCCCTTTACCCGCTATTTGCGGCGGTCATTGTCAAGGTCGCGCTCGCTACGTTGAAATTTCGCTTCGGGCGCCTTATCTCCAGCACGTCATTAACGGCCGATGCCTGGCACGACATCACCGACTTGCTCTCAACAACGGTGGCACTGGTCGCGGTCGGCCTGAGCGTGTGGGACCCGGAAAAATTCCACAAAGCCGATCACCTTGGCGGCATTCTGATCGGATTCATTGTCATATTCGTGGGCCTGCGATTAATGCGAAACACAGCCGATCAGCTAACGGACATCATGCCGGACGAAGATCTCCTGGAGCAGATTCGGTCCGTGGCGTTGCATGTGCCGGGCGCGGCGGGAATCGAAAAGTGCTTCGCCCGGCGCACGGGATTTCAGTACCATGTGGATCTGCATCTTGAAGTGAACCCGGATATGACGGTCCGCCAGTCGCATGAGATCGCCAGCCAGGTGAAGGAGAAGATTAAGAAAGAGCTGGACTGGGTGGCGGATGTGCTCGTTCACGTGGAGCCGTCACCGGGGCGCGGGCGTGAGCCTCAAACCGCGGGCGGCCGCGGAAGGCGCGAGAGCGGAACCTGAACGAACGGGTTCCGCAAGTCCAGAATCTGCAAGAAAACATGGAAAACAAGGAAATCGCGCGGCTGTTATCGGAAACGGCCGATCTGATGGAAATTGCGGGCGAAGATAGTTTCCGCATTCGAAGTTATCGCAACGCCGCCGCGGCTATCGAGAGTCATCCGGAACGCGTCGTCGATATCGTGCGAGCTACCGAAGGCAAGATAACCGGAATTCCCGGCGTTGGCAAGGGAATCGCCTTCGCGCTGGTTGAGATCGTGCAACGCGGGTCATTCGACCGGCGCGACGAAATGCTGGAGAAGTATCCGGCTTCGGCGCTTGAACTATTGAAGATACAGGGCCTCGGCCCCAAGGGCATTGCCCTTCTCTACCAGCACTATGCTGTCAGAAATGTCGACGACCTCGAGAAGATCTGCCGCGAACAAAAGCTGCGGTCGCTTCCGCGCATGGGCGCGAAGCTTGAGGAGAAAGTGCTGCGCTCCATTGAGGCGTACCGGAAGAGCGCGGGCCGATTCCTACTGAGCTTTGGTCGCCGCATCGCCGATGAATTGATCGCGGAGTTCCGGCAGATCGAGGGCATCGAGCGGGTTGAAGCTGCCGGCAGCTTGCGGCGAGGCAAGGAGACTATTGGCGATCTCGATCTTCTCGTCACTGGTCCGGGCGCCGCTCGTTCGCTCGACCATATCGCCGGACACGCCAAAGCACACGAGATCCTCGGCCGCGGCGCGAACAAGGCCAGCGTGCGATATGGACTGGAGGGATTACAAGTTGACGTGCGCGCGCTGCCCGCGGAAAGCTTTGGAGCGGCCATGCAGTATTTCACCGGCAGCAAGGAGCATAATGTCGTCCTACGAACTCTGGCTGTAAAACAGGGGCTCACGCTCAATGAATACGGCCTATTCACGCTCGAAGGGAACGAACGCGTCGCCGGCGACAGCGAAGAACAGATCTATCAACGGCTCGGGTTTCAGTGGATTCCTCCGGAGATGCGGGAGAACTCCGGCGAGTTGGACGCCGCCGCGGAGGGCCGCTTGCCCGCGCTGATTCAACTCAACGACATTCGCGGCGACCTGCACATGCACACGACGGAAACCGACGGCAAAGCGTCGCTGCGCGAGATGGTGGACGCGGCGGCAGCGATGGGATACGAGTACATCGCCATCACCGACCATTCGAAAGCACTTGCCATGGCGAATGGACTGGACGAAGCCCGAGTGGTCGCTTTCGCCAGGAAAGTGCGTGAGCTGAACCGGGAAGGATTGCCACTGCGGCTTTTTTCAGGCCTGGAATGCGACATTCTGCGCAACGGCGACATGGATTTATCGGAAGATGCCCTCGCCGAATTGGACCTTGTGATCGGCAGCGTGCACAGCTATATGAATCTCGAAGCGGCAGAGGCGACCGACCGGCTGCTTCGGGCGTTGGACTCTCCATCCATGCGCGTGATGGGACATCCGACCGGACGCATTTTGCTGCAGCGCGATGGCTTCCCCTTCGATTTCGAGGCTGTCTCCAGCAAGGCCGCCGAGCGTGGCGTCTGGCTGGAAGTAAATGCAAGCCCGGAGCGCCTCGATTTGTCCGCTCCACTGTTGCGTTCCGCCAAGCGCAAGGGTGTGCGCTTCACCATATCGACGGATTCACACCAGATCCGGCACTTGCAAAATATGCAGTACGGGATTACGATGGCCCGGCGCGGCTGGCTGGAAGCCAGCGACGTCATGAATACTCTGCCGCTCAAGCAATTTGAAGAAGTGATTGCGCGGAGGTAAGTATGAGGAATCGCTGTTGCCCGCTTTGCCGTAAGTAACATTGACCATACCTCCCGGTTGTGCGCTGGAGATCATCTTGCGTGAGGCAACATTGTTGATCGCGAGCGCGGGACGGTTCGTGATAAGCTTACCCCTCGATTGAGGTCGCTCGTAATTTTCAGCTTCAAGAGGGAACACGATGCTTACTAGACGCATGGGAGCGGTTCTGGTTCTCGTTTGCTGCTCCGTCTCTGTTTTGTTTGCGCAATCCGAGCGCGGAACCATTACTGGCTCGGTGAGTGACTCCTCCGGCGCTGTCGTGCCCGGAGCCACAGTCACCATTACGAATACCGCAACAAACGTTGCAACAACTCTTACCACCAATCAAGCCGGCAGCTATACGGCGCCCAGCCTGCCGGCCGGCACATATAACGTCCGCGTTGAAGCGCAAGGCTTCCGGCCGTCTGAAGAAAAAGGCCTGAAATTAAACGCGGCGACGACGGTCCGGGCCGACGCGGCTCTTGAAGTCGGCGCATCCAAGCAAGCCGTCGAAGTGCAGGCATCCGCAGTGCAGCTTCACACCGAAGATGCGAAATCCAGCGTGACGATATCGAACAAACTCGTCAACGATCTTCCGCTGGTCGTGGGCGGGGCGGTTCGCAGCCCCTTCGATTTAGCTGTCCTCACGCCCGAATCGAAGAACCTTGGCGGCGACAATGGGTTCTCGCTCGGCGGCGGACAAGCCGCAAGCTACGGAACGACGCTAGATGGGATTTCCGCCAATACCACTCGCGCGCTCAGTAAAAGCTGGGTCTCATCCAATTCGCCATCCGTCGAAGCCATCACTGAATTCACTGTCGACACAAACGGGTTTAAGGCGGAATACGGGCATGCGGGCGGCGGCGTCATGACGTTCGTAACGAAGTCCGGCACGAATCAATTTCACGGTTCTGCTTATGAGTTCCTTCGCAACAACGATTTCGACGCCAACAATTTTTTCAACAATTCGAAAGGCATCCCCGTGCCGATCTATAAACAGAACGATTTCGGCGTCACGGTGGGCGGCCCGGTCTGGATACCGAAGATCTATAACGGCAGAGATAAGACGTTTTTCTTCTTCTCTTATGAGGGATTCCGGAACCGTAACGGCGCTACCGGCTTTACGACGACAGTCCCAACTCCCGAGATGTACCAAGGCGATTTCAGCAACTGGGTCGACGCAAGCGGAAAACAGATTCCGATTTTCGATCCCACGACTCAAGTGCAAAACGCCGATGGAACAGTGACGCGCACCCAGTTCGCCGGCAACAAAATACCGCAGAGCATGTTTAGCCCTCTTGCTCAGAAAGCGCTCTCGGTCTTCTCGGGAGGCGCCGGGCTCATTAAGCCCAACGTGAGTGGAGCGCCGGGCACGATCGGCTATGTCACCAATAACTATGCCGTCGATAATGGAACGGATGTCCAACCGGTTAACAAATGGAGCATCAAGGGCGATCACATCTTTAACGAAAAGCACCGTATTTCCGGCTATTACGGTTATGATCGCGAGTCAGTTGTGCCCGGGCCGGATGGTCCTCCAAACCTTCCCGGACTTTGGTCGAATTTCAACGATTTGCGGCAGGACAGCGATGTTGTCCGCTTTAGCTGGGATTGGGCGCTCAGCGCCACGAAGTTCAACCATTTTTATGCCGGAGGCGATAACTGGCGGCAGAATCACAACCCGCTACAGGCATACACAGGAAATTGGAAAGATAAATTTTGCTTGCCGAATGTGCCCGACTGTAACCAAAATCTGGTGAATCTCTCGTTCTCAAATGGTTACTTCGGTCAATATCAGCAGCCGAGCGTGTTCCAGAACCAGGTTGGCGGGCAGGCCAACAACGGGTCCGAGAACACGATCTACGGATATAACGATGACTTCACCTGGATACACAACAATCATTCGTTCAAATTCGGCGGACAATACCAATTGAGCCACTACAACGGATTTGGCCGGCAATGCGTGGCCGGTTGCGCCGGATTCAGCTACACGGAGACCGGCGTTCCCAATGGCACGAATCCAAACGCGGGAGGAAATCCATTCGCCTCGTTTCTGCTCGGCTATGCCGATAGCGGCTCGCTCGATACCGTCCGTTTCATCGGACAGCAATGGCCTTATTTCGCGGGCTACTTTCAAGACGACTGGCGCATCACAAGTAAATTAGTATTGAACCTTGGCCTGCGTTGGGAAACAACCCTTCCGCCAACGGGCCTCAATGACGAGTGGAGCGATTTTTCTCCAACGACGTCGAATCCCGGCGCAGCAGGCCGTCCTGGGGCGGTCATCTTTGCCGGTTCCGGCGCCGGCCGCGTCGGCTCGCGCCGCCTCGCGGATTCCTATTTCAATGCTTTCGGGCCCCACGTCGGTTTTGCCTATTCCAAAGATTCCAAGACCGTGATT
>Ga0134128_10005760_pt1 | contig 15009 bp, 14 predicted proteins | sample KB31754_FD_96462 | JGI IMG/M metagenome (GOLD analysis project Ga0134128, IMG submission 96462) | Terrestrial soil microbial communities with excess Nitrogen fertilizer from Kellogg Biological Station, Michigan, USA - KB3-175-4 | ecosystem: Environmental > Terrestrial > Soil > Unclassified ... | reverse complement strand
TAGGGCTCCTCGGCAATCTGAAACAGCTTCGGTTCGATTCCGACACAGTTTGCGGCCAGGATACAAACGGCCGGGTCGATTTGTACGGTGACCTTTGGCATAGCTGTTCCCTATCTTGCCACGGGACGATGCCTCATCCATCTTCTACCGGTTTCTTTCCTTAATGCTTCTCGGATCCGGCAGTTCCGCCGAAGTCGGCCGGTGTGATCCTGGAATCTTTGCCACTTGGACGTGCACTGCCCGTTGCTGACATGAAGCCTCGAATCGTCCCCTCATTTTTTATCCGGCTCGCTATACCGGATCACCGAATCCGCGCCGAAACTCTTGTAATTCGAGTACCGGATAATCACGCGCATCCGCTGCGGCCCGGTGCGGAAATACAAAGTATCGTCTGCATAGGTTTCAACAGGAAAGAACCATTTGCCGTCGATCTCGCGGCGGATGGTGGTGAAGTGGGGGAATAGATTTTCCTGTTTTAGCGATTCGATTTGCGGCACGGCCTGGCCTTCGCTTCGCACCACCGCAAAATCGGATTGGCGCACCCACAGCAATCCTTGAAAGAAGCGCTGTTGAGAAAGAATCTGCTTCGGCTCAATATGGACAACGAAGCAGGGATAACCATCCATCGTTTCTTCGCCTTTGTACTTCGAATCGTAGAGCGGAGCTTCGGCATTCGTCAGCAGAAAAGGCTGGATATTTCGAATGTCCTCAAAATCCTCCTTGGTCAACTTGATGCGCTTCAGCGTGTTCCGTGGTTGGCCCTGTTCTTCTTCGTACCGGCCCTTTTCTTTTGAAAACACCACATCGCGGACGTCGCGGTAAGTTCCCGTGATCAGCCCGCGGTCGTTGAATTCCTCAACCGTAACAGTCTGTCGGTATGTGTAGTTGTCGCGTGCGTAGGCATTCTGCGCTTCCCGTTGAGCAATCTTCTTCAGCAGGTGCGGCGGTGGTTGGCCCCCGCGCATGTCCAGCGCGGCCAAAAGCGAAGCCGATGCTACGATGAGGGCGATGTTTCGGACACTCCGTCCGTATTTCATTTCGCTGCTCTGTGTCTGGGTAACCTTGTGCGTCGCTGCGTTCATCACCGCCCAGAAGTCGCCGTATCCTCATTGGATCATGACGGGCGTGCTGCCCGCCTTCCTCGTGGAAGCGATCTTTTTTGTAGGCGCCGGCTTCGAGCAGACTCGCCAGGTATTCGCCAGAATCAAGCCGCCCGCGTTGCAGTCCTTGATCCTGCTCGCGAGCGCCGTCATTCCCAACGTAATCGTCACCATGGCGGCCGGCACGTTTGACAGCCATGCTTATGCGATTCTGCTGGCTCTTTGCGCCGTCGTTAGTTTCTGGTATGTCGTGCTTCCACGCCGAATTGCTTATGACGTCGGACTTCTCGTAATTCTCGCCGCCGCGATGGTGCTGCGTGTGTTCCCGCGCCTCTATGTGTCGCCATCGGCACACCTTCATATCGAAGTTTTGGGACATCTGATGTGGATCCGTCTCGCGCTCGTCGTTCTGCTGGTGCAGCGCGATTTGGATATGGGACCGGTATCGTTTTGGCCGACTGGCGCTGAGTGGCGTGAAGGGCTGCTTCAATATGCGCTGGCGATTGTGCCTATTTCACTGCTTGCCTCCGGAGTACACTTCGCTCGTTTCGCGCCCAGGCATTTTCCGGCATGGGAATGGATTGCGCTCGCGGCTGGGTATTTCCTCGGCGCTTTGTGGGTGGTGGCGTTCAGCGAGGAGCTTTTCTTTCGTGGGGTTATTCTGCAAGCGATTCTGAAATGGCGGCGGTCCGCGGTGCTCGCCGTCCTTGTTTCAACCGTCGTGTACGGATGCGCTCACCTCTGGTATCGCGATTTCCCCAATTGGAGATTCGCGCTGATCGCCGCCGTGGTTGGTTGCTTCTACGGCGCGGCTTATTTGCGGCGCGGCAGCATTCGAGCGCCGATGGTGGCGCACGCGCTGGTCGTCGTTACATGGCGCATGCTGTTTGTCACAAATTGATCTTCGACAGCGCGCGTTCAAAGTCGCCCAGTAAGTCGCGCCAGTTTTCGATTCCGATCGAAACTCGCACCAGTCCGTCGCCGATGCCCGCTTCATCAAGCGCCTGTTTGGTCCAGCCGGAATGCGTAGTGGTGCGTGGATGGCAGACAAGAGTCTCCACGCCGCCGAGAGAAACCGCGTTTCGCGCCAGCCGCAGATTGCGAAGGAAATCGAACGCCCCCGCTTTACCGCCTTTCAGGTCGAGCGAGATCAGCCCGCCTGGAAAATCGCATTGAGCGTCGCGGATTCGCGCCTGCTCGGCATTCTCAAACAGAGTCGGGTAATAGACTTTCTCGACATTTGGATGATTAGCAAGACGCTCGGCGATGCGCTGCGCATTTTTGCTCTGCCGGTTCATACGGAGGTGGACTGTTGGGAGGCGGGTGTCGAGAATCCAGCACTCATCCGGCTGCAGGATATTGCCGAATAAACTCCGTTTCGCTCGTATCTTTTTAATCAGCCCGGCGTCGCGGGCCAGCGCCACACCTCCGATGATGTCGCTGTACCCGCCCAGATACTTTGTCGCCGAGTAGAGCGAAACGTCGGCGCCCAGCGCCAGCGGATGCTGAAATGCCGGTCCGAGAAACGTATTGTCGACCATTACCAGAGGGCGCGCGGGGGACTCAGCGCCGTCGCCGGCCGAGCCATGAATCGCCGCCACCGTATCGCAGGCGCGGCGAATGTCTGTCATGACAATCGTCGGATTCGCGGGGGTCTCAATCAGCACAACACGAGGATTTCGTGCGTTCCGGATTACACGGTCGATTTCGTCGCCATCACCCGCCTTTACAGGTATTCCGATAATGCCGAAGCTCTGCAAAAAATCCAGAATTAGCGTCTGTGTCCCGCCATAGATCGGCACGGTATAGACGATGCTGTCGCCCGGCTTTACCACTGCTAGCAGCGCGGTCATAATGGCCGCCATACCGGAGTTGAACACCGCCGCGGCGTGCGCGCCCGGTTCCAGCGGAAGAATTTGCTCTTCCACAATTTCGGCGTTCGGGTGATTGAAGCGCGAATAGACCAGATCGACGCTTTCACCAGGAGTAAGTTGCGCCCGGCCGCCCATGATGTCAAACGCTTTTTCGGCTTCTTCCGGGCTGGAAAAAACGTAAGTGGAGCTGCGAAACACTGCTGGGCGGGCAGAGCCAACCGACAGTTTTGGATCGAAGCCGCGAGTGAGAACGTCAGTTTCCGGGCGCAGTTCTGTCGAATGCTCTACGTCGGACACAGCAATGTCCTCCGATAAAAGTGTATCGCCTTGGTCCTCCGGAGCCGGGGAGTTACGCTGGTAGGAACATGGCCTTGGACAATGTTGGATTTATCGGTCTCGGCATCATGGGTTACCCCATGGCTCGCAATCTCGCAAAAAGTGGCAAAAAGGTCACCGTTTGGTCAAAGAATCAAGCGAAAGTGGCTCGTTTTGAAAAGGAAACTGGGGCTCAATCCGCCGCAAATCCCAGGGCCGTTGCCGACGCGGTCGACGTATTGTTCCTTTGCGTCGGTACGACGGAGATGTCGCATGAAGTGCTCACCGGCGAACAAGGCGTCGTGAAATCCGGCAGGAAGGGTTTGATTGTCGCTGACTGCTCTACGATTTCACCCGACGGTAGCCGCGAGAACGGAAAGCAACTGGAAGCAGCGGGAATTCAGCATCTGGATTCGCCATGCACCGGTTCTAAGGTCGGAGCCGAAGGCGCGACGCTGACGTTCATGATCGGCGGCGAGCGCTCGGTCTTCGAGAAAGCAAAGCCGGTGTTCGAGTTGATGGGAAAGAAGTTTTATTTTTGCGGTGGCCCCGGAATGGGCTTACAGGCAAAGTTGACGCAGAATCTCATTCTCGCGAATCTCATGCAGGCCTTTAATGAAGGAATGGTGCTCGCAACCAAGGGCGGCGTGGATCCCCAGGTCATGTTCCAGATCCTTGACAACAGCGCCGCGAAATCGGGCTTAGTGAGCGGGAAGGCTCCCAAAATTTTCAAGCGCGACTTTTCCACCGACTTTTCGACCAAGTGGATGCACAAGGACGTCAGCATGGCTCTCGAAAGCGGAAATCGATTGGGCGTACCGCTGCCAGTAACCGCGGTCACACAGCAAATGTTTCAGGCAGCGATGGCGGATGGCGAAGCCGATGCGGATATGTGCGCGACCATTCGGACACTGGAAAAGCTGGTCGGAGTGGAAGTAAAAGGTTGATTCAACAACCAAATATGCCAGGTTTGCGCGTGACTCCCAGTCGCTCTCCTTGTTCTTCGCGCCGCAAGAGTCCGCTCCCTCACGGTCGCGGTTCGGTGCAATTGTTGAAAGCACGGAACCGCCACCATGAGGAAGTAATCCTGGCCCTGCGGGCCGCAGAAATTGATGAAGACATCCGGTTACCCGCACTGAACCGCACATATAAAGGAGTACGCATGGCCCTGGGAGCTGCGGAATCGGATGAAGACGTGCGGTTGCCTGCACCGAACCGCGACCGTAAGGGAGTGGACATTACCGGCGTCATCAACGGATGTTGGCAGACCATTGTTGAGCGTGTTGAGCCGCGAGCGTCAGCGAGCGGTCCAGCGGGACGTTATTGCACACCCCATCACGCAACGAAGCATTTAAAATTGGAATCTTTAGCGGAGAGAGACAGAAGCAAGACCCTTTCGGGCGCCAGGGAGGTGTTGCTTCAGGGGTCTTTCTATGAGGTTAGTCTCGCTTTGGTGGGAGTTGCCTCCCTGGCTTACTTCCAATATTAGAATATGAATTTTGAGAGCGCAAGCTTTTTCTCTACAAAAATCAAAATTTTTTTTCCAGTCGAGTTCCCCAGCCCTTTTACCAGGTAGCTTCGGCTGCGCCAATTATGAACATAACCCTTTTAGGATCTACTGGTTCCATCGGAGTCAATACCCTGGACGTGGTGCGTCAGCATGGGGAGCGGTTTACTATCCACGGATTAGTAGCAGGGCACAATATCGATGTTCTGTGCTCCCAAATTTTGGAGTTTCGCCCCAGCATCGCCATAGTGGCCGATGAACAGACACTAGATCGGCTGCAGGAACGTCTGAACGAAGCCGGTTTGCCTCGAAAGCAGTGGCCCGAGCTAGGCTCCGGACCGCGCGACCGTGTTCAGGCCGCGACAGCTGACGAAGTGGATTTTGTGATGTCCGCCATTGTCGGAGTGGCAGGCCTCGAAGCAACGTATGAAGCCATTAAGCGCAAAAAGCGGATTGGCTTAGCAAATAAAGAAGTGCTCGTGGCAAGCGGCAGTCTGGTGATGCAGGCGGTTCATCAACTGGGGACCGAGTTGATTCCGGTCGACAGCGAACACAACGGGGCGCACCAATGCCTGCGGGGAGGGAAACGATCGGAAGTGACGCGTCTTATATTGACAGCGTCGGGAGGCCCGTTCCGTGAGACGCCGCGCGAAAAGCTCTGGCGCGTTACGCCCGAGCAGGCGCTGAACCATCCGACCTGGAAGATGGGAAAGCGGATCACCATCGATTCAGCAACGCTGATGAATAAAGGATTTGAGGTCATAGAAGCGTGCTGGCTGTTCGATTTGCCGCCGAACCAGGTGGATGTCGTCGTTCATCCGCAATCTTCGATCCACGCCATGGTGGAGTACAACGACGGCAGCATCCTCGCCCAGATTTCCGCGACCGACATGAGAATGCCGATCCAGTACGCCATGACTTACCCGGAGCGCGATCGCGCCCCCGTGCCCCGTCTGGACTGGAACGAGGCGAGAACCTGGACGTTTTCGGCTCCGGATTTTGAGAAGTTTCGCCTGCTCAAGCTCGCCTACCAGGCGCAAGAGCAAGGCGGCTCAGCCACTTGCACGCTGAATGCCGCCGACGAGATTGCGGTTGAGGCCTTTCTCGCGGGCAGAATTCCCTTCCCTGGCATCGCCCAAACTGTCGAGGAAACTTTATCGCGGCAAGTCGCGACGAAACCAGCCACAATAGAAGAAGTTCTTGAAATAGACAGGACATCCCGGGAGCTTGCGCGGCAGGTGGTTGCGGAGCCGGCGCGGGTCACGGTGACAATGGAGCACCGGGACTCGAACGAAAGCTTGTGAACCGTAGTTTCCCGGTGGGCGTCTTATAAATGGTGGGGATCCCCAGGTCGAGAGGAACAATCTGTTGAGTTGGTTTTTGCAATTCTGGCAATCGTCCGTCATTCAGGACGTATGGTGGGTTCTCGTCCTGCTCGGCGTGATGATCATCGTCCACGAACTGGGCCATTACTGGGCGGCGATTTCCGTCGGAGTCCGGGTCGAAACATTCAGCATCGGTTTTGGTCCGCGCCTCTTCGGCTGGCGCAGGGGAACGACCGACTTTCGCGTCTCGGCCATACCATTCGGCGGATATGTCCGCATGTTCGGCGAACAGCCGGGGGATGAGAATTCGGCCGAGCAACCGGACAGTTTTCAGGCCAAGAAGCGCTGGCAGCGGGCCGTAGTCGTCATTGCGGGTCCGCTGATGAACATTCTGCTGGCTATCTGCATCATGACGGGCGTTTACATGAAGGAATTCCCGAAGCAGGAGGCCGTGCATAGCCCCGTAATCGGCGAAGTGGTTCCACACTCGCCGGCGGCCACGGCTGGCTTGGAGTCGGGGGATCGAGTTATTCAGATTGGCACCGTTCAAAACCCAACCTGGCAGGACATCCAGACAAAAGAAGCGCTGAATGCAGGACGCCAACTGCCGGTCATCGTGGATCGGAACGGCAAACAGCTCAATTTCACAGTAGTGCCGGCCCGGGATAAAGATGGCATCGGAACGGCCGGGTGGCTGGTGGAAGCCGACGTAATCGTTAGCCAGGTAGACTCCCAACTTGGCGCCGGAAAAGCTGGGCTGAAGCCCGACGACGTGCTGATCAGCGCCGAAGGGCAGCAAATCCATTCGATGCAGAAACTGCAGGACATCATCCAGCAATCGAACGGCAAGCCGGTGTCGCTGACCATTTCACGCGACGAGCATCCCATCCACTTCTCCGTGATTCCGCAAAAAGGACACGATGGGATGTGGCGGATCGGCGTTCTGCTGGGAGCGAAATTCAAGCTCGTGCCGCTGCCGTTCGGCCAAGCCCTATTCCAATCAGTGCAGTGGAGCCAGAGCAACGTCTCGCTGATCTTCGATGCCTTGAAGAGCATCGTGCAGCAGCGAATTTCCGCGCGAACCCTTTCCGGACCTATCGGGATCGCCCGCATGTCGGGGGAAGCTGCGAATCAGGGCGCGGTCGTATTTCTTACCCTGATGTCCGCCGTCAGCCTTAACCTGGCGATCTTCAACTTGCTGCCGATTCCGATTCTCGATGGTGGAACGCTGCTCCTTCTGCTGATCGAAATGGGAATCCGGCGCGACGTGAGCATGCAGGTAAAAGAAGCGGTGTTTAAGGTCGGGTTCGTCTTCATCATGATGATTCTCGTGTTCGTGATCTACAACGACATCAGCAAGATTTTCTCGAACGGCTGAGGTTTCGTTTCGCGTTTCTGGGAGAGGCCTGTCCGGGAATTCCCGAAAGTAGAAATTCTCTACCGTGAGATCTGTAATGCCGACGGGGCTTTATCAATTTCTCGCTTTATCAGCAGGTCGAGTATTGGCACGCTGGTTACTGGCACATGGCGCCCGTCGAGAAAAAGAGCCGGAGTACCACTTACTCCTAACAGATGTCCAAGGCCGATGTCCGCCTTTACTCTTGTCTCGATCTCTCGCGATCGCCGGTCTGATTCCCATCGCGAGATATCCAGACCGGAAGTCCTAGCGATTCGCTGCAGTTCGGGTTCGGTGGCTAGCAGCGACGATTGGAAGAATATTCCGTCGTGGTATTGCCAGAAATCGCCTTGGCGGTTGGCTGCCTCCGCGGCAAAGGCGGCGGCACACGCACGCGGTTGCATTTCTCGCACCAGGTCTGGATTGCAATCTTTCCCGAGCGGATAATTTTTGAAAACAATCTGCATATCGTTCGGAAATTGTTGATTGAGATGGTGGGCTATTCCCGCGAACGAACGGCATGCTGGACATTGAAAGCTGCTGAAAACGACTAATCGCACGGGAGCGCTGGATATCCCAAGGACTGGGTCGTCGGGGAGAATCGGAATCTGAAACTGGTGCTCGAATCTATACTCTTCCAATGTCTTTCGCACGTCATCCGGTGGCTTCAGTATTGCGCCCTGGATCGCTCCGCCAAGGAGCACCGCCAAAATCGCCATCGCCGCCCGCCATCTTGGAAATGAAAGCAGCTTCGTTCCATTCGGAGGCGGTTCGCTCCGGACCAGAACGTACACCGCGGCCAATACGACCAAGTTGCATAAATGCACGAACAGGCACAAAGTGCATATGGGCGAGCCGGCCGTGAAAAGCGCTACGCTTAATACTAGGCTTACTCCACTTCCGATCGCCGCTAGGAGCATGGCCATATGATTCGACCAAGCTGTGCGGACGCTAAGTAGACAAGCCAAAGCGGCGAAATAGACAAAGCCCCACCCGGCGATGGGGAATTTCAACAACCAAGAGGATGAGCTTGATAGAATCTCGTCACAACCGGGGCATGGAGCGCTCGCCAAAGCGCCGCCGAGCCACCCAATTCGCCCTATCCCAAGTGAAAACGAACGTAGCAATAGCCACCCTGAAAGCAACCAGCCACATCCGAGAAAACCGGATGCAACAACAGTTGCCAAACTTGACCTAGATAGCTTACTCATAAGCAGTTTGGATATGCTGGAAGCGCAGCTACACGTGCCCTTCCAGCAGACAGTTAGAAACGCATCTCAGTACCCGGCGTCGTGGATGGCTTTCACGCACTGGCCGAGGTTGGCATAGCCGAGGAAGGGCTCACCTTCAAAAAGCCCCGCGTCCTTGCATATGCAGACAGCCATGTTGTCTTGTCCTTGGTTGACACAATTAACACAGAGGTCATTGCTCACACCAACTTCTTCGGTCAGAGGCTTGCAAAATTCTCCGACGCCATTTCCTTGATCTTGGGCCATGGCAACGGTCCCGATACTAAGCGCCAGAATGGCTCCCATGCACGAACTCATAACCCACTTCTTCATTGGTCAACTCCTTTCATTCCTGCGGGTCGTACGATTTTAGTACATTACGTACTAAGCCGGAATAGACCCATAGCAGTAAGTACATCAGGCAAGCGGAAATATCAATGCTTATTGAGATGGCCTTAGTACCTCACGTACTGGTTCAGAATTTCAGGCTACGGAGTCGCTAAACTGAAGAGTAAGCTGGCATTCCCTTCACTCCTATATGGGATGGGAAAGCAAGCAAGAGCTGTATTACTTGGGTCGGGCGCATCACATTAACGCAACGCGGCAACCAGCGGCAGCAAGTTCTCTATTTCGACACTGATGGAACGAGGTATCTGAAGCTGCTGCGAGATCACGCATCGCAAGCCGAATGCAGATTCTCGCATATGCCTTATGCCAGACGCGTTCATGTGTTACCGTGCCGGAGCGAATTGATTCCTTGACGAAGGGCTTTGGGCGCACGCATAATAACTACGCGTGATGGATTCCTATCCGCGAGCCTTCACTTCTCCGCAACGGTTGCTTCGCCCCCTCAATCCGCAATTCGTGAAGCTTTCCGACTTCTTCGATATCGTGCTCACGCAATCTGGCTCCGTTAACGATCTGGCTGCCATCCACCCGGTAATACATTACGCTTCGCCGGTCTCGCGTGTGGCACAACCCGAAAATGTGACCGCATTCGTGGATCAAGATCGCGACGAGCGTTCCAGCCGCAACTCTCTTGTGAGTGTTGTAGGCAATGACGCCGTTGAAGCCTTCATAATGCGGCATGATCGTGTAGGCGATGCGATTTGTTGAGTCGTCGGTCTCGAGCAGTTCCAGATTGCAGCTCCGGACATCGTTATCGACGGCGACACTGATGTCGAGGATGGTTGCCCAGTAATTCAAGGCTTGCTTCATCGCCCATGCGTCACCCTGGTTAACCTGATCGAGCTTAACTCGAATAGTTAGATGGCCGGTTGTCAGCAGGTCCTCGTATGCCCTGCACGGCTTTTCGCTCGCGCGCGCCAGTGGGAAAATACAGACACATAGCACTGCGATTATGAGAGCGCGCTCCATTTTTTGTCGGAGAGGCACGCGGCCTGCCTTTCGTTTGCGAGCGGCAGATTAGGACGCGGAATTTTTCAGATTTTCGTAAAACCGTGCAACCCAATGAAATTGCACATGGAATCGCTCTATTGGATACGATAGTTAGCCCCGCCAGCTACCGAGACTTAACAATGGCGCTGTCTAATTTTAGGGAATTTACCCCAAACATCTTGGATCATATCCATGACGACTTCTTTCCGGCCTAGGCCAGCCTTTTCAGGCCACGATCAGGCAATAGGTTCGCATCGGACTTTTCTGAATATTTTGTCGGCCACTTACGAATGAGGAGTAAGTCGCGAATCTCGCAGGCCAGCGCTCGCCTTCGCCTTGGCACAAGGCAGTCCAAATTGTCGAACCCATGGCCGATTTACCCTGGAAGAACGCCATGTTGACGGATTTTGGAAACTCTTTGTCCCGCCGCGGCCTGCTTGGCTCGCTCACTGCGGGTGTTGCCGGGGCCGGTCATGCTGCTCAAACTCGTCAGCCCCCGGAACATTCGTTATTAGTCGATCTGAGCCGTGGGCCGGACAGCGTCCTTATACAAACGGAATCGACCTTCGAAAATCTCGAACGCCATCGCGACGAATGGAATCGAGGCGATGTTGTTGTCCGCATCGAAGGTCACGAGTCATCTCATGAGCCGCAACGCACAGTCCGTATTCGCTCTCCCAAAACGGCGCCGCACCGTCTGCGGTTGCGCTGGCTCGGACCAACTGCCAGCGGCCTGAGCTATCTCGGCGACGCCTGGGAGCGCAGCTACGGAGATTTAGGCTGGCGCCCGCTTGAGCCGGAGCGGATTCTGCCGTGGCACTTCTTCGCCGCAAGCGGAACGCAAATCGCTGCTTGCGGCGTGAAGACCAACCCCGCCGCGTTCTGTTTCTGGCAGATTGATCCCGATGGCGTGAGCCTCTGGCTCGATCTGCGCAATGGCGGAACAGGCGTTCAACTGGGCAAGCGGGAATTAGTCGCCGCAACCATCGTCCAGGCATCGTATAGGAACGTAAGCCCATTCAACGCCGCTCGCCAGTTTTGCCGCGCACTGTGCGATCGGCGCCGGATGCCGGCAAGTCCGGTCTATGGCGGGAACAACTGGTACTACGCGTATGGAAAGAGTTCCGCCGACGATATCCGGAGCGATTCGGAACGCATCGCCTCGTGGGCGCCGGCAACCGAGGCCAACCGGCCGTTCATGGTGATCGACGATGGCTGGCAGCCCAACGCAACAGCGGGGCCGTGGGATCGCGGCGCTCCGCAGTTTCCCGACATGGCAAAACTGGCCGCCGATATGCGGCGCATTGGCGTACGCGCGGGTATCTGGACACGACCGCTGTTCACAAAAGAGAACGTACCGGAGAGTTGGCGCCTGCAATCCCCGAATGCACGCACGCAATTTGATGAGCATCGCGGCGTTACCCTCGATCCGACTATCCCCGCAGTCAGGCGCCGCGTCGAAGAAGACATGCGACGGCTAGCCGGCTGGGGATACGAATTGATCAAACACGATTTCTCGACCTTCGATCTGATGGGACGCTGGGGCTTCACAATGGACGCCGCGATCACGGATGCAGGCTGGTCGTTTGCCGATCGCAGCCGCACGAACGCGGAAATTATTCGTTCTCTGTATGAGGCGATTCGTGAAGGGGCCGGCGACGTGATGATCACCGGATGCAACACAGTCGGTCATCTCAGCGCGGGACTCTTTGAAATGCAGCGTACAGGAGACGATACGAGTGGCCGCGGCTGGAATCGCACGCGCAAAATGGGCGTCAACACGCTGGCGTTCCGGGCGCCGCAGCATGGCGCATTCTTTGCGGTCGACGCGGATTGCGTCGGGCTTACGAACCAGGTGCCCTGGAAGTACAACCGCCAGTGGCTCGACTTGCTCGCTCGCGCCGGAGTGCCGCTCTTTGTTTCGGCCGCTCCGAATGCGGTTGGGCCGGAGCAGCGCTCCGCGATTCGCGCCGCGTTCGAGACGGCATCCATCGCGCAGCCACTCGGAGAACCGCTCGATTGGAACAACAACACGGAGCCGGAACACTGGCGATTACAAGGGAAGGTGGTCGCCTATGATTGGTTCGGCGCCGACGGAGTCTCGCCATTCGCGGGCTAACGCGGTCAAGACGATCGGCGGACCCGTTTCGAGGAGTTGTTAGACTTTTGACTAGGTGACGAACGTTCACTCGCGGCGCTGCCGCTGCTAGAAGTCTCAACCGCTTCACAAGCGAATCGCCTCGTGCGTGGCACGAAAGCGCGACACAAACCAAGAAGGAGATCGTAACAGTTGTATCGAATTTTGCGCCCCGTTTACCAGATTTCTTCCGTCCTATTGTTGTCCGCCGGCTTGTTATTGACGGCGAGCAGCGCCAAGGCGCAGTCCCTCGGCTATGGATTCATCGGCGCCACGGCCGGAGACTTGAGCGGGGCTTTCCGCTACGGCTTTGGCGCGGAATGGGCCACCGCTCCACACATCAGCATCGGCGGCGAAATCGGCGGCATTCAAAAGAATTCGTCGGGACTGCTCGCATCGGGCAATATCACGGTGCATGTTCCGGCGCCGCACGCATTCGATCCATTTGCCACAGGCGGCATTTCCGTTGCCCATATTGGCGGCACGACGGGCGCGTACGGAAATCTCGGCGGCGGTCTCAACTATTGGTGGAATTCGCACCTGGCCTTTCGCGGCGAGTTCCGCGGATATCTCGGTGGCGGCGATCTTCCCGGCTTTGGCGAATTCCGTTTCGGAATCAGCTTCCGCTAACGACGCTGAAAAGGTATCCCAGGCGATTGGCAGAATGGCCAAAGACGTAAGCTCTTGACGCTGTCTTTTGGCCATAAAAATCGTGCGGCGTGACCACTCGCTAGCGCTCGTGGCTGGGTAAACGCTGCAAGTATTCGATATTGCTAACTAAGCCGCGACGGATCCGAAGCGGTCGCCGGGGGTTTTCTGACAAAACCTCATGTGAGTTAGCTCCGTATCGAGGTAATCTACACACCGATCCGCCGCACGTGCGCGGGTTGTGCGGTTCCCCATCTTCATCGCCGCGGCCGGAACCGATATGTCCAGGAAAGGCTAACGTACGAGGGCACTCGGACGCCCGTGACCCGTTCGAACAGAGCGCCTTGTCCGGCGATGGCCAGCACTTCCGTTGTCTGGCCGGTATAACCGCTAGCGATCATAAAATTGACGCCCACATCCATTCGTTCATTCAGGAACGAACGCAGCACGGCCCCGCGGAATTCCTTTACCGGAACACTCGAAAAGCCATCACCCAGCGGCTTTCGTCCGACCTCTTCGTACTCGGCCCGAGCCTGCAGCCGGAAAGAAAGCTTGTTCACCACCCCAGCACATCGACAATCGTCCTAGGCGCTTCGGCAGTAGGCAAGCCGCTGTCGAGGTCGCGAGCGTCGGCTTTCGAAACCGACGCCTGCAATAGCCCAAATGGGAAATAGCGGCGCGCCATAACCGTGATGTATTTGTTGCGGCCCGGCCCCTCGTCTTCTTCGAGCCCGGTGTCCGCGTCGATCTTTGCCAACGACGCTTCCGTTGTCGTGTGCCCGAGAGTCACGCGGAAATCGGTTCCCGCCAGAGTCTTTCCCAGGACGAACTGGTAGGAATGCGATCGGCTGATGACAGTGCCACGCTCCGTTCCCGTTCCAATACGAGGATCGTTGGTGAAGAACGCTTCGCCGAAACTGAATGCCGCCCATGGAAGAATCGAATGCTCGCCGGGGAGGAATGACAGCGTTGATTTCGGCGAATTGAAGCCAATCCAGTCGTTGTACGATTTGCCGGATTCAACAGATCCGTGTTGTCAAACTGAATTTCATCGCGCCTCCATCCGAGGTAGTAGCGGAAGTAGCGCGTGAGTGAGCCATTCAGCGCGACATACGGAGCCGTATCGGCAATTGTCACGTTGTTTGCCGTCACTCTCTGAAAGGGGCCATAGTAGGCTGTGTCTGTCGATTCATAATGATCGAGATTCAGGCGCCGCGGCGCATCCCGCTGATAGTCGACGCCGGCCAGCAGCGACAAACTATCGTTGATTCGACCGGTGTAAGCGGCCGTGCCGCCCTCAACTGTGCGGAACTCGCTTTGGCGGATCAAGCCAGCGCCGAAGTTGGAGTAAAGCGCCAGATTATAGGTTCGAAAGAATCCCGCCAACTGTAGTGTCTGGGCGGGCGTCAAACGCCAGTCGTCGTTGATCGCCAGTTCTCCCGTGTGCGTCTGATCTTTTTGTCGGGAATCGATGGTGTCGTGCAGATCGGGAACGCCCAACGGAACCAAGCCGGGAAGATAAGACGTTCCATAGTATCCGACCCCGAAAAGCGTGAGGTTGTGCGCTCCAAGGTCCCACACACGATAGCCGTTAGCTTTGTACTGCTGCCTGTGTTCCAGGCGGTCTAAGAAACCGTTGCCGTAAGCGGTTTCGAGGGCGACCCACGATTTCACATCCGGGCCCTCCGGGCTCCATCCGGCAACAATATCGGCATCCCGGTAGTCGCCCGTCACTGTGACAAGCGGTTCAAACCGACGCCGCAGGGCATAAATCACCGACAAATCTTCGGCGTGATTCCCTTCGCGAACATTGAAGGCGCCGCCATCGGTCTGCACGCCTTCGAGAGTAGCGGGAATCATGATATTCGGATCGGCATAGCCGTTCCCGTGTGCGTTCGACGAAAGATTGTTCGAAACCAGGTATGACCCTACCTGGATGTACTGTGCGATGGGTTCGCCGTGATCGCCCGCTACGCCGGGAGCGAAATACTGCGGCGCCTTAATGCCGCCCGATGCCGTTTCGATAGGTATCCCGGGAATGGATATCTGGGCTCCCGGCCTGCCCGGATTTGCGTCCAGC
>Ga0134128_10005759_pt1 | contig 15009 bp, 14 predicted proteins | sample KB31754_FD_96462 | JGI IMG/M metagenome (GOLD analysis project Ga0134128, IMG submission 96462) | Terrestrial soil microbial communities with excess Nitrogen fertilizer from Kellogg Biological Station, Michigan, USA - KB3-175-4 | ecosystem: Environmental > Terrestrial > Soil > Unclassified ... | reverse complement strand
GGCCGAGCGGGCGTAGCTCAGGGGTAGAGCACAACCTTGCCAAGGTTGGGGTCGAGGGTTCGAATCCCTTCGCCCGCTCCAGTTTTCCAGGATAGATCGGCCCCTCGGGGTTACGAAAGGGGACGCGAGACCAGCGTCGGCCGCTCCCTCGCGCGCGGGCGCGTGCGCGCGAAACTTTTCACGCACCGCCCACAGCTGTAGGAAAAGAAAACAATCGGAACAGCAGGATGTCTCGACATGCCGAAGCGATGGGTCGGAATGAGCACGACCAAGGACGCCGTCACGGTCGTGGACGCCGAGATACCCGACGACAACGGTCCAATGGTGATCATCTCAGATGACAGCTGGAAGGTGCAGAAGGGCAATCGGGCCGCCGCGTACAACGTCCTCCACCAACAATGCGGCGATTACATGCGAGAGAACGGCATTGATGCCGTCGTCGTAAAGGCAAGCGCGGTCATGGGCCGCGGGTCGGCGAGGCTCGGGCTCCTGACCGGCGCGGAAGTGCGCGGAGTTGTCATGGCTGCTGCCTCTCCGGTCTGTCCTGTGAAGGAGCTCTCGAAGGGCGTCATCAGCCGCACGTATGGTGATCGCAAGGTGGACGAATATGTCGCCGACGACGCCTTTTGGGCGAAGCACACAACTGGCGGCAAGCTACGGAAGCTCAGCCGCGAAACGGCCATGCTTCTGATCGCCGCGAGGAATGCCTAGTGGCGGATTTTGTCTCCGACCTGAAGCTCGGCGCCAAGCTCGGCAACGGCCACTTTGGCGAGGTCTTCATGGCCAAGGACCCCGCGCATGGGGACGTGGCGGTGAAGGTTCTGCGCCGGGAAGCCCACCACGACGACACTGCATGGGTCGCGTACAAGGCCAGCTACCTCGCCGAGGCGCAGAACCTGTCCAAAGCGACGCATGCCAACGTCGTTCAGGTTCACCACGTAGTCGAGGCGCCCGACGGCCGGAGCGTAGCTATATGCATGGCATTCTGTCCCGGCGGTTCGCTCCAAACGCCGTTTGAGAGCGGGCCCATGACGCTGGAGGCGGTGCGGAAGGTTGGAACGGAGGTTTTGATCGGCTTGGGCGCGCTGCACGCGCGAGGCATGCTCCATCGCGACATCAAACCGGCGAACATCTTGCTCGACGGCCGCGCTGTCGCTCAAATCAGCGACTTCGGTCTCGTCACCGACAATCTCGTCCTCGGCTACGCCTCCCAGGCGGGCTACGCTGACCACGTCGCTTACGAGGTCTGGCAAGGCAAAGGCACCAGCGCGAAGTCTGACATTTGGGCGGTCGGGATGACGCTTTACCGGCTGCTGCACGGCAAGGTCTGGTACGACGCCAGCCCAAGTCCGCGCTACGTCGTGAAGCATGGTGTGTTCGCCGACAGTCTGAAATGGCTTCCGCATGTCCCGCGGCCGTGGCGCCGCGCAATCCGCAAGATGCTCAATGACGATGACAAGTCGCGCTACCAGACCGCATCTCAAGCGCTCCGGGGGCTGGCGAACCTCCCGACAACGCCGGTCTGGGTCCCCACGGTCCAGCCGAACCTCGTGCGGTGGGTGCAGACTAAGGGGGCTCGTCGCATCATTGTCGAGTGGACCATCCATTCCCCACGCAAGCACGAGTGGCGAGCTTGGAGCGAGCCCACAGGCGCCGGTCAGAAAAAGAGCATGGGTGGATCGAACGGTGTGATCGGTGGGGGTCAGGCTGTCCGGGAGCTCGAAGACTTCTTCAAGGTCTAGACGGCCTCAGCTTCCGCGGCAGCAGATAGACCCCCGTGAAATCCTCGGGCGTGATTCGCCTGAGGCCTAGCCGCGTGGTTGCCGCCGCCTTCCGTTCCGTCGAGCAGCTCTTGCAGTAGGCGTTGGTCGCGACGACGCCCTGTGCCGGCCGCCAGTGCCTGCCGCAGTTACGGCACTTGGGCAGACTCACTTTGAGGTTTGGCGATTTGCTTCGCATCGTCTCGCCTTCCCTATCGGAACACCCGTGAACAAAAGGTGAATCACGCAGACTCCCTTGTCAAGCCCCCGACCCTACAACGCATAGGGGCTCGCATCGCGCGCGTGAGCCAGACAGAGGATGCACAGCCGGTTCCCCGGTCCCGTCGACTCAAATTCTCGGCGGCAACGGAGGCACGGCCGCTTCTTCGTCGGCACTGGCCCGTCGAGGTTGCGGAACGCATTCTCCCGCCCCGACCAAGCGCGTGACCCGTCTACTGGCACGGCCCCGGTGCCACGGCGCACTTCAGGAAGCCGAAGGCCACCGACTGCCCGCGACTGAGGTACGGCGCGGCCATTGCCGCGCTCACCGGCCCACGCACCGCGTCGACCCACACCGTGCGGTCTCCGTCGCGGTAGCTAAGCAGCCCAAAGAAGGCGCCGAGCTCGGCCGCCGACACGGCGTACAGCTGGGCGAACGCGAACACGATGGAGGGCGTCGGCCACTGGTCGTCCCGAGTGATCGTCGCGTACTCCAAGGCGGCGCGATGGGCCGCGCGCATGAGCGGGTCGAAGAGAACATCGTAGCCGTCCACGACCTGCTCAGCGCTCGGCCGCTCTTCGCTCACGCCGCGACCCGCTTGCGCACCCGCTGGCCGTACTCGGCAACGCGCGCCACCTCACCGGCGTGGGCGAGGTCCATGAGCGTCGTGTCCGTCGACAGGCCCTTCGCCAGTGCTTGCTCGGGCGTGGCGCTGGTCTCGCGCGCGAGCTCGTCGGCACGGCGGAGCATGGCGTCCTCGAAGTCCGTCACGGTGAAGCCGGGTTTCTGTCCGGCCGCAACCTCGCCCGCGTTCTTGCGGATTTCCACGTCGCGTTCGGCCGACTTCATGATGACGGCAACCGCGCCTTGCTGAGCGGGCCGGTCGACGCTCGATATTTCCCTGATCGCTAGGTTCTTGATGGTGAACTTCTGCATGTTACTTCCTCCCTGGCTCCGATGGTCCCGCCACGCCGTACGCGGCGAGGTCGATCTGATTCACGTGCGCCACCCACTCGACGAGCGGCATCGGCTTGGGCGTCGTCACCCTCAGCCCAAGCAGGCGCGCGAACACCGGCGCGTCGGCGACGATCTGCGCGGTGAGGTGGAACAGGAACATTCGCTCCCGCTCCCGGCGCAGCGCGTCCAGCGCGGCCTGCTCGGCGCCAATCTCCGAGCGGTAGAACTTGTCGTTGGCGGCGCGCATGGCCGACATTGCCTCCTCGGCCTCGGCGATGGCCGCGACGAGGTTCTTGGCCGCGCGCAGCCGCTCGTCGGCCGCCTCGCTCCGGCCGCGGGTGATCCGCCGCCTCTTCGTCATTGCGAGCATTCGGTGCGCTCCCCTTCATTCGTCTCTGTGATCTCCACGCGCGCCCGCACCTCGGCGATTAGCTGCCTCGCCTCGGCGGCTTCGAAGCCAGCGGCGATGAGGTCGGCCACGCGGGCGGACCAGAACGATGGACTGAGTGGCGGCGCGCTCCGCTCCGCCGCGGCGGCAGCGAGGTCGAGCCGGTCCTGAAGCGTCTCCGGCGGCCGGGCGCCGGACAACAGCGCTTCGAGGCGATGCAGGCGGGTGGTGTCGATGCGCATTGCGGGCTCAAGGGCCTTGTCGCTGGCGAGCGCGAGCCGGAGGCGTCGCCGCTCGTCGGGTCCCATGAGCCGGAGCCCGATCAGGAAGGCGAGCTGGTCCAGTGCGCCGTCCCTACTCATCGGCGGGCCTCGCCTCGATCAGGACCGGCTCCGGCCGGAAGGTGCGGGCCAGCTTGAGGGCGACACTGGCGACGGCATCGCCGAGCAGGCCAATTTCCACGTCGTGCGTCACGCGCTTGTTGACGTTCAGGGCAGCCGCGTCGCGGTAGGCGGGCAACAAGGCCCGGGCGCGCAGCTCGAGCAGGCGGTCGCTGTACCGGCGCACCGTGCCAACCACCTGTTCGCGGTACTTCCCGCCGAAGACAGGCTCGTCATAGCCCTCCTGAGCACGGCGGTAGATTTCGTGCTCGATCTCGGCTCGGGCGCCGTCGACCGCCTCATCCCAAGCCGCGGCGAATGCTGTGTCGCGCTGACGCTCGTCGGCGAAGGTGGAGAGACATCCTGTCTCGCTGTGCGGCGACGCCGCGCGGGCCGCTCGCATGGCTATTCCGTGCCGGGCGAGCTCGGCGAGGAATGCGGCCTTGCGCTGGTCGGTGAGGGGGAGCCGCGCCGTGCCCCGGAGGATAGCTGGCGACCGGTCAAAACCCGACGGTGAAGGCTTGATGATTCTCGTTTTGTTCTAGAGGCCAAACGTGGTAGAACAAGCCGGGAACGCCACGAGGAGGATGGCGTCAGGTATAAGGTGGGTGCAGTGGCGACAAAATGGGGGGCCGGAGTCATAGGCCCGAAGCAGGCAGCACGAGGATTTCACGCAGTCAGGTTTGCCAACGATAATGGGCGGCGTCTCAACCTCATGATCACCATCGACTTCTCCTCATTGGGGGTAGGCATCACAGAGGCCGGATCGGCGTTTCAGGCCGTGTGGGCCCGGGTGTCCCGTTGGTGGCGGTATCAGCGCAAGAAGGGCCGCCCATTCGGCCCGTTCGATTGTCTCGCGGTCCATGAACACCCCGAAGACGGCCCGCGACATGTCCATTGGCTCGTGAGGGCTCCCGAGGGTGGCAGGGCGGAATTGGAGCGAATTGTCCGCGCGAGGGTCGAGAAGATTACCGGCATCACATACTTGGGTCGGGCCGTGCATTTCCTCGACGTTGATCACGCCGGGGGCGTTGCCAAGTACGCGCTCAAGGGCGTTCACCCGGCCTACGCCGCTCACTTCCACATGGAGGCCAGCAACCAAGGCTTCATCTACGGACGGCGCCTTGCAATCAGCCGAAGCATCGGCGCCAGTGCCCGAGCCCAAGCAGGTTGGACGCGCCGGAAGTCTGTGCGGACCTCGGGCCAGCAGAACCAACCGATGGACCCCCTTCCCGAAACCCCGAGCGAACCTCAGCCCACGCGAGGCCAGGAAGGCTTGGCCCGGCCGACGACGTAGCTCCGCCTACGGGAGGAGCGGCTACCTTGTTGCTGTCGCCCGGGCGCGCGTGAGCGGTGATCGGATTGTGCGGTCGGCTGGGCGTCCTGTTGCCCAAACGGGGAAGGCGGTCCGGGCGGGCCGGGTTTCTTCCTAATCTGCTCCCCTCCTTTTCTGCCGACCTTCTCTTCTCCCGCTTTTGTCCTCTCTCGGGAGAACCCGAGAATAACCCGGCCCGCCCGGACCGGCGGCGTTTTCCTTGGGCGAATGGCATGGTCGGAACCCAGCCCGATCCCAGCCTCAACCCAGCCCGACTCAATACGGCTCGCGTGCCAACTGAGCATCAGGGTCGAAGGGCAACGCTGGCGGACCGGGTTCCGGACCGGGTCGGTCGCGAAGTTCGACGCCCAAGTAGACGGTCACCCTGCCGCCGTCCGCCGCCCCGACCCGCGTCTTGCCCGGCCGCACCTTGCCTCCGGTCGCCGTGCCGAGGTCTCTGCCGAAAACGTTGGGCGCCACCGCGTGCTGCTCGGTGGCCTCACACCAAGTGCGATAGGCGCGATACAGCCGTTCCTTCTCCACGCTGCTGCTCTCGCCGAGTTCGCAGCGCGCGTTGACAAACGCGGCGACCGGCGAGCCGAGGTCGAGTATCTCGGCAATCGCCTCCTCGGAGGCCACCGGCAAGGCGAAGTGGCCCCGCCCACGCAACCGCCGCCAGCCGTCAAGCGCCCAGACCAGCACCCCCGGTAGCTCGTTCGCTATTATGCGCGCCGCCAGCCCCGGGTCCTCCCGTCCGAGGAAGCTATGTTCAAGGATCAGCGGCGTGAAACGATTTGCGAGTGCGGGGCTGTTGTCACGAAGCCCCGGCAGCTCATTGCTCATCACAATCAGGCGCGTCGCGAGGCGCCCGGTCCAAGCTGCCTTATGCTTCCGGTCGATTGTCATCGGGTCGCCAGCCGATATGGCCAGCAAGTTGGCGGTGATCGCCACCTTGTCCGAGCGCCCGCCGAAGCGCGCATCCGTAAGGAAAGCTACGGTGGAGCCTATTAGCGGTTGAAGTGCGCCGACATTCGTCCCCCCAAGGCTGTTCGGACTTGGTGCACAAACGTTGCCCGCGCCGACCAGCGCCGTGATCACATGCTGGATGACGCCCTTGCCAGAGCGGGTCGGCCCGACCAGCAGCATGATTTTCTGAAGCGAGGTGTCCGGCAACAGCAGGTAGCCGAACCAGTCTTGCAGCAGGGCGGCGGCGGCGGGGTCTGGAAACACCTGTTCCACGAACCGCAGCCATTCGACCGCGGGCGGCGAGTCGGCCGCGAAGTCGATGTCGAGCGCGTTGCGAGTGAAGAAACGCGGCGTCGCGGGCAACAACTCGCCGCTCGGGACATGGAGCAACCCGTTGCGCAGCGCCACGATTTCCAGCGGAGGCGGCCCGCTACCGTCGAGCCACACTGGCGGCGCCATCCCGTCAGCGGGCTGGTGCGCGAGCCCCTCCAGCGCGTCGAGCACGCCTCCAACACTCTCCCGGTTTTGGTTGAAGGGGAGGTAAGTGGTCTTCTTCTCAATGACCTTGCGCACGACCGCTTCTTCCAGCGCGCAGTACAGCGTGCTCCGCATCGTCGCATCCTCGACATAGCGGTAGGCGCCGCGCTCGTACTTGAGCCAATCTTGGTTCGTGTGGATCGCGTCGGGGAAGAGCTCTTCGTGGAGACGCATTGCGGTTCGGAAGGGTGCCTTCGGGTCGAGCACTCGCCTGCCACCGGCGTCATTGTCCTCCCGAGCTCGCTCAATCTGGCGGGCGACATACTCAATGGGGTGCCTCTGCCGCAGCGGATGGTCACTGATCCCGAAATCGGGGTCGAGCAGCACGGCGGCAATTAACTCATTCGAGCAATCTGCGCGGACCATCTCGCAGACCACGGCCCACATTACCTCGCTCTTCGACCCATACTTAGTAGGATCGTCCGGGTCGTCGCCCTGTACGATCAACATGCGGGTGCGTGGCGTCACCGCCGCCGGAAGATCGTCGAGATCAATGGTAGGCAACTCGCCGGGGAGCTCGACGGCCGCACCGGCCGCCGTTCGGCCTTTCTCGGGGGGCGCTGGCGTAAAGTCGTCCCCTAGTATGTATGCGCTGTCCTCAAGCCAGACCGTGGCGGTCGCTCGCTCCACGCGACCGCGCTTGCGCTTTTTCTCGTCGGGCAGATTGATGAGACCGGGGAGGCGGAGGATGCGTGAGACGTCATGCGTGCTGTCGCCGTCGAGGTCGGCTGCCAATTGCCGATTGTAGGTTTCGAGCTCCGTCCAATGCGCCTCGCCGTTGATTGGGATCGGATCGCGCAGCCTCCAAAGCGCCTGATAGCCGTTGCCGCTGTCGATCACCGCGGACGGACGCGGCGAGAAGGCCTCCAGCGACCCGAGGATGCGCTCGCGCTCCTCTTGCCAATCCTCACCCTTCTTTGGGTCAATGTCGACGTGCAGGAAAGCCAGCGCTGCGACCTCCGGCTTCGCGGCCTTCTTTGTCAGCGCGCCCCGCGGCGGGTTCACCATGTAATAGCAATTCTGTTTGCCGCGGAACTGCGTTGCCCAGCCTGCTCCCGCCTTGGCGTCGAAGCTCGTCGCCGTAGTGGTGCGACCGCCGCCGACAGGGATCACAGTCAACGCCACACCGGGGAAGCCGGTATCGTGCGGCCGGAGCCATTCAAGAAACCGGATCAAATCACGGTCGGGATTGAGCCCCTCGCTCATGTCATTCACTCGCTCTCGGCCCGGTCTGCCGGAGCGGTCCACTTCTCGAATGCGATGCGTTCAATGGAAAGGGCTTCGGCCCTCTCACCTCGGGCGAGTATATTGCCCTCGGTGCTCCTTCGTGCGCCGCTAGTCCGCGTGGTCCACTCCTTTACTCCGGGGGTGGACCACTACGCCGCCTCCGCGGCCTGCTCGCGCTTTGCTGTTCTCACACGCTGCCACTCGTCGACTTCCGAGAGGACCCACGCGACGCGGCGCGGTGAGAGCGACACCTGACGCGGGAACTCCCCCCGTCGCATCATGCGGTACAGGACTGGCTTGCTCAGCGACGTGAGCTGCACCACGTCCTTGATGTTGATGAACTCGACCGGCTGGTTGGGCTCCGGCATCTCGACCTCCTCCTATCCCCGGTTCGGTTCCCGGGGGATCGGGAGGTTTCTCGCCGACGGCATTGTTCAGCGAAATGGACTTAGGAGAAGGGGATCAGGAGCCGTACCCTTTTCTACCGGGGAGCTCGCACCGCTTGTCCAGCGAGCGCAACACCGCAACGGCACGCCGCTCGGCCTCGTGCACCGGCATATGAAACAGTGCGGCGAGCTCGGCGCCGATGGCCTCTCGCGCGTCGCGGTCAATCGGGACCTCGCCAGCCGGGCGCCGGGCGCACCACGCGGACCAGAGCAGCGCTGTCGCTTGACCGACACCCGGCACGTCCTCCGGCCGGTGGCCAGGCAGCTCCATCCCAGCCAACAGGTCGTCGATCACCGGGGCGAGGTCGGGAAGCGACGCTTCGTCGCTGTCGTCATCCCACATCCGCGAGACACCAAGAGATATCTGCATCCGCGTGTCGTGGTCGACAGCCTCCCACGCATCGCGAAGCGCCTCCAAGCGGCGGCGAGTCTCCCTGTAGGCGGGTTTCGTGGGAGGCCGGGCGTCGCGAGCATAGGCATCGCGCTGCCCCTCCGAGCGAATGAGGTCCAGCTCGCCCCGTTGCGCGGCGGTCAGCTCCATTGTTTCCCCCACAGCTCAAGTGCGGCGAGCTTCTCGGGGAAGTAGTCGTGGACGTTGTAGGTGCCCGCGACACCGCCGAGCTCGTGGCCGAGCACCCGCTCGATGTGCTCAACCGACACCCCGAGCTCGGCCATGCCAGTCGCCACGGAACGTCGAATGTCATGGACCGTGAACGCCGGGATGGGCGGGAGGTCTATGCCCTTCGCCTTCGCGTCGGCCGCTTGCTTCGCGATCAGCTTGTCCAAGCGCGCCTTGGCCTTTGAGAAGCCGCTAACCGGTGCCTTGCCCGCCGGTGACTTCTTGTCGACGCCACTCAAAAGGTAGGGACCGGCGGCCTTGCGCGGCAGGCCGTCCACGATTGCCGCAGCGGGCTTTGAGAGGGGATACTCGTGGGCCTTGCCGGTCTTGTATGCAGCCGCAGGGACGCGCACCCCGCGCCCGCCGTCCTCGCGCTCAAAGAGCCACCCCGTCTGTAGCTCCGCCACTTCCGAGCGCCGCTGCCCTGTCAGGATGAGCAGGCGGAACATCTCGCGGAACGGGTAGCCCATCTCGCCCGCCGCGTCCCACACGCGGCGGAGCTCGGCCCTGCTCAACTTGTTCTCGCGCGGCTTGTAGCGCTCGGGGCGCTTGAGCCCGAACATCGGGCTCGCCGTCAGGCCGTGCTCGTCGCGGTCTATCACCCAGTTGAAAAGCGAGCTGAGGTGCTTACGGACCTCAATTGCCGCGGCTGGCGACCTGTCGCGGGCAACGTCATCGAGCAGCGCCTGAATGTCCGACCGCTTGATGCCTTGTATTGGGCGTTCGCGCCACGCGGGTACGATCACATTCTGGATCCACCGCTCGACGTTGCGCCACTCCTTGACCTTCTTCTTCGCGTGACGCTCGACGAATTGCTCCGCGATCACCTCAATGGAGTTGATGTCGCGGTAGCCCACGGCGGCTTTGCGCTTCTCCTCGTCAACCTCGGCCTTCCTGCGCTTGGCGAAGTCGACGCCCTCATCGGCCGCGCGCAGTGCGTCGCGGGCCATGTCTCGGGCCTCGTCGAGCTTCACGTGCGGGTAGGCGCCCAGCGATGCGCGGCACGGCTTGCCCCGGCTGCGTCCATCTGGAGCCTCGCCGCGGACGCGGTACACGACGGACCAAGTCTTGGCTCCGTGCTGGCTCACGCGAAGCCGGAGGCCCGCGCAGCCCGTGTCGCTGATCTCAAGCCGCTGACCCGAGGGCGGCGCACGGAGCGCCTCGACCGTTTGCGAACTGAGACGGGTCGACCGCGACTTGTGCTTGATAGAATCACCCGATGAGACGCTTGCCATCCCCCTGTTCCTCCTGTCCGGGGATACGGCTAGGGGATACGTCGCGAGGGTTACGCGGCGATCCTAACCGATCCCAACGGAGACGACGGATAGCGCCAAGTGCCTCTGAAAGCGACTGTTTTCCGGGGGATAGATCATGCTTTCGCGGACTATCAGGTCGCTTCGGAGCCGAACGGGCGTAACCTTGCCAAGGTTGGGGTCGAGGGTTCGAATCCCTTCGCCCGCTCCAGCGCTTCCGGCGCTGATCACGAGAATGAAGCGAATGGTCTAGCCGGCGGTTGGTCGAAGCCGCCGTCGCGCCTATGTGCGTCGCGCAAGGAGTCGCGCCATGGCCGAGCAAGCCGAACTGACCCGCCCCGAAACGCGCCACAAGATTGAGACCGTCAATCCCGCGACAGGCGCGCCGGGAAAGAGCTACGAGGAAACGTCACTGGCTGAAGCCAAGGATGCGGCGGCGGCAGCTCGAAAGTCGTTCCTCGATTGGCGACGGACCAGCTTCGCCGAGCGCTCGGCTATCATCCACGCGGCCGCCGGAATTCTCCGCGCGCGCAAGGACGAGTTCGCGCGCCTGATGACGGACGAAATGGGAAAGACCATCGACGAGGGTCGCGCCGAGATCGAGAAATGCGCCTTTCACTGCGACTGGTTCGCCGATCACGCGCAGAATTATCTCGCCGATGAGCCGGTCGATATCGGTGCGGGCGAGACCTTCGTTACCTTCAATCCCCTCGGTGTGGTGCTTGCGGTGATGCCGTGGAACTTCCCGTTCTGGCAGGTTTTCCGCTTTGCCGGGCCGGCGCTGATGGCCGGCAATGGCGCGCTCCTGAAGCATGCGAGCAACGTCCCCGGCTGTGCGCTTGCGATCGAGGAGGTGCTTCACCAGGCCGGTGTCCCGCGCGATCTGTTCCGAACGCTCCTTCTGCCGAGCCGCGAGGTCGAGGCCCTGATCAGGGACGAAAATGTGGCTGCCGTCACGCTGACCGGCAGCGTCGAGGCGGGCCGGAGCGTCGCGACCGTCGCCGGCTCGGTGCTCAAGAAGTGCGTTCTCGAGCTCGGCGGCTCGGACGCTTACGTCGTCCTCGAAGATGCCGACATCCACGCGGCGGCAAAGATCGCGGCGGCCGCGCGGATGGTGAACGGCGGCCAGAGCTGCATCGCCGGCAAGCGCTTCGTCGTCGTCGGTTCCGTCGTCGAGCCGTTCGAGCGGGCGCTCGTCGATGCGATGCGTGGCTATGAAATGGCCGATCCCATGCAGGGCGGCACGAAGCTCGGACCGATGGTCAGCGTCAAGGCCCGCGACGACATCCACGCCCAGGTTACGAAGAGCGTGGAGAAAGGCGCGAAGCTATTGCTCGGCGGCAACGTCCCGGACAAGCCCGGCGCCTGGTATCCGGCGACGGTGCTCAGCGATGTTCGGCCCGGGCAGCCCGCGCATGACGAGGAAGTGTTCGGTCCCGTCGCCGCCATCATCGCGGCGAAGGACGAAGGCGACGCGATTCGGATTGCCAACAACAGCGAATTCGGCCTCGGGTCCGGCGTCCTCACCCGCGACGTGGAACGTGGCCGCAGGATCGCGGCGGAGCAGCTCGAAGCGGGGATGAGCTTCGTCAACGACAATGTCCGCTCCGACCCGCGGACGCCCTTCGGTGGGGTGAAGCAGTCCGGCTACGGGCGCGAATGCTCGGCCTTCGGAATCCGCGAGTTCGTCAACATCAAGACGGTGCACGTCAAGGAATAGGTCAGTCCTTGTCGGCGGCCCGATCCTCCAGCGCGCTGACGTCACCGTAGAAGTGCATTCCGACCAGGCCCTGCGCGAGCGCGGAGAGGCGTCCGCCGCGTGCGGCATCCGGATCGAGCTTCAGCTGGGCCATAGTCAGCGGCGGGAGGTTTGCGGCCCTGAGCTTAGCGTTGAAGGCCGCGATGTCGCCCGCTTCAAGGCTCGCCCATTGCCCTTCGACATCCTTGAGCTCGCGATCGAGCGCGTCGATGCGCGCCAGTTCGTAGTTCGTCGGCCGCTCCTCGGTCGAGTTCACCATCCCGTAGATCTCGTCGGTATGCTCGCGAAGCCGTTCTTCGCCGGTGATCGCGCCGCCCTCGGTGGTGGCGACGATCTCCTTGCGAAGTGCGTCGGCCTTCCCGCCTAGCTGTGCGGCAGCGGCCTTCACATCGGCTGGGGCAGTTGGGCTCTGCGCGAGCGCAGCGGCTTGCGCGCGAACGCCGTTGATCTGCGCGACCAGCTTGCTCATCCGCAGGAACATCGCCTTGATCCGCTCGGACGCGGCATATTGCGCCTGACGGTCGGCGAGGCTGAACTTGGCGCGCCGATCGAGCGTGATCGTCAGCGGCTCGGTCGTGACCTGACCGGCGTCCGTCAGGCGCACCGTATAGGTGCCCGGAAGCACGCGCTGGCCTGACGTGGACGATCCCGCGATCGAGGCAGCGGGAGGCACGACCGGCGGCTTGGTCAGCATCGACCATTCGACGCGATTGAGTCCGCGGCGCTTGGAGGTCGGGATTTCGTCGACGACATTGCCGTTGGCGTCCAGTATCTCGAGCTTCATCCGCCCGATCACGTGGCGCGCCTTCTGATAGTAAGTGATGGTCGCGCCGTCGGGCGGATTCTCGCCGGCGTAGGAGGCGTCGCCTTCGGCCCAGCCGCCCTGGCCCTGGATTCGCTGCTGCACCGGTGCGCCGGGAAGCAACACGGCGCTGCTGGCGAGAGTCTGCGCGCTCAGCTGGCGGAGCGGGCTGATGTCGTCGACGATCCAGATTCCCCGCCCGTGCGTGGCGAGCACCATGTCGTCGTCGCGCTCCTGAAGCGCGATGTCGCGCACCGCCAGGCCGTCGGGGAAATTGTCCGGCTTGAACTGCGCCCAGCTCTGGCCGCCGTTGAGGCTCATGTAGAGCCCGAACTCGGTCCCGAGGAACAGGATGTTTGGGTTGAGCCGGTCCTCCTTGATCACATGGGCATAGCCGCGAACGCCGGACGTGTCGGGGCCGACCAGTTGTTGCCAGGTGCGGCCGTAATCGGCCGTGCGATAGAGGTGGGGAGTCATGTCGCCGACGGTGTGGCGGTCGTCGGTGACGTAGGCGACAGCGGGATCGTAGCGGCTCGCTTCGACCCAGCTGATCCAGTTGCCCTGCGGCATTCCGAGGTTCGGCGTCAGGTTGGTCCAGTGCCCGCCGCCGTCGCGAGTCAGCTGGACATTGCCGTCGTCGGTGCCGACCCAGATCTCGCCCGCGGCCTTCGGGCTTTCGGAGATCGAATAGATGGTCGTGTTCGTCTCGGCCGCCGAATTGTCGACGGTGATCCCGCCCGACTGCTCCTGCTTCTGCCGGTTCGGATCGTTGGTGGTGAGGTCGGGCGAAATCCGGTCCCAGGTCTCGCCGTGATCGCGGCTGCGGAACAGGAACTGCGAGCCGATGTAGATGGTGCCCCTCTCATTGGGCGACATCTGGATCGGCGTGTTCCAGTTGAAGCGCAGCTTCTCCTTGTAGTTCGCCTGCGGCTGGATGAGGTGTGCCTGGAGAGTCTTGCGGTTCACCCGGCCGATGAAGCCGCCCTGCGCCTCGACATAAGCGTAATCTGGGTCGGCAGGATCGGACCAGGCCCAGAAACCGTCGCCGCCGAACAGATTCTCCCAGCGGCTGTTGGTGATCCCGCCGGGATATTCCTGGTCGCCGACCCAGTCGCTGTTGTCCTGAAGCCCGCCGTAGACCTGGTACGGGTCCTTGTCGTCGACGCTAACATGATAGAACTGGCTGACGGGAAGGTTGTTGACCTTCCACCATTTGCTGGCGCCGTCGTAGCTGATCCACAGCCCACCGTCGTCGCCGCCGACCAGGTGCTTGGTGTTGGCCGGATCGATCCAGACGTCGTGCCAGTCGCCGTGCGACGCGCCCGCGGCATTGGAGAAGCTCTTGCCGCCGTCATCGGAGACGGTGACCGAATAGCCCATCTTGAACAGGCGGTTCGGGTCCTTCGGATCGACGACGATCCGCGCGAAATAGAAGGGCCGCCAGACCATGCCCTGGCTGCGGTCGCGCTCTTGCCACGTTGCTCCGCCGTCCATTGACACGAACAGCGCGGGGCGCGGGTTCTCGATGAAAGCGTAAACCTGCTTCGGGTTCGACGGCGCGAACGCGATCTCCAGCCGCCCGTAGGGATATTTGGGTAGGCCCTTGCGCGTGTCGGCATTGAGATAGGTCCAGGTGCGGCCGCCGTCGTGGCTTTCGGCGAAGCGGCTGCCCGACGGCTGGTCGGGCCCGTGGCCGCCCGAGCGGAAGTCAAAGGCAGTGCGGCGAAAATCCCATGTGCCGGCGAAGAGATGTTCGGGGTTCGACGGGTCCATCGCCACCGATGAGCAGCCGGTCGAGAGGTTTTCGCCCTTCAGGATCAGAGTCCAGCTCTTGCCGCCGTCGGTCGTCTTGTAGAGGCCTCGATCGGGAGAGTCGGACCAGAGAGCGCCCGGCGCGCAGACATAGACGACATTGCCGTTCTTCGGACTGACGATGATCCGGCTGATCCGCTCGGAATTGGGCAGCTCCATGTTGGTCCAGGTCTGCCCGCCGTCGGTCGACTTGTAGACGCCATTGCCGACGGAGACGGAGTTGCGGGTCCAGCTCTCGCCGGTCCCGACCCACATCACGTCCTTGTTCGTGGGATCGAGCGCGACGGCGCCGATCGACTTCACCGGCTGCTTGTCGAACAATGGCCGGAAGGTCGTGCCGCCGTCCTCCGACTTCCACACGCCGCCCGACGCCGAGCCGATGAGGATAGTCGTCTTGCCGTCCGCTTCGTGCCTGCCGGTGACGGCGGAAATCCGTCCCGACATCGTCGCCGAGCCGATGTTGCGGATGCCGAGGCCGGAGACCGCGGCGCTGTCGAAGGATTGGGCCGAGGCGGGCGCGGCGAGCAGCGCGGCGGAGGCGAGCAGAATTGAACGCAGCATCTTCCTT
>Ga0134128_10005756_pt1 | contig 15015 bp, 15 predicted proteins | sample KB31754_FD_96462 | JGI IMG/M metagenome (GOLD analysis project Ga0134128, IMG submission 96462) | Terrestrial soil microbial communities with excess Nitrogen fertilizer from Kellogg Biological Station, Michigan, USA - KB3-175-4 | ecosystem: Environmental > Terrestrial > Soil > Unclassified ... | reverse complement strand
TCGATACGCTCAAAGCCGACGGCGTCCAGCTGATGACGAGCTATCACGACAAATGGCCCGGCCACGCCGATTTCGACCCGGTGTTCGCCGAGCTGAACCGGCGCCGCGCGCTGGTCTTCGTCCATCCGCTGTTGCCCGATTGCTGCGCCGGCGCGCTCAACTGGATTCCGCCGTCGATGATAGAATTCACGCACGACACCAATCGCTGCGTGATGAGCCTATTGCTGAGCGGCACCCTGACGCGGTTTCCGGACATCCGCTACGTCGTTTGCCACGCCGGCGCTGCGGTGCCGATCCTCGCCGGGCGGATCATCGTCACCGGCGCCGAGCGTATTTTCAAAGAGCGCATCCCGAACGGCGTCGATCGCGAGCTGAAGAAGCTGCATTACGATGTCGCGCTGGCCGCCAACAAGCCGGCGCTCGCGGCGCTCTTCACCTATGTGCCGGTATCGCAGGTGCTGCTGGGCAGCGATTATCCCTTCGGCACCTCGACCGACGGCATTCGGGGGCTCGACGATTTCGGGCTGTCGCCGAGCGATCTCGAGGCGATCCATCGCGGTAACGCGCTGCGACTGATCCCGCGGCTCAAAGGCTGAGCACCCCGGTCCGCGAACCGCTTTGCTCCGACGTCACCGCGCTACAATCGCACAGTGCGCGGTCCCATCAAGCTCGGCGCGCGTATGACGGAACATTTGCCGCAAGCACACGTTAGGGCGCTCGGACGGCCTTTCGAGAACCCGTGCTGTAACGATGAACCTTGCCCATTTGCTTAACGTCTTTTGCGGCGGGAGACGGGTTCTTCTCGGCACTATTGCGCTGAGCGCCGTCAGTGCTTTCAAGGTCACGTTGCAATTGGCGGTATTGCCGATCCTCGGCAGGTTGCTGGGCCCGTCGGATTTTGGTCTCGTCGCTTTGGCGATGCCGCTCATTTTGCTTGGGACCATGATCTCCGACGCCGGGCTGGGGACCGCGCTCGTCCGGCAACGCGATTGCTCGCGAGAACTCGAATCGACGGTGTTTTGGTGCGCGCTCGGAATGTCCCTCGTGCTCGCGGCGCTTATCGCGCTGCTCGCCGCGCCGATCAGCCGTCTGATGTCGGAGCCGCGGCTGACACCCATCATCATTGCACTCACCCCTATTTTGCTGATCAGCGGCAGCCTGCCGGTCGCCAATGCGCGAATCTCCCGCGAGCGCAAATTCGGCCTGTTCGCGATCAGCGAGACGATCGCGACCGTGCTTTCCTCGGCCGGCGCCATCGGCGCTGCACTCGCCGGCGCCGGAGCCTGGAGCCTCGTCATTCAACAATCCGTCCTCTGGGCGGTGAAAGCCTGCTGGGTGTTGCCGGTCTCCGGCTTTCGCCCGATCGCGGCTTGCAAGCCCGCGCTGGCGCGGCCGCATCTGAATTTCGGGTTGTATTCCGTCGCCGGCGGCCTCACCGATTTTGCCAGCAAGAGCTTCCAGACGATGCTCATCGGCGCGCTTATCGGCATCTCCGCGGCCGGCCGATATTCCATGGCGTCGCGCATCGTGAACTTGCCCGCGATGGTCCTGAGCGGGCCGCTTCATCTCTCGGTCTTCACATCGGTGGCGCGATGGGGCGATGACCGGATCGGCGCGCGTCCGCTCGCTCTGCTCGGATTGCGCAGCGTCGTGACCATCATGGCGCCCGTCTTTTGCGGTTTGGCGCTGGTGGCCGATCTGGCCGTCGAGATCCTGCTCGGCCCCTCCTGGGCCGCGACGGGCCCGATCTTGATGCTGCTCGCGCCCGCCGGATTCCTTCTGTGCGTCACCGACTTCATCGGTGCGATCCTCCGCGGCCTTGGCCGGGCGCAGGATCGATTCTGGTTGACCGTTCTCAATGCCTGCTTTGTCGTCGCGGGTGCGGTGCTGGGAGCCGCCGGCGGCGCCGCGGGCGTCGCGGCAGGCTTCAGCGTCGGCGCGGCGCTGGCGACGCCCGCCTCAATATTCGTTCTTGGACAGCGGCTGTCGATACCGATGCGCGTCATCATCCGCGACGCGTTCTCGCCGCTCATCGCCACTCTTGCGATGGCGCTCGTGATCGTGGTGGCGCTGCGGCAATTGCCGCCGGGGCATCCGGCGTTGCAGCTTGCGATCCTCGCGCTCTGCGGCGGGATCAGCTTCGCTGCCGTGCTCGCGATCATTTCGGGACAGCGTCTGCGGGAGGATTTGCGTTGGCTTTTGAAGTCGCGCCGCAATAGCGAGAACATCCCCTCCGCCGCCGAATGAACCGGACTCAATCGACGAGCAACGTTCGAGCGGTTTGATCGCCCGATGAATGATTGGGCCTCGGGCGTGGCGTCCAGTGGATGCTCGCTCGAGAGCGGAGAGGGTTGTTTGGGCGGCGAGAGCGGCCATAATGGCCGGCATGGAAAACGAAAAATACGGCGTCGGTCAGGCGGTCAGCCGCTTCGAGGATCCGCGGCTCCTCCGCGGCGCGGGTCGCTACGTCAATGATTTCAGCATGCCGCGTCAGGCGCATGCGTATTACCTGCGCTCGCCGCATGCGCATGCGAAGATCCGCGCGCTCGACACCAGCGCCGCCAAAGCCGCACCCGGCGTGCTCGGGGTTTTCACCGAGGCGGATGTCGCGGCCGAAAAGCTCGGCACGACGCGGCTGGCGCTGCCACGCAAACGCGCCGACGGCTCGCCGGCCTTCGCGCGGCCGCATCCCGGCTTGGCGCGCGGCGAGGTGCGCTATGTCGGCGATCCGGTGGCGATGGTCGTCGCCGAGACGCTGGCGCAAGCGAAAGACGCGGCCGAGCTGATCGAGATCGATTACCAGGCGCTGCCGGCGGTGATCGATGCCGAGGACGCGGTGAAGCCGGGCGCGCCGCGCGTCTGGGAGGAAAATCCCGACAACATTTCGCACATCTTCGAGACCGGCAACAAAGCCGCGGCCGATGCGGCTTTCGCCGGCGCGGCGCATATCGTCAAGCGCAAATACGTCGTTACCCGCGTCCACGCCCAATATATGGAGCCGCGCGGCACGCTTGGCGCTTACGATCCGCATGACGAGCGCTTCACCTTGCACGCCGATGTGCAATACGCGCATCGCGTGCGCGACATGCTCGCCGGCAATGTCTTCAAGATCCCGGAGACGAGCATCCGCGTCGTCACCGGCGATGTCGGCGGCGGCTTCGGCACCAAGGGCTGGCAATATGTCGAGCATCGCCTGACGCTGATGGCGGCGCGCAAGCTGGGCCGCCCCGTCAAATGGAGCTGCGACCGGTCCGAGGTCTTGCTCTCCGACGAGCACGGCCGCGACGTCGTGGCCGAGGCCGAGCTCGCGCTCGACAAGGATCACAAATTCCTCGGCCTGCGCGCGCGGCTCATCAGCAATATCGGCGCCTATCTCTCCTCCGACCGCAATCTGCTCGCGACGTTCGGCAGCCTCGGCGCGCTGGTCGGCGTCTACGACATCCCCGCGGGCTACGCGCATCTGACGGTCGCGTTCTCGAACCAGCCCGCGACCGCGCCGTATCGCGGCGCCGGCCGCCCCGAGGCGATCTACATCATCGAGCGGCTGATCGAGGATACAGCGCGCGAGCTTGGGCAGGATCGCGTCGCGCTGCGCCAGAAGAATCTGATCCCGCCATCGAAGCTGCCGTTCAAGACGCCCTTGGGCGGGCTCAATTACGATTGCGGCGATTTCCCCGGCATCATGCAAAAGGCGCTGAAGCTCGGCGATGCCGCCGGCTTCGCGACGCGCCGCGCCGATAGTCAGAAGCGCGGCAGGCTCAGGGGTCTCGGCATCGCCAATGCGATCGAGCGCGCCGCTTCGCCGGGCCCGGAATTCGCCGAGCTGCGCTTCAACACCGGCGGCCAGGCGACGTTGCTGATGGGCACGATCCATCAAGGGCAGGGGCATGAGACCGCTTTCCGCCAGATCGCGATCGAGAAGCTCGGCCTCGATCCGAAAGACATCCGCTATGTCGATGGCGATACCGATGTGGTCGCCTTCGGCACCGGCACCAACGGCTCGCGCTCGACCGTGATCGGCGGCACTGCGATCACGATGGCGGCGGACAAGATCATCGTGAAGGCGAAGAAGCTTGCCGCGCATCTCCTCGAGGCGAGTGAGGCCGATGTGAAATTCGCGGATGGCCGCTTCACCATCGAAGGCACCGACCGCGCGCTCTCGCTCAAAGAGGTGGCGAAGGCCGCGTTCCTGCCGAACAAGCTGCCCAGAGGCATGGAGCCCGGGCTTTACGAGACCGGCACCTTCTCGCCGCCGCAAGACACGTTCCCCAACGGCTCGCATCTCTGCGAGGTCGAGATCGATCCGGATACCGGTAAAGTGGAGCTGATGAGTTACACCGTCGTCGACGATGTCGGCACGGTGGTCAATCCGAAATTGCTCAAAGGGCAGATCCATGGCGGCGTCGCGCAAGGCGCGGGCCAGGCGCTGATGGAGCGCGTCACCTACGATCCGCGCTCGGGCCAGCTGCTCTCGGCCTCGTTCATGGATTACGCCATGCCGCGCGCCGACGATTTCTGCCCGATCGAGATCGAGAGCGCGCCGGTGCCGACGAAGCTCAATCCCTTGGGCGCGAAAGGCGCGGGCGAGGCGGGAACGGTAGGCGCGCTCCCCGCCGTGATGCTAGCGGTGGTCGATGCGCTGCAGCCGCTCGGCGTGAAAGAGCTCGACATGCCGGCGAGCCCCGAGCGCGTCTGGCAGGCGATCAGAGCGGCGAAGCGGTAGGATTTCAATATCGAGTGTGTTGACCCCCCACCCGGCGCTGCGCGCCACCTCCCCCTCAAGGCGGGAGGGGATTCCTCTCTAAAACCCCTCCCCCTTGAAGGGGGAGGGTAGGGAGGGGGTGAATTGCTATAGTAGGATGATTGAGGAGGAATAAATCATGGCTCATCGCGTCGATGGTATCCGGAGCGTCGATTTCGGCGTCACCGATCTGAAGGCGGCCGAGCGCTTCTATACCGAGGTCTGGAATCTGAAGCCGGTGGCATCGAGCAAGGGCTCGGTCTATCTGCGCGGCACCGGCTATGAGCATCACATCCTCGGCCTGCATCAGCGCAACGAGGGCCAGCTCCTCAGGATCAATCTCTCCGCGCCCGATGAAGAGGCGGTGAACGCGATCCATGACCGCGTGCGCAAGACCAACATCCGCAAGGTCGAGGCGCCCGACACGATCGACGAGCCCGGCGGCGGCTATGGCTTCGCCTTCCAGGATCCAGAAGGCCGCACCGTGCGCGTCATCGCCGGCGTGGCGGCGCAAAGCCCCGAGAAGGATGATGTCGAGCGCCCGAAGAAGCTCTCGCATTGCGTCCTCAATTCCGGCGACCAGGAGAACGCGGTCAGCTTCTGGTGCGACGCGCTCGGCACGCGCGTCATCGACCGCACGAAGGCGATGACCTTCGTCAATCTCTCGAGCGATCATCATTCGGTGGCGATCGTCAAAGGCTCGGGCGCGACTTTGCATCACGTCGCCTTCGAGATGCCGAATATCGAGGCGGTGATGCGCGGCGGCGGGCGTTTGAAGGACAACGGCCATCCGATCGAATGGGGCGTCGGGCGGCACGGACCTGGCAACAACGTCTTTGCCTATTTCATCGGTCCGGAAGAGATGGTGATCGAATACACCGCCGAGGTCGAGCAGGTCGACGAGAAGTACAAGATCGGCGGGCCCGATGATTGGACCTGGAAGCCGGGCCGCAACGACCAATGGGGCATCAACAGCGGCCCCTCCAAGCGCATGATGGATGCGCATAACGTTCGCTTCGCCGACGACATCTTCCACCCGGCGTGAGGTAGTAACGGCGCGGCGTTTGCGTCCCTTCTTTCCGGGTGAGGGGCGCGCCGCGCCCGGCGTGTGAGGCAGTCCAGTGGGGGACCAGATTATCGACCAGCTGCTCGCGCTCGCGACGAGCGCCGGTCAATGGGCGTGGTGGCTCGCGAATACCAATTTCATGATTGCGCTGGCGGGGGCCGCGGCAGGTGCCGCGGCCGGTGCCTGCGCGGCGCAGTGGATCGTCGAGCGCCGCGATCGCAAGCGCCGGCTCATCGAAGAGATCAGGGCGACCAATGTCGCCATCATGCTGGCGTTCGAGATCGTCAACACGTTCTGCGCCTTGAAGTGGCAGCATGTCCGGCGCCTGAAGCAAACCTTCGAAGCGCAGCGCAAGGAACTCGACGCCGTGCGGGTGAGAAGCCGCACCAGCCCGACGCCGGTCGGTTTCGAATTGAAGGCCGATTTCGAGACGCTGCAACTACCGCAGCTGCCGACGACGCTGATGCAAACGCTGCTATTCGAGAAGATATCGATCACGGCTCGCCCGCTGTCGTCATTCATGAATCTGTTGCGATCGATCGACGCTTTCGCGGATGCGGTGCGGCAGCGGCAGGGCGTCATCGATTGGTGCAAGCAGCACGCACCCGTGGGCGACGATGTGCTGATACCGCTCTATTTTGGCTTGCCGAACGCGCGCGGCCAGCAAGACCGCAGCTATCCGGACAGCATCGAGGCGATCGCCGGCTACGCCGACGACTGCATCTTCTTTTCGAAGAGCGTGATGGAAGACCTCGTCGCGCATGGCACGCGCATGGCGCGGCGCTATGGCAGAGCCGCGCCCCGAATTCACGAGCCCGATTTCTCGAAAGCGATGCAGCAAAATCTGATTCCGGACCGCGTCCACTACGCCGATGTCATGGGCGCTTTCAGAACGACGAACGCTCGCGGCGCCTGAGGGACGCGGTTGAGAGTGCTGCGGTATCGGCGGCCGGACGCGCGGGTGGCTGCGCCCGCGGTAACCTTTGGTTAACGCGGCCGCGCGACCATCGAGGCCAAATCAGGCTTTCTCGATGGGGTGTGGTTTGTTTTGCTCCAAGTCGGCAAGCAAGCTTCGCTATGTCCCCGGCGCGGTGCTGGTCGCGAGTTTCGCGACTCTCTCGGTGCTCTTCTGGTCCGGCAATGCCGCCGCCTATCGCGGCATCCTGTTGCACATGGGATTCAACCCCTTTTACTTCCCGTTTCTCGACACGCACGGGATCCTGGCGACGGCCGAATGCCATCGTCTCGGGATCGACGTTCTCGCCGATAATCCTTGCGACGTTCTTGGGCGCACCCTCGATTACTCGCCCTTCTGGCTGATTACCTCCGTGCTCGGTGTCGGCACGAGTTCCACCATGAGCGCCGGACTGATCCTCGATCTCGTCTTCCTCTTCGCGGTGTTCTTCCTGCCGCCGGCGAAAAACGGGAGCGCGGTGGCGATCATGACCGCCGCGCTCTTGTCGAGCGCTGTAGCGCTGGCGCTCGAGCGCGCCAATCTGGACCTCGCGATCTTCGTTGTTGCCCTCATCGCGTCGGGTTGGTTGCTGCGCGGTCCGGCGCGGCGCAGCCTGAGCTACGCGCTCCTCACCCTTGCGACCCTGGTTAAATTTTATCCCGGGATCTTGCTGCTTCTCGGCTTGCGCGAGCGCGCGCGCTTTCTCCTGCCTCTTACCGTTGCGCTCCTTACGGCAGGAGCGCTTTTCATCTGGGCCGAGGGCGCCACGCTCCTGCGGGCGCTGCACAACATCGAGAAAGGAACGTACTTCACCACGAGTTTCGGCGCCCGCACTTTCCCGGTGGGTCTCGCCTACCTTCTTGCGCCCGGCGCCGAGTACTTCGCGCCGATAGCCGAATTCGTTTTTATATTGGTCGCCATAGGCTACGCCTACATCATCGCGCGGCTCGGAGACATCCGCAGCGCGCTGCGATATATGCCGGTTCGCAACCGAGACCTTATGCTGATCGGCTGTGCGCTCCTCCTCGGCTGCTTCTTTACCGCGCAGAACGCGGCTTATCGCAGCATCTATTTTCTCTTCATTCTTCCCGGGCTCGTGGGGTTGTGGCGGGAGGCGTCGAGCGGCGCGGCGCGCCATCGCCTCATGCTGCTGACGGGCGCGATCCTTTTCCTGATGTGGGACCAACTCTTCCGTGTGGCCGTCACCCAGAGCGTCGCAGCCCTGGGATTGGGCGCCACCTATTATTTCGTCTTTTGGTTCCTGCGCGAGACGGTCTGGTGGTGGGTGATCAGCATCCTGCTCGCCATTTTCGCCGATCTTCTCGTCATCGCGACGGCTGACGACAGCTTGCCCGCGACGACTATCGAGCAGAGCCCCTAGAGGCCGTCTGACGGTAAGGACGCGCCGCTCGGCGAGGCGCAATTCGTCGGCCTTCCAAGAGCGACGACTCGCGATTTTTTGCCGATCGGCATATGCTCGGGTAAGGCCACCGCGCGCGGCGCCTTGAGCGCCATGACAAGCAATACGCTGACGCTCGCGACGGCAAAGAGGGAGGGAGCCATGGTCGATCGCTTCGCGCGCGCGCCTGCGCGCGGTTTGGGAACCTTGGCCGCGGCCGCGCTGCTTCTCGCTGGGATCAGCGCCGCACGCGCTGACGACAAGATCCGCGTCGGCACGCCCGAGCCGACCGCTTATGTGTTCTCGGCGGTGACGGTCGGGGTCGAGAGCGGAATTTTCAAGAAGCATGGGCTCGAGGTCGAGCGCATCGATTTCGCCGGCGGCGCCAAGCTGCACCAGGCGATGACCGCGGATGCGCTCGATGTCATCATCGGCACCGGCTCCGACATCCCCTTCGTGCTGAAAGGCGCGCCCGAGCGCGTCGTCGCCGCCTACGGCAACGATCTCAACTCGGTCTCGCTCGTGGTGCGGAGCGACAATTCGGTGAAGGCGATCGCGGATCTGAAAGGCCGCACGCTCGGCACGACGACGCCCGGCTCGTTCACCACCTGGGTCGCGAAAACGATCCTCGCCAATCACGGCATCCGGCCCGATCAATTCAAGCTCGCCTATCTCGGCGCGATGAACGGGATCATCGCCGGGCTGCTCGCGAAGGACGTCGATGCCATCGTCGGAACGACCGCGGGCTCGCTCGCGCTCGAGCGCGAAGGCAAGGCGCGCATCCTGGTGAAGGCGGGCGCCGAGATCCACGACTTCATCGCCGACGTCGTCTATGCGAGCGAGCCGATGATGAAAGAGCATCCCGCCGTGCTGCGCCGCTTTCTCGCCGCCTGGTTCGACACGCTCCGCTTTATGAAAACGAACAAGGCCGAGACCATCCGGATCACCCAGCCTTTGACGAAGCTCCCCGACGCGATCGCGTCGCAGATCTACGATGCGGAGACGCCGAGCTTCTTCACCGACGGGCATATCGACAAAAAGAACCTCGCCGCCCTGCAGCAGGCGCTCGTCGATGTCGGCGTCATCGACAAGCCAGCCCCCGAAGCCGATTTCGTCGACGAACGTTTCCTGCCGCAAGCCGGCGGCTGAGCGGCGCCGCGCGGCAACGACGATGTCGCAGCTGTGCCACCGCGGAAGTGCCAGATGCCGGACAAAAAATTTGCCCACAAAATGCTCTGATTCATGGTTATTCCCGTTCGGTCTTGGCACAGCGTAAGGAGATCGATCGCGGTGAACCGAGAGCTCGAACAAGCCCATCTGCTACAAGCCCGCAGCCATATCGCTGCTGCAAAAGGGCGCATCGGGGCGCAACATCTGCTGATCGCGCGATGGCGCGCACGCGGCATGGACACGGAGTGTGCCGAGGAGGCGTGTACCTCATGCAGGAGAGCTTGCGCGTGATGCAGACGCATAAGCGCCTGATCGAGCATCCGGTCTGAGGGGCTTGGCGGCAGCGAACCCGGGCTGATCACAAGCCGATCGGTTTTATCGCAGTTGCCCCCTCCCGGGGGGGGGGGGGCCATAATGGTCGGCATGAACCTGGTTGCCGACTTGATGGCCGTTGAAGAACGCATCGCCGAGACGCGAGCTCGAATCCTCCAACAGGAGGCGATCTTGCATCGCCTGCGTCAACTGAATGCGCGTCCGTTCACGATGCTCGTGGCCGAGCAGCTCTACCATGCGCTGGCGGACGACATGCTCGCTGAGCTCGCCCATCGGGATGGCCTCGCCGCCGCCCTCGAGAAGCACGCGAGCCATGGCATCCTGGCCGCGATGCAGGCCGGGCTTGATGAGCAGCATTGGGAATTCGACGACCTTCCCTTCCTCGCGCACTGACGCGCTTTTGCGCGGTTTCGGTTTCTGGGTTGCGGCGCGGTTTCGCGCCGGCGCGGCCGCGGCGTGCGCCTTTATTGCTCCGGCAGTTGGGCGATCGGTCCGTCCTCGTCGGCCTCGCTTTTCAGCACGAAGGCGATGGTCTGGCCTTTTTCTTGCGTCTCGAAGCCGACGATCACGCCGCGTCCATCAACCCACACGACTTGATGCTTTTCGTCGTCGATGAACCATTGGTGGACGCGCATCGCGCGCCCGTCCAACGTCACATCCACCTCGCCCATGTCTGTCACCACGGTCGGAACAAGACGCCCGGTCTTGGTCGACATGACCGTTCCGCTATGAAGGAGAAAGGGCGACCATGGATTCGACGGATAGACCTGCGCCGGCGCCGTCAGGACGCCATTGCTGCTCGAGTGGATGACGAAACGGTCGCCCTCCGCTTGGCCGGTGACGGAGATCTCCGTGCCGTTGTCGTCGGTCGAGCTCTGAAAGCCGACCAGGCGCCGCCGCTGCCAGCGCTCTTCTCGCGTCGCATCCTGGTGATAGAGCGGGATGCCGATCGCCTTTATGGCAACATGGAGCGCCGTGCGTACCCGCGTGAGAGATTGGTTTTCTGAAATCGCGTTCGTGTACGTGCCGATCGTTCCATAGGCGGGATGTTCGACATTGTATGTCAGGACGTGCGTTGCCGCGGCGGCGCGGGTCGCCAAACCCGTGCCGCCAAGCGCCGCCGCGAGCCCGAAAGCCAAGACATGCAACCGACGCACCGGCTGATCCTCGCGTCCGCGTGGTCGAACAAGTCGATCACGATCCAAGGCCCTAACCGGCGATCATCCGTGAAAGTTCCATCGGCCCGCCGGTTGCGGGCTCAGTCCTTGGCGGCGACCGCTTCGACCTCGATGCGATATTCGGGCCGCGCCAACCGGCTGATGATGAGGAGCGTCGACGCCGGAACGACGTCGCCGAAGGCGGCCTTCTGCACCTCGCGCCACACCGGGATGTCGTCGGGGTTGGTGAGGAACACCGTCACCTTGGCCACGTTCTTCCAGTCCATGCCGCAACCCGCGAGCACGTTCGTCAGATTGCGGTAGACCTGGCGCGCCTGCTCGGCGAAGTCGCTCGCGACCGAGCCGTCCGGCCGCGCGCCGGTCTGCCCCGCGAGATGAAAGAGCCGTGCGTTGGGTCCGATCTCGCCGACATGCGAGAACCGGCCCTGCGGATTGTTGACGCTCTCGATATTGTAGCGCTTCACCATCGCCGCCTCCTTTATGTGTGTGCCGCTCATGACGCCACGCGCCATCGGCACTGTCAACCGACGGCGCCGAAATCGCCGCGATGCGGGAAAGCGTCGACGGCCCGCTCCCGCGCGGCTATCTTCCGGCGGGCGTGCGGGAAAAACCCGCATTCGCTTCGGCGCGTCGAAGCTGGGCGAACGAGGATGAAGCGGCTCGCCATTCTTGCGGCACGCGGCGCGTAGGGTGTGACAGACATTTCAACTTGGGGGAAAGCATGGGACGTCTCATCATCATTCGAGTTTTTGCTTCGATCGTCGCGGCGATCGCGTTGATCGGATCGGCGACGGCGGCGGAAAAGACAAGCAAGGCGCAGCTCATCGGCTCGTGGACGTTGGTCGCGACCGAGAACACGCTGCCCGATGGGAAACGCTTCAATCCATTCGAGAATGGCAGCGGCATGGCGGTCTTCGATCGCACCGGTCATTTCTCGTGGATATTGCTGCGCGGCGATATCCCGAAAATCGCGTCCGGCAATCGCACCCAGTCGACCCCGGAAGAGCTGAAAGGCGTCGCGCTCGGCACGCTCGCTTATTTCGGCACCTATTCGCTCGATGAAAAGACCAGCACGCTCACCTTGCATGTCCAGTCGAGCTCGTTCGCGAACTACACCGGGCAAGACCAGAAACGTATCGTAAGCGTCAAGGGCGACGAGTTCACGACGATGAACGCCGCCGGCGCCTCCGGCGGCAGCGCTATCGTGCGGTGGAAGCGCCTCAAATAGGGAGCGGCCGGTTCCGCGGTGCCGCATCGGAGCCGACCGCAGCAGCGCCGGCGCGGATGTAACCGCGCCGTCGCCCGTTGCGAATAGAGCGATAGGTCGAATGGAGGTGCTTGGTTGGACGCGCCGCGCGGGCGGCGACGAACCGATATGCGGGAGGTCCCTCATGGGCAGCGCCAGCGTTCAAGGACGGCTTTGGGGCATGAAGGCCGCTGACTTTGCGGCCTATCTCGAGCAGCTTTGTCTTCCCTTGCATGGCGCGGCGCTCGATGCCGCGCATATCGGGCCGGGCACGCGCCTCCTCGATGCGGGCTGCGGTACCGGCCTCGTTGCCGTGCTGGCGAAGTTCCGCGGCGCCGAGGTGAGCGGGCTCGATGCTTCCGCTGCGCTGCTGGCTGTGGCGCGCGAGCGCTTGCCCGCCGCCGATTGGCGCGAGGGCGATCTCGAAGCGATCCCGTTCGCCGATGGCAGCTTCGATGCCGTCACCGCGATCAACAGCGTGTTCTATGCCGCCGATATGGCGGCGGCGATGCGCGAGCTCGCGCGTGTCGTGCGGCGCGGCGGGCGCATCGTCATCACGGCCTGGGGACCGCCGGCGCAATGCGAGTTCCTCGCCGCGGTCATGCCGGTTTTGGGCCCGCTGATGCCGCCGCCGCCGCCCGGCGCCGCGCCGCCGCATCCCGGCGCTCTCGCCGAGCCCGGCGCCTTGGCGGCGGTGCTGCGAAGCGCGGGTCTGCGCGTCGCGGAGGAAAGCCAGGTCGCGTGTCCCTTCATCTTTGCGAGCGCCGAGGCGTCATGGCGCGGCAATGCGGCGGCGGGCGTCAATCAGGCCGCGATCGCGCATAGCGGCGAGGCGGCGGTGCGCGCCGCTTACGCGGTGGCCGAGGCCAAACATACGCGGCCCGACGGCAGCATCCGCTATGAGAACACGTTCCTCTTGGCGGCGGGCGAAAAGCCGTAGCCGCTAGGCGTGCATCGAGCGCGACCGGTAGAATGGAGCGCTAGGCAACACGAGCCGCCCGGAATGGCGGCGATCGAATAACGAGGGGAGGTTCTTATGGCCGCTTTTAACGCCGTGCGTTTTCGCGTGAAGCCGGGACGCGAGCAGGAGTTTCTCGACGCGCACAAGAACGCCGGCGACTGGCCGGGATTGAGGCATGTCAATCTCATCAAGACCGGCGAGCGGACCTACTGCATCATCGCCGAATGGACCGATATGGAAGCGCTCGCCGGGGCGCGTCCGCATATGATCGCGACGCTCAACAAGATGCGCGACACGCTCGAGGATCTCGGCGGCGGTCTGGGCGTGACGGATCCGGTCTCCGGCCCGGTCGCGCTGTCGGTTAAATAGCGCCGGCCGGACCCGCGCGCATAAAGATAAAAAGCCGGGCATTTCTGGGCGCGGCTCGTTGCGGCACGCCGTTAGCTTTAAGGAATTGCTAGCCTCTTTATCATTCTCTGATCGCGATCGCTTGGCGGTGAGGGGACGAATGATAAAGCGCGGAATAGCAGTCTTCGCTCTTGCCGTCAGGCTGTTCGCGGCGGGAGCGATCGCTCCCGGTGACGGGCGCGCCGACGATATCGATGCGGCGCAACGCGGCTTGGTCGAACGCTATGTCGCTGCCGTCGCGGCGCAGGACGGCGACAATCTGAAGAAGCTCATGCATCCCGCCTCGCTCGCCTGCATCAGCGAGGCGAACCGCGATTATTTCGACTTCGTGCTTACCCAGGATTTGCGTTATGCGAGTGCACTGGGCGTCGGCTACAAGCTGTCGAGCTTCGCGCCGATCGACGCCCAAAACGCGGCGATGACCGAGATGGGCGGGCTCGTGCAAAACCCCGTGCCGCCGACCCATCAATTCCAGATCGACACGCCTTTCGATGCGAACAACCGCTCGGTTACGGTGATGCGGGTGGCGGCGCCGGTCGGCGACACCTGGTTCATCGTCACCGGCTGTCCGACGGAGAAAGGTCTCGCCTTCTTTCTCGAGCGCATGGCCGCGGCCGCGCAGCAGCAGGCGCATGCCCGCTCGCTTGCCAATGAGCTGCGCGATCCGCTGCTTTCGGAAATCCGCGCGCTGCTCGCCGAGCACAAGCGCATCGATGCGATCAAGCGCTATGGCGCTGCGTCGGGCGCCGACACCGCGACCGCGATGCAAGTGATCGACACGCTCGAGAACAATCGCTAAGCGCGGATCGGCGCGGTCATTCGCGCGCTAGCGCGACAGCCGTCCTTCCTCGACGTCGCGCGCGAGCTGCTCATATTGCTCGGCGATGCGCTCGTATTCGGCTTTCAGCTCGGCGGCCGAACATTTGTCGGCCAAGCTGCGAATCATGCGCGCGCGCGAGCGGTAATACTCGATGCGTGAACCGTCCAAAGCCAATTCGCCGGGCCTCCTCAGCCCTCGCCCCCGGATCATAATGCGGTCGAGAAAATTGACCACCGCCGCTGCGTTTCATCATCTCGCGGTGCGCAACTTCCGCCGCGCCGACCCCAGGCGAAAGACGAGAAAGACTTTCGTGGCGGCTTCGCGCTATCCTGGGCGGCACGCAATTCAGGGGCGATCCTCATGACTGTTCCTACATCGCTCGCCGCCGGCGAGCAGGTGGCGCTCGCCGATCCGGTTTTTCATTGGGACGCGGCCGTCACCGATACAAGCCCGCCCAGGGTCGTGCTCACCGCGACGATGCGCGTTCCCGCGGATCCCGCCGCGGCGCCGACGCAGGAGCGCTCGACGGCCACCATCGCCATCCAAATGGACGGTCAGGTCGCCCTGCAGCTTTACGGCAAGCTCTACGCGCTGGTCCGCGCCCAAGGCTGGCTGCCGGAAGAATAGAACGAGCTGCGACCGTCAGCGGAGCCGCGGGGAGCCTTTGGCGCGGCCCCGGGTTTAGGCTTTATGCACACGCTCGATGATTTGCCGCGCGCGCCCGCAGGCCGGGCGATC
>Ga0134128_10005755_pt1 | contig 15020 bp, 15 predicted proteins | sample KB31754_FD_96462 | JGI IMG/M metagenome (GOLD analysis project Ga0134128, IMG submission 96462) | Terrestrial soil microbial communities with excess Nitrogen fertilizer from Kellogg Biological Station, Michigan, USA - KB3-175-4 | ecosystem: Environmental > Terrestrial > Soil > Unclassified ... | reverse complement strand
GCCGGTCGCTCTCGGCGAACTCAACGGAGGATTCACGTGGAAGTCAAGGTCGGCATTCAGATGACTCCTCGCGAGCTCGTGATCGAGACCGACTTCGCTGCCGCCGACATTGAGCAGGCGCTGGCCGACGCCCTGGCGGACGACACGGTCTTCAAGCTCAAGGACACTCGTGGCAACACCGTGCTAGTGCCAGCCGCGAAGGTCGCCTACGTCGAAGTTGGCTCAGCCGAGCCGCGCCGGATGGGTTTCGGCGCCTAGGCGTCTCGTTCGGTGAGGCCGAGCGCCTCCATCCGCTGAGCGTGGGCATCGGTCAGCGCGGCGAACATCCGGCCGATCTCGCCGAGCTGGGCCGGCGACCCCCCAGCAAGAAGCCGAGCCAGCGGCTCACGGTCGGCGGCAACTCGCTGCGCCTGGCTCAACGCCTCTCCCAGCAACCGTCGCGCCCACAGCGCGAGCCGTCCGGCCACCACCGGATCGGCGTCGATCGCCTCCCGAACTCGCTTGATGGCGAACTGAGCGTGGCCGGTAACAGCCAGGACTTCGAGCACCAGCGAACGAGTCGGCGGATCGAGCAACTCGGCGATCACCCGGTAGAAGTCGGCCGCGATGCCATCGCCCACGTAGGCCTTGACCAGGCTTTCCAGCCAGTCGGCGGGCGCAGTCCGAGCGTGGAATTCATCGATCGGCTCGACAAAGGGCTGCATCGCCTGGGCTGGGTCGACGCCAAGGTCGGTGATCCGCTGACGCAACAGGTCGAAGTGACCGAACTCGGCGACCGCCATTGCCCCGAGGTCGGCCTTGTCGGCCAGGGACACCGAGAGCGACGCGTCGTCGGCCAACCGGAAGAACGCGACCAGCGAGCCGTAGGCCAGCAGCCCCAGCACGTCGATGACGCCATCGGAATTCGCGGTCTGTTCGCTCACATCGGCAGCGTAACAACGGCTGTGTCGGCAAACACCAACACCGCGCTGTGGTTGCCTGAGTCCAAGACTGGCCGGGGTTAGCTTCACCTGCGTGAACCATCGATTGCTACACTGAGTCGCGGCTCAGCCTTGGAATGCGATTACCCCAGGTCGCGTTGCAAGGTGAGGGGGATGGTGAAGGTCAAAGAGTCCTACTTGGCCTGTGCACTACACCCAGCTGACCCAGGTGATCGCTCGACTGCGTTGTTTGACGCTCGCGTCCCTGGACACCGATGGAGGCGGAAGCCCTGACTACGCAAGACTTGACAACACAAGAACTACTACCACCACCAGACGCAGTGACAACTGATCTCGACGCCGAACTGGTCACCGATGCTGAGCTAGTCACCGATGGCGGAGTTACGGCACTCAAGGCCTTCGAAGAATTTGGCGTGGCCGAGCCGATCTGCAGCGCGCTTCGCGCGGCCGGCATCACCCACGCGTTCCCGATCCAGGCACTGACCCTCCGGATCGCCCTGGACGATCACGACATCATCGGACAGGCTCGGACCGGCACCGGCAAGACGCTGGCGTTCGGGGTCCCGATGCTGCAGCGGATGCTCGAGACCGAGCGCGGCAAGCCCTCGGCGCCGCGCGGGCTGGTCGTCGTGCCGACGAGAGAACTGGCCATCCAGGTCGCCGAAGACCTGCGCACCGCCTCGAAGCGCAGCGACGTCAACGTGGTCACGCTGTACGGCGGCCGGGCCTACGAACCTCAGATCGAGGCGCTCGCCACGGTCGACATCGTGGTCGGAACGCCCGGCCGCCTGCTCGACCTGTCCAGGCAAGGCCAGCTCAAGCTGTCCGGCGTGCAGATCCTGGTACTTGACGAAGCCGACCGGATGCTCGATCTCGGCTTCCTGCCGGACGTCGAAGCGATCTTGAAGCTGACGCCGATCACCAGGCAGACGATGCTGTTCTCGGCCACGATGCCGTCCGAAGTCGTCACCTTGGCCAGGCGCCATCTGCACCGGCCGACCCACATCAGGGCCGAGCAGCACGACGAGCCCGCGCACGTGCCCACCACCGATCAGCACGTGTTCCGCGCCCACCAACTCGACAAGATCGAGGTGCTCGCCCGCGTGCTGCAGGCGCAGGGCCGGGGCCTGACGATCGTGTTCTGCCGGACCAGGCGAGCCTGCGACCACGTCACCGCCGACCTGGCGAGCCGAGGCTTCGCCGCCGCCGCCGTGCACGGCGACCTGGGCCAGAGCCAGCGCGAGCGGGCGCTCCGAGCGTTCCGCGCCGGCAAGATCGACGTGCTCGTCGCGACCGACGTGGCGGCCCGCGGTCTCGACGTGGACGACGTGACCCACGTGGTGAACTACGAGTGCCCCGAGGACGAGAAGGCCTACCTGCACCGGATCGGGCGCACCGGCCGGGCCGGCCGCACCGGGGTCGCGGTCACGTTCGTCGACTGGCAGGACCTGACCCGCTGGAAGGTCATCAACGACACGCTGAAGCTCGGCCACCCCGAGCCGCTTGAGACCTATTCGACCTCCGAGCACCTGTTCAGCTCGCTTGCGATCCCGGCCGCGGTGACCGGGACTTTGCCGAGGGTGCAGCGGGACCGGGCTGGCCTGGAGGCCGAGGATCTCGAGGACATCGGTGAGACCGGCAAGAACCGCTCGCGCCGGAGTCAGCCATCTGGCCAGTCCCAGGGCCACGGCTCCCGGTCAAGGTCGGGCAAGCGATCGAACGGCCAGCAGCGCACCTCTGGCCAGCACGCCGGTCGCTCGGCGACGGCCGAGGGCGGCGACCAGCCCAAGCGGGCGAGGAAGCGCACGAGGCGCGGGACTCCGGTCAACTCCACCCGTCCCGCCAGCCCCACTGAATTCCGCGACATCACCGCCGACTTATCGCCCGCAGCCCGCGCCTAGCAGGCCGCAGGCGCGGCCTGTGCGGCAGGCACCCGCGATGCGGGTTCAGATTTCAGGTCGGCTTGGTGGGTAGGCTGCCGCGCGGAACCCACCACGAAGAGCGCCCCAGAGCCCGGAGAGAGGCACTGTGAGCACGCCGCGATCGTTGGACTTGTCCCCCCGCGTTCGAGCTACTCAGATCCGTACCGCCCGTGGCTCGTTCGCCGCGTTGCGAGCCGATCCGGCCGGAGGTATCGGGCAGCGCCAGCCCGCGCTGCTCGTTCCCGGCTATACCGGCAGCAAGGAAGATTTCCTCTCCATCCTCGAACCACTCGCTTCCGCCGGCCGAGCCGTCACCGCGATCGATCTGCGCGGCCAGTACGAATCAGGCCCGGCTCCCGGCCGGGCCGGCTACGCGCTAGATCAGCTCGCCGCCGACATTCTGGCGGTGGTGTCGATGATCGCCGACGACACCGACCAGGTGCACCTGGTCGGTCATTCATTCGGCGGGCTGATCACGCGCCACGCCGCGCTCACCGCTCCCCTGGCCTTGCGTTCGCTCACGCTGCTGTGCTCAGGACCAGGCACCATCGGCGGCGCGCGGGCGAAGGGGCTACGCGAGTTGCTTGACTTCCTGGCTCCGGCCGGCGACGAAGTGACCGAACTCGGTCCGATGATCGAGCATGTCTGGCGGACCAAGTTGCGGCCGCAGGCACAGGCCGACGGCACCCCCACCCACATCATCGAGTTCCTCGAACGGCGGGCTCTGCGCACCTGCCCGCTGGGCCTGGCCGTGATGGCCGGTCACCTGCTTGACTGCCCGGACCGCACCGTCGAACTGGCCGAGCGCGCGGCCTCGTTCCCGATCCTGGTCAGCTACGGCGAAAACGACGACGCCTGGCCGCCCGACGTCCAGGACCTGATGGCCAAGCGGCTCGGCGCCGAACGCATCTGCATCCCCCAGGCCGCCCATTCACCGGCGGTCGAGGCCCCGGAGACCACGGCCGCCATGCTCTCGAGCTTCTGGAATCACGCGGAGTCAACCCGCTGACCGGCGCCCGCTAGCCGTCGTCGGCTAGGCCGTCCCAGGGCAGGCGCGGCTGCGAAGCCTGCCGGCCTTCAGGACAATGCGCCCGAAAGTCACACCAGCCACACCAGACCCCTGGCTGGGGCGGAAAGGTTTCGCCCGCCTTCTTGCCGTCGGCAGCGGCCCGCTCTGGCCCGTACAGCCGGGCATCGATCCGATCCGACTGCTGCCCCGCCTTGAACGCCGCGTCGGCCGCCGCGCACTCCCCGGCGATGTCCTCGGCGCGGCCCAGCTGCCGGTCCATCGACTCTTTGGTGTGCTCCCAGGCCACGACCTGCTCGGTCGGCAAGTGATGCAGTTCGACCTTCGCGCACCGCCGCCGCAGCACCCGCCCAGCCGCCAGTGCGTACAACGCCAGCGCGAGCGAGGACCGCGCGTCGTCGACGGTCAGCGTCCCCCGCCCGGTCTTGTAGTCGACCACGACCAGTTCACGCCGTCCCGCTACACCACCGCCACCCGCCACCGCCGTGCCCTCGGCGTCAGGACCGGGCGGCAGACGCCGGTCATCGAGCCGGTCGATTCGCCCGGAAATCGCGATCAGCTCGGTTTTTGTCGCGACCACCCGCTCAACCCCGATCGGCTCGACGGCCGGGTCCAGGCCAGCTACGTAGCGCTCGACCATGGCCTTGGCCTTAGCCAGGTACCTGACCGACTGACCGCCATCGGCATAGCCGTCGGTGAGCCAGCCGCTCTCCAGCAGTCGCCCGGCCGCCTCGACAGTCCGCCCCTCGCGCGGCAGCCGCCACCAGCCCGCGAGCGCGTTGTGCACGCTGGCGCCGAAGCTGTTGTGCGCCCACGGAGGTCCTTTCGGCGGCATCGGCCGGTCCAGGTAGGTCATCCGGTACCGACGCGGGCAATCGAGCCAGGCCCGAAGCCGACTAGGCGTGCACTGATATAGCCGACGCGGCATCCCGTCCAGTTCGAGTTGCTGCACGGTCCCCATCTTGCCGCCCGCTACCGACATTTAGTCGGTCTCGTCACCCTTGCTCTCGAGGAGCCCGTCGGGGCCGGCCGAAACCCAGGAGTCGAACCGTCGCTCGACCACGGCGACCGTCGTCTCATCACCGTGGCCGGGCAGGATCTTCGTCTTCCCGTCCAGGGTCAAGATGCTGGCGCCGATCGAGCTGAGCTGGCGGGCGAAATCGATGAACTCCCCGTCGTGCGGCGTCGGCCCGGCGGCACTGACCGAGTCGCCGGTGAACACGGCGCCGAGTTCGTCGCAGTACAGGCTCACCGACCCCGACGAGTGCCCGGGGGTCGAAATCACCTCAAGGGTGACGTCGGCGATCTCGAACACGCCGCCGTCTTCCATATCGATGTCGGGCTTCGTGCTGCCGTGCGCGTCGCGCCAGGGCAGGCGATCACCCGGGTGCAGCGCGACCGGGGCATCATCTCTCTTGGCGACCTCGAACGCCGCGGCGACGTGCTGGGCGTGTCCGTGCGTGCAGATCACCGCCGCGACTTCCCGCTCACCGACCGCGTCGAGCACGGCCGATGCCTCTTCGCCGGGATCGATGATGATTACCTCATCGTCGTCGCCGACAATCCACGTGTTCACGGCGCCGGTGACCCGATCAATCCGCCCCTGCATGGCAAGCCTGCCTTCCCGATAAGTCGCAGGGCTCCATCGTAGAGGCAGTTAGAACCCGCGCAGAATCAGAAATGGCCCGTGGCGACCACGTATTTGAGCCAGGCCGCGTACCAGCTGGTTTCCAGCGCGCGCTGGGCCTGACGCAGGGTCAGGAACCGGTGGCACACGTCATCTTTCAGAATGTGATTGAGCTGGTCCTTTTGCTGGAACCCGGTGCCCACGACCTTGACCGGCCAGATATTCGACAGCGACATCGCCCCGCCGAGCGATATCGGCACCAGCAGATCGAGCAGGTAGTGGCCCTGCTGTATCGGCCCGATCCGGTACTCGCTGAACACCTCGGCCCGCAGCCCGATCGGGATCGTCTCGGCGTTCTGGGCCGGAGTCCGGTTGCAGACCTCGGTGGTGTTCGTGGTCGTGACCTCGCCCGGCGTCAGCGACTTCTTCGGCACTGAGACGCCGCCACTGACAAACGGCATGATGAGGTTCGGCAGCTGGACCCCGGTCAGGTCGGGCCCGGCCGTCACCTGGCCGGGCACGACCGGCGGCCTAGGCGACACCGCGACGTGATGCCGAGGCGCGGCGCACGAGGCGACGACCAGCGTGCAGCCGAGCGCCACAGTCAGAGCCGAAATCTTGTTCACGGTAAGTCGAGAACTCGCTGATTCCACCGCAGACTCCAGATTCACGGGGTCTTACATGGGGTGTTGGAAAGGCCATGGGCGGCCCCATGAACCGTGTTACTGCAGGCCACGACCGTCTTCAGGGCAGGACTTTGCACGTAGATGCCGACACCAGGCCCATCGACCTGGGCGTTATTGCCGATGAACACGTTGCCTATCCCCCACCCCGGATAGACCTGATGCACGGCGAAGCCGTCACCATTGCTGTCGACCCCGGTGTTGTCCCTGATCGTCCAGCCATTGCCCTTGACATCGACCCAGGCGGTGGCGGCGGAAGCGAGCATGCCCATGCCGTCCAGATGGTTGCCGCGGATGGAACCGCCAGTAGTGCCTTCTTTGATGTCGATGTTCTCGGCGGAGGTATCGGCGATATCGTTGCCGACGATCGCGTCGTCGTCGCTGCGATCCGGCTTGCACGAGGTGTACCGGCACCAGTTCTTGTTCGCCGATCCGACGTAGATTCCTTCTCCGAAGAACTGCACCAGCAGGCCGGTGTGCCGGATCACGCAGTGGCTGACCAGGTCATGGGTGCTGAACTCGCGCAGGTGAATCGCTTCGTCGCCGGTGCCGTGGACATAGAGGCCGTAAACGATGTCATCTGAGGAATGATCAGCGACGACACCCTTCTGGCCGCCCATGACGGTGAATCCCGCGAGCCGCCACCACGACGCATTCTTGAGGTAGAAGGCGTAGCCATGGCGAATGCTTTCTCCCTGAAGAACGGCATCGCGGGCACCACACAAGGTAATCGGGGCGCCATCTCGGCCGGACGTGGTGGCGATGAAATCGCCGACGTAGGTTCCGGGGGCGAGCGAGATCATCTCTCCTGGCTTCGCCTGCGCCAGGGCCGTCGACAGCGCGTCGGCGGTGGCTACCCGCACCGCACCGCTGCGATGGCAGTTCACCTTCACCGTCGGGATCGATCGGCTGGCCGGTGACGTACTCGGTGCGGGTGACGACGGCTCAGCGTGCGGCGCCCGATGATGCGCCGCGCATCCGGCTAGCGCCACCGCCGCCAGTACCGCCGATAGCGCGCTAGTCCGCATCACCAGGGCCAACTGGGACGGTGCCGACCGGGGACGGAGCCGGATGCGACGCCGCACCGGCCGACGCGCCGTTGACGCAGACGTGGCCGATCGATGGATCCCCGTCTGGCCGCCAGTGGGTGCTGGCCGGATAGGGGTGCGTCGGGAGTCTCTTGCGCCGCGACCACAGATAGCAGAGCAACACGAGCACGACGATGCTCAGCCAGAGCAGGGCGAGCGGGTGGAAGGCCAGGTAGGAAAGGACCGAGGTGTTCGCGTGGTGCTGCCACCCGCCGGTGTTGGTGTCGGTCAGCTGCGGGGTGCGCGCGTCCGCCCGGGCGTCAACGGCGCGGAAGCCGGTGCCCGAGATGGTGTTGCCGACGCCGCTGACGACCGAGCTCACGCCGCGCGCGGTGATGCCGAACACGGTCGCGCCGGCGAGCAGGTTGTTGTCCACCTCGATCCGGCCCGAGCTGCGGACCAGGATCCCGATCCGAGCGCCCGACACCGCGTTGCCCGAGACGACCGCCTTCGGTGCCCCCGGGCCGATCGACAGCCCAGAACGCGGGTGGCACCTGATGTCGTTGCCGGTGATCACGATGTCCGTGGCGTTGAACCTGGCCGCGATGCCGGTGACCGGCCCGCAGACGGCATTGGCGGTCAGTACGGTCCGGTTTCCGCCCTCGACCAGGATGCCGGTGTGCTCGTTGTACAGCGCGTCGCTGTGCGTGATCTTGGCACCTGATCCTGGCGCGATAGCGCTGCCGGACGCCGACGCCCCGCTGACCAGCGGCCGGCCGTCGATCAGGAAGCCGTTGGACTCGTTGTTCTCCGAGACATCGTCGCTCAGCACGGTGCTCTGGGTAGCCCGGCCGACCAGGAACCCGTTGTCGCCGTTGCGGGAGGAGGAACTGAACGAGACAGTCGTGCCGGTGGAGTAGCGATGGATGTGCAGCCCGTCGAGCTGGTTGAACTCGAACAGGTCGGAAGAGAACGAAATGCTCTGGCCGCGGTCGACGAACGCGCCGTAGGTGCTGTTGGTAAACGTCGACCCGGTCGCTCCGCCCGTGCTCGGGCTGCCGGTCAGGCCGGTCCAGGCAACCCCGCCGGTCCGGCCGCTCCAAAAGCCCAGCGACGAGGTGCGGACGTCGGTCAGCGTCATCTTGCCGCCCACGTCGCGGATGTAGGACCGGCCGTAGCCGCGATCGGATGCCGGTGTCTTGGCAATCCGGTCCCAGCCGGTGATCGTCATCGGGTCGGCCTGCGTGCCGGCGAACTCCAGGTTGCCGTTCCAGGACACGATCGAGGCGAAGCCGTCGGTCGAGCTATCCATGTAGAGCACGTGCAGCGTGGGCGAGGACAGGTCGAGCGTGGCGTTGGTCGAGACAAAGACGTTGTCGATCAGCAGGGCCGCGTGGTGCTTGAGCCGCACGAGCGCACCGTACTGAGCCAGATCGGCGGCGGTGTACGGATGGGGCCCGGCCGGCAGCACCAAGGTGGGCAGCGAACCCCGGACCGGCAGCACTTCGGGCTGGAAGATGCGAACCGCGGCGTGCAGCAGCACCCTGATCCTGGCGTCCTCCGAGCTGACCAGCGCCGCCTCTGCGGCGGGGTTGCCGATCGGCGGGGATGCGGGCGGCTGACGCGGGTCGATGGACCTGGCCACTGGCGGCAGCCTCACCAGGCGCGGCGCGGACGGCGGCGCGGGGAGCACGGTGATCCCGTGCGCCTTGGTAGCGGCGACCGGTTTGATATGGACGTTGAGCGCGGTCAAGATCAGCGGCATCATCGCCAGGATCGCGAACACGCTCGCGGCGATGATCGCGACGAGGATGGTCTGGCGGCGGGAACCTGCGCTCTCGCGATGGCGGGGTTGCGACATTAGCCCTTTCCCTAGCGCAGTGACGCGGCCGACTGGGCCTCGCCACCAAGAGCCGACTGGTCGGCACTGCGGGTCAACCAGCCGTGAACGTTCATGGTTCCGAAGGCATAGACCTTCACCGGGAGCGCGATGATGATCGTCGCCAGGGCCACCAGCGGCAGGATCCAGACGTCGGAGGGCCGCTGCCGCAGATGCGAGATTCCGCGAATGCAGCGACCGAGCAGGAGCCAGCCGACGGCGGCCGCCGCTACCAGAGCCTGCGGGTGCAGCACCCAGGCGATCAGGTAGAAGACGGCGAACCCCATGGTCAGCGGGGTCAGCATGATCTGCAGCACGCTGAGCTGGCAAACGAACGGCTGGCGCCAGAGCCAGCCCTTCCAAATGGCGGTGCAGTAGCAGCGGTAAGAATTACGGCTCCAGCGCAGTCGCTGCTTCAGAAAGACGCGGAAGCTGTCAGGGAACATCGAATAGGCGCGGGCCGTCGACTGATAGCTGGTCTTGAACCCGGACGCGAGCACGAGCCAGGTCAGCCGGCCGTCATCACCTGAGTCGCATCTGCGGCCGAGGAAAAACTCGTCCTCCAGATGCTCGAGCACCGGCATCACGACGCTGCGGCGGTAAGCAACGGTACGGCCGGAAAGGCACGCGACCGCGCCAGAGCGAGCCTGGGCCCGCACGTAATCAAGGTAACGAACGTCGATCAGCCAGTCCGCCACCCGCCGCCAGATGCCGCTGCCCGGCCGATAGGCGTTCTGCCGCGTGCCGACTCCGCCGATCGTCCCGTCTGCGAACGGCGCGAGCACCTGTTCGATCAGGCCGCCCTGCCACATCGTGTCCGAGTCGGAGAGCACCAGGATCTGAGACGTCGCGGCCCGGATGCCGACGCCGAGCGCCGAGCGCTTGCCCCGGTGCGCGAACGGTATGACCTGCAGCCTCGGGTCAATCAGGGCGCGGTCCCGCAGCATCGAGATGACCGAGGTATCCGCGAGGTCGGGGACCACGATCACTTCGGTCGGGTCTTCGGCCAGCCAGCTATCCAGGCAGCGGCGCAAGATGACGGGATCCTCGCGAAACGACGGCACTACGACCGAGGTGGTGGCGCGAAAGCCGGGCTCGACCGGACGGTAAACCCGCGACAGGGTAAACCTGATTAGCCATACCGACCAGGAAAGAGCGCCGACGACCCCGATTGGCACGTAATGGTGAACGTTGGTCCACCATGAGAAAAATGATTTGCCAGACAAGGCGACCGCCGCATTGGCGACGTCAGCAAGCATCGCGACCTTTCCCGGCCCGCAGGCGCGGGTCAGCCGAAGAAACCCTACATTGCCGCGTATTATGCCGTAACCGGACATAGAGTGAATGGCCGGTGACATCTTACTACCGGCAACCGGCGGTGTCAGGGTAGGGAGCTCCGCATCTGCGCCGCTTGGTGGTATTAGCCGTGCAGGCCGGTCCTGATCAGAGCACGGATCGCGTCGACGATGAGCTGGACCGCGATCGCCGACAGCAGGAGCCCGGCGATCCTGGTGAGCAGTTCCACGCCGGAGCTTTTGAGCACCGCGAGCACGACGTTCGAGAACCGCATCGCGAGCCAGAGCATCACCACGACCGCGATGATCGCGAGCGCGAAGGCGATCACCGTCCCGATCGAGTCCAGGCGCTGCACGAACAGCATCGTCGCGACGATCGCGCCCGGCCCGGCCAGCAGCGGCGTTCCGAGCGGCACGAACGCCACGTTGGCCGAGGCCTTCTCGTGGTCCGATGGTTCTGACGCCTGGCCGGTCAGCAGCTGCAGCGCGACCAGGAGCAACAGCAAACCCCCGGCGGCCTGCAGCGAGGGCAACTCGACGCCGAGGTAGGTGAGGATCGAGCGGCCGAAGGCGGCGAACGCCACGATCACGCCCAGCGCGACGACCGCCGCCTGCCAGGCGAGCCGGTTGCGCTCGGCCTTGGGCCGCTGGGACGTCATGCCGAGAAACACGGGCACCACGCCAGGCGGGTCGGTGATCACCACCAGCGTGACGAAGGCCTCCCAGAAGAACTTGAAATCGGAGACCAGGTTGTTCACTTGGTCAGCACCGCTGCGCCCGTGGCGCCGGACAACAGCCGCTCGAAGTTGGTCTCGTTGGTGAATTCGGAGCCGATGCGGTCGCCGGTGAGTTCGCCGTGATCGTCGCTTCCGCCCGTGACGGCCAGACCGAGTCTGTCGGCCAGACCAGCGAGCACCAATCTTTCCCCTTTCTCATGATCGGGATGCACGACCTCGACACCGGCCAATCCCGCCTGCGCCAGCTCGCTGATCAGGTCCTCGGGCACTAGCCAGCCGCGACGCTGAGCGAACGGGTGGGCGAGCACGCTGACGCCGCCCGCCGCCGCCACGAGCCGGACCGCGCGTACCGGGTCGAGCGCGTACCGGCGCACGTGGGCCCGGCCGCCGGCACCGATCCATTCCGGCGTGAACGCCTCTTCGACCGATCCGATCGCCCCGGCGGCCACCATTGCCCGGGCGATGTGCGGGCGGCCGATCACGCCGCCGCCCGCGATGCGCGTGACCTGTTCCCAGGTCACGCCCGTGCCGAGCTCGGCCAGCCGCTCGACCATCGCCTGGGCGCGTTCGACCCGGGCCGAGGTGATCCTGGCGAGTTCGACGGCCAGCTCATCGTGGCCGGGGTCGAAGAGGTAGGCGAGCATGTGCACGCTGTGGCCGTCGCGGCGGCAGGACAGTTCCATGCCCGGCACTAGCACCAGGCCAGCGGGCAGCGCCCGCGCGGCCTCGGCGATGCCGGCGGAGGTGTCGTGGTCGGTCAGCGCTATCGCGTCGAGGCCGGCCGCGGCGGCGCGGCGCATCACCTCGGCCGGGGACCTGGTGCCGTCGGAAACTGAGCTATGGCTATGCAGATCGGCGCGCACGCCCCGAACTCTAACCGGGAAGGCGTGGGGAGCGGGCGCCGAAGGGGAGGTCTAGGTCCTGCCCGGGGTCGCGCAGATCGCGCAGCGGCATGGACTCGATGAGCAGCGTCCCGGCGGTATCTGGCCAGAGCAGCACCCACAACCAGCCGCCGAGCAGCTCGCCCACGAACACGGCCCGTCCGGGTGAGTCCAGGTTCCACAGCGGGAACTCGTGATTGCCGAACCGGACCTGCGCGTGCGGCGAGCAGTTCGGGAAGCCGTCGCCAGGGTCGGGCCCGATCAGGCCGGCGCAGTGCGCACCGAGGCCGACGCCGAGTTCCTCGCAGATCACGAGCATCTCACCCGGACCGCCGACCGGGTTCGGCCCAGACAGCGCGACCGCACAGCCCCTGGCACCGCTGCGGTCATCCCCGGCGGCGGCGAAGCCGGTGACCAGCCAGCCGCCCGGCAGCGGCCAGGGCATCATGACGGGGACCACGGCGTTGCGCACCAGGCCGGCCAGGCCATGCTGTGACAGGCTCCGCACCTGGCGCAGCGGATAGATGTCGCCGTGCATAGAGCACCGCCAACTGCTTGACCAGGCGCTCGGGGCGATCGCGGCAGAACCGCATCTAGGGCAATACAGATCCATCGCTTCGCACGCATCGCTAGGCAAGCCACCACCTCACCCCACTACGATGCTCGCTGACGCCGAGCGTAAACTTCGCCTCATTCCGGCCGCGCGGCCTCGGGTCGCCGTGACCATCGCCAGCTTCCTGGTGGCCTCGTCGATCATCTCGTCGCCCAGCATGACCGCACCACGTTGCTCGGTGTCGGTGACGTGGGCGTAGGCCTCCAGGATCAGTTCGGCGCGGTCGTAGGACTTCTGGTCGGGAGCGAAGGCCTCGTTGACCGGACCGATCTGGTCTGGGTGCACCACCCACTTGCCGTCGAAGCCGAGTGCGGCGACGCCGGCGGCATCCGCTTTCAGGCCGGCGAGATCACCGATCGCGGCGTAGGGGCCGTCGATCGCCTGCAGGCCGGCAGCGCGGGCGGCCATCAGCAGGCGCAGGTGCACGTAGTGGAAGGCGTCGCCCGCATAGCCCGCAGGGCGGGCGCCGATGCTCAGCGATCGCATGCCCACGTTCGCCATGAAGTCGGCCGGGCCGAAGATCAGCGCGGCCAGGCGGGAAGAGGCGCTCGCGATCTGCTCGACCGCGACCAGCCCGGCGGCGTCTTCGATCTGCGCCTCGATCGCGATCTGGCCAAGCGGCAGACCCGCTTGGCGCTCGACCTGGCCCAGCAGGAGGTCGAGCCAGATCACGTGAGCGGGACCGGACACCTTAGGCAGGACAATCGCGTCGATATTGGCTCCGGCCCGCTCGACGACCTCGATCACGTCCTTGTGCGCCCACGCCGACAGGGCGTCGTTGACCCTGACCGCGCGGAGGGGCGCCGTCCAGGCATCGGTCGATTCGGCGGTCAGGGCTTCGATGACCAGCGTCCTGGCGGCATCCTTCGCCGCCGGTGCTACCGCGTCTTCGAGGTCGAGGATCAGCTCATCGGCGGCCAGTCCCCTGGCCTTGGCCAGAAAGCGCTCGCTGCTGCCTGGCACGGTCAGGCACGATCGTCGTGGCCGGTCGGCGGTCGTCATGGGTCGATGATGTCAGCTTCGCCCTGCTACTAGCATGGAGACATGTCCATCACCGCTCCAACCGTGGAGCAAGTCACGCAGGCGCTGGCAGGTGTCATCGATCCTGAGATCCGCCGCCCCATTACCGAACTCGGCATGGTCAAGACCGTCGAGATCGGTGCGGAAGGCGCGGTCCGGGTTGAGGTCTATCTGACCGTTTCCGGCTGTCCGATGCGCGACACGATCACGCGCGACGTGCGAGGCGCCGTCGGCAACGTGCCCGGCGTCGCTACCGTGCAGGTCGACCTCGACGTCATGAGCGAGGAGCAGCGCCGCGAACTGCAGACCAAGCTGCGCGGCGGCAAACCAGAACGTGAGATCCCGTTCGCCAACCCGGCCTCGCTGACCAAGGTGTACGCGATCGCCAGCGGCAAGGGCGGCGTCGGCAAGTCCTCGGTCACCGTGAACCTGGCGGCCGCGCTGGCGGCGGCCGGCCAGAAGGTCGGCCTGCTCGACGCGGACATCTACGGGCACTCGGTGCCCAGGATGCTGGGCGTCACCGGCCGTCCCACCCAGGTCGAGCAGATGATCATGCCGCCGGTGGCGCACGGCGTGAAGGCCATCTCCAGCGGCATGCTCAAGAAGGGCAACGAGCCGCTTCCGCTGCGCGGGCCGATCCTGCACCGGCTGCTCCAGCAGTTCCTGGCCGACGTGTACTGGGGCGATCTGGACGTGCTGCTGCTCGACCTGCCACCGGGCACCGGCGACGTCGCGATCTCGGCCGGGCACCTGGTGCCTGGAGCGGAGCTGATCGTCGTCACCACCCCGCAGATGGCCGCTGCCGAGGTGGCCGAACGGGCCGGGTCGCTGGCTACCCAGCTGCACCAGCGCGTGGTCGGCGTCATCGAGAACATGGCGTACCTGCCTTGTCCGCACTGTGACGAGCGGATCGAGGTGTTCGGCAAGGGCGGTGGCCACATTGTGGCGCAGGCGCTCAGCCGCCTGATCGGCGCCGATGTGCCGGTACTCGGCGAGGTGCCGATCGACCTGCGGCTCCGCGAGGCCGGCGACGAAGGGACGCCTCTCGTGCTCGCCGAGCCGACGGCGCCAGCGGCCAGAGAACTGCAGGCGATCGCGGACAAGCTGGCCCATCGCTCCCGCAGCCTCGTCGGGCGTCAGCTCGGCGTCACGCCCGTCTGAGGCAGCCCGCCTACGCCCGTCCGCCTACGCCCGCCTGCGCTCGCTCAGCCAGCCGGTCAGGTGGCGTCGATGTCGAACTGCGGGGAGTCGTGGACGCCCGCGTCGCGCAAGATGCCGGCCCGGGCGACGTCGGTCCCGAGCTCGGTCCGGCCGAGTTCGGGCGAGTCGATGTCTGTGACCGCGCCACCGCTGGGGCCGGCCCAGCG
>Ga0134128_10005750_pt1 | contig 15028 bp, 10 predicted proteins | sample KB31754_FD_96462 | JGI IMG/M metagenome (GOLD analysis project Ga0134128, IMG submission 96462) | Terrestrial soil microbial communities with excess Nitrogen fertilizer from Kellogg Biological Station, Michigan, USA - KB3-175-4 | ecosystem: Environmental > Terrestrial > Soil > Unclassified ... | reverse complement strand
GAAACCATCCGGCTCCCGAAAAGCCTCGATGGCGCCTGGCACGCGCGCGGCTATTACGGCCACATCCGCCATAACGTGAAGGCGATCTACCAGAAATACCTCGGCTGGTACGACGCCAATCCCGTCAACCTCGATCCGCTGCCGCCGGTCGAGTCCGGCAGGAAATATGTCGAGTATATGGGGGGCGGCGAGGCGATCCTCTCGCGTGCAAAAAAGGACTTCGACAAGGGCGAGTTCCGCTTTGTCGCGCAAGCGCTGAGCCATCTCGTATTCGCCGAGCCGGATAATGCGGCGGCGCGCGCGCTACTCGCCGACACCTTCGAGCAGCTCGGCTATGCCACGGAAAGCTCGACCTGGCGGAACGCCTATTTGTTCGGCGCGCAGGAATTGCGGCAGGGCATGCCGAAGACGCAGCCGCGTCCGCCGATGCCGCGCGAGACGCTCGCGGCACTGCGCACCGAGCAGCTCTGGGACGTGCTCGGTGTGCGGCTCAACGGTCCGAAGGCGGAAGGCAGGCACATCGTGCTGAACTGGAGCTTTACCGATACCGCGGAGAGCTTCGTGCTCAACCTTGAAAACTCCGCGCTCACCTATACCGAAGGCGTGCAATCGGAAAGGGCCGATGCCAGCGTTGCGCTTGCGCGGACCGTGCTGGACGAGGTGATTGCCAGGCAGACGAGCTTTCCCGAAGCCGTCGACGCCGGCAAGATCAAGCTCGGCGGCAACCCGATGAAGCTCGCCGAACTCATGGGCCTGATGGACGAGTTCCCGCGCATGTTCGAGATCGTGGAGCCGAAGCGGGTCGTGGTGAGTTGAATTCTTGAGCAAGACGCGCGGATTAGCGTCAAATCCCAACGCCTGCACCTGTTTGTTGTCGGCGGGCTCGTCGCTCCTGCCGTTCACGATGACGCTGCCGGTCGCCACCACATAAGCGTGCTGCACCGGCGACAGCGCGCGGCTGACGTTCTGTTCCAATCGCGGTGCGCGCGCCGCGCCATTGGCGCCGGGAGTAACCGTCGCCCGAGGCCTATATCAGGGCCTACGAGCAAAGGTTCGGGAAGTTCGAGCCTGCGTGATTACTCGGCGCTGCTGACGAGCCTGATCTTCGACTCCTCCTTTTCCATCAGGCCGCGATAGGCCGCGAGATAGTCGAGCGCCATCCTCCGCGCGGTAAAACGTGTCTCGAATTGGCGTCGGATCGCAGCGCGATCCAGCCGCGACAGACGGTCGACGGCGCTCACCGCGCTGATCTCGTCCTCGACAATGAAGCCGGTGTGGCCGTCCTCGATGATCTCCGGCACCGAGCCGCGGTTGTAGGCGATGACCGGCGTGCCGCAGGCCAGGGCTTCGATCATGACAAGACCGAATGGCTCCGGCCAATCGATCGGCACCAACAGGCCGATCGCGCCGCTGAGAAAATCCGATTTCTCGTGATCGTTGATCTCGCCGATATAGTCGACCAGCGGATTGCCGACGATGAGCGGCGAAATGAGCTGGTCGTAATAGTCCTGGTCGGCGCGGTCGACCTTGGCGGCGATCTTGAGCGGAATGTCGCATCGCATGGCGATCTTGATCGCGCGGTCCACACCCTTTTCCGGCGCGATGCGGCCGAGCACGGCGAGGTATTCCGGCTTGGTCGGTTGCGGCGTCAGCAGCCCCTCGGGCAGGCCATGATGGATGGTGCGCACCCAGTTCGCGTGCGGCACCGGTCGCCGCTGCGCGTTGGAAATCGAGATCACGGGAACCTTCGAGAAGGTCGAGAACACCGGCTGGTGCTCCGGCAGGTCGAGCCGGCCATGCAGCGTGGTCAGGAAGGGCGTCGGCTGCCGGTAGAACAGCGAGAATGGATAATAGTCGAGGTGGAAATGCAGGAAGTCGAACTCCTCGTCGTCACATTTTTGGCGGACGCGCTCCAGCATCACCATATGCAGCGCATTCGGATCGCGTACCGAGCCGTCGAGGCGCAATGCTTTTGGCCAAGTGGCGTCAAGTTTGGCCGAAGTGCGGGAATCGCCGCTCGCGAACAGGGTGACGTCGTGTCCCAACGCGACCAGTTCCTCGGTGAGCCAATGCACCACCCGCTCTGTGCCGCCATAGAGCTTGGGTGGAACAGCCTCCGTCAACGGCGCGACTTGCGCGATGCGCATCTCACTCTCCTTTTCGTGATCATGGAAGGTCTGCCCCCGGTTAGCGGCACTGGCGAATGCCGGACAGGGAACGCTGCCGTAAAAGCGAAGTTCCGGACGCTGAAAATTACTTCTAGGAAACGTGCAGATGTCGGTCGCGAAATGACACGCGCGCACACAACCGCCGCTGAGTTGCCATCACTCCACACCCGAAGGGTCATCATCGCTGCCCAGAATTGCGGCATGTGAAACACGACGAAAGTGGGAACTGGGTGGAAGGCTACGTCGTTCACTGAAGGGGAACTTCTGCACTCCAACCCTCCGACAGGTATTTGCATCCATGGATCAGCTTTCAGGGTACGCGCACCGTCCCTTTCGTTTCGTGTTGCGCTATCTGCGCCAGCGACCGGCGTCGCACTTCTTCATATTGACGTGCGTCATGGCTGCAGTTGCCTGCTCGACGGGCACGCAATACGGAATAAAGTTCCTCGTAGACAGCCTGTCAGCGGGGCCCGACCACGCAACCGACGTATGGCTGGCCTTCGTTTTCCTCATGTCGCTCATCGCCGCAGACAATTTCCTGTGGCGGATTGCAAGCTGGATCGCGAGCTTTACCTTTGTCGGCGTCACCGGCGATATGCGCCGCGACATGTTCCGCCATCTCACCGGCCATGCGCCGAGCTATTTCTCCGATCGTCTGCCGGGCATGCTGACGAGCCGCATCACCGCGACCTCGAATGCGATCTTCACGGTCGAGAACATGTTCGTCTGGAACGTGCTGCCGCCATGCATCGCCACAATTGCGGCGATCAGCCTGATTGGAACCGTGAGCATGCCGATGGCTGGCGGGCTGATCGTGATTGCTGGCGGCATGGTGATCGCCATGTTCCACTTGGCCGCCGCGGGAAAATCGCTGCATGATGATTTCGCGGGCAAGGCTGCGGCCGTGGATGGTGAGATGGTCGATGTCATTGCCAACATGCCGCTCGTGCGCGCCTTTTGCGGAATGAGACACGAGCACGATCGCTTTGATGCGACGGTGAACCGGGAGTTGGTCGCGCGTGGCCGGAGCCTGCGTTACCTCGAAAAGCTGCGGCTCGCCCATGCCGCCCTCACGGTGGTGATGATCCTCGCGCTGCTCGCCTGGGGTATCCGGCTCTGGCAACACGGGGGCGCCACGACCGGCGACGTCGTGCTGATCTGCACGCTCGGCCTTTCCATTCTGAATGCCACGCGAGATCTGGCGGTGGCGCTCGTCGATGTCACACAACACGTGGCGCGGATGACGGAAGCGGTCGCAACGCTCTTGCAGCCACATGAGCTCCGCGACCATCCGGAGGCCGGGCCGCTCATCCGCAGGGGTGCCACGATCGCATTCAACAACATCTCGTTCCGATATCCGGGCGGCCCGCAAGTATTCGACCGCTTCGGCCTGCGGCTGCAACCCGGCCAGCGCGTCGGGTTGGTCGGCGAGTCCGGTGGCGGCAAGTCGTCGCTGTTCGTGCTGCTGCAGCGCTTCTACGACGTCGACCAGGGGAGCATTACCGTCGACGGGCAGAATATTGCGCGGGTGACACAGGAGAGCCTGCGCCATGCGATCTCGGTGGTTCCGCAGGATATTTCGCTGTTCCATCGCACTATTCTGGAAAACATCCGCTATGGCCGGCCCAACGCGACCGATGACGAGGTGTTGCGGGCGGCGATTGCGGCGCGCTGCGACTTTGTCGAAAATCTGCCCGATGGGCTCGATACCATGGTGGGCGACCGAGGCGTGAAACTGTCGGGCGGGCAGCGCCAGCGCATCGCGATTGCGCGTGCCTTCTTGAAGGACGCGCCGATCCTGTTGCTGGATGAGGCAACCGCCGCGCTCGACAGCGAATCCGAGGAGGCGATTCGCGAGGCGTTGGCGAGGTTGATGCGCGGCCGTACGGTGATCGCGATCGCGCACCGCCTGGCAACCTTGCGCAATTTCGACCGCGTGGTAGTGCTGAAGGCCGGCCGCATCATCGAGGACGGTCCGCCGGACCGCCTGATGCAGGGACAGGGGCCTTATCGCGAATTGGTGACCCAGGAAATGAGCCGGCTCGCGAAGTTCGCTGCGTAGGCAGGGCGGAAGCGTTCCGTCGGTCGTGTTTTGCGTAGCGCGCGTCAGCAACATTTTCGAGGTTATCATGGCTGAAGCCGTTACCCAGATCATCGCGAGTACGCAGCCCGTAGAGCTGGTCCTGGAGCAGCCGTTCTATATTCCCATGACCGGGCCTGCGGCCCGGCCGCGCCGTTCCCTCAAGCACGATGACACCTTCATCGTGCTCGACAGTCACGGCGATATCGGCGCCTCCGCCGGCGGGCCAGACGGACTGTTTCATGCCGACACCCGGTATCTCGCGAAATTGCAGCTCGTGTTCGAGGGAATGCAGCCGCTGCTGCTCGGCTCCAGCCTGCGTGACGACAATTCGTCACTGACGGTCGATCTCACCAATCCCGACGTCTATCGCCAGAGCCGGCTGGTGCTTGAGAAAGACATGCTGCACATCGTGCGCACGGTCTTCCTGTGGCGTGGCACGGCCTACCAGCGCGTCGGCTTGCAGAACCACGGCGATCGCCGCGCCAGCTTCGACGTCACGCTTCTGTTCGACAATGACTTTGCCGATCTTTTCGAAGTGCGCGGCGAGAAGCGCCAGCGCCGCGGCGTCGGTTCGGCCAGGTTGCTCGGGCCGGCCGACGCCGTCCTGGATTACAGGGGGCTCGACGATGCGGCGCGCATGACCGCGCTGCATTTCGATCCACGGCCGACGCGTCTTGCGGTCAATGCAGCGACCTGGCATTGCGATCTCGAACCGCATCAGACTCATTCGCTGTTCGTTTCGGTCTCCTGCAACAAGCCGGCCGAGCCGAAGCTCAAGCGGTTTTTCCCGGGGCTGCTCGCGCATCGCCGCGAGATGCGGTCCTCCACCATGGGCGCCACCAGCATCGAGACCTCGAATAACATCTTCAACGAGGTGCTGTGCCGCTCGATGGCCGATCTCAACATGCTGATGACGGAAACGCCGCAGGGCCGGTATCCCTATGCCGGCATTCCCTGGTACTCCACCACGTTCGGCCGCGACGGCCTGATCACCGCGCTGCAAATGCTGTGGCTCGATCCGCGGGTGGCGCGCGGCGTGCTGAGGCGGCTTGCTTTCTATCAAGCGGCGTCGGTCGATCCGCTTGCCGATGCGGAGCCGGGCAAGATCCTGCACGAGATGCGGGGCGGCGAGATGGCCGCGCTGCGCGAGGTGCCGTTCGCGCAATATTACGGCAGCGTCGATGCAACGCCGCTCTTCGTGCTGCTCGCCGGCCTGTATGGCGAGCGCACCGGCGACATCGAGATGCTGGAGGAATTGTGGCCGGCCGTGGAGGCAGCGCTGCGCTGGATGGACGGACCGGGCGATCCTGACGGCGACGGCTTTATCGAATACCAGCGCGCGACCGACGCCGGCCTGCGTAATCAGGGCTGGAAGGATTCCTACGACGCGATCTTCCATGCGGATGGCCGCCTTGCCGAAGGCAGTATCGCGCTCGCCGAGGTGCAGGGCTATGTGTTTGCAGGTAAGCGGCTTGCGGCCCGTTGTGCGCAGCGCCTCGGCCGGCGAGAGGTGGCACAGCGATTGGAGCTTGAGGCCCGCCAGCTCGCGGAGCGCTTCGAGGAGGCATTTTGGTGCGAGGAGCTTGGCACCTATGCCATCGCGCTCGACGGCAAGAAGCACGCTTGCGCGGTGCGCTCGTCGAATGCCGGGCATCTCCTGTTCAGCGGCATGATCGCCGAGGATCGCGCGCGCCGTGTCGCGGTCGATCTCCTGCGGCCGCATTTCTTCACGGGCTGGGGCATCCGCACCATCGCGCTCGGGGAAACCCGCTACAACCCGATGTCCTACCACAATGGGTCGATCTGGCCGCACGACAATGCGCTGATCGCACTCGGGCTCGCGCGTTACGGCCTGAAGCATGCGGTCGAGCACGTCTTCAAGGGCCTGTTCGACGCCGCGACGTACATGGACCTGCGGCGGCTGCCGGAGCTGTTCTGCGGCTTCCGCCGCGAGAAGCATCGCGGGCCGACGCTTTATCCGGTTGCCTGCGCGCCGCAGGCCTGGGCCAGCGCGACCCCGTTCACGCTGCTGGAGGCCGCGCTCGGACTGCAATTCGACGCGGAACGCGCCGAGATCCGGCTGCGCAACCCGCGCCTGCCCGCCTTCCTTAACGAAGTCGTCCTGCGTGAACTGCAGTTAGGCTCTTCGAGCGTCGACCTGAGGATCAGTCGTCATGGCGAGGACGTCTCGCTGGAGGTATTGCGCAGGCGCGGACAAATCCAGGTGTCGATCGTGCTCGCGCGCTGAGAGAGCACCAACAGACGGGGAGAACACATGCGCGGAAGACGCTGGTTCATCTGCTCAGGCTTGTCTTTCCTCGTCGTGGTGACGGCCGCGCGCGCGGAAGACGAGCCGCCAAAAACCGCGCCAGCGGCTGCGCCGCCGGCCGCACCCGCAACGAAAGCCGCGCCGCCACCCTCGGTCACGGTGATCGCGCCCAAGGAAGCCCACGGGGTACTCGGCCGCGACGTCCGCAGTCCCACGGACGAGGATATGGGGCACATCGTCGACGTGATCGTCGATCACAGCGGCACGGTCCGCGCCGCCGTGATCGATTTCGGCGGTTTCCTCGGCGTCGGTAGCCGAAAGATCGTGGTCGACTGGAACGCGTTGCATTTCGGACAGGTCAACAAGAAGGAGGATAGCATTACGTTGGACTTGAGCAAGGCGCAGGTGGCGGCGGCACCCGAGTACAAGGAGGACAGGCCGATCGTGGTGCTGGGTGCGGCCGGCAAGCTTTCGCCCTTCGATTACGAGCATTAGGCAGGGAGGACGGGCATTCTGGTCGCGCGCCCATTTCATTCCAACGAGCGCAGTGATGGTGATCGCAAGAAGGACGCGATCTGGAAGGATGGTCTTGTGCCGCTCCCGTCGGGTCCATCCGAAGGCGAGCCGCATCCTTCGAAGCGCAGCCTGCGCGGTCTCGACTGGTTCATCTTCTTTCTTGCCGATGTGCAGACCGGTTTTGGTCCGTTCATCGCGGTCTATCTCACCACCGAGAAATGGACCCAGGCGCAGATCGGCCTGGTGCTGTCCATCGGCAGCGTTGTCGGTCTGATCGGCCAGATGCCGGGCGGCGCCGTTGTCGACGCGGCGCGTTCGGAACGCCTGGTCGCGGGCCTTGCCATCGCGACCATCGGCTGCGCCGCGCTCGCTTACGCGGCCCTGCCGATTTTTCCTGTCGTGGCGACGGCGGCGACGTTGCATGCGGTCGCCAGCTGCGTGCTGGGACCTGCGATCGCCGCGATCAGCCTCGGCCTGGTCGGGCCGCATGCGATCGGGGAGCGACTCGGGCGAAATGCGCGCTTTGCCTCGCTCGGCAATGGCATGGCCGCGGCCGTGATGGGCACCTGCGGCTACCTCATTTCGACCCGCTCGGTGTTCCTCGTCACCTTCTTTCTCGCGATCCCGACCCTGCTCGCACTGTCGCGCATCCGCGAGGCGGAAGTCGATGTCGCGCGCGCTCACGGCTCCATCGCGCGCCCGACACCGGATCCGCAGGCGACCAGCGTCGTGAGGCTGGTGCGCAGGCGGCCCTTGCTGATCTTCGCCGGCTGCATACTGCTGTTGCAACTCGCCAATGCCGCAATGCTGCCGCTGATGGCGGGCGTCGTCACCACGCGGTCGAGCCAATGGGCGCCGGTGCTGATCGCATTCTGCATCGTCGTGCCGCAGGCGATCGTAGCGTTGATGTCGCCGTCGGTCGGCCTCAAGGCCCATAGCTGGGGCCGGCGGCCGCTGCTCATGATCGGGTTTGCAGCACTCGCGGTTCGCGGCCTGCTATTTGCCGTCGTGCACGATCCCTTTGTGCTCGTCGTCGTGCAGGTTTTCGACGGCATCACCGCGTCGGTGTTCGCTGTGCTCGTTCCGCTGACGGTGGCGGATGTTGCCTTTGGCTCCGGCCATTTCAACTTCGCACAGGGCATTGTCGGAACCGCGACCGGGATCGGCGCCTCGCTCTCGACCGCGCTCGCAGGCTACATCAGCGACGCGCTGGGCAGTCGCGTCGCCTTCCTCTCCCTTTCCGGCGTTGCCGCGCTGGGACTGATCGCGATCGTGCTGATCATGCCGGAGACGCGGCACGTCGAGGGATAGGTTCGCATTTACGGCACCACCGTCTTGCGGTAGAGCGCGCCGTAGAGCGCGGCTGACAGATCCCAGCTAAAGGAGCGTGCCATGGCCCTGCGTCGCATGGCATCGAGACGCTCGGTCGACACGAAAGTGGAGAAGGCGCGCCGCACGCCGCCGAGGAAGGATTCAATCGATGGCTTCGAGAACAGGAAGCCCGTCTCGCCGTCGGTGATGGTCTCGGCGAGGCCGCCGGTCTGATGGCCGATCGGCAGTGAGCCGAAGCGCTGCGCATACATCTGGCTCAGGCCGCACGGCTCGAAGCGCGAGGGCATCAGCGTGAAATCGCTGCCGGCGAAGATGCGCCGCGCCTGCGCATCATTGAAACCGATCACGACCCCGATCGCATCCGGCCGACGGCGATGCGCGGCCACCAACGCCTGTTCGAACTCGGGCTCACCCGATCCGGTGACGATGATCTGTCCGCCGGCCTCGACGATCTGGTCGGCGGCGGACAACACGAGGTCGATTCCCTTCTGGTGCACCAGCCGCGCGACCAGGCCGAAGATCGGGCCGCGCGAAAGCGCGAGACCGAACTGCTTGCGTACATAATCGGCATTGGCGCGTTTGCCCTCCCAGTCGCCGGCGGCAAAGGGCTGAGCCAGCAACGCGCAGGAGCGCGGGTCCCAAGTCTCGTCGATGCCGTTCAGGATCCCCGTCAGCTCCGAGGCATTCGAGCGGCCGCGAAGCAGGCCTTCGAGGCCGCAGCCATATTCGGGTGTGGTGATTTCCCGCGCATAGGTGGCGCTGACGGTGGTGAGGTGGGACGCGTAGACAAGGCCGCCCTTGAGGAAGGACAGCTTGTCGTAGAACTCGACGCCGTCGATGTGGAACGAGCTTTCCGGCGCGCCGATCCGCCGGAGCGAGCCGCGCGGAAACAGCCCCTGATAGGCGAGGTTGTGAATGGTCAGGATGGAGGGCAGCCTCGCGCCGCGCCAGGCGAGGTAGGCCGGCACCAGCGCGGCCGGCCAGTCATTGGCGTGGACGAGATCGGCTGCCCAATCCCTGTCCAGCATGCCCAGCGCCAAGTCGGTAGCGGCAGACGCCAGACGCGCAAAGCGGATGTCGTTGTCCGGCCAGTCGCGGCCGGTCTCCTCGCCATAGGGGTTGCCGGGCCGGTCGTATAGCTCGGGGCAAAGCAGGACATAGACCGGCAGACCATCTCGCGTTGCGGCCCTGCCAAGCGCGCAGGCGGGCATCTCGGCGTGGGCTGCACACTCTCCAACGGCTTGAATATGCGTCAGTTGCTCGACGACGTCGCGGTATCCGGGAAGCAGGACCCGGACATCGGCCAGGGGACGCAGCGCTCTTGGCAGTGCGGCGGAAACGGCGCCCAACCCGCCCACCCGGACGAAGTCGTCCATTTCCGTCGTGACAAAGAGTACTTTCACGAAATGCCCTCTGACGTGCTTGCCGTATTGTGCAAGAACGGGTCCAACTTCCCAATTCCAACCCGCGCGCCGTCCGCCTGTTTCTCTTGCCGCTTCCTTAAGTCGTCTCCGCCATCTAGGTTCGGTTCAGGACGCCAGGAAAAAAATGGCGGCCGACGCTTCGGGAGGATTTGGGAATGACAATACCTCAGCTCAATGAGGACCATTTGACAGGGTGCTTGTCGGGCCTTCGGGTGATCGATTTTTCGACCACGATCGCGGGTCCTCATTGCGCGCGGATGCTCGCCGATATGGGTGCCGAAGTGATCAAGATCGAGCCTGCCGAGGGTGAGACCATGCGAAGCCGCCCGCCACTGCGCTCCGGCTGCTCCAGCGTGTTCGGCCAGCTCAATGTCGGCAAGAAGAGCCTCGTGCTCGACCTGAAGTCGAAGGAGGGGGCCGAGGTGGTCCGCCGGCTGGTTGCGACCGCGGATGTGCTGGTCGAAAATTTCCGCCCTGGCGTGATGCGGCGGTTGAGGCTCGACTATGAGACGCTGCGGCCCCTCAACCCGAAGCTGGTCTACTGCTCGATATCCGGCTACGGCCAAACCGGCCCGTCCGCGGAGCTTCCGGCCTATGCGCCGGTGATCCACGCTGCGTCGGGCTACGACATGGCGCATCTCGCCTACCAGCCGGGGCGCGAGCGGCCGGACTATTGCGGCATTTATCATGCCGACGTCTTCGCCGGCACCTACGCCTTCGGCGCCATCGCCTCGGCGCTGTATCAGCGCGCGATTACGAAAGCCGGCCAGCATATCGATGTGTCGATGCTGGAATCGATGATGTTGCTGACGCTGAACGAGGTGCAGTGGTCGCAATTCACCGTTCCGCCGACGTCGCGGCCAATGTTCGGTCCGATCGCAACCGCGGACGGCTATGTGATACTTGCGATCGCGAGCGAGAAGACGTTCCAGGGCCTGGTGAAGGTGATCGGCCATCCCGAATGGGTGACCGATCCGCGCTTTCTGGCCTATGGCGACCGCCGCAATAACTGGTCGGAACTGATGGACGGGGTTGAAGCCTGGTCGCGCACCGTCACCACGGAAAAGTGCCTTGCCGAGCTCAACCGGGAAGGCGTCCCGTCCTCGGCCTACCGCACGGTCGCGGCGGCGCTCGCCGACCCGCAGATCGCCCATCGCCGTGCCTTGGCGGAAGTGGAGGATGGCGGCGGAATATTCAGGATGATGAACCTGCCGTTCCGCATGTCGGGCGCCAGGGTTGCCGCGGGAAGGCGTGTCGCGACACTCGGCGAGCACACGCGCGCGCTGCTGAAGGAGACCGGCCTCTCGGAGGCGCAGATCGCGGCATTTTCAGGGAGGCCCCTGGTGGCGGAGGGACGCTAAGGTCGATCTTGCCGGAGCTTGCAATTCCCGCCAATCTACCTCCACGCCGCTAAGGACCCGGGCAACACGGACGCGCGGCATCCGGAGGAGAGTCCCATGAAAGCGGCGACCCGCACACGCATACTTGCGCCAATTTTCCTTGTCACGGCATTTGCAGTGGGTGCTTCCGTCAACCCCGCGAGCGCGCAGAAGCAGGGTGGCACCATCACCGTTGGGCAGGAATTGGATATTCCGGGCTTCGATCCCCTGAAGGTCGGCGTCTTCGATACGTCGGCGGAAACCGCCGCGTCGGCGATCTTCGATACGCTGACGACGCTCGACGACAAGGGCAACGCGCAGCCGAAGCTCGCGCTATCCTGGACCCACTCGGATGATTACAAGACCTGGACTTACAAGCTCAGGCCGGGAGTCAAATTCCAGGACGGCACGCCGTTCAACGCTGAGGCGGTGAAGGAAAATTTCGACCGGCAGAAGAACCCGGCCAACAAGTGCCGCTGCGCCTTCTACATCTCGTTCATTCATGATGTGCAGGCGCCCGACGAACTCACCGTCGTCTACAATTTGAAAGATCCTTCCGTAAACCTGCCCGCCCTGTTGTCGATCCCGAGTTCCAACAACGTCGTGCAATCCCCGACCGCCTGGAAGACGAAGGGCGACGACTACAGCCGCAACCCGGTGGGCACCGGTCCCTTCGTCCTGAAGTCGTGGACCGCCGGCGACCGCATGGTGCTCGAGAAGAATCCGAACTATTGGAACAAGGACCACATCTATCTCGACCGCATCGTCCTGAAGCCGCTGCCGGACGCGCAGTCGCGCTTCGCGTCCCTGGAATCGGGCGAGGTGAATATCGTCTGGGACGATGAATATGACGCGGACAACATCCAGAAGGCGCAAAAGGACCCGAAGCTGACCGTGCACACATATTCCGGGTCGGGAGCGGCGGTGTACGCCTTCAATACCAAGACGCCGCCGTTCGATGACGTGCGGGTGCGGCAGGCGCTGGTGATGGCGCTCGACCGCAAGAAGTGGTCGCAGGCGGTCACCAACGGTCTCTCAAGGCCTGCCACCAATCCTTACGGCGACGGCTCCTGGGTCAAGTGCAAGGACGACGGCGCGCTGCCTTACGATGTCGAGAAGGCGAAGGCGCTGATCAAGGAGTACGGCAAGCCGGTCGATTTCAAGATGCTCGCCACCGCGACACCGCGCGGCCGAACCAACGGCCAGGTGATGCAGCAGTTCTGGAAGCAGGTCGGCGCCAACATGGAGATCGAGCAGGTCGACCAGGCCACCATTCCGCCGCGCGCCTTCATGCGCCAGTTCCAGTTGACGCCCTGGCGCATCATCGACCTCGCCGATCCCGATCCGCAGATGTACGCCAACTTCCACAGCGGAAGTCCGGTTGCGCTTGCCAATTATTCCGACCCGGAACTGGATCGGCTGCTGGAACATGCGCGCGTCACTGCCGATATCGCCGAGCGGACCAAGGATTATTGCGCGATCAGCCGGCTCATCAACAAGCAGGCGATCTGGTTCTGGACTTTCCAGAACACCTACTACGCTATCTCCAGTTCGAAGCTGAAAGGCCTGCCGAAAATGTATAGCGGGGTGATCGACGTCTCCAGCACTTGGCTGGAATGATCCTCCATGCTCGGCTTCGTCGCTAGACGGCTGCTTTATCTCGTGCCGGTGCTGGTGGCCGTCTCGCTGCTCACCTTTTTGATCGCCTCGCTGCTGCCGGGCGATCTTGCCTATGTGATCCTGGGCGACCAGGCGACGCCGGACAAGGTCGCGGCACTGCGCCACGACATGGGGCTCGATCAGCCGGTGCTGATCCGCTATCTCGGCTGGCTCTGGCATATCCTGCAGGGTGATTTCGGCCGCTCCTTCCGCACCGGCCAGACTGTTCTGCAGGCCGTCGCCGAGCGGCTGCCGGTTTCTTTCGAGCTCATGCTCCTGGCCGAATTCACGGGGCTCGTGATCGGCGTGCCGATCGCGATCGCCTGTGCGGCGAGGAGCGGCGGCGCCTTCGACCGGTTCATGACTTCGACCGCCTTCGGCATGCTATCGGTGCCGACGTTTTTGTCCGCGATCCTCCTGATCTACCTCTTCGCGGTCGCGCTGCACCTGCTGCCGGCGACGGGCTATGTGCCGTTCTCCGAGGACCCGCTGGAGAATCTGCGCTTCTTTGTGCTGCCGGCGCTGACGCTCGCGCTTGCGGAATGGCCGGGCATCATGCGCGTGCTGCGCTCGGACATGATCGCGACCCTGCAAGAGGATTATATCGCGCTCGCCAGGGCAAAGGGGTTGAAGCCTTCGCGCATCCTGTTCGTGCATGCGCTGAAGCCCTCGTCGTTGACGCTGGTCACGATCACCGGCATCAATATCGGACGCCTGATCGGCGGCGCGGTGATCGTCGAGACGATCTTTGCGCTGCCGGGAATCGGCCGGCTGCTGGTGAATGCGATCTATACCCGCGACCTCATCATCCTGCAGGGCGTGGTGCTGCTGGTGGCGGCAGGCTTCGTCATCATGAACTTCATCGTCGACATGCTCTATGCCGTGATCGACCCGCGGATACGCCATGGCCACGCTTGATCTGGCGATCGAGGAGGATGTCGTTGCCGCGCCGGTGCGGAGCAAGCGCCGGCTTGGGCCATTGTTCTGGACGGCGCTCGGCTGGATCGCCCTCGTTTTCGCGGTGGCAATTTTCGCCGATGCGCTGCCGCTGCCGAGTCCGACCGACATGGATATGCTGGGCCGGCGCGCGCCGTTCTCGGCGATGCACTGGCTCGGCACCGATGGGCTCGGCCGCGACGAGCTGGCGCGTCTTATCTATGGCGCGCGGATCTCGCTGATCGTCGGACTGTGCGCGCCGGTGATCAGCGTCACCATCGGCGGCGCGCTCGGCCTGCTCGCGGGTTACTTCCGCGGCCGCTTTGAGACGCTGGTGGTCGGCGGCATGGACGTGCTGCTCGCCTTTCCGCCGCTGATCCTTGCGCTCGCCATCACCGCCTATCTCGGCCAGTCAATCCTCAATCTTGCCTGCATTCTCGGCGTGCTCGGCATTCCCGCCTTCATGCCGGTCGCACGCGCCGCCACGCTCACCCTGGCGCGGCGCGAATTCGTGATCGCGGCCGAGGCGCTCGGCGCAAGTCATGCGCGCATCCTGCTGCGCGAACTGTTGCCCAACGTGATGTTGCCGCTGCTCGCCTTCTTCCTGCTCGGCGTCGCCGTCATCATCGTCGCCGAAGGCGCCCTGTCGTTCCTGGGCCTCGGTGTACCGCCACCGACGGCGAGCTGGGGCGGCATGATCGGGGAAGGCCGCGAGAGCCTTGAGATCGCACCGCAGCTTGCCTTCCTTCCGGCGATCGCGATGTTCCTGACCGTGCTCTCCTTCAACCTGGTCGGTGACACCTTGCGGGCGCTCACCGATCCGCGTCAGGGCGCGCTGTGACGGGTACGGCTTTGCTTTCCGTCGAGGGTGTCGCGGTCGATTTGCCGACGGCGCGAGGAAACCTGCGCGCGGTCGACAAGGTCGACCTCTCGCTCCCTGCCGGCAGGACGCTTGGCATTGTCGGCGAGTCCGGCTGCGGCAAGACCATGCTGTCTCGCGCGATCCTGCAATTGCTGCCGAAGAAGGCGAGACTCTCCGGCCGTGTGATGTTCGATGGGCAGGACCTCACCCATTGTAGCCAGGAAACCTTGCGAAAGCTGCGCGCGCGTTCGCTCGCGGTGGTGTTCCAGGACCCGATGACCTCGCTCAATCCGGTGCTCACGATCGGCACGCAGCTGATGGAGACGCTACAGGAACATCTCGAGCTCGACGTTTCGGCGGCAAGAAGGCGCAGCGTGGAGCTGCTCGCCGCCGTCGGCAT
>Ga0134128_10005749_pt1 | contig 15028 bp, 12 predicted proteins | sample KB31754_FD_96462 | JGI IMG/M metagenome (GOLD analysis project Ga0134128, IMG submission 96462) | Terrestrial soil microbial communities with excess Nitrogen fertilizer from Kellogg Biological Station, Michigan, USA - KB3-175-4 | ecosystem: Environmental > Terrestrial > Soil > Unclassified ... | reverse complement strand
CCGCGTCGCTCGTGAGTCGGGTTTTAGGGATTGCGAGATCGTGCACATGCCGGGTGGCGCCCAGCACCAGCCGATCCTTCTCTGCAAGAAATAGCCTGACTAGCGTGCGGGTATAGCTCGCGTTCCGAGTGGATTTCCAGCAGGCAGACTGCGCGCCTGCCGTAGCGTGACCGCCGCCAGGCCCCAGACCATACCGAGCAGCAGATAGAAATGCCGCCAGTGATCTGTGTCGATCACGAAACCTTCCGCCATTTCACCGACAAAGGCCGCGACTGCGGAGATCAGATAGGGTTGCCACGGCGTGCGGACGACCGCGGTGCGCAGGCCCACCATCACGGTCGACAGCAATAGCAACACATAGGCCATGGCGCCGAGCCAGCCGTAGACGAGGAAGGCCTGCAGATACATGTTGTGCTGCTGCAGGCCGTGGACGCGGGCAAATTCGAATGGTCCCATGCCGTAGGGGAAATTCAGCACGGAAGCGAGCGCGAGTTCCTGCAGGCGGAAGCGGCCGCCCTGGCCGACATCGTAAGACTGGATAAGGTGCGCGCGCGCCTCGAACATGTCCTGGATCGAGGGAAATGAGAGCAAGAACAGGAATAGAAGCGAGAGCACCGTGATTGCGGAGATGCTCACCGCCAACACGCGCAGCTTTCCACGTGAATTAGGCGCCGTCACGAAGGCGAGTGCGATCATCACCAGGCCCGATACGACAAAGTGAAACCAGGCGCCGCGCGAAAAACTCAGTAGCAGGCCGAACAGAATGGTGCCGGCGATGACGGCATCGGTAAGACGAAAACCACGGGCGATCATGCGGTCGAGCAGGAAGAGCGCCGGCCAGATTAGAAACGGCCCAAAGACATTCGGGTCCTTGAACGCGCCAAGGGCGCGGCCAAGCGGCGCAAACAGGTGGGCCGTGCCGAACAGGTCGAAATAGCCGGCCGCGCCGACAAAGGTCGCAATGACTGCGGTTGTCACATAGGCAATCCGCATTGCAGTGAGCCTTGCCATCGTGTTCTGCGCGAACAGGCAGGCAAACAGGAGGCCTGCGACCGCCAAATAGACCGACGTTGCGGTGTACTGGATCGTTTTCTCTTCGCCCGGCACGTTCATGAGCGCGAGCATGCCGGCGATGTTCCACACCAAGAGCAGAAGGAGCGGCACAAGCATTGTGCGCTCCATGCGAATGCCAGCGATGAGGGCCGACGCCGCCAGCACGCCCATCAGCACATCATGCGGCGAGGGTTCGATGAAGGCGATCGAACTCGCGAGCACGGTGATGAACAAGACAAGCAGTAGCACACGCTCGCGCAGCGAGGTGGCCTGTACAGGCTGAGCGAGCGGGGGATAGGGCAGCGCGATATCGGCGGCCGTGATCAATAGGCGTTCTCAAGCTTGAGCAGCGCGAGAGGCGTACGCAGAACGATCATGAGGTCGAACAGGATCGACCAGTTCTCGATGTAATAGAGATCGTGTTCGACACGCTGCTGGATTTTCTCATGCGTGTCGGTTTCGCCGCGCCAGCCATTGACCTGGGCCCAGCCGGTGATACCGGGCTTGACGCGATGGCGGGCGAAATAACCGTCGACCGCCTCGTCATAGCGGCGGGCTTCCGCTTTGGCATTGACGGCATGTGGCCGCGGCCCGACCAGCGAGAGATTGCCCTTGAGCACGACGTTGAGCAGTTGCGGCAACTCGTCGAGGCTGGCCTTGCGGATAAGGCGCCCCACGCGGGTAACGCGCAGGTCATTCCTGGTGACAAGCTTGTTGGCTCCCTGGTCGGCCGCATCCGCAAACATCGACCGGAATTTGTAGACTTCGATGAGATCGTTGTTGAAGCCATAGCGTTTCTGCTTGAACAGAATCGGACCGCGGCTGTCGAGCCTTATAGCGATCGCAATGACCGCCATGACCGGAAGCGCGAGCAGCAACAGAACCATACCGATCAACTTGTCGAACAGCCATTTCATCACCACGTCCCAATCGGCAATAGGCCGATCATGGACGTCAAGAACCGGAACGTTGCCGATATAGGAGTATGAGCGTGGTCGGAAGCGCAGCTTGTTGGCATGCGCGGCGAGGCGGATATCGACCGGAAGCACCCACAATTTTTTCAACATCTGCAGGAGGCGAGATTCCGCCGAAATCGGCAGTGAAAAGATCACCAGATCAACGCGTGTGCGCCGGCCGAACTCGACGAGGTCGTCGACCGTGCCGAGCTTGCGCTCGCCGGCGCAATCGGCACTGCTGCGATCGTCGCCGCGGTCGTCGAAGAGACCGATGATATCAACGTCGCTGTCTTTTTCGCGCCGCAGGGCCTTGATCACGCCGGCGCCTGTTTCCCCGCCGCCGACAATGACTGTGCGGCGATTGAGCCTTCCTTCATGCGTCCATTTGCGTACGAGCAGGAACACAAACCGCCGGCACGCGATGAGCGCGGCGAGCCCGACGAGATAGTAGCTGCCGAGCCAAACGCGAGAGAACATATCGGCGGCCTTAGCAAAGAACGACGCGCTCATCACGATCAGAAACACGACCGACCAGGCCGATGCGAGCCGCACGTATTGCTTCTCGTAACCGCGAAATGCCTGCACTTGGTAGATATCGGCGGCCTGGAACGCGAGCGTCGACAACAGCGCGATCACGAAGGTTGCACCGAAATAGCGCCATAACAGCCCTTGGATTGGCGGCAGGTAAATGACGTAAAGCGCAAGCCCGATCAGCATGATGAGCGAGAACTCGGCCATGCGGACCGCGCCGGCGAGCACGATCGGTGAGATCGGCATCGGCGCCGGCCTTGCCGCGACGGCAACTGCTTCGGGGGTTAGTGCGGCGGCTCTGGATGCGGCGCGACCGTGCATAGTCGCGCCTTCGGTAACCGCGGTGGCGCTTGAAGCGCCCAGTGATGGATGGATATCCGACTCGATCATACGCGCCATGGCTCCACCCGCGGCGCTGGGCGATGCGACGACGGGAGTCCCCCCTAATTCCCGGAAATTTCTAAGGAAAGAGTCTCAAGAAAGGCTTATCGGCGTGGGCAAAAGTGTCTTAACGGCGCTCGTTTTTCCGCAGGTTCTCCAGTCCGGCCCGATAGGCATCGAGAACGCCGTCAACCATGGCATCGACCGAGAAAAGTTCCGCCACGCGGTCGCGCAGGCGCCGCGCGAGTTCTGCCGTCGCCGCGGGTTTGTCCATGTTGCGCGTTATCATTTCCGCCAGAGCGCCGACGTCCTGTGGCGCCGCAAGATGATCCGTGAGAGGGCCATAGATTTCCGGGATTCCGCCCACCTTGGTGGTGATAAGCGGCATGCCGGCCGCTGCGGCTTCCAGCACGACATAGGGCAACGATTCCGCCCGTGAGGGGATGACCATGATGCGGCCGAGTGCCTGCGCCTCGCGCGCCGGCATCGGCGGCCGAAAAATAACGCTGCGGCCCAAACCGAGCCGCTCGACCTGCGCGCGCAAGGCGTCTCGGTCAGGGCCGTCGCCCACCAGCGTCGCGGACACGGGACGACCCTGGCGATCGAGCCTGGCTATCGCGTCGATCAGAATGTCGATGCCCTTGACCGGCCGGAACTCGCCCATGAACACCAGGTCGGTGGCGTCGCTTGCCGGCACGATCGGCGCGAATTCCTTGCGCGAGACGCCATTGTGCACGATACGCACCAGGCCGCGCGGCTTGCCGATCTTGCGACGGAACACTTCGGCGCTGTAGGCGCTTTCGAAAAGAAACAGGTCGCCGCGCAGCATCAGCAGTTTTTCGCTGGCGAGATAGAATTTCCCCGCCAGGCTGTCGTGGCTGAACAGAAGACTGCCGCCATGCGGCGTATAGGCGCGCACCGCGCCGCCCGTATTGAGCGCCATGCGCGCGTAGGCACCGCCCTTGGCGCCGTGACCATGCACGATATCGGCGCGCGTCTGTGCGATCCGCCGCATCACCTGGGCCAGGACGGCGGCGTCGCCGAGGCCGATGTGCCGGCGCATGGGAATACGGGTGACGCCGAAGGCAAGCGATGGCGCAAGCTCGCCCAGCGTCTCATCGGCCCTTTGTCCGCCGGTATTGCTGTCGGCGATGACGCCGACGCGATGGCCGCGCGCGACCTGCTCGCGGGCGAGGTCGAGCACGTGGCGGAAGAGGCCGCCGACCGGGGCGCGGAAGACGTGCAAAATATTCAGCGGGCTCATCTTGCCGAGTCGCCCATTGCGCGCACGAACGGCGGCGACAGACCGATGTCTTTCATTAGGCGAATCCTGGCCCCGGCCTTGAAGTGCCCCAGTCGATTAGGAGGTGCCGTAGTTAACAAAAGATGATTTTCGTCACGTCAGGCGCGATTAACGGCGTAGCAACCATAATAGGGTCTGATCGAATTGGACTACGACGACAAGTGTCTGGACTGCAGTGTCGTGCGTTCGGAGTTGGAATGTTGTTTCGTTCAAAGTCGCAACCCGCTGTCGCGCCGCCTCCCGTGATGCGGCCGATCCCGGCGGATGGCGAGCCCGACATGCGTGGACTGGGGCGCGCGCTCTGGCGACGAAAAGCAAGCATTCTCGGCTTGACGCTTCTCGCGGCGGGCATTGCCTTTCTGGTCGTGAATGCAATTACGCCGCGCTATCAGTCGGAATCGCGGCTATTGCTCGAAGCACGGGAAAACGTGTTCCTGCGCGCCGAAGCGGACAAGACAGGCGAGCGCTCCACGATCGACCCGGAAGCGGTGACGAGCCAGATCCAGCTCGTGCTCTCGCGTGATCTCGCGCGCGACGTGATGAAGAAGGAAAAACTCGCCGGCAATCCGGAATTCGATCCGGCCAGCGGCGGCATGACGGCTTTGCGCTCGCTTTTCGGTCTCCTGGGCATCGGCCGCGATCTGAGCACGATGTCGCGCGAGGAGCGCGCGCTCGAAGCATACTATGATCGTCTCAATGTCTATGCGGTCGAGAAATCGCGGGTGATAGCGATTGATTTCAGCTCGGAGAATGCCGAACTCGCCGCACGCGTCGCCAATACGATCGCCGAAACCTACCTCAACATGCAGCAGGCGGCGAAACAGGATCAGACCCGCGCCGCCGGAAACTGGCTCGCCGGCGAAATTGAAAAAATGCGGACCAAGGTTGCGGATGCGGAGGCCAAGGTCGAGGAATATCGTTCGCGCGTCAATCTGTTCGCGGGCTCCAACAATACGTCGCTGCCAAGCCAGCAACTGACCGAAATCAATTCGCAGATCGCGGCGGTAAGGGGGCAGAAGACCGATCTTGAGGCGAGGGCGCGTCAGTTGCGCGACCTCATCAGCTCCGGCAAGCCGATCGATTCAGCCGACATCACCAATTCCGATACGATGCGGCGCCTGATCGAGCAACGCATCGCCGCGCGCGCCCAGCTCGCGGAACAGTCAACGACGCTGCTCGACCAGCATCCGCGCATCAAGGAACTCAAGGCCCAGATCGCCGAGACCGACCGGCAGATCCAGGTCGAAGGCGAACGGCTCCTGCGCCAGCTCGACAACGATGCCAGCGTGGCCGGTGATCGGCTGGTGATGCTCAGCGCAAATCTGGATCAGGCCAAGAAGATGGCCTCGCAGTCCAGCGAGCAAGACGTTGAGCTGCGCGCACTTGAACGCGAAGCCAAGACGCAGCGCGATCTGCTTGAATCCTATCTGGTGAAATACCGCGAGGCCTCCGCGCGCGACAGCATCAATGCGGCGCCGCCCGAGGCGCGCATTATCTCGCGCGCCACGCCTGCGATCAAACCGGCCTATCCGAAAAAACTCGCAATAGTGTTGATCGCGGCCTTCGCCGCTTTCACGCTCTCGGCGGGGTTCACAGTGACTGGCGCGCTGCTCGCGGCTCCCGCGCCGTCATATGGCTATGCGTCGGCCCCGGCGTTTTATTCGCCGCCGCCGATGACCCCGGCTGCACCTGTGCCGCAAGCTGCCTCCCCAGTTGAAACGCAAACCGAAGCCGAAATCAAAAGCGAAGTCGCGTCTCCACCGCTCGCGCCCAACGCGGACCAGCACGTTGCGGCCATGCCTGAGACAATCAGCACGGTGGAGCAGGTCGCCGGCGAGCTGCGCCAGGGAGGCGATTTCGGCCGGCGGGTTGCGGTGATGGGCACGGTTCGCAATGTCGGGACAACCTATGCGGCCATCAAACTCGCGCGCGCGCTCGTTCAATCGGCGAACGTGGTGCTGGTGGACCTTGCGTTCAACGCGCCCAATTTGTCGGTGCTTTCGAGCAACCCGAATGCGCCGGGTATCGCGGAGCTGGTGCGCGGTACCGCATCGTTCGGTGACATTGTCACCCGCGATCAACATTCGCGACTTCACATCGTTGCGACAGGTAAGGTTGGAAACGATATCGTTACGCTGGCATCCTCGCCGATGCTTGCGACCGTGATCGAGGCGCTGAGTCACAGCTACGATCATGTCGTAATCGATGCCGGTGCCGCCGGCGATGTTGCGTCGGAACGTCTTGCACCGCTGGCGAAACGTGTGCTGCTTGTGGCTGCGGATCCATCAAGCGCGGTGACCCGAGCGGTCCGCGAGCGGCTGCTTCAGGCTGGCTATAGCGATGTCGCGGTGGTTGCCGGCGGAGCACAGGCGGTTGCCGCCTGACGAAACGGACGGCTAAGGCATCGCCGAAAATTTGGCGCGCAGGCGCCGCAGCTTTCCGACAAACGACCAGAGCGCGGGCCGGGTCTTGATAGCGCGTTTGGTCGCGGCCCCGAGCCCATATCCGAAAGCGAGCACGCGCCCGGCAGGACTCAAGGCAATGTAGCTGTCGAAAAGTGGCTCGGCGTCGCCGCAGAGCATGTTCTTATAGCGTGCCTCACCGATACCGAGGTCGAAAGTCTCAAAGCCGCGCTCACAACAGCTTCGCACCAGCCGGAGCAGCAACTGCTCGCCGGGGCTTTCGACGGCAAAGCGACCCATGGTGATCGAATTGAACATGGCGCAGAAGCGGCCACCGCCGACGATGCCGCCCATCGTCGCGACGATAATGTCGTCGACCGATAGCGCGTAGAGCTCGATCAGCGGATTTCCGCCGGCGAGGGGTTCGGTCGCGGCCGCTTCGATGAAGCGCCGCACACCGGGCAACGCAAAGGCATCCGACATGCCAAGCGCGCGCATGCGCGCCTGCTTCTGCTTGAAAAAGGCGTCGAGGACACGCCGCATGTCGTCGGGTTCGGTGGCACGCTCGAAACGAATCGCGCCGAAACCTGAAAGCGCGCGTTCCTTTTTCCGCATTTTCTTGCGGGTCTCGGCGTTGGTGCGTGCCCGTAAAAGCGCGTCGAAGTCGGGCACGAGAGCCCCGCTGAAGCCGTAATTGGCGGCGCGCTGATGGGTGAGCAGCGCGAAGGGATTGGTGGCACCGCCCCAGGTGAGGGGCTGGTTCGTCAGTTTGATCACATCGGCGTGCCCGGCCAGATGCTCAAGTGCGCCGCGCACGCCTTCGGCGCCGATGGTCGCAGCGACGTCCCGGCGCCATATCGCCATGTTGAAATTGGCGTGCTTGCCGCCGAGAAATTCAAGGCTGAGCAGACCGCCGATCGGCCGGGAGCCGAGCGGCCAGAGAAACAGCGGTTCTCCGGCGCCGGTGAAGCCGATGACGATAAATGGCTTTACGCCGGAATCGGATCCGACATGACGCTGCCATTGCTTGTGAAAGTCGTAATACTGATAAGGCGTGGCGAGGCTGTCGGCCGCTTCCAGGGCGCGCCAGTGCTTTTCTGCGGCGGCCATATTGTCGAAGATCTCGACTCGCGCAATGCGCAGATCCGTGGCGCGCAGGCTACGGCCACCGGCATGCAGGGAGCGTATTGGAACCACATTCATGGGTTGGGCGTGCGAATATTGCCTCAACTTCGCAAAGATTTCTCAATAAAGAGTTGGAATAGTAAATTGAATGGGCAACGGGCCGAGGAGCCTATTAACTTGAAAAAGACGGTCATCCGCGGCGGGTTTGAAACGCTCTATTTTAGCGGGATGCACCATTGGCTGCGCCCGCTTGTCGGCGGTGTCGGCGCCATTCTCACGCTTCACCATGTGCGGCCGGCACGCCCCGGGGCCTTTCAGCCCAACCGGCTTCTGGAGATCACGCCGGAATTTTTCGAACGGCTGCTGCGGCGACTGGCGCGGGGGCGCATTGACGTCGTATCGCTCGATGAAATGCACCGACGATATATTGAGGGCGATTTCAGGCGCCGCTTTGTGTGTCTTACTTTCGACGACGGGTACAGGGATTTCCTGCGCTGGGCCTATCCGCTGCTGCGCAAATACAAGCTGCCATTCGCGATGTACATCGCGACCAGTTTTCCCGACCGATTAGGCGAACTGTGGTGGATCGCGCTCGAAGCCGTCATCGCCAAGAACTCCCGTATCGGAATGGTCATCAACGGCAAGGATCAATATTTCGAATGTGCGAGCGCGCAACAAAAGCGCGAACTCTATGATGCGATCTATCGCCATCTGCGCGAGATGAAGACGGAAGAAGAATTGCGCCGCACTGTGCGCGATCTCTGCGCGTGCTACAGCGTCGACATTCTCGCGTTCTGCCGCGAGCTCTGCATGGGGTGGCCCGAGATTGTCGAGCTTGCGGCAGATCCGCTCTGCACGATCGGGGCGCATACGGTCAACCACGTCATGCTCAAGAAAGTGTCGAGCGATGCCACGGTGCGCGCCGAAATGGATATGAGCAGGGCCGTGCTCGAGGCGGCGCTCGGAAAACGGCCGGAGCATTTGTCCTATCCGGTGGGCGATGTGACATCCGCCGGCCCGCGCGAGTTCCGCATTGCCGCAGAGCTCGGCTTCAAGACCGCAGTCACGACCCGGCCCGGCGTGCTGTTCAAGGCGCACCGCGACTATTTGACCGCATTGCCGCGCATCTCGGTGAATGGCGAATTCCAAAAGCAGCGATATCTCAAGGTGCTGATGTCGGGCGCCGGTACCGCCTTCTGGAACCGGTTCCGCAGAGTAAGCGCCGCTTAGGTTCAGCATCTAAATTCAACCTTCCAGCTACGTTGCGAAGGCGAATAAACGCCGAATGGACCCAATTCTGGACCCAATCAGCCGAGGATCGCCTTTGAGATATTCCCAATGATCTTGGCCGCGCTGGTGTCAGCCTTCTTTGTGCGCTTCGCATAGTTCTGGAGCAGCGTCGCCGGATCGTGCCCGCAGCGTGCGGCAACCACGTGGATCGGCACATCGTGATCGGAGCTTATATTCACCAAGCGTCGGTAGAACGTGGCCGCACAAGCCGCAGAACTATTTCGCAGGCATGTAGAGCTAGCGGCGCATTTTAAACAGAGGAAATTAGCTGCAAGCGCATGAACAACGACGAATGCCGGCAGGCGTCACTGCCAGCTAATCACGCTCGTCGTGACCGAGGTCAAAACTATTCCAAGCGTCGCTGTAACCACAACGACCCAAAGACTCACAACGGCAGCGCTAAAGACGCGCTGAGTAACTTCCTTGATCATACTGCACCTTTCGACCGGCAAAATTAGTCGATCGGCTACGGTCCGCAACGAAACTCGGTCGTTAAGCTAAAGCGTCAACCTAAATCGAGCGCGTGTAAGTGGCCGCGCCCCTGCCACGAGGACGCGGCCCTGGCCACTGGGTCGGTAGGGGAGACGTTGTGGCGCTCTAACCGACAAGGGCCTGACTGGGAAATAGGGACGGACTTGGTGCCCTCGGCCCGCTCCGCTGGCGCAAAAGGCGGGAGTACGCTGCCTAACAATGGCACGGAACTGTGCCGCTATTTTTCCGTTCTTTCGACGGCGGTATACTCATGCGCGATGGGGGCCACTAGTTGAGCGCAAAAGCGCACTCGCTCGCTTGCTGATCCGCTCGCGCGGCGGCATTCAGTACACCGCGTACGCCGAAGGCACGGCAATAGAATGGTGTTGGAATGAGCAGAACGCCGCGGCTCTTGTTGTATGATCGAAGAATGGAGGGTGGCAGATGTACAAAATCCTCGCTGGCTCCCTGTTTATCGTTTTAGCCGCATCCGCAGCGGTGGACGCCGCGCCAAGTGCGGCCGTCCGCGCCGCCTGTCTTGACGACGCAAAAAAGTTTTGCAGCTCCGTGATCCACGACGATGCGGCCCGGCGGTCGTGTATGCAAAGTCACGATGCCGAGCTATCCGCTGGCTGCAAGGCGGCGGTTGCCGCGGAGCGCGGTGGTCAAGCAGGCGGACAGGGTAAATTAGCGACATGCCGCAAATTGGCGCATGACAAATACTTCGTTGAAAATGGCCGGATGCTGAACAACGCGGTCGGCGCTGCCGTGGCGCGTTGCTTGAAAAACGGGCCCTCAGCAATTTAGGCCATTAAATTTGACCAAAGCAGCGCCGCTCACCGGCGATCGTCTTTCGCCCCGGCCTGGGTGCATTGGACTGTTCAGGGACTGTCGGGCCGTGCCATCCAACTAATGAGCGGCATGGCCGGGAGAACCCAGCCGAGTCCGGCGACAACGTAATAAATCGCCGCCACGAAACCATTGATGTCGGTCAGCACCGACTGGGCGAGCGCCATCGCCAGCAGACCCCAGGTGATGACCAGAACAAGAAGGGCAATTGTGCCGATCAGCTTGCGGGTGCGGATGGACATGGGAAAGTTTCCTGCCGTCATTTGCGGTGCCGCGCGTAGGACTATATGGTCCGCGCCATCTCCTGCAAGCAGACCGATGGCCGACCCGCTCAATATCTTCCATGACCCGCTGCGCGCGGTGCGGCGCTGGCTGTTTTGCGCAGCCGCCATGATTTTCGCAACGCTCATCATTGGCGGTGCAACGCGGCTTACCGAATCCGGCCTTTCAATTGTCGAGTGGAAACCCGTCACTGGGGTCCTGCCGCCGCTGTCGGACAGCGACTGGCAGAGCGAATTCACGAAGTACCAGGCAATTCCGCAATACCGCGAACTCAATCGCGGCATGAGTCTTGATGCCTTCAAGACGATTTTCTGGTGGGAGTGGTCGCATCGTCTGATGGCGCGGCTGACCGGCGCGGTGTTTCTGCTGCCGTTTTTATATTTCCTCTGGCGCGGCGCCATACCGCCCCGCCTTCGTATGCGGCTGTGGACGATCTTCGGCGCCGGTGCGGCACTCGGCGCCGTCGGCTGGTGGATGGTCAGTTCCGGTTTGACGCAGGGCGTGAGCGTTTCGCAATACCGGCTGGCATTTCATCTGACGCTTGCTACCACGATCTATGCCGCGATCCTCTGGACTTCGGGGCAGCTGGTTCCGCAGCCCACGGCACAAATACCGACGCGGCTGCGCATCACTGCCGCGGTCATTGCCGGGCTCCTGTTGCTGCAGATCTATCTTGGCGCGCTGGTGGCGGGGCTCGATGCCGGCCTTGTTTTCAACACGTGGCCGCTGATCGACGGGGCATTCGTGCCGTCGCCGGAGCGTCTTTGGTTCATTCAGCCTGCCTGGCGCAATCTGTTTGAAAATACGCTGACCGTTCAATTCGACCACCGAATGGTCGCCTACACGATCTGGGTGCTGGCGCTGCTGCATGCCATCGACGCCTGGCGCTCGCGGCACGCAATGCGCGGCGCGCTTGTTCTGGCGGCCGCGGTTACCCTCCAGGCCATGCTCGGGATTGTAACCTTGCTGCATCAGGCGCCGATCCCATTGGCGCTCCCGCACCAGATCTTGGCGATCATTGTCTTTACCGTCGCGGTCATCCATGCCGAGCGGCTGTCACCTCACACGGCCGCGAGCGTGCCGCAAGCGAAACCGGCGGAGCAGGGCGCATGATCGAAAGCCGTATGATCGACGACATCGCCGTGCTGACCATGTCGCACGGAAAGGCAAATGCACTGGACATTGAATTTTGTGACGCGCTTGCCGCGCGCTTTCTCGATCTGCGCAACGCGGATGCCAAAGCGATCGTGTTGACGGGGCAGGGCAAGATATTTTCAGCGGGCGTCGACCTGAAACGATTGAGCGCGGGAGGAGCGGCCTATATCCGCCAATTCCTGCCGGCACTCCATCGCCTTTATGAGGCCGCGTTCTTCCATCCAAAACCGGTCGTGGCGGCGATCAATGGCCACGCCATTGCCGGCGGCTGCGTTCTCGCCTGTTGCGCGGACAGGCGCATCATGGCCCGCGAAAGCGCGCGCATCGGCGTGACTGAAATCCTGGTCGGCGTACCGTTTCCGGCACTTGCTTTTGAAATCGTGCGCTTTGCGGTGCCCCCGCGCTACCTGCCGGAATTCACCTTGTCCGGCGCGACCTATGCGGGTGATGAAGCCTTGCGGCGCGGCTGGGTCGACGAACTGGCCGAGCCGGACGACGTGATTGAAGATGCCGTCGCGGTCGCCCGCGAACTATCCCTGCTTTCGCCTGCGGCTTTCGCGCAGACCAAATCGCAGATCCGGCAGCCCGCCGCCGAGCGGCTGCAGCAGTGCGGAAAGGCGACCGACAAAACTGTGACCGAGATTTGGACTGCCCCGGCCACGCTCGACTACATCAGCGACTACGTAGCGCGCACACTGACGAAGCGCTGACGCATCATTTTGCCGCCAAGCCCTGTTCGAGATCGGCGATGATGTCTTCCTTATCTTCGAGACCGATCGAAAGGCGCACGACGTCGGGCCCGGCGCCCGCCTGGATTTTCTGCGCGTCCGACAATTGCCGGTGCGTCGTCGATGCCGGGTGGATGATGAGAGAGCGGGTGTCGCCGATATTGGCGAGGTGTGAAAATAATTTGACGTTGGATACGAGCTTCACGCCGGCGTCGTAGCCGCCCTTTAGTCCGAACGTGAAGACCGCGCCGGCGCCCTTCGGAGCATATTTTTTCGCAAGCGCATGATACTTGTCGCTGGGCAACCCCGGATAGCTCACCCAGGCGATTTCCGGGCGCTTTGCCAACCACTGCGCCACGGCCAGCGTATTGTCGCAGTGGCGCTGCATCCGCAGCGAGAGGGTTTCGACCCCGGTGAGGATCAGGAACGCATTGAACGGAGACAGCGCGGGCCCAAGGTCGCGCAAGCCCAGCACGCGACACGCGATGGCAAAAGCGAAGTTGCCGAATGTTTCGTGCAACACGATGCCCTGATACTCGGGCCGCGGTTCCGACAACATCGGGTAACGGCCTTCACGGGACCAGTTGAAGGTCCCGCCATCGACGATCATTCCGCCGATCGAATTGCCATGGCCGCCGAGGAATTTGGTGAGCGAATGAACAATAATGTCCGCTCCGTAGTCGATCGGCTTGCACAAGTACGGAGTCGCAAGCGTGTTGTCGACAATGAGCGGGACGCCTGCTTTACGCGCCATTTTGCCGATCGCCTCGATGTCGGTGATCACGCCGCCCGGATTGGCAATCGACTCGATGGATATCGCCTTCGTCTTCGGTGTGATTGATTTTTCAAAGCCGGCGAGATCGTCAGGATCGGCCCAGATGACGTTCCAACCGAAATTTTTATACGAGTGGTTGAACTGATTGATCGAGCCGCCATAAAGCTTTTTTGAAGCGACGAATTCATCACCCGGGGTCATCAGCGCGTGCATGACGACCACTTGCGCGGCATGGCCGGAAGCAACCGCAAGTCCTGCCGTGCCACCCTCGAGGGCCGCTATTCGCTCCTCCAGAACGGCGCAGGTCGGGTTGCCGATGCGCGTGTAGATATTCCCGAAGGTCTGCAATCCGAACAACGCGGCAGCGTGATCGACATCGTCAAAGACGAAAGAGGTAGTTTGATAAATGGGCGTTGCCCGTGCCCCGGTCGTCGGATCCGGCTTGGCGCCTGCATGAATTGAAAGTGTCGAAAAGCCCGGATTGCGTTCGGCTTCGGCCATGGGACCCCCGATCAATCGATTAGCGCGAAATTGCGTTGTTTGCCGTAATTGCGGCAATGCGGCGGCGATTAGTGAGGCTGGAGGGCGTCTGCGTCAAGGCGTACCGCGCCGGCGTTACATTTAATCTAGTTGCCATCATCGGCGGATGCCGGTCCAAGCCGCATTCGCTGCACGCCAGTGCCGAGCGTTTGAGCGCGTTTTGAGGACAAGGTACGGGAATTTACGCCGATCCAGGAGATTTCGGATGAGAGGCGGCCATATTCGATTTTCGGGCAGCGATTCATCACAACCTTGAGCCCGGCTGCTTCCGCATGCCTGGCGGCGTCCTCGTTGCGGACGGTCAGCTGCATCCAGATCACTTGCGGTTTCGGCTGGAGCGTCAGGGCTTCGTCGACGATGGGGGGCACGTGTGCTGAATTGCGAAATATGTCGACCATATCGATCGGTTCGGGAATCTCGGCCAGTTTTGCATAGACTTTTTGCCCGAGAATTTCCTTTCCCGCCTGTCCCGGGTTGACCGGTATGACGCGGTAGCCTCGCTCGAGAAGATATTTGAAGACGAAATAGCTCGGCCGGTTTTCCTTCGGCGATACACCGACCATGGCGATTGTCTTCACCGTGTTGAGGATGCCGCGAATGTAGCTGTCGCTGTAGGAATCGTGGTTCATTCAGACGGCGCTGCCGTTTGGTTTGTCACGGCAGCGCGCAAACGTGAGTTCTCCCGCTCCAGCTCCGCAATTTTTGCCTGCACCGCCGCGAATGCCTCGCCGATTTCCGCTTCGGTAAAGCGCGTGACAATATGCGAGGAGCAATTCACGTCCCATGCCTCGATTGTAAACATGATCGCGCGCTCCGGTCTTGCTTTATAGCCGTCGTCGAAGAGGCGCTGCACAAGCTCCGGTTCGTTCTCGACGATACGCGCGCGGCCCCAGAACTTGATCCGTTGACGGCGCGCCGGGTCGAGCAAGAACAGAAACGCGCGATCGTTCTCCGAAAGGTTGGCGAGCGTCAGGTATTGCCGGTTGCCGCGGTAGTCGGCAAAGCCGAGCGTCTTCTCGTCGATAATTTTAATAAATCCCTTGGGCCCGCCTCGATGCTGGACGTAGGGCGCGCCGTCAGCCGTCGCGGTGGCGAGGAAAGCGGTATCCTGTTCGGCAATAAATTTCGCAAGCTCAGGCGTGATCCGGTCCGGAAAGCCTTCGGCGATGCGTCGTTCGTAGGCTTTT
>Ga0134128_10005748_pt1 | contig 15031 bp, 8 predicted proteins | sample KB31754_FD_96462 | JGI IMG/M metagenome (GOLD analysis project Ga0134128, IMG submission 96462) | Terrestrial soil microbial communities with excess Nitrogen fertilizer from Kellogg Biological Station, Michigan, USA - KB3-175-4 | ecosystem: Environmental > Terrestrial > Soil > Unclassified ... | reverse complement strand
GAACATGAAGTTCGCGCTGGGCGCGCATTCCGTGCCGCTGACCGGCGTGGAGTTCGGCCTGGCCGCGCGCGACCTGCCGATCGTGTTCGCCGGCAACGACCTCGCCGACGCCGGCCCGGTGGCGCTGCTCGGCCTGCGCCAGAACGAGAACCTGTTCGTCGACGCGGAAGGCCAGTGGGCGCCTAACGTCTACATCCCCGCCTTCGTGCGCCGCTACCCGTTCGTGCTGGCCGAGAAGCCGGCCGGCCAGGAAGGCGACGACTTCGCCGTGTTCCTCGACGAGGGTTACGAGGGCTTCGGCGCCGAGGGCGACCGCCTGTTCAACGAGGACGGCAGCGACACCGAGCTGCTGAGCCGCGCCGTGGGCTTCCTCGGCGAGTTCCAGCAGCACGTGGCGCGCACCCGCTGGTTCATGGACCAGCTGCGCAAGCACGACCTGCTCGAAGCCCGCAACATGAGCCTGCGCAAGGGCGCACCGGACAGCCCGGACGGCCACGTGATCAACCTCAACGGCCTGTTCGTGGTCAACGAGGAGAAGCTGCGCCAGCTCGACGAGAAGACCGCCCAGGAGTTCCTGCGCGAAGGCGTGCTCGGCTGGATCTACGCGCACCTGATGTCGCTCAACAACATCGATCGCCTGGGCCAGCGCCTGGGCGAGCGCGAGCAGGCCGAAGCGGGCGCCTCCAGGAACTGAGGTTGCCCGGGCGCCTTGCGTGCCTGAAATGCAAACGCCGCGACAGGTGACTGTCGCGGCGTTTGCTTTTGCTGCGGCAGCACGGCGCACTTGCCGGGATCAGTGCCCCGCCACCGGCAACGCGATGTAGCTGGCCTCGCCCGGCGCGTGGTAGATGCGCTGGGTGGCCTTCACGTAGTCCGCCGGACTGGCCAGGAAGATGTTCGGCACGAAGGTCTGCGGATTGCGGTCGTATAGCGGGAACCAGCTCGACTGCACCTGCACCATGATGCGGTGGCCGGGCAGGAACACGTGGTTCGCGGCGGGCAGGTCGAAGCGGTACGCCAGCGGTTTGTCCGGAGCCAGCGCTGCGGGTTTGTCCCAGCCGGTGCGGTAGCGGCCGCGGAAGATGTCCATGGCCACCGCGAGCTGGTAGCCGCCCATCTCCGGCTGCTCGGCCATCTGGTCGGGGTAGACGTCGATCAGCTTCACCACCCAGTCGCCGTCGCTGCCGCTGGAGGAGGCGACCAGGTGCACCACCGGCACGCCGGCGATGGCCAATGGCTCGGTGAGCGGCGGCGTTTCGTAGCTGAGCACGTCGGTGCGGCCGGAGGCCTCGCGCTGGTCGTCCACCAGCCATTCGGACCAGGTGAGGCCGTGGTCGTAGCCGATCGGCTGGATCGGCCGCGCGCGGAACGGCACCGGGTGCGCGGGATCGGAGACGTATTCGTCGTAGGCGTTGCCGCTCGCGGGAGCGTCGAAGCCGAGCTGCATGCCGGGCTCCAGGTACAGCGCGCGATCCTTGCCGGGGCAGCCGCTGCCGCAGGACAGCGGCCAGCGATCCAGCCGCTGCCAGCGGTCGGTGCCGGTCTGGAAGGCGGTGACCGGGGCGAGGTCCGCCTTCGGCGCGCCGTCCTTGAGGTATTGCGCGAGGAACGGGCGCAGGATGTGCTCGCGGAAGTATTTCGCGGTGTCGCTGCCGAAGCGGATCGCGCCCAGCGAGCTGCCTTCCGCGATCTCCTGGCCGTGGTGCCACGGGCCCATCACCAGCTTCACCATGTTGCCGGTCCTGTCCTTCGGCTTGATTGCGCGATAGACGGCCAGCGCGCCGTAGATGTCCTCCTGGTCCCACAGGCTGTGCACCAGCATCACCGGCACGCTGAGCGGCTGCGCGGCGAGCAGCCTGTCCACCGCCTGCTGCCGCCAGAAGGCGTCGTAGGCGGGGTGGGCGAGGACCTTGTTCCAGAAGCCGAGCTGCCGCATGCCGTAGGCGTCGCCCATCGCGCCGGCGGAGCCGTAGTGCATGAACAGGTCGTACTCGTCGTGGTAGTTCGTCCACCACTTGACCTTGTTGTCGCGGCTGGCCTCCTGCTCGTAGATGTAGCTCAGGTTCTGCTGGCGGAAGGCGCCGTGGTGGAACCAGTCGTCGCCCATCCAGCCGTCCACCATCGGATTCATCGGCACCGCCGCCTTCAGCGCGGGGTGCGGGTGCACCAGCGACATCAGCGGCTCGAAACCGTCGTAGGAGATGCCGATGGTGGCGACCTTGCCGTTCGTTTCGGGGATGTTCTTCACCAGCCAGTCGATCGTGTCGTACGTGTCGGTGGCGTCGTCCACCGGCGTGGGGTTGAGCGGGCCGTGCACCGGCCGGTTCATCACGTAGTCGCCTTCGGAGCCGTACTTGCCGCGGATGTCCTGGATCACGCGGATGTAGCCGTCCTCCACGATCACGTCGGCGGCGTTGTCGTAGCCCTCCAGCAGCGGCTCGAGGTGGCCGCTCATGAAGTTGTGGCTGAGCTGGTGGGCGTCGTACGGCGTGCGCGTGAGCACGATGCCGGCATGCTGCGCGCCCTTCGGCACCAGGATCACGGTGTTGAGTTTCACGCCGTCGCGCATGGGGATCATCACGTCGCGTTCGACGTAGTCGAAGCCGGCGGTGGCCGGCTTGAAGCTGGCCGGCGTCTCGCCGGGATAGTCGGGATATTTCGGCGCCGCGTCCTGCGCGGGCAGCGCGCCGCTGGCGGTGAGCAGAAGGGCGAACAGCGCGGTCTGCAGTCCAGCGGTGATACGGTGTGACGCCATGGCGATCGACTCCCCTGGAAGGCGGGCCGGCCCAGCTTACTGCGGCGTGGTTTCCCTCGCGCGCCATAAGAAAGCCCTAAGCGCGCCCCGGCAAGCTGTGTTCATGATCCTCGACGCTCGGCTACCGCCATTCGCTCGCGCCGGGCTGTTGACGACAGCCGTGGTCACGCTGTTGTGCGCCTGCGCCACCTACCACCCCCTGCCGCTGGGCAACGGCGAAGGCGCCGCCAGCGCCGCGCGGCTCAGCGTGCCGGCCGGCGCGATGCCCGTGCCGGAACTGGCCACGCATCGCTTCGACCCCGCCGACGGCCTGGACGTCACCGAGGTGGCGATGCTGGCGGTGGCGAACAGCCCGGACCTCAAGGTGCAGCGTGATGCGCTGGGCATCGCCCGCGCGCAAGCCTTCGCCGCAGGGCTGCTGCCCGATCCGCAGCTGAGCTTCGGCGCGGACTTTCCGCACGGCTCCGGCGGCGGCCTCACCAAGGCCTACAACCTCGGCCTCAGCGAGGACGTCAGCGCCTTGCTGCTGCGCTCCTCGCGCAAACATGCGGCGAACGCGCAGGCGGAGCAGGTGAACCTCGACCTGCTGTGGACGGAATGGCAGACCATCGCACAGGCGCGCCTGCTGTTCGACCAGGTGCAGAGTCTGCGCGCGCAGCAGGTAGAGCTGGACGCCGAGCAGCAGGCGCTGGTGCCGGTGGACCAGGCCGTGCAGGCAGCGCTCGCCGCAGGCAACCTCAACTACGACGGCGCCAGCGCGGGGCTCAACGCGATGGCCGACGCACGCAAGCGCGCGGGCGACAACGCCGTGGCCCTGCACCAGGCCGAGAGCGACCTGCGCCAGTTGCTCGGCCTCGCGCCCACCGCGCCGCTGGATCTGGTGGGCGCGCCGTATCAGGCCGATCCCGACGCCGCGCAGCTGCAGGCGGCGCTGGTCGACCTGCCGCAGCGCCGCCCCGACCTGCTGGCCCTGCAGGCGGGTTACCGCGCGCAGGAGGCGACGCTGCGCGGCGCCATCCTCGCGCAGTTCCCGGCGATCACCTTCGGCCTCACCCGCGCGCGCGACACCAGCAACATCACCACCAACGGCTTCAGCATCGGGCTCACCCTGCCGCTGTTCGACCGCAACCGCGGCAACATCGCGATCGAGACCGCGACCCGCCAGCAGCTGAAGGACGACTACGCCGCACGCCTGCTGGCCGCGCGCGGCGACATGCAGCGGCTCGCGGCCGATCTCGGGACGCTGGATGCGCAGCAAGTGGCGCAGGCCGCGCATGCGCAGCGTCTCGATGCGGCGCGGCGCGCCGCGGAGCAGGCTTGGAAAAGCGGCCTGCTCGACTGGCCCACCTACCTTTCGATCCGTGGCAATGCGCTGGCCGCCGACATGGATCTGCTCACGTTGAAGCAGGCGCGCTCCACCGCGGCGATTTCGCTGACGGCTTTGCTGGGTCGCACGGATTTCGTCATGCAACGGACGTCCAAACGATGAAACAGGTTTTTCTCGCGCGGTGTGCCGCGCTGGCCGTCACGACCCTGCTGCTGGCCGCCTGCGGCAAGGGCGGCGGCGACGACAATGCGGCGGACGACGCCAAGGGCGTGGCGCTGGTCACCACGGCGATGCCGGTACGGGGGAGCTTCCACGACAGCGTGGCGGCCTGGGGCAGCGCGGTGGGCGACCCGCACGACGCGCGGGCGATCAGCCTCGCGCACGGCGGCCAGGTGGTCGCGTTGCGGGTCAGTGCGGGGCAGACGGTCAAGCGTGGCCAGCCGCTGCTGACGGTCGCGCCCGACCCGACGGCGCGCAGCACCTACCAGCAGGCGCAGACGGCGCTGGCCCTGGCCAGCGGCGAACTGCAGCGCACCGAGCAATTGGCGGCGCAGCACCTGGCCACCGCATCGCAAGTCGCCACCGCGCGCAAGGCGCTGGCCGATGCGCAGACTGCGGTGGAAGCGCAGCGTGCGCTCGGTGGCGGCACGGCGCAGGAAACCGTGTCCGCGCCGGACGACGGCGTGGTCACCGGCCTGTCGGTGGGGCTGGGCGAGCGCTTCGCCGCGAACGCGCCGCTGCTGGCGTTCATGCCCGCGCATGCGCTGATCGCCGCACTGGGCGTGCAGCCTGATGCGGGCGCTGTGCTGCGCGTGGGCATGCCGGTGCAACTGCAAGGCGTGTATGGCGGTGGCAAGGCATTCGACGGCAAGCTCAGCATGGTGGGGCACGCGATCGATCCGCAGACACGCCTGTTGCCGGTGCAGGCGGAAATCCCCGTTGCCGCCGATGCCACACTGGTGGCTGGCGCCGCACTGCAGGCCAGCATCCAGAGCGACGACTACACCGCCTGGGCGGTGCCGCGCGCCGCCGTGCTGCATGACGAGCAAGGCGATTACCTGTTCCAGGTCGACCACGGCAAGGCGCACCGCGTGGACGTCACGCTGCGCCATCCCGCCGGCGACACCGTGGGCGTGGAAGGCAAGCTCGACGCGCACTTGCCGGTGATCGTGCAGGGCGCCTACGAGGTGGATGATGGGGCGGCGGTGCGCACGGGCGACAGCAAGTCCGACGACAAGGCCGACAGCGAGCCCAAGCCATGACCGCCGCACCGCTGACGATCACCCAGTGGATGCATCGCCACCGACGCTCGCTGCTGTTCCTCGCGCTCATCCTCGCCATCGGCGGCATTGCCGGCGCGTTCAACCTGCCGGTGTCGCTGTTCCCCAACGTGTCGTTCCCGCGCGTGCGGGTGACGCTGGATGCCGGCGACCAGCCCGCCGACCAGATGGTGGTGAGCGTGACCCGGCCGGTGGAAGAGGCGATCCGCCGCGTGCGCGGCGTGCGCGAGGTGCGTTCCACCACCAGCCGAGGCAGCGCCGAGATCAACGTCGGCTTCGACTGGGGTGCGGACATGGGGCGCGCCCTGCTCGACGTCGATGCCGCGATCGGCGAGGCGCTGCCTAACCTGCCGCCCGGCTTGAACGTGGAGGCGATCCGGCTCGACCCCACGGTGTTCCCGATCCTCGCCTACAGCCTGCGTTCCGACACGCTCACGCCCACCCAATTGCACGACATCGCCGAGTTCCAGCTGCGCCCGCTGCTGTCCGGCGTCACCGGCGTGGCGCAGGTGGACGTGCAGGGCGGGGACGTGGCCGAGTTCCACGTGGACGTGGACGCGGCGAAGCTGCGCGCACAAGGCCTCACGCTGGCCGACCTCGAGCATGCGGTGGCGAGTGCCGCCACCATCCAGTCGATGGGACGCTTGCAGGACCACTACAAGCTCTACCTGCTGCTGGCGAACAACCAGCCGGCCACCACGGCGGCGCTGGGCGACATCGTGCTGCGCGCCGACGCGCATGGCCTGTTGCGCCTGCGCGATGTGGCGAGCGTGGGCATGAGCCACCAGCCGCAATGGGTGCGCACCACCGCCGACGGCCACGACGCGGTGCTGATGCAAGTGTTCCAGCAGCCCAGCGGCAACAGCGTGCAGATCGCCCGCGACGTGAAGCAGCGCCTTGCCGACTACCAGCAGCAGGCGCCCAAGGGCCTGCACATCGCGAACTGGTACGACCAGACCCAGCTGGTGCTGGGTGCGGCGGGCATCGTGCGCGACGCGATCCTGATCGGCATCGTGCTGGCGGGTCTGGTGCTGTTCGTGTTCCTGCGCAATGCGCGGGTGATCCTGGTGGCGCTGATCGTGGTACCGGCCACGCTGGCGATCACCGTGCTGCTGCTCGACCTGCTGCAAATGAGCTTCAACATGATGACGCTGGGCGGCATGGCCGCCGCGGTGGGCCTGCTGATCGACGACGTGATCGTGATGCTGGAGCACATCATGCGCCGGCTGCGCGACGGTACCGGAGCGGTGCGCGAGCGCATCGCCGGCGCGGCGTGGGAGTTCACCCGCCCGCTCACCGGCTCCAGCGCGGCCACCGTGGTGATCTTCCTGCCGCTGGCCTTCCTCACCGGCGTCACCGGCGCATTCTTCAAGGCGTTGTCGCTGACCATGGCCAGCGCGCTGGTGATCTCCTACCTGCTGACCTGGGTGGCGGTGCCGCTGCTGGCCGAGTGGCTGATCGACGAGCGCCACGCGGTCGAGCATCCGCCGGGCCGCTTCTCGCAGCGCATGCTGGCCGGCTACGAGCGCACCCTTGGGCGCGTACTGCAACGGCCGGTGCTGGTGCTGCTCGGCGTGATCCCGCTGCTGCTGGTGGGTGTGCTGGCCTACCGCCAGGTCGGCAGCGGTTTCATGCCGCAGATGGACGAGGGCGGCTTCACGCTGGATTACCTCTCGCAGCCCGGCACCTCGCTGGACGAGACCGACCGACTGCTGCAGCAGGTCGAAAAGATCATCCGCACCAATCCCTACGTGGACACCTACTCGCGGCGCACCGGCCTGCAGCTGGGCGGCGGCCTCACCGAGGCGAACACCGGCGACATTTTCGTGCGCCTGAAGAACGGCTCGCGCCCGACCACCAGCACGGTGATGGAACAGATCCGCGAACAGATCGCGGCCAAGGTGCCAGGGCTGGACGTGGATGTTTCGCAGTTGATGGAGGACCTGATCGGCGATCTCACCGAGGTGCCGCAACCGATCGAGATCAAGCTCTACGGCGACGACGAGACGCAGCTCGACGCCACCGCGAAGAAGGTGGCCGCGGCGATCGCCAAGGTCAACGGCGTGGCCGAAGTGCGCAACGGCATCAACCCCGCGGGCGACGCGCTGGACGTGCGCGTCGATCCGGTGAAGGCCGGCTTGTACGGGCTCGATCCGGTGGCGGTGGCGCAGCAGGTGTCCGACGCAGTGGCCGGCAACGTGGCCGCGCAACTGCCGCAGGGGCCGAAGATGATAGGCGTGCGCGTATGGCTGCCGCCGACCGCGCGCGCGCAGCTGGAGCAGTTGCTGGCCTTGCCGATTCGCGCCGCCGACGGCCGCGTGGTGCCGCTGTCCGAACTCGCCACGATCCAGGCGGTGCAGGGCCAGCCGGAGATCAATCGCGACAACCTGAAGCGCATGGTGGCGGTGACCGCGCGCATCGTGGGCCGCGACCTCGGCTCCACCGTGAACGACGTGAAGCAGGTGCTGGCGAAGCCAGGCCTGCTGCCGCCGGGCATGTACCACGAGCTGGGCGGCCTGTACGCGCAGCAGCAGATCGCCTTCCACGACCTTTCCATCGTGATGCTGGCGGCGATCGCGCTGGTGTTCACCCTGCTCTTGTTCCTGTACGAGAGCTTCCGCGTGGCGCTGGCGATCATGGTGGCGCCGCTGCTGGCGCTGTCCGCCGTTTTCATTGGCCTGTGGATCACCGGCATCGAGCTCAACATCTCGGCGATGATGGGCATGACGATGATCGTGGGCATCGTCACCGAGCTTGCGATCTTCTACTTCACCGAGGCGGCCGACGCCGAACAGCGCATGCCGCTGCACGACGCGCTGCGCTACGCCGGCCACCACCGCATGCGGCCGATCCTGATGTCCACCATCGCCGCCATCCTCACCCTGCTGCCGCTGGCGCTGGCCATCGGCCAGGGCTCGCAGATGCAGCAGCCGCTGGCGGTGGCGATCATCGCCGGCATGCTGGTGCAGGTGCCGCTGGTGCTGCTGGTGATGCCCGTGATTTACGCAGTCCTGCGTAAATCGCAAAAGAACCCGCCAGAGAGTCCGCCACTTGACGAAACCGATTCACTGCCAGCGCCTGACCGCTGAGCAATACGAACCCGCTGGCACGTTCGCCCCCTCTCCCTCCGGGAGAGGGTTGTGACCGAAGGGAATCCCTGTGGGAGGGAGAGGGTACGGCCCTTGCGCGCCCTCCATCGAAGCAGCCTTGCGAAGTGCAATCGTGCCGACTGCGTTCTTCAGACACAGCCCCCGCATCCATTCCCTTTGGATTTGCTTCACGCTCCCGCAAGAGCGCCCTAAGCCTCGTGGCGTAGCGTGGCGATGTCGCATCGGTGCGCGCATCGACGGCGGCACACCTCGACCCTCAAGGAGCAACCCATGCGCAAGTCCATCATCCTCGCCCTGCCGTTCGCACTGTGCAGCCTCGCATTCGCCGCGCAGGCGGCGACGCCAGCCCAGCTCGCCGCGCAGGCCAAGATCAGCATGGCCCAGGCCCGCGGGATCGCCTTGAAGGCCGTGCCCGGCAAGGTCGTCAAGCAGGAGCTGGAGCAGGAAGCCGGCGGCAGCGGTCTGCGCTACTCGTTCGACATCAAGTCCGGCAAGGACACGCGCGAAGTGGGCGTGGACGCGAAGACCGGCAGGCTGCTGGAAAACTCGCTGGACAACAACGACGCGGATTGATCGGTCGCCGGTGCTGCGTCACGCGGTACCGGCGATATTCAGCGCAACGGCTTCGCCAGCCGCAGCAGGTCCGCGCCGTAGCCCGCCGCCTCGTACACCTTGCGCGCGCGCTCGTTGCCGGGGAACACCGCCAGCGTCACCAGCTGGCACTGGTGTTCGCGCGCCCACTGCTCGGCATGCGCCAGCAGCGCCTGGCCCACGCCGCGGCCCTCGTGCGCCGGCACCACCGCGAGGTCGGAGACGTGGCAGTTGCTGCGGCCGGTGAAGAAATCCTCGGTGCGCTGCAGGTGGATGAAGCCCACCCGCGTGCCGTCGGCATCCTCGGCCACGAACAGGTAGCTGTTCGCGGGCTGCTCCTCCAGGTGGCGCAGCAGGTCGTCGCGGATGCCCTCGATGCATTCGTGCCGCCGCCGCCATGCGGGCAGCGGAAAATCCACGAAACGCGGCACCAGCGCGAGGATGAAATCGTCGTCGTCTTCGGCCAGACGGATCAGCAGGGACGGGTCGCTCATGGTCGTCGTGCGTGCGGGAACCTCCGCCGGTTCTACACCGTCGCGGCGCGCGACGGAAGTGCGTCGCGACGGTGGTCGGCATCGCGGCTATAGTGCGGCCTTCGTGCGCCGCCGCACCCATGCCAGGGACGCCCCATGCCCGCCACCCGCATCCGCCTCCAGACCGGCGACGACGCCACGCTCGCGCAAGGCATCGCCGCGATCCAGCGCGAGATGAAGCTGCCGGACGCGTTCCCGCCCGAGGTCGAGGCAGCGGCGGCGCAGGCGGCGCGGGCGCCACGCCTGCCGGAGCTGGACCGCACCGACGTCCCGCTGGTCACCATCGATCCGCCGGGTTCGATGGACCTGGACCAGGCCCTGCACCTGGAGCGGCGCGACGGCGGCGGCTACCGCGTGCATTACGCGATCGCCGACGTGGCCGCCTTCGTGGCGAGCGGCGATGCGGTGGACGCCGAGGCGCACCGTCGGGGCGAGACGCTGTACGGCGCCGACTCGCGCATCCCGCTGCATCCGACCGAGCTTTCCGAAGGCGCCGCCTCGCTGCTGCCGGAGCAGTTGCGGCCTGCGCTGCTGTGGACGATCGACCTCGATGCACAGGGCGAGATCGCCGCCATCGACGTGCGCCGTGCGCGGGTGAAGAGCCGCGCACGGCTCGACTACACCGGCGTGCAGCAGCAGCTCGACGCCGGCACCGCCGATCCGCTGTGGTCGCTGCTGCGCGAGGTGGGAGAGTTGCGCCAGCGCCGCGAGCAGGCGCGCGGCGGCATCAGTCTCGCGCTGCCGGAGCAGGAGATCAGCGTGAAGGACGGCCGGTGGCAGCTGGAGTACCGCGTCAACCAGCCGGTCGAGGACTGGAACGCGCAGATCTCCCTGCTCACCGGCATGGCCGCCGCGCAGCTGATGGTGAAGGGCAAGGTGGGTCTGCTGCGCACCCTGCCGCCGCCCGCACCGGACGCGATCGCGCGGCTCAAGCTCACCGCGCAGGTGCTCGGCATTCCCTGGGCCGCGGCGCAGGGCTATCCCGACTTCATCCGCTCGCTCGACCCGTCGCGGGACGCGCACGTGGCGATGCTGACCGCATGCACCACGGTGCTGCGCGGCGCCGGCTACGCGGCCTTCGACGGCGAGCTTCCCGCACAACCCATGCAGTCCGCGCTGGCGGCGGAATACGCCCACGCCACCGCGCCGCTGCGTCGGCTGGTGGACCGCTACGTGGGCGAGGTCTGCGTGGCGCTGTGCGCGGGCCAGCCGGTGCCGGACTGGGCGCGTGCCGCGCTGCCGGCGCTGCCCGAACTGATGGCCGAAGCCGATCGCCGCGCCAAACATTACGAGCGCCAGGTGATCGACCTGGTCGAGGCGGTGCTGCTGGCGCCGCGCATGGGCGAAACCTTCCAGGGTGCGATCGTCGAAGCCAACGGCGCGGAGCGCGACCGCGGCAACGGCCACGGCGCCCCCGCGGCCGCACACAGCGGCGTGGTGATGCTGCGCGATCCCGCGATCGAGGCGCGCGTCGGCTCCGCCACGCCGCTGCCGCTGGGTCAGGAGGTGACGGTGCGGCTGGCCGAGGCCGATCCGCTGCGGCGGGTGGTGCGCTTCGAGCTGATATCCGCGAATCCGTGAGGTTGCGTCGCGTGCGTCGCCGGTCGACCGGGAGGCTGCTGCAGGCGAGCGGGTGCGCGCGTGGCCGTCCCGCTCATGCGGCCATCCATCGGTGGCGATGCTGTACCGTATGCCGCTGGTTGCGTGCGACGGGAACGTGCGCATGAACGGATGGGTTTCCGCATGCATGGCGTGGCTGCTCTGCTGGCTGGCGATGGCGCTGGCCGCGCTGGCGCGCGCACCCGCCCCGGCCACGCCTGCGCACATCCGGGTGGTCAGCGACAACAACTACCCGCCGTTCCTGTTCCTCGACGGCGACGGCAAGCCGCAAGGCTACGAAGTCGACATGTGGAAGCTGTTCCAGGCCCACACCGGCATCCGGGTCGACCTGATGCCGACGGACTGGGCCGATGCGCAGCAGGCACTGCTGTCCGGCCGTGCCGACGTGATCGACATGCTCTACCGCACGCCCTCGCGCGAGGCGCAGTACGACTTTTCCGCGCCATATGCCACGCTGCCGGTGGGCATCTACGTCGATCGCCGCATCAGCGGCGTGCACGACGCGGCCACGCTGCGGGGCTTTCCGGTGGGCGTGGAGCGCGGCGATGCCTGCGTGGAAAAGCTGCACTCGATCGGCATCACCGACCTGCGCGAATTCACCGGCTATCGCGACATCATCCAGGCCGCGACCGGCGGCGATCTGCGCATCTTCTGCATGGACGAGTACCCGGCGGATTTCTATCTGTACCGCTACTCCGCGTCGGAGCGTTTCTACCGCGCCTTCGGGCTCTACACCGCCGGGTTCCACCGCGCCGTGCGCAAGGGCGACGCGGCCACGCTGCAGGCGGTCGAGCGCGGCATGGCCCTGGTTACGCCGGCCGAGCGCGCGGCGCTGCGCGCTCGCTGGCTGGAGCAGCCGCCGATCCAGCAGCACTACGAGCGCATGGCCGGCATCGCGCTGGCGGTGGTGCTGGCGCTGATCGCGCTGATGCTGCTGTGGGTGTGGACGCTGCGTCGCACCGTGGCGGCGCGCACGGCCGCGCTGCGGGCGGAAAAGCGCAAGTTGCGCGCGATTTTCGAGGCCAGCCCGGACGCGATGTGGGTGATGGACCGCGAGGGCATCTATCGCGACGGCAACGGTCGCGTGGCCGAGCTGTTCCGGGTCGGGCGCGAGGGTCTGATCGGCCGCAGCTGCGACGAGCTGTTCGACGCGTCGTTCGCCTCGAAGATACGCGCGATGGACGAAGAGGTGATGCAGCTGGGGCGGCAGCACACCTATCAGTTGCCGCTGGACACGCGCGTGGGTCCGGCCCGGCTGTTCGAGATCATCAAGGTGCCGCTGTTCACTCCCGCGGGCGCGGTGCGCGGCGTGCTCAGCGTGGCGCGCGACATCACCGAACGGCAGCAGACCGAGGCGCGGTTGCGGCTGTGGGCGCACGCGTTCCAGAACGCCACGTTCGGCGTGGTGCTCTTCGACGCGCGGACCCACTGCATCATCGCGGTCAATCCCACGTTTGCGCGCGAGCGGGGTTACACGCCGGAGGAGATGGCGGGCATGTCGGCGGATGCGCTGTACCCGCCCGACCTGGTCGCCGAGCGCGCGGCCGCGCGCATCGAGATCGACCGGCTGGAACATGCGATGCAGGAAACCGAGCACCTGGCGCGCGACGGCCGGCGTTTCCCGGTGCTGCTGGACTGCTCGGTGTTCCACGACGCCGACGGCAGGGCGGAGTACGCGCTGGTCTACGCGCAGGACATCACCGCGCGCAAGCGTGCGGAGAGCGAGCTGCGCCTCGCCGCGGCCGCGTTCCAGACCCAGGAAGCGCTGATGGTGACGGATGCGGATCGCCGGATCCGCCGGATTAACAAGGCGTTCACCGCGCTCACCGGCTTCCAGCCCGGCGAGGTGGTCGGCAAGCATTGCTCGGTGCTGCGTTCGCCGCAGCGCGAATCGGCGTTCCACGAGCGGCTGTGGGAGCGCGCGCGACGCGAGGGCTATTGGCAGGGCGAGCGCTGGCTCAAGGTCCAGCAGGGCGAGCCCAGGGTGGTCCGCGTGCGGATCTCGACGGTCACCGACGCCGACGGCCGGCTGAGCCACTTCGTCTGCTCGATGGTTGACCTGACCAGCGTGCGCGAGGCGCATGCGAGCGTCGACCGCATGACCTTCTTCGATCCGCTGACCGATCTGCCGAACCGGCACTTCCTGCTCGGCCGGCTGCAGCACCTGCTGGGCGAGGGTGCTGCGCGTGGCGTCGCCCTGTTGATGATCGATCTCGACCACTTCAAACGGGTCAACGACCTGCGCGGCCATGCCGCCGGCGACCGCCTGCTGGCGCTGATGGCGCAGCGTCTGCGCAAGCTGCTGGACGAGGACTGCCTGCTGAGCCGTTTCAGCGGCGGCACGTTCGCACTGCTGCTGCCTTGCCGCGCGGCGGATCCGCTGGCGCGTTCCGCGCAGGTGCGCGACTGCGCCGAGCGCGTGCGCGAGGCCCTGCGGGTGCCGTTCCAGCTGGACGACGACGTGCCGGTGGGGATGACCGTCAGCATCGGCTGGACCGAGCTGGTGCCGGGGCGCGACTCGCCGGAGTCGGTGCTCAAGCAGGTTGAGCTGGCGATGTACGGCGCCAAGGCCGGCGGGCGCGACCAGTTGCGCCGCTATGAGCCGGCCATGCAGGACGAACTGGTGCAGCGTGAGGCGCTGGTCGGCGACCTGCGCCGCGCGATTGCGGACGAAGCGCTGGAGCTGCACCTGCAGGCGCAGGTCGACCGGCGCGGGCGTGTGGTCGGCGCCGAGATGTTGCTGCGCTGGACCCGCCCCGACGGCGAGCAGGTGTCGCCGGAGCAGTTCATTCCCGTCGCCGAGGAGAACGGCCTGATCCTGCCGCTGGGCGACTGGGTGCTGCGGCAGGCCTGCGCGCAGCTGGTGGCCTGGTCCGCGCGATCGCTCGGCCGCGAACTGGTGCTTGCGATCAACGTGAGCGCGCGCCAGTTCGCCCAGCCGGGTTTCGTGGACGACGTGTGCCAGGTGCTCGCCGCGAGCGGGGCCGACCCCGCACGGTTGATGCTGGAGATCACCGAGACCGCGATCCTGGGCGACCTCGCCGAGGCCGCCGCCAAGTTGGCGCGCCTGCGCGCGCAGGGCACCCGGATCTCGCTGGACGACTTCGGCACCGGCTATTCCTCGCTGGCCTACCTCTCGCGCCTGCCGCTGGACCAGCTGAAGATCGACCATGCCTTCGTGGCCCGGCTGCCGGAGGATGCCAACGACGCGATGGTCGCGCAGACCATCATCGGCATGGGCCGCGGGCTGGGCCTCGAGGTGGTGGCCGAGGGTGTGGAGACGGTGGCGCAGCGCGATTTCCTGATGCGCGAGGGCTGCGAAGGCTTCCAGGGTTACCTGATCTCGCGGCCGATGCCGCCCGCGCTGTTCGAGCTGATGCTGGAGAAGCATCCCGCTTCGGTGTGAGCACGCGCAGCGCCAACGAAAAACGCCCGGGCAGGCCGGGCGTTTTTCGTGTCTCGCGGTGGCTGGCGTCAGGAGGTGGCCGGTGCCGAAGCCGTTGCGCCGGCGCCGCTGGAGTCCACCGTCAGCGAGGCGCGGCGGTTGTCGGCGCCGCGGTCGCGGCTGGCGCCCTTCACCACCTGGCGGTTCGCATCCTTGCCGTAGCTCACCGCGCGCACCTGGTCGGCGTTGACGCCGTTCTGCACCAGGAAGTCGCGCACGGCCTCGGCGCGCTGCATGCCGAGCTTGCGGTTGTAGGCGCGCGAGCCGGCCGGGTCGGCGAAGCCTTCCACCGTGATCAGCACGTTCGGGTGGTACTTGCTGATCGTCTGCGCGAAGTTCTGCAGCGCCGGCTTGTCCTGGTCGTTCAGCG
>Ga0134128_10005747_pt1 | contig 15032 bp, 17 predicted proteins | sample KB31754_FD_96462 | JGI IMG/M metagenome (GOLD analysis project Ga0134128, IMG submission 96462) | Terrestrial soil microbial communities with excess Nitrogen fertilizer from Kellogg Biological Station, Michigan, USA - KB3-175-4 | ecosystem: Environmental > Terrestrial > Soil > Unclassified ... | reverse complement strand
TCGGTCGTCTTGCGGATCTCCTTCGGCATGCCGGACATCTCGGCGATGCCACCGGCATTGTCGGTGACCGGGCCGAAGGCATCGAGCGCCACGATCATGCCGGCGAGCGCGAGCATGGTGGTGACGGCGCTGGCGATGCCGAACAGGCCCGCGAGGTTGTTGGTGACGATGATGCCGGCAATGATCACCAGTGCCGGCAGGGCGGTCGACTCGAGCGACACGGCGAGGCCCTGGATGACGTTGGTGCCGTGGCCGGTGACCGAGGCTTGTGCGTTCGAGCCGACCGGGCGTTTGCCCGTGCCGGTGTAATATTCGGTGATGACGATGATGAGCCCGGTGATGGCGAGGCCGGTGACGCCGCACCAGAACAGGCTCCACGGCGTGAACGCCTTGTCGGCGGTGCCGAGGGCGGCATTGAGATCGCCGAACACCAGCGCCAGCACCGGCAGCAGCACGATCAGCGACAGGATGCCGGTCGCGATGATGCCCTTATAGAGCGCACCCATGATGTTGTTGGAGGCGCCGAGGCGGACGAAGAACGTGCCGATGATCGAGGTCAAAACGCAGGCGCCGCCGATGGCGAGCGGCAACACCATGCCGGCGAGCTTGAACGCGTCGGGCAGAACGATTGCCGCGAGCACCATGGTGGCAACGATGGTCACCACATAGGTTTCGAACAGGTCAGCGGCCATGCCGGCGCAATCGCCGACATTGTCGCCGACGTTATCGGCGATGGTCGCGGGGTTGCGCGGATCATCCTCGGGGATGCCGGCTTCGACCTTCCCCACCATGTCGCCGCCGACATCCGCACCCTTGGTGAAGATGCCGCCGCCGAGACGGGCGAAGATCGAGATCAGCGAGGCGCCGAACGAGGTGGCAATGAGCGCGTCGACCACATGGCGGTCGGTGGGGGCAAAGCCCGCAACGCCGATGAGATAGCTGAAGTAGATGGTGACGCCGAGGAGGCCGAGGCCGGCGACGAGCAAGCCCGTCACAGCGCCCGACTTGAAGGCGAGGTCGAGCCCGCCGGCGAGCGATTTCGTCGCCGCCTGCGCCACGCGCACATTGGCCCGCACCGAGACGTTCATGCCGATGAAGCCGGCTGCGCCCGACAGCACCGCGCCGATCAGGAAGCCGACTGCGGCGTAGATGCCGAGAAAGATGAAAGCGAGGATCAGGATGACGATGCCGACGATGCCGATCGTCGTATATTGCCGCCTGAGATAGGCCGTGGCGCCCTCGCGCACGGCGGCGGAGATTTCCTGCATGCGGGCCGAACCGGCATCCGCGTTGAGCAAACCGCGCGTGGTGACGATGCCGTACACGATCGACAGCGCCCCACAGATCACGATCAGCCAGAGTAACAAAGTCATGAAACTGTCCCTCGTCTTTGATGTTGCTCGGGGGACGTTTTCCGATCGGCGTCTTGTGTCGCGCCTTTCCGGTCTCCTCACCCCCAAGGAAGTGTGACTTAAGACGAGAACGATTGCTTCGGCAAACGGATTTTAGCCGTAATACGGCCTGTTTCGGGCGCCTGGACAGAAACTCGACATCTGAGAAAGGCCATCGAAGGCTGAAAAACCAGCATCAGTATTTTGCGGCCATGTTGTGGTGCAATTGGCTAAAATCCACAGCTTTGCGCCGCGCATTTGTGGTTTCCCTCAGATCACGCTTTCGTTATGCCTTTTGCCCGAGGGACTGAACTGACTCGAATCAACAACGAGAGTGCGGCAGAATTTCCAAAGTTGAGCAGCAAGGGCGGTCCGACGTCGGGCTGCGCGAGCCGCTGTTGACCCGGTTGCGGCAAGCCTTTCTGGACCACGGTTATGAACACCTGACGATGAGCGGGCTCGCCCCGCTCTGTGGGCTGAGTCGGCGTGCGCTTTACCACCATTTCTCCAACAAGGAGGACGCGTTCCGCTATGTGCTCAGGCACGACGGCGACCGCGCCATCCGCGATGCGATGGAAGCCGGTCAGCGGCATCTTGAAAACGGCGGCGGCAACGTTGTCGCCATTCTGGCGGAGGTCATGGACATACGTTATGGCCACAACCGGCGCATTCTTGCCGGCTCGCCCCATGCCGTCGAGATCAACGACAGGGCGTTTCGCCTCGCCCGCGACATCATGACCGAGCATGCCATGGCGTTCCAGGCGCAGCTTGCCGGGTTGATCGTCGAACTGAGCGACAGGGGCATGCTGATGCTCCGGCCCGATGTCGGCCCAACTGCGCTCGCCCAGATGCTGTGCGATGGCGCCCGCGGCTCCAACCAGACGCTGCCGCCGATCCCGACCAGCGACCTGCCCATCCGCTATCGCACGATTTTGGGCGCCATCCTTTACGGCACGACCAAGGCCGCCTGAGGCCGCGTCGGCCCCGGGGCTACCGTGCGCCGCCGACGATTTCGGCCAGCGCAGCGATATGACGCTCCCCGGCCTCGAACAGCCAGGCGTGGCAAACCGGCCAGTTGGCTTCGCTGAAGGTGTCGGTACGGAGCCAGGCGAGAAACGGAAAGTTGGGGTCGCCGAGCGGGCAGCCAAGCGCCAGTTCGAGCGAAAAGCTCGCAAGTTGTGCCGCGGTCTCGCGCACCGGAATGCCGCGCTGGCCCCTGACGAAGACGCCAACGCCCCGCATGCTGATGTTGTAGGAAACCACCAGCTCCGTCGCCGGCACATCACCCCAGCGCGCGAACGTGTTGCCGTAGCGCAGGTTTAGCGCCGGATAGCGCCTCGCGAAGCCCGTCCAGAAGCGCTTGCGATACTGGTCGTTCTGCTGCGGCGGCAGCAACGGCTCGCGCATCTGCCCGCCCCGGCCCTAGGCCCCGCCGGTGATGGTCAGCCGATGGACCCCGCCGGCCATCAGAAGACGTTGGGGTAGATATAGCGGATGATCACCTGCTGGATGAAGATGATGATGAGGAACAGCACCAGCGGCGACAGGTCGAGGCCGGAAAAATTCGGCAGCACGCGGCGGATCGGCCTCAGCACCGGCTCGGTCAGCGCGTTGAGGATGCGCCAGACCTGATTGACGAAGTCGTTGCGGGTGTTGACCACGTTGAACGAAATCAGCCAGCTCATGATGATCATGGCGAGCACCACGTACCAGTAGAGCTGCAGTACCAGCATGATGACGTCGAGGAACGCGCGCATAAGGTTCTCCGGTTGAGGCCGGCAATATCTAGTCATTCGCCCGCCGGGGGGCAAGGCGGCGGCCCTGACTGGCTGTGGATGGCCAGGCTCGTACACGGCCAAGCCGCGCTTATGGGATGACGGACAGGCGCGGCCGGGCTAAGTCTTCGCCACCCTGCTCCGGAGCGTTTTGAAATGATCTACGAATTGCGCGTCTATACCTGCCTGCCCGGCCGCCTGCCGGCGCTGCTCAAGCGTTTCGAGATGAAAACGCTGCGCATCTGGGAAAAGCACGGCATCAGGCAGGCCGGGTTCTGGACGACCGCGATCGGAGCCTCCAACAACGAGCTGACCTATCTCCTCGCCTGGACCTCGATGGGCGAGCGGCAGGAGAGGTGGGCAACCTTCCTCGCCGACCCCGAATGGATCGCCGCCCGGGACGACAGCGAGAAAGACGGCCTCATCGTCGCCAACGTGGTGAGCTCGTTCCTCAGCCCCACCAGCTTTTCGAGCGTGAAGTAGGAAAGGCAGTGATTGGCAAAGCAACCCAAGCATTGAGACTGCTACGAGATTCGGCGCGGAATTTCGGTTCGTGAGTATTACAAGACACATTGTCGGGAACGCAACCGAACCATATTGTGTTGCAGTCGGTAGCTCTGAGGTGAGGTATGGCTGCACCCTATGATGCCCGATCTATCGCGAATCTAATTCTCGATCTTGGCGAACAAAGAGCGGTCGCCATTACTCAAATTGTTTTGTTAAAGATTGTATACTTTAGTCATGGCTGGTATCTCGCCAAGGAAAACCGCTCCTTGGTGTTACAAGAATTTGAGGCTTGGAAGTACGGACCAGTCATTAAGGTCGTAAGAGATAGCTTCAAGGATTTCGGAGACAAGCCAATCGTCGGCCGAGCCAGACGATTCAACATATTTGAGGATCGCTATGAGGTGCTGAGCGAAACTATCGAAGAGGAAGATCGAAAACACGTCGAGATAATATTTAGAACCTACTCCATCCACAATGCGTGGACGTTGTCGGAGATGACTCATGAAGGCGGCTCACCGTGGGATCAGGTGTGGAACGCAGCTGAGCCAATCGGCCGGCTTGGAATGAGAATTCGAAACGAGGATATCCGCCAACACTTTATTGAACGACTCGGCGGCAAAGCTGTATCTTAGGTGAGGGAGGAGTAAACTGGTCGATGAGGAGTCGCCATGTCTGGATTTCTGCTTGCTAACGTACTCGATGCCGCCCGCTCACTCGGCCCAAAACCTTCTGATGCCACGCCGGAAGCTGTGCGCGATTGGTTTCTGTCGGAGTACTTAGCAAAGCGAGGTGGTGGTTTTAACTACGATCCGGCGTCCTTTGCCGCCTACGAGTTGTTCAGGGGCGCCGCGAGCAAAGAGCTAGCCGTCCGATACTGCAAGACGAATGGTAATCCGAAGGGGCGCGAGCAGAACGCATCCGCCATCGCTGCTGTGGCAGACTATGCCTTGGCAAATATTTCACGCTGTCACCGGATCGGCTTTTTGGCCGTAGAGGTTGGCCGCGCGCACGGGAAATCCGTTTACGTCGGCATTAAGGCGCCGTTCATGCGTGTAATCGCTCGCGATGCACGGGTAATCGTACCTGGCTTCCGCATGTCGCATCGGCCCAACGAAGCAGAGATCGACGTTGTATGTGGAATCACGCGCGCACATTTGGCGCGTGATGACTACGCGGCGTCAGACATCGAATACCTTCATGCGGGGCCAGGGCCCGATGGAAAGCGACTCTTTAGGCCAATATTGGGACGTGAGCGCACGTTGCCGTCCGCTGATGAAGTAGACGGTTTGCTAGATGTCTACGTGCGGGGCATTGCGCTTCTGATGGTAGCCGGCCTGGAGAGCTCGCCTCCAAACTTCAAAGGCTATCAGGTTCGGAATTTAGACGAACCTCTGTTTAGGTAGCTTCAGCTTTCTGACTCTCCCACCCTCAGTGCAGCGTTGCGTCCAGCCGCTGGAGTTTGTCGGGGTTGCGCACGACATAGACGCCGACGATTTTGCCGTCGCGGGTATCAATCGCGGTGGTTTGCAATTCGCCATCGGCTTCGCGCGTCACAAAGCCGGGGAGGCCGTTGATGAGGCCATAGCGGATGAGTTCGGACGGCTGCCGCGACCGCAGCAGCTCCGCGAGACGCCCGAAGGCCTCCATCACGGCGTCGAACCCGATGACCGGCGCCATCCCGGCGGGGCGCTTGCCGCCGCCATCGGCGATGAGCGTCACATCGGCGGCCAGCATGGACTTGAGGCCGGCGAGGTCGCCGCTGCGCGACGCCGCGAAGAACGCCGCCGCGAGGTCGAGCCCCTTCTGCCGGTCGACGGCAAAGCGCGGCCGCGCCTCGTGGACGTGCTGGCGGGCGCGCGTCGCAAGCTGGCGGGTTGCTGCCAGATCGCGCTCGATGGCGGTCGCTACCTCATCGAATGGCATGCCGAAGACATCGTGCAGCAGGAACGCCGCGCGCTCGAGCGGCGACAGCCGTTCGAGCGCCAGCAGCAGCGGCAGGGTGACATCGTCGTCCAGATCGGCTTCCGCCTCGACCACCGGCTCGGGCAGCCACGGGCCGATATAGGTCTCGCGGCGGCGGTGGGCCGATTTCAGCACGTCGAGGCAGAGCCGCGTCGTGACGCGCACGAGAAACGCCTCCGGCACCGCGATCGCCGAACGATCCGTATTGAGCCAGCGCAGGAACGCGTCCTGCACCACATCCTCGGCATCGGCGACCGAGCCAAGCATGCGGTAGGCGACGCTGCGGAGTTTTGGCCGCACCGGCTCGAAGCTTTGCGCCGCATCGCCTTGGCTTTGCATCAGGCAGCCCTCCGGTCCTCGGCGGCGGCCGGCGGCACGACCGCAAAACCGATGTTGAGACGATTGAAGCCGTTGATCACCCCGATCGCGAGGTTGAGATAGACCTGCTCTTCGGGCGTGAACTCCCCGGCGACGAGCTCATAGGCCTCGTCCATGTCGCGCCGGTCCAGCTTGGTCAACGCTTCGGTCCAGGCGATCGCGGCACGCTCGCGCGGCGAATAGAGCGGCGACTCGCGCCAGGCGTCGAGCGCATAGAGCCGGGCCTCGGTCTCGCCGGATGCCCGCGCCTCGCGCGTGTGCCAGACAAGACAGCCGGCACAGCCATTGATCTGGGAGGCCCGTGTCTCGACGAGATATATCAGGCTCTTTTCGAGCCCCAGCGCCCCCACGGCGGTGCCGTAGTCGATCAGAAGCTGCACGGGATTGCCCGTTACGGCGTAAGGATTGGCGTGCGTGCTCATCATTGTCTCCATTGTCTTCATTAGGGGTGCGAAGACAAGACGAGATGAGCGACCGGCGCTGTGACATGAGGCCGAAAAAAATTGAGGGCGCCGCCTGGGACGCCCTCAACAAGCTGAGCTAAGACTGGGCGCGCAGGCTACCTGCCGACACCATAACGCGGTGCAGCCCGATCGCGTGAGAGGTTCGGCTGCAGGGCCTGACGGGCGGCAAACCAGGCCGCGTAGTCGCCGTCATCGGGCAGCGAGGGGATCGTGACCAGTTCGTGCCGGTCGAACCCGACCAGCGCTGCATCGACCAGCTCATCCACATCCATGACGATCTCGGCCGGCAGATGGCTGCCGCCATTGATCATGGGCGTCTTCGTATAGCCGGGCAGCACCGCCTGCACCTGCACGCCCAGCGGCTTGAGTTCGAGATCGAGCGACAGGCTGAAATTGAGGACATAGGCCTTGGAGGCGCCATACGCCGCCGAGCTGGCGGTGTCGATGAAGGCCATCGCCGAGGCGAGATTGATAATCGCGCCACGCCGGCGCGGTGCAAAAGCCGCGGAGGCAGCGGCCGCCAGCCGCGTCAGCGCGATGACATTGACGTTCAGCATGCTGCCGAGCTTTGCCGGATCGGCCACCGCCAGCGGGCCATTACTTAAAAGACCGGCATTGTTGACGAGGAGGGTGATAGCGTCATCACTCTTGAGCCGCGCCTCAACCTTGGCGAGGTCTTCGGCGGCATCAAGATCGGCGACCAGCGTTTCGACATGGCTCCCCGTTTCGCCGGCGAGACGCGCGGCAAGGGCAGCGAGCCGCGTCGCGTCGCGGCCGGTCAGCAGCAGATCGTAGCCGCGTTGGGCGAGCCGGTCGGCATAGACCTCGCCGATGCCGGAGGAAGCACCGGTGATAAGGGCGGTGCCGAGGGAAACGGTGGCTGACATAGTCGAAAATCTCCATGTTCGCTGGGCTGAGGCCTCGGCCCCAACGCCACCAGGTATCAACCCGGTTCACGTTACATGATGATCGTAATCTAAAAGAGCAAGGGGCTTGGATGCGTTTTCGCTCAGCTCCAATCCCCGGTGCCTAGTAACAGGTCACCGTCGTACTAGAGGAATAGCCAGAGCCGAATGTGTTGGCATTGCAGGTCCGAGGCCTGTTCGCCTCAAGATTGTTGCTCATCTGCTGTAGGCTGTCGGCGATTGCCGCGCGCTGGCGTACGTCGTCGATATGGTGTCCCTCCGCCAACTGAAGGCGGCATTGCGCGAATGCATCTGTGCCGGGCTTGAACCCATAATTTGCGCAAGTATCCTGGTCCTGTGCAGCAACTTCTGCCGGCGAAAGTGTCGTGCAGCCGGATAGCAAAAGCGCGACTAGCGCCACAAAAGCGAATAACTTTGTCATTGATGCCCCCTCAATGAAGGCACCATAGTCTGGCCTGACGCCAACGCTCAAGTGACTTCCGCTAGATCAGCGCCTCGACGGCTGCCTCAAGGATCGCATGGGAGAGTTTGGGGTCGGTCACCGTGCGGGCAAGCTGCAGCGCCCCGACCATGGTGGAATAGGTCACCATCGACCGCTTGAAGCGCGCGGCTTCCGTATCGCCGGGGACCAGGCCGCCGAGCAGCGAGAGATAGTCGCGGATGGCCGCTTCGAACACGCCGCGCAAAGCCTGACCGCCGCGCACCGCGTCCTGCGACAGGGCACTGATGGCGCAGCCCTCGCCGATTCCGTCGCGATGTTGTGGAGAGAGATAAAACCGCACGATCGCTTGCAGCGGATCGTCGCTCTTTGCGGCCAGGTCTTTCAGGAACGCCGCCGCACCATCGAGCGCATGCCGGCTGGCCTCGACCTCGAGCGCCTCCTTCGACGCAAAGCTGCCGTAAAACCCGCCATGCGTCAGCCCGGCCGCCTGCATCAAGTCCGCAACGCCGATCCCGTCAAAGCCTTTGGCGCGGAACAGCTCCCCCGCGACATCGACCACCCGCTCCCGATTCCGCGCCGCCTGCTCCCTGCTGACCCGCATGACCATCTCCTTTGATGACGTACATCATATAAGGAGATTGGGGCCGGTTTCAAAGCCTCGCCGGATAGAAGCGGATGCGACGGTCTCAAACGCCAGAACCGGCCTTGCGGTCAGCGGCTCCGAACCACCGCTTTCGATTTCACTGGCCGACCAGCTTTGAGCGGGATTTCGGCGCGGGCGCCATCAGGAAAGTCAGCGACGATGCTCAGCTTCCCGCCGAGCCCGGTGACATAACGCTCAAGTGTGCGCAACTGCACGGTCTCGATAGCATTTTCGATACGTGAGACCTCGGCCTGCTTGAGCCCGGTGCGCTCACCAAGATGAACCTGAGTGACGTCGAGGGCCTTGCGTATTTCGGCAAGACGTATGGCTTCAATATTTGCGGCGGCGGCGGCCTTGATCTTGGCGAGCCGCTCCGCAGGCAGCTTGTCGATCCACTCCCGTGCCGGTCGAAAATCTTTCGTAGTGAACTTGCTCATTTCTTTATAGCCTCCAGCCAATCATCGAAGCGCCCGTCTGCCGTCTCGATCAGCGTCTTGTAGAATTTCGTCTGGCTGACTCCTTGTTTATTGCCGCCAACGAGAATGACGGCCTGCCGCTCCGCGTCGAAAGCAAAGGCTACCCGCCATGCGCCACCCGCACCCAGCCGCAACTCCTTCATGTTCGCGTGACGCGAGCCTTTGAGCGTATCCGCCAATGGCCTGCCAAGCTGGGGTCCGATAGCCTCCAGCGTCAGCACCGCTTCGGCAAGCTTCTCAAGCACGACGACCGGCATCAGCGTGCGCTCTTTCGCAAAGTCCGGATGCTCAAGAACGGTCCAAGCCATCACACCCTCACATGTGACAGCAAATATAAGCTACAGCCTATATCAGTTCAAGCCTATATCGCGGCGCAAAGCAAAGGGCGCCAAACCGGCGCCCTAAAACCCTCAGCCCACCGCGACTTTCGTCCGGGTGGCGCGCTTGCGGTCGTTCGGGTCGAGCCAGATTTTCCTGAGCCGGATCGATTTCGGCGTCACTTCGACATATTCGTCGTCGGCGATATAGCCGAGCGACTGTTCGAGGGTGAGCTTCTTGGGCGTCGTCAGCTTTACCGCTTCATCCTTGGAGTGGGTGCGGATATTGGTGAGCTGCTTGCCCTTGACCGGGTTCACTTCGAGATCGTTGTCGCGGGTATGCTCGCCGATGATCATGCCCTCATAAACCTCGACGCCGGCATCGATCATCATCGGGCCGCGATCTTCGAGGTTCCACAACGCGAACGCCACGGACGCGCCGTTCGAGTTGGAGATCATGACGCCCGTGCGGCGGCCGGGCAGCGCGCCTTTATAGGGCTGATATTCGTGGAACAGGCGGTTGAAGATCGCCGTGCCGCGCGTGTCGCTGAGCAATTCCGGCTGGTAGCCGATCAGCGAGCGGGTCGGCACGTAGAAGCGCAGCCGCGTGCGGCCGGCGCCCGAGGGGCGCATGTCGACAAGATCACCCTTGCGCTCGGTCAGCTTCTGCACGACGACGCCCGAATGCTCGTCGTCGACGTCGATGATGACCTCTTCGACCGGTTCGAGCTTTTCGCCGTTCTCCTCGCGCAGCACCACGCGCGGGCGGCCGATGGTCAGCTCAAAGCCTTCCCGGCGCATGTTTTCGATCAGCACCGCGAGCTGCAATTCACCGCGGCCGGCGACTTCGAACGAGTCCGAATCCGTGCCCTCGGTAATCTTGATCGCGACATTACCTTCGGCCTCGCGCAGCAGCCGCTCGCGGATGACGCGGCTCTGCACCTTGTCGCCCTCGCGGCCGGCCAGCGGGCCGTCATTGATGCGGAAGGTCACCGACAGCGTCGGCGGATCGATCGGGCGCGACGGCAGCGGCTCGTTGTTGTGGGGAATCGTCAGCGTATCGGCGACGGTCGTCGTCTCAAGCCCGGCGATGGCGACGATGTCGCCCGCTTCCGCCGAATCCACCGGCGTGCGCTCCAGCCCGCGGAACGCCAAGACCTTCGAGACGCGGCCCTTTTCCACTTCCTTGCCGTCACGGCCGAGCGAGTGGATGGCGTCGCCCGATTTGACCGAACCCGAAAAGATGCGGCCGGTCAGGATGCGGCCGAGGAACGGGTTGCGCTCGATGGTGGTGACCAGCATGCGGAACGGCCCCTGCTCGACCGTGGGCGGCTTCACATACTCGACCACCTTGTCGAGCAGCGGGCCAAGATCGTCCTTGGGGCCTTCCGGCTTTTCGCTCATCCAGCCCTGCTTGGCCGAACCGTAAAGCACCGGGAAATCGAGCTGCTCGGGCGTCGCTTCGAGCGCGATGAACAGGTCGAAAATCTCTTCGAGCACTTCGAGATGCCGCTCGTCTGGCCGGTCGATCTTGTTGATGGCGACGATCGGGCGGAGCCCCTGCGCCAGCGCCTTCGACAGCACGAACTTGGTCTGCGGCATCGGCCCTTCGGCAGCATCGACGAGGATGACGACGCCATCCACCATCGACAGGATGCGCTCCACCTCGCCGCCGAAATCGGCGTGGCCGGGCGTATCGACGATATTGATGCGCGTGCCCTTCCAGACCAGCGAGGTGACCTTCGCCAGAATGGTAATACCGCGCTCACGCTCGAGGTCGTTCGAATCCATGGCGCGCTCTTCGACGCGCTGGTTCTCCCGGAACGAGCCGGATTGCCTCAGCAGCACGTCGATCAGCGTGGTTTTGCCATGGTCGACGTGGGCAATGATCGCGATGTTTCGCAACGCCATTGTAAAAGGCCAATTCTAAAAGGGAGTACGTTTGAGCGTGCACATAGTGGAGCAACGCCCAAAACTCAAGCCGAATTGCCGCAATGGAGGGTTGCGTGGTTACCGGGAGGGGCGTTGGGGCTTTAGTGTAACCCCGGTGTCATACCGGCGAAGGCCGGTATCCATCCTGATGCTTCACCACAACCGCTGACGTGGCGCGTCATCAGGATGGACCCCGGCCTGCGCCGGGGTGACACGGTGGTTTTTTGTCGGCCCCAGCTTAGTCGAAATGCCCACACGCACCCCCTCACTCCTCCCCCTGCTTCGCCTGCACCGCCGGATCGCGCAGGCGCTGGGCCACGCGCTGCAGGATCGGCGTCAGCACGTCGAGATCGTCGCGGGTAAGGACACGCAAAAATGCCTCGCGCACGATCCCGATATGCCCAGGCAGAACCTTGGCGATCAGCGCCAGGCCTTTCGCCGTCGCCCGCGCAATAATGCCACGCTCGTCAGCCGGATCGCCGATCCGCTCCAAAAGGCCCATCTTTTCGAGCTGCGCCACCCGATAGGTCATGCCGCTCTTCGACAGCACCGAGCGATCCGCCAGTTCGCTCATCCGCACACCGTCGGGCGTCACAGTCAGCCGCGCCAGAATTTCGAACTGTGCCCGCGAAATACCGGCGTCGCGGCGGAGTTGGCGGTCGACGAGTTGCTGCAGCAGGTCTCCCGACTCGATCAGCGCGCCATAGGCATCAAGTTCCTGCTGGTCGAGCCTTTGTGGAATTTTATTCATGCACGCTCGCTTGTTTCGAATTCGAACGATCCTATGTATTGCGAATTCGAACTATATCGGTTCGAGTCAGATTTGTGGAAGGAAGCTATCATGCGCATCGGCATCATCGGAACAGGACATGTGGCAACAGCGCTGGCCGCTGGCTGGGCAGGCAAGCACGACGTGTTTTTCGCCTCGCGCCATCCGGCGGGCAAATCCGGCCTGCCCGCGCCGGTCAAGGGCTACGGCGATCTCGCATCGGCCGAGCTGATCGTCACCGCGACGCCCGGCGGCCAGACGCTCGATATTCTCCAGCAGATCGGCGCCGGCGTGCTCGACGGCAAGATCCTGCTCGATGTCGGCAATGCCGCCGACGCGCAATTCAGCCTGCTCTATCCGAACGGCAGCCTCGCCGCGAAAATTCAGGAAGCCTACCCCGGCGCCAAGGTCATCAAGGCGCTCAACACCTTCAACACGACGATCATGACCAATCCGGGCTCGCTCAGCGCGTCGACGACGGCCTTCGTCTCCGGCAATGACGATGCCGCCAAGCGGGCCGTGATCGACCTTCACACCGCGCTCGGCTGGAAAGCGGCCGATGTCATCGACCTTGGCACGATCGATGCCGCGCGTGCCCAGGAGCACTACTTTTACCTGTTCTTCGCCATTCTCCGCACGGTCGGCGGGCCGGCGTTCAACATCAAGGTTGTCCGCTAAAGCGCCGGCAGCTCTTCAAACGCCGACCTCATGGTGAGCTTGTCGAACCATGAGGTCACTATTGCATCGAGGCCGGCCCCGCAATGGGCCGGCTTTTTGCTATGGTGCCGCAGCGAGTGACGAACGGAGCGATAAATTGGCCGAAGTTTTCACCTCAAACGGCGTTGCCGTCATTACCGGCGGGGCCAGCGGCATCGGGCGGGCGGCGGTGCGCAAGGCTGTAGCGGCGGGTATGAAGGTCGTCATCGTCGACGTGAACCCGCAAAAGCTCGCGACGCTGCAGATGGAAGTCAGCAGCGCCGCCGGTCCCGAACGGGTCATCGCCGAGATCGTGGACGTCGCCGACTTTACCGCCATGGAGGCGCTGGCGCAGGTGGTCGAGGCGCGGTTCGGCCCGCCGGCCCTCTTGATGAACAACGCCGCGGCGTTCGTTTCGGGCGGGGCCGGCGGCATTTTGGACCCGAACGACAACTGGCAGCGGCTGTTCGCCGTCAACGTGCTCGGTATCGTCAACGGCGTGCAGGCCTTTTTGCCCGGCATGCTGGCGGCGGGCCAGCCGGCAGCGATCGTCAACACCGGCTCGAAGCAGGGGCTGACCAACCCGCCCGGCAACCCCGCCTACAATTCCACCAAGGCGGCGGTGAACGCCTATACGCAAAACCTCGCCCGCGACCTCCGCGAGCGCGCCGGCGCCAGAATTTCGGCGCACCTGCTGATCCCCGGCTGGACCACGACCGGCGACGCCGAGCACCGGACGGGCGCCTGGCTGCCCGAACAGGTGATCGACTATATGGAGCAGACGATCGGCCGCGACGATTTCTTCATCCTCTGCCCGGATGGCGAGACGACGCGCGAAACCGATAACAAGCGCCTGCTCTGGAATGCCTTCGACATCATCCTCAACCGGCCCGCTTTGTCGCGCTGGCACCCCGACTTTCGCGACGCCTTCGCATCGTTCATGCGCAAGGACTTGCCGCCCGATATGAGGGGGTGAGGCCGGCGTTCGGGGCCGTCGCCATTCGTGACCTGAACCGCAGACCCTGTGCTTGCCGCTCCCCCCTCATCCGCCCTTCGGGCACCTTCTCCCACAAGGGGAGAAGGAGGATTTGGGGCACGGCATTGCCGCATCCTTCCTTCGCCCCTTGTGGGAGAAGGTGGATCGGCCGAAGACGGATGAGGGGCTTCGAGGCGGCGGCGAGCCGACAAATCGCTCCGGTGGAGCGATTTGAGCCGAGAAGGCCATGAGACCTATGGTCGAATGGCCTGAGCCAAAAGCACCGGGCTATCCCCGCAGCAGCGAGCACTTCACCGTGCGCCTCGTGTAGTCCGCGCACAACGGGAACGCGTTCGGGAGGGTTTCGTCGCAGCCCGTAAATATCGCCATCAAATCAGCGCAACCGGCCAACGGCGCGGACGTTACGCGCGGAGCGGCGTGACGTTGCTGCCGGAGCGCACGGGCTTCAAATCCGGCCCGAAACCACGCCCGCCCGTCGCTTCGAGCAAGACCTGCACCGCGGGGGCGGGCATCGGCGGCGAGAACAGAAAACCCTGCACTTCGTTGCAGCCCTGTTCGCGTACCGCGATGAGCTGTTCTTCGGTCTCGACGCCCTCGGCCGTCATCGACATGCCGAGGCTGTGGCCGAGCCCGATCACCGCCTTGATGATGGCGAGGCTGTCGCCCTTGCGCGCCAGGTCGCGCATGAACGAGCGGTCGATCTTGATCTTGTCGAACGGGAAACTGCGCAGATAGCTCAGCGACGAATAGCCGGTGCCGAAGTCGTCGAGCGCGATCCGAACCCCTAGCCGGCGCAGCCGGTGCAGCGTTTCGAGCACATGATCGCTGTCGGCCAGCATCAGCGATTCGGTGATTTCGAGTTCGAGCCGGTTGGCGTCGAGCCCGGCCTCGCTCAGCGCCGAATGCACCAGCTCGAACAGCTTGTCGCTCCGGAACTGGGCCGGTGACATGTTGACCGCGACCCGCACTCGGCCGGGCCAGCTTGCGGCGGTCTTGCAGGCTTCGCGCAGCACCCATTCGCCGATCTGCACGATGAGCCCGGTATCCTCGGCAACCGGGATGAACTCGACCGGCGAGATGGCGCCGCGCTGCGGGTGATCCCACCTGAGCAGCGCCTCAAAGCAGGTGATGCGGTTTTCCTTGAGCCCGACGAGGGGCTGGTAGGCCAGGCGGAATTCGCGGTCGGCGAGCGCCGTCCTGAGCCCGGCCTCGATACCGCGCCGCCGCTGCAGCGCCGCATCCATCCCCGGCTCGAAGAAATGATAGGCCGAGCGCCCCTCGCTCTTGGCGCGATAGGTGGCAAGGTCGGCGTTTTTCATCAGCGCGTCGGTGGTGATGCCGTCGCCCGGCGCCAGCG
>Ga0134128_10005746_pt1 | contig 15033 bp, 9 predicted proteins | sample KB31754_FD_96462 | JGI IMG/M metagenome (GOLD analysis project Ga0134128, IMG submission 96462) | Terrestrial soil microbial communities with excess Nitrogen fertilizer from Kellogg Biological Station, Michigan, USA - KB3-175-4 | ecosystem: Environmental > Terrestrial > Soil > Unclassified ... | reverse complement strand
CGGTGGCGGCGAGGCCGTTCGCGTCGCGCCAGGCCACGATCGTGCTCGAGCCGTCGCTGCTCGCGCGCGGGTAGGTCTCGTCGGCGAGCCGTTCCAGCACGAGCGCGGGCTCGCTCGTCCGCAGCGCCAGCTCCTTCGTGAGCCAGACCAGCAGCGGCGGCTGGTGGTCGCGCACGACGATCGCCTGCGGCCATTCGTAGTCGCCCGGCGTCGTGGCCAGGAGGGTCCAGTCGGCGGAGTAACGGCGCAAGCCGGTCTGCGTCAGCACGAGCCACGTCTTGCCGTCGCGCACCGCCGGCGCGTGGCGGACGTCGCCGAGCGGACCTTCGAATGGCGTCTCCTCCAGCACCTTGTGCGAGCCGTCGGGATGGATGACCAGCCGGGTCATGACGTAGTCGCGGCCGTTCGTCCGGATCGCGGAGAGCGACTCGTCGATCGTTCCCGTGTCGTGCAGGAGTTTGCCGTCGCGATCGAAAAGACGCGCGCGCACCGACGACGAGATCCCTTCGGTCGAGACCACGACGAAGCCGTTGCCGTTCCCCGCGCTCTGGAACACGCCCATCTTCAACCCGAGCTCCCGCGGCGCGCCCGGCGTCCCGTCAGCCGAGATCGGGATCAGGTGACCGCCGCCTTCGCTGCGCGTGATGACGAAGAACGACTTCCCCGACCAGACCGCGCCCGTGGCCTGCTCGCGGGTCGGCAGCGCGACCGACCGCCGGCCGGGAAAGGAGACGTAATTCACCAGCCAGCGCTCGCCGTCGTCGAACTTCGTCCACGCCAGCATCGCGCGCTCGCCGTCCGTGGCCACGCCGGCGAAGTCGACGCGGCCCGTGGCCATCGTCCAGCGCGGCGCGAGGAGCAGCTGCTCCGGACCGAATTCGAGACTCGCCAGGAGAAGGAGCACGGCCAGGTGCATACGATCTATCGTACGGCTCAATCGATCTCGCGGTATTGCTCGTACGAGTTCATCACCTTGCGCACGTAGTCCTTCGTCTCGTCGAAGCTGACGGCGGTGAGGAAGAAGTCGTCGCCGGGGCCGGCGGCGAGGCGCGACCAGAGCGCGGCCTGCTTCGGGCCGGCGTTGTAGGCGGCGGCGACTTTGTAGCGGTCGCCGCCGAGCTCCTTCGACAGCGTGGACACGTACTTCGCGCCGAGGCGGATGACGACGCGCGGGTCGTAGAGATCGTCTTCCTCGACGTCGACGAGGCCGACGTCGCGGCCGATCTGCCGCGCCGTGGTGATGATGAACTGCAAGAGCCCGCGCGCGGCCGCCTCCGATTTCGCGCGCGGATCGAAGCGCGACTCCTCGCGCATGATGGCGAAGAGCAGTGTCGGATCGGCGCCGTAGCTCTTCGCGTCGGCTTCGATGAAGGTGGCGAAGTAGCGCGGGTAGAGCAGCTCGCGGACGACGCGCGGGAGAAGCTGCGGGACGAAGTCGGCGGGCACGCCTTTCATCACCGTCTCAATGGCGCGGATCGACTCGTGCGAGGCGTTGCCGAGGTTCAGCGCGAGGGCCTGCGTGAGGCCGCTCTGCATCGGGTGCAGCGGCCAGATCCTTGGGATCTCGTCCGTCGCCTCGTCGAAGAGGCCCATGGCCATGAGCTGCTCGGCGCGCGAGGCGTCGGGCGGGAGGGGAAAATGCGGGAAGGGCAGCGGCTTCAGGTCGAGGACCGCGGCGTACTGCGGCTTCTGACGATAGCTGGCGGTGAGTTGCTTCAGATCGGGCTGGAAGTGGAGGCGCTGCCGCGCGAAGTAGGCGAAGTGCGTCGGCACGGTCGCGTGGATGACGTTCATGTACGCGGCACGCGACGCCTGCGGATTCGACGACTCGAGCGCGCGTCCGCGCCAGTAGTCGATCTCGTACGGATCGAACTTGTCGAGGAGATTGCGCGGGATGGCGTTGAGCGTGACGACGCACGCGCCGGCGTTCCCCGCGCCGAGCATGCCGACGGCGTAGGCGAGCGAGGCGTCGACGAGCGCGCGGTCTTTCGGGAAGAGCTTGCGCATCTCGGCCAAATCCGCCGCCGCCTCGGCGAAGCGGCGCTGCTTGAGCCGCGTGCGCAGCCGCTGCGTGAGCGCGGCGGCGGTGGCGGCGGAGCGCGCCGGCACGGCGATGGCCTGCGTCATCAGCTGCTCCGCGGCCTTGTCGTTCCCTTGCAGTTGCGCGGAGCGCGCGGCGTGCCAGAGGAACGTCGTCTTCATCGCGGCGCTCTTCGTCTGCTGCGCGCCGCGGACGTACGTCGCCTGCGCCTGCGCGAATTTCTCGTCGCCGTAGTACGCGCGGCCGATGGCGAACGTGACGTCGTCGTTGGCCGGCACGCTGCCGAGCAGCGCCACGGCCCGGTCGAAGTGGCGATGGTTGAGCATGGCCGTGCCGAGGAGCGCTCGCTGCGGCGGCGTTAGGCGGGCGCGCAGGTTCGGCTGGTCGAGCGCGCGCGCCACGTGCTCCGCGGCGTCGTCCATCGTGCCGCCGGCGAGGATGGCCAGGCACGCCGCGCCGTTGCCCGACGCCGCGGCGAGGCGCGCCCGGATGTCGCGCGACGGCGGAAGCCGCTGCGCGAACGCCGCCAGCCGCGGCGGATCCTTGGCCAGGTATTCGACTTCGTCCTCGATCGCCTGCTCGCGGTAGAACGCGTGCGGGAACTCGAAGATCAGCGCCTGGCGGTCGCGGCTCGCCGCTTCAGGGTCTTCGATCTCAGTCTTGTGATAGAGCGCGAGGTCGCGCAGCGGATTGCCCGGCGCGAGGAACGGCGCCAGCTCCTTCGCCGCGGCGGCGCGCTCGTTGCGCTCGATGAGCAGCCGGGCGTGGACGTACGACGGCGCCGCTGCGGGCGGCGTCGCCCGCTCGACGCGAAAGACCCGATGGCGCGCCACGCGCTGCCGCGCGGCGACGATCCCGAGGATGACGACGATCAGGATGAGGGCAGCAAGGGCCGCAGAAAGGAGAAGGAGAAGTCGTTTCTTCGTCAAACGTCATCTCGGGCCAGCGTTCCCGACAGCACTGCGTGCGGGGCGCGCCTGAGAATCTCGTTCTTAGCAATCGCGTAGCCAAGGATCGCGTCGACCAGTACCCGCCGCCCGTCCGCGGAGAGCAGCACCAGGATCTTCCGCTTGATCTCGCGGATCTCCACGATCTCCTCCCAGCGCAGCCACCGCCCCGGCTTCCCCAGCCACGACAGCACGCGGTTCTCGTACATCACGCCGTCGTCGCTGAAATAGATGTGGTCGCCGTACTGCACCGCCGCCGCGGCGAGCGTGCCGAGGAAGAGCAGCACGAGCACCGCGAGCGTGAACGGCTCGATCTCCTTCGCGCCGTGGGAGAGGTAGTCGAACACCAGCGCCGCCGAGGCGAACGTCGCCGCGCACGAGATGAGGCGCGCGACGGGCGTGCGGTCGAAGCGGAGGATGCGGTTCATGTATGGCGTAGAACGAAGGGGATCGGGTTCTTAGTTCTTAGTTCTTGGTTCTTAGGTTCTTAGGTTCTTAGGTTCTTAGGTTTTGCGCAAACTTAAGAACTTAAGAACCTAACAACCTAAGAACCAAACTAAGAACTAACAACCAACAACTAAGAACCCTTACAATCCCCCGCCCATGCGCTGGAGCCAGTCCTTCATCTTCACCTTGCGCGAAGTCCCGGCCGACGCCGACATCGTCAGCCAGCGGCTGATGATGCGCGCCGGGATGATCCGCAAAGTTGCCGCCGGAATTTACACCTATCTGCCGCTCGGCCTCCGCTCCATGCAGAAGCTCGAGGCCATCATCCGCGAGGAGATGAACCGCGCCGGCGCGGTCGAGCTCCTCGGACCGACGATCCATCCGGGCGAGCTGTGGATGGAGTCGCACCGCTGGCAGCGCTACGGGAAGGAGCTCCTGCGCATCAAAGACCGCCACGAGCGCGACTTCGTCTACGGCCCGACGGCCGAGGAGGTCGTGACCGACGCGGTGCGGAACACGCTCAACTCGTACCGCCAGCTTCCGATCAACCTCTATCAGATCCAGACGAAGTTCCGCGACGAAGTGCGGCCGCGCTTCGGCCTCATGCGCGGGCGCGAGTTCACCATGAAGGACGCGTACTCGTTCCACGCCACGCCGGCGTCGCTCGACGAGACGTACGAGAAGATGCGCGACGCGTACAGCGCCATCTTCCGCCGCTGCGCGCTCGACCACGTGCCGGTCGAGGCCGACACCGGCAACATCGGCGGCAGCGCCTCGCACGAGTTCATGGTCCTGGCACAGTCGGGCGAGGACGCGGTCGTCTCGTGCCCGAACTGCCGCTACGGCGCGAACGTGGAGAAGGCGACGTCGAAGTTTTTCGACGACGAGCCGGAGCCTGCGCCGGCCGAGGCGCTTGTCGAATCGATGGCTGAATTGCACACGCCCGGGACGCAGACGATCGACGACGTCGGCCGCTTCCTCGGCAAGCCGACGTCGGAGCTAGTCAAGACGCTCGTCTTCGACACCGACAAAGGCTGCCTCATGGTCCTCGTGCGCGGCGACCGCGAAGGGAACGAGGTCAAGATCAAGAACGTCTCTGGCGCCGAATGGATGGAGATGATGCCCGACTCGCGCTTCGAGGAGGCGACGGGCGGCCCGGTCGGCTACTGCGGCCCGGTCGGCACAAAGGCCGCGCGCGTGATCGCCGACGCGTCGCTGAAAGGCCGCGCCAACTGGGTCGTCGGCGGCAACAAAAAGGACACTCACCTCGGCGGCGTGAATCCCGGCCGCGACTTCCCGGAGCCGGAGTACGCCGACGTCACCACGGTCTTCGCCGGCGATCCCTGCCCGCGCTGCAAGACGCCGCTGGAGATCAACCGCGGCATCGAAGTCGGGCACGTGTTCAAGCTCGGGACGAAGTATTCGGAGCCGATGGGCTGCACGTTCCTCGACGAGAACGGCGAGCGCAAGCCGATGATCATGGGCTGCTACGGCCTCGGCGTCGGCCGCACGGTCGCGGCCGCGGTGGAGCAGAGCCACGACGACGACGGCATCATCTGGCCGATCCCGATCGCGCCGTACACGGTCGTCGTGACCGCGCTCGGCAAAGAGGAGAACGTGCGCGCGACGGCGGAAGAGGTCTACACGAAGCTGCTCGCCGCCGGCGTCGACGTGCTGCTCGACGACCGCGACGAACGCCCCGGCGTGAAGTTCAAGGATGCAGACCTGATCGGCTTTCCGCTGCGCATCGCCGTGGGGGCGAAGAGCCTGGCGAATGGCGTGATCGAGTGGAGCTGGCGGCGCGATCGGGCGAAGCAGCTTGGGGCGCCGGCGGAGGTCATTGAAAAGGTTGTGGCGTTGGCGCGGACAAGCGGATAGCGAATAGGAGATAGCGGATAGGAAACCCCTACAACCTATCCGCTATCCCCTACAACCTTGCTATCCTTCCCCCATGCGCAAAACCTTTCTTTTGCTCATGTTGGTCGCTGTCCCGCTCGCAGCTCAGAACACCGACATCGAGTCCCTCTCCGGCCTGCAATTCAATTTCGGCAACCCCGGCGCCCGCTCGCTCGGCATGGGCGGCGCGTTCCTCGGCCTCGCTGACGACGCCTCGGCCGCCGAAGCGAACCCAGCCGGGCTGACCATCCTGCGCAAGCCCGAGGTCTCCATCGAGATCCGCAACTACGTCGAGCAGCAGACCTTCACCACCACCGGCACCTTCCCCGACCTCACCCGCACCGACTTCAACCATTACAGCCAGCGCGTCCCCATCACCTTCGCCAGCGCGGTCTATCCGTACAAGAACGCCACCTTCGGCCTCTACTACCACGAGGCGCTGCGCAACCAGGGGTCGGGGCAGGTCGTGCCGATCCGCAACGACTTCACCGGCGCGGTGAAGGAAGACGTCCCGAACTTCTATCTGCCGAAGAACGGCACCGGTCCGGTCACGCGCGACCAGTGCATCGCCATCAACGTGGCCGCGAAGGACGACTTCGCCTGCCTGCAGTACACGATCCTTCCGTTCCTGAGCGCGCTCGACGTCACCGAGCGCACGTTCGGGCTGGCCGGCGCGTACAAGATCGGCAACTTCTCCTTCGGCGGCACGGTGCGCTACCAGCGCTTCAACGAGACCGCGTTCACCTTCCGCGTCACGCCGGAGTTCGACTTCTCGTCGATCTCCGTGCAGGCCACGAGCGACATCCGTGAGAACAACGACAAGGCCAAGGACGTCAGCGACGTCACCTTCGCCGCGGGCGTGAAGTGGACGCCGAGCGACCGCTTCAGCGCCGGCGCGGTCTACAAGCAGGGCGCGCGCTACAAGGCGCCGACCTTCGCCGCGAACGAGGATACGAACTTCGAGTTCGCCAAGGTCTCCGACACCACGTTCCACATCCCCGACACCTTCGGCGCCGGCATTTCCGTGCGTCCGATCCCGGTGCTCACCGTCAACGTCGACGCCGTGCGCGTCAAGTACTCGAACCTCGTCGACAACTTCGTCTCCATCAACGAGTCGGTGCGCGACATCGACCAGGCCTACAAGGCGCCCGACGTCACCGAGCTCCACGCCGGCGCGGAGTACTTCTTCTCGACGAAGATCCCGCTGGCGCTGCGCGTCGGCTGGTGGCACGACCCGGCGCACTCGATCGAATACCGCGGCCCGCTGACGACGCCGGACCGCGTCGCCGCGGCGATCCTCTATCCGCGCGGCGAGTCGCAGAACCACCGCTCCATCGGCGCGGGATTAGCCTGGCCGCGTTTCCAGGTTGATGCCGCGTATGACACCTCACCGCACTACAAGGTCGCCTCGGTCTCGATGGTCGCTCGGTTTTAGCGCGCTGCTCTGCGCGTTCGCCGTCACGGCCGGCGCGCAGATGCAGGAGGCGATCACCGTCAACGTCGTGGAAGTGCCGGTGACGGTCGTCGACTCGAGCGGCAACCCCATCCGCGGCCTCACCGCCGCGAACTTCAAGCTCTACGACGCCGGCAAAGAGGTCGCCGTCAACTCCGTCGACACGATCGACTTCGCGTCGAAGGCGTCGCTGAGCGCGGTCTCGCCGCTGAATCCGGCGGCGCGGCGCAAGTTCCTCGTCCTCTTCGATCTCTCCTTCTCGAAGCCGTCGTCGCTGGCGCGCGCGCAGGAAGCGGCGCGCGAATTCGTGACGAAGTCGGTGCAGCCGCGCGACCTCGTCGGCGTCGGCACGGTCGACAGGCGCGGCTTCCGCCTCATCGCCACGTTCACCACGGACCGCAAGCTCGTCGCCGAGGCGATCGCCAATCCTGCGCAGTTGAAGACCGACGACCCGCTGCACCTCGGCCGCCGGGGCAACGTCTTCGACGTCTCGTCGCAGGAGAGCGGCGTCGGCAAAGGGAACGCCGCGCGGGGCGACGAGAACCTCGCCGCGATCATGGCCGACACCGCACGGCAGAGCCGCGAGACCGTGCGCGTCGAGGCCGAGAAGGAGATGGACTTCCTCGGCGACCTGGCCAAGATGCTGCGCAGCATCCCGGGCAAGAAGCAGGTCGTCTTTCTCTCCGAGGGATTCGATCCGCGTTTCGTGCAAGGGAGCGAGGCGAGCGAAGACCTCAGCTATCAATCGAGCGTCTTCAGCTCGCGCGACGATCAGCGCTTCGGCGCGAACAGCGCCTCCACCGCGCTGCGGCGGATGGCCGACGCCTTCCGCGGCTCCGACGTCGTGCTCCACGCGCTCGACATCCAGGGCCTCCGCGTCGACAACAGCATGGAAGGCGGCTTCGTCAACAGCAACGACTCGCTGCGCCTCCTCGCCCAGCCCACCGGCGGCATGGTCTTCAAGAACGCCAACAAGATCGAGACCGACTTCGAGCGGCTCATGAAAGCGGAGGAAGTCGTCTACGTGCTGTCGTTCCAGGCGCCGGCGAAGAAGCCGGGACAGTTCCACGATCTGAAGGTGAAGCTCGTCAACGTCCCCAGCGGCGCGAAGGCGTTCGCGCGCGCCGGCTACTACGAGGCCGGCGGCGAGACGGCGCAGGAGCGGTCGCTGACGAACGCCGAGATCGTGATGAACGACGTGGCCCAGAAGGACGTGCGCACCGCGTCGCTCGCCGCGGCGTTTCCGACGGCGGCCGAGAACGCGCAGGTGCCGGTCATCGTCGAGGTCAACGGCGCCGATCTCGAGAAGCAGAACGCGGTCGACTTCTACGTCTACGCGTTCGACGACGAGGGGACGGTGCGCGACCGCGTCTACCAGCGCGTGACGCTCGACCTCGCCAAGGTCGGCACGAAGCTGCGCGCGAACGGCTTGAAGTACTGGGCCACGCTGTCGCTGCCGCCGGGCAAGTACGCGGTGAAGACGCTCGTCATCGCCGGTCCGAAGAAGGGCTTCGCGCGCGCCGACGTCGTCGTCCCCGCCGCGAACCAGCTCGCCGCCGCGCCGGTCTTCGTCGACGACAGCTCGTCGAACTGGGTGCTGGTGAAGGGCACGTCGCACGCGGAGTCGGCGGCGTATCCGTTCGACCTCAGCGGCGAGAAGTTCATCCCCGCCGCCACGGCGCGCACGAAGCGCTTCGCGGTGTTCGTGCCGAACGCCAAGCCGGAAGACGTGACGTTCGAGACGACGCCGAAGGTGAAGTTCCTCGGCGCCGCCAAAGGCGCGGGCACGACCGCGCTGGTGATGGAGCTCGACAAGCCGGTCAAGGACGTGGAGCTGACGATCCACAAGAAGGGCGTGGCCACGCCGGAGAAGATTCCGCTGCACATCGTGCAGTAAGGAGCCAGCATGCGCTCGATCCCGCTGCTCGCAGTCGTCGCCGTTGCGCTCGCGGCGAGCGCGCAGATGAACGAGACGATCACCGTCAGCGTCGTCGAGGTGCCGGTGACGGTGGTCGACGCGGGCGGCAATCCGGTGCGCGGCCTGACCGCCGCGAATTTCAAGATCTTCGATCAGGGAAAAGAAGCGGCGGTGAGCGCGGTCGACACGATCGACTTCGCCGCCCGCCGCGGCGCCGGCGCCGTCGCGCCGCTGCCGCCGGAGGCGCGGCGAAAGTTCATGCTCGTCTTCGACGTGCTCTTCTCCTCGCCCGCGTCGCTGGCGCGCGCGCAGGAGGCGGCGCGGCAGTTCGTGACGAAGAGCGTGCAGCCCGGCGACCTCGTCGGCCTCGGCGTGATCGACCGCCGCGGCTTCCACCTCGTCGCCGCGTTCACCACCGACCGGCAGCTCATCGCCGACGCCATCGCCGATCCCGGCGGGCTGCGCACGCACGACCCGCTGCACATCAGCCGCGACGGCTTCAACAATCCGACCGGGATCACCAGGGCCGTGGGCGTCTTCAGCGAGCCGGTGACGTGGCATCAGTTCGCGATCATTTCCGCGGCACAGCGCGAGAACAAGGAAGCGATGCGCGGCGAAGCGGAGAAGGAGATCGACTTCCTCGGCGACCTGGCCAAGACGCTGCGCAGCGTTCCCGGCCGCAAGCAACTCGTGTTTCTGTCCGAGGGATTCGACCCGCGCTACGTGCAGGGAAGCGACGTGCACGAGGACCTTCAGTACGAGACCGGCGTGTTGTTCTTCAACGATGAGCGGCGCTTCGGCACGACCAGCTCCGCGACGGCGCTGCGGCGCATGGTCGACGCCTTCCGCGGCTCCGACGTCGTGCTGCACGCCATCGACATCCAGGGCCTCCGCGTCAACAACAACAGCGAGGGGAAGTTCCTGAACACGAACGACGGCCTGCGCCTTCTCTCGCAGCCCACCGGCGGAATGCTCTTCAAGAACGCGAACGACGTCGGCAACGACTTCGCCCGGCTCATGCGCGCGGAGGAGGTCGTCTACGTTCTGTCGTTCCGCGCGCCGGCGAAGAAGGCCGGGCAGTTCCACGATCTGAGGGTGAAGCTCGTCGGCGTCCCCGGCGCCACGGCGTCGGCGCGCGCCGGCTACCGCGAGGCGGGCGACGAGACGCCGCAGGAGCGCGCGCTGACGAACGCCGAGATCGTGATGAACGACGTCGAGCAGAAGGACCTACGCACCGCGTCGGTCGCCGCGGCGTTTCCCGGCTCCGTGGCGGTCGTCGTCGAAGTCAACGAGCTCGACTCGTCGCCGGTCGACTTCTACGTCTACGCGTTCGATGAGGAGGGCGCCGTGCGCGACCGCCTCTACCAGCGCGTGACGCTCGATCTCGCCAAGGTCGGGCCGAAACTGCGCGCGAACGGCTTGAAGTATTGGGCCACGCTCTCGCTGCCGCCGGGCCGCTACGCCGTGAAGACGCTCGTCGTCGCCGGCGCGAAGCGCGGCTTCACGCGCGCCGACGTGGCCGTGCCCGCCGCGAGCCAGCTCGCCGCGACGGCGATCTTCGTCGACGAAAATCCGAACTGGGTGCTGGTGAAGGGGACGTCGCACGGCGGCGGTGCCTATCCGTTCGATCTCGGTGGCGAACGCTTCGTTCCCGCCGCGACGCCTCGCACGAAACGCTTTGCGATTTTCGTGCTGAACGCGGCGCCCGAGGACGTCAGCGCCGACATCGGCCCCGCGCTCAAGTATCTCGGCACCGCGAAGAGCGCCGGCGCGGCCGCATTGGTCATGGAAGTGGTGCGGCCGGTGGAATCGGCCGATGTGACGGTGCATCGCAAAGGCGTCGAAACTCCGAAGACGATCCTGCTGCGCTTCCGATAAAGTCTCGGCCGTGGAATTCGACATCTTCTTCTCGATCTGCCAGACCGAGGTCGACGGCTACGTGCCCGACGAGCGGACGATGTTCGCGAACTTCTTCGAGCAGGTCGACCTTGCCGACCGCCTCGGCTTCGGCACGGCCTGGGTCGCGGAGAGCCACCTCTCCACCGAGGTCCAGAAGACGAATCCCGGCGCGGTCATCCCGCACTTCGTCGGCGAGATCGGGCTCAACACCGACATCCTTCAGCTCGCGCACCGCGTCTTCGCGCGCACGCAGCGCATCGGCGTCGGCTCGGCGATCCTGAACATCCTCTGCAACGGCGGTCCGATCGCACACGCGGAGCGGATCAAGACGTTCCTCGCGCTCCACGGCCTCGATCCCGAAGAGCGGCGCCTCCTCACGATCGGCTTCGCGTCGGGGCGCTTTCCGTTCATCAACGTGCCGTACGGCATCGTGCCGCGGAATCCGGTCGAGGAAGCAGCGTGGCCCGTCGTCAAGAACAAGATCTTCGAAGAGGCGACGGAGATTTTTCTCCGCCTGCTCAAGGGCGAGACGCTCAACTCGACGATGATCGCGACGCGCACGCTGCGCCGGAGCGATTTCCGTTCCGACGAGGATTGGCGGCGCGTGCTCGACGCGCACGGGCAGGACGTCGACGCGGTGCCGCTCGCGCCGCGCTGGACGTTCCCGAACTTGAAAATCGTCCCGCAGGAATCGCGCACGGACCTCCTGCGCCTCTCCATCGGCTCGCACGACCCGGCGCTGCAGGCGTTCGCGAACACGTTCCTGCCGGTCGGCGTCTTCAACCTTTCGATCACGCCGGGAAAAGAAATCGAGGAGACGAACCAGCGGATGCAGACGCAGTATCACGGCGGCGGATGGCAGCGGCGGCTCATGCCGCGCACGGTGCTGGTGTTCCCGACCGAAGCCGACGCGACGAAGGCGCTGTCGAATTACTGGCGCGCGCTCGAAGGAACGCTCGACGAGGAGAAGGTCCGCCGCGCCACGAACAACGCGCTCGTCGGCGACGCCGAGGCCATCGCCCGGCAGATGCGGGAACGCTTCGACCCCGCCGACCGTTTGATGCTCTGGTTCGACTTCAACAACCACGACTCCAAGCGCGTGATGCAGACGATGGACGATTTCATGACGAAGGTGGCGCCGAGCTTCTCCGGATGATCCGCCGCACGCTCCTCATCTTCGCCGCGAACGTCGTGCTCTTCACGCTGCTGCGCGTGGCGTTCCTGCTCGCCTTCGGCCACCACCTCGCCGGGAACGATCTCGCACGCGCTTTCTATCTCGGGCTGAAATTCGACGCGCGCATCGCGGCGCTCGTGGTCGTGCCGATCGCGATCTTCGGCGCGCGCGGCATCGCGACAATCGTCGTCGCCGTCTTCGAGGTCCTCGTCCTCGTCTGCTACGCCATCGACTTCGGCTCGTACGCCTACGTCCACCAGCGCGTGAACGCCAGCGAGCTGGAGTTCCTCCGCAATCCGCTGATCTCGCTGCACATGGTGTGGGAGTCGTACCACGTGGTCTGGTTCGGAATCGGAGTTTTGCTGTTCCTCGCGGCGCTCGTGTTCGCGCTGCGGGGGAAAGCGACGACGACGCAACCGAAAGATCCGCTCTGGCAGCGCATCGCCCTGGTCGTCTTTCTGCTGGCGTGCATCTACGGCAAGGTCTCGCGCTACCCGCTGCGCTGGAGCGATGCCTACGTCGCCCGCGATCCGTTCGCCGCGGAGCTCTCGCTGAATCCGCCGCAGTTCCTCTTCGAGACGATGCGCGAGGAGCCGGTGAAGCTCGACGAGAACCGCGTGCGGCGGCTCTATCCGGTCATGGCGAAGTACACCGGCGTCGACCGCTACGACCCGAAATCGCTGTCGCTCGCGCGCACGCCGAGGCTGTTTCCGCAGACCCGCGGCGCGCCCAACGTCGTGGTCATCCAGCTCGAGTCGTTCGCCGCGTTCAAGAGCGGCGCGTTCGGCAACCGCGCCAACGGCTGCCCGAACGTCGACCGCCTCGCCCGCGAGGGGCTGCTTTTCACGAACTACTACTCGCCCTCGGAGAAGACCGCGCGCGCGCTCTTCGCCACGGTTTTCGGCATGGCCGACGTCAGCCCGTGGCAGGCCGCCGGCAACAATCCGATGGCGGTCGACCAGTACACGATCATCAACGCCTTCAAAGGCTACGAGAAGTATTTCTTTCTCGGCGGCAGCGCGAACTGGTCGAACATCCGAGGGATGCTCGCGCACAACATCGACGGGCTGAAGATCTTCGAGGAGGGCTCGTACAAGGCGAAGCCGGTCGACGTCTGGGGCGTCACCGACGAAGAGGTGTTCCTGGCCGCGAGCGACGAGCTCTCGAAGCAGCGCAAGCCGTTCTTCGCGCTGATCCTGACGTCGGGCAATCACCGCCCGTACACGGTGCCGAAGGAGACGCACGGCTACGCGCGCGAGATCCTGTCGAACGAGGACCTGCGCGCGAACGGCTTCGAGTCGAACGACGAGTACAACTCCTTCCGCTACCTCGACCACGCCGTCGGCCTCTTCCTCGAAAAATCGAAGAACCAGCCGTGGTTCAGAAACACGGTCTTCGTGCTCTACGGCGACCACGGCACGCGCACCGGCGCGCCCGGCGAGGCGCTCACGCTGGGCGACCTGTCGCTCATCGTCTACCACGTGCCGATGATCATTTACGCGCCGGGCTTCAACGTGCCGCCCCGGCGAATCGACGCCGCCGCGAGCCACATGGACCTGATGCCGACAATCGCCAGCTTCTGCGGCGTGCCGTATCTCAACCAGACGCTCGGCATCGATCTTTTCGATCCCGACGCCGCCAACCGCTCCGCGGCGTTCGTTTTCACGACGTTTCGCCAGCCGCCGACGCTCGGGCTGGTCGAAGGGCCGCGCTATACGATCGTAAAATCAGGGACGAGCAACACCCTTCCGGAAGCGTTTTATGAATTCTCACGTTGGCTGATGCTGCACAATAAGCCGGCAGCGAACAGCGGGCCGCGAGCAGGTTCATGACGATTCCTGCTCGCCGCTCGCTGCTCGCCGCACGCTTCGAACCAAATGCCTGAAACTGCCATCGCTGCCGGACTTCTCCTGCCGGAAACATCGCGCACCATCGCCGACGAGCACCTCGACGAGCTCGAGAAGCTGATCGAGACGGCGGGCGGCAACGTCGTCGCCAAGATGCTGGCGCGCCGCACGGCGCCCGATGCCGCCACGTTCGTCGGCAAGGGAAAAGCGGAGGAGATCAAAGCCGTGGCCGAGCATCACGCCGCGCAGCTCGTCGTGTTCGACGACGATCTCAGCCCTGCCCAGGTGCGCAACCTCGAGAAGATCACCGGCGTGAAGGTCATCGACCGCAGCGGACTCATTCTCGACATCTTCGCCGGCCGCGCGCGCAGCCGCGAGGCGCGCACGCAGGTGGAGCTCGCACAGCTCGAGTACACGCTGCCGCGCCTCACCCGCGCCTGGACGCACCTCGAACGGCAGGCCGGCGGCATCGGCACGCGCGGCGTCGGCGAGACGCAGATCGAGCTCGACCGCCGCATCATCCGCAACCGCATCGCGCATCTCAAGGAAGAGCTACGCAAGATCGAGCGGACGCGCGTCACGCAGCGCAAGGCGCGCGGGAGCGCGTTCACCGTCGCGCTGGTCGGCTACACGAACGCCGGGAAGTCGACGCTCTTCAACCAGCTCACGCGCGGCGGCGCCGTGGCGGTGGACAAACTGTTCGCGACACTCGACGCGAAGTCGCAGCGCGCCGCGTTCGAGATGCCGCGCGAGACCGTCGTCATCGACACCGTCGGCTTCATCCGCAAGCTGCCGCACAACCTCGTGGCCTCGTTCCGCTCGACGATGGAGGAAGCGGTCGCCGCCGACCTCGTGCTGCACGTCATCGACGTCAGCCATCCACAGTACGAAGAGCAGCGCACCGTGGCCGAGGAGGTGCTGAAGGAGCTCGGCGTGCCGGCGGAGCGGGTCATGGAGGTCTACAACAAAGTCGACCGCGCCGAGACGATGATGCGGCGCAAGGGGGCGGTGGCCGTGTCGGCGCTGACGGGGCGGAACATCGACAAGCTCGTCGAGGCCATTCGGGAGCGGGAGCTGGCGGGGGGCGAGGTGGTGCAGCTCGAGATCCCGCACGCCGAGGCGAAGCTCCTGGCGCAGCTGCACGAGATCGGGGTCATTTACGAACAGCGCACCGACGACGAAACGACGTACGTGACCGCGTGGGTGCCTCATAACGCCGGTGTCCCGACGGCTGGCTACGCGGCGTCGCGCCGCGTGGACGCCGAGACGGCGTCCGGCCAGCCGGCGAGACGCCGGCGCGCCCAGTGACCCCGATCACATGCCGACGTGACACGATCTGTTTGCCCTTCGAAATCAGCGCCTTACCCTGACGCTCGCCATGCGGCGCGCGACGGCCAAAAAAATTATTTAT
>Ga0134128_10005745_pt1 | contig 15033 bp, 12 predicted proteins | sample KB31754_FD_96462 | JGI IMG/M metagenome (GOLD analysis project Ga0134128, IMG submission 96462) | Terrestrial soil microbial communities with excess Nitrogen fertilizer from Kellogg Biological Station, Michigan, USA - KB3-175-4 | ecosystem: Environmental > Terrestrial > Soil > Unclassified ... | reverse complement strand
GACCATCTTGTCGCGTACCTGTTCCGCCGCGCGGAGCACTGCACCGCCGCCCATTACGGCCGAGCGGCTACCCCAGGTGCCCATCCCGTACGGCAGCCCGCTGGTATCTCCGTCGCGGACCTGTATCCATTCCAGCGGCAGCGTCAGCACGTCGGCGGCCACCTGCGCCAGGACGGTCTCATGACCCTGACCCTGCGACTTGGTGCCGACGTCAACCGTGACATGGCCGTCGGGCTGGACTGTGAGCTGGGCCATCTCGAATCCGCCGAATCGGCCGGCCACGCTGTGCAGGTTGGGAGCAGTGGTCTCGACGATGGACGCGAGGCCGATGCCGAGGCAGCGGCCATGCCGCCGCGCGTCGTCTCGCTCCGCCAGGAGCCTGGGGTAGTCGATGAAGGCCAGCAGCTCCTCGAACTGATCCCGGAAGCTCCCCACGTCGTACTGGGCGCCGGTCACCGACGTGAACGGGCGGGGCTCGTCGGGAATCATGTTGATCCGCCGCACATCAGCCGGATCGAGGCCGAGTTCGGCCGCCACCCGGTCCATGACCCGCTCGATCGTCACATACGCCTGCGGCTGGCCGAACCCGCGGTAGGCACCCATCGGGCACTTGTTGGTCGCGGCGCAGTGCAGCACGAAGCCGTAGCTGGGGATGTCGTAGGTGCCGGTGACGAGGCTGGTGGTGACCATCGCCGGGCTGGCACCGGTGAAGTACAGCACCGGGTTGCCGACGTCCGCCGTGATCTCGACCTTGAGCCCGAGCACCTTGCCGTCCCTGCGCACGGCCACCGAGACATCGTGGACCTGCTGACGCGAATGCACGCTCGCGGTGAAACTCTCCACCCGGTCCTGGAGCCAGGAGACCGGATAGGGAAGCTGCATCGCCAGGACCGCCACGAGGGCTTCCTCGCGCATGAAGTGCTGCTTGTTGCCGAAGCCTCCGCCCATATCCGGCGCTGTGACCTGGATGGCCGCCTCGCTGAGCCCGGTGATATCCGAGATGACGGTCCGCAAGTTGTGCGGCTGCTGCGACGAGGCGTACAACGTCAGGCGGCCCGAGGCGTGGTCGAACCGCCCGACCGCGCCGTGACCCTCCAGGGGCAGTCCGATGACGCGGTGCTGGCCGATTCTCGCGGACAGGACGGTGTCGGCGGCGGCCATCGCCGCGTCGGGGTCTCCGGTGGAGTACTCCAGCCGGAGAAATTCGTTGTTCCCCCATTCGCCATAAAGCAAGGGAGCTGATTCAGCCAGGGCCTGCTCTGCGTCGGTGACGGCGGCGAGTTCCTCGTAATCAACGCTTATCAGCTCCAGCGCGTCCTCGGCCAAGTAGCGGTTATCGGCGACGACGACGGCGAGCGGCTCGCCAATGTAGCGGACCTTGCCGGTCGCCAGGACGTACCACTCCAGCGGCTTGATCGTGGGTATGGGCAGCAGGTGGGAGAACGGCCTGGAGATCCGCGCGAGATCTGCTCCGGTATAGGCCGCGATCACTCCCGGCGCCGCGGATGCCGCGCTCGTGTCGATCGACCGGATGACCGCGTGGGCCACCGGGCTGCGGAGGATTGCCGCGTGTTTCGTGCTGGGAAGGTGGATGTCGGCGATGTACTGTCCCTTTCCAGCGAGGAAGCGGGGAGCTTCCACCCGCCGGACCGGCTGCCCGCATAGCGGCGCGGTCCGCGTCTCCGGCCGTGCTGTCGTGGTCATCGCGGGTCACTCCGCCGCGCTGCCTGGGCCGGGCGGCCCTGGCCGCCGCCTGAGCGAGCGGCATCCAGCACCGCATCGCGGATGCTGACGTACCCCGAGCAGCGGCAGATGTTGCCCGCCATCGCCTCATCTATCTGTGCCGGGGTGGGCATTGGGTTGCGGCGGAGAAGGTCGATGGCTGACAGGACCATGCCGGGCGTGCAGTACCCGCACTGCACCGCGTGATGCGCCGCGAGCGCTTCCTGCACCGGGTGCAGGCGGGGCGGGGAGCCCAGGCCCTCGACTGTTGTCACCCGGTGCCCGTCAGCCTGCACTGCGAACAGAAGGCAGGAGCGGACGGCTTCCTGGTCGAGCAGCACGGTGCACGAGCCGCAGGCCCCTTGCTCACAGGCGGAGTGCACGCTGGTGAGCCCGAGTTCGTCATGCAGCACGTCCGCCAGCAGCCGGCGGGGCTCGACGTCTACCTCGGCGGTGCGCGCGTTCACCGATATAGAGGTGCGCATTTAACCGGCCCCTTCCCCGTCTCGGACGGCCTGGCCGTTCCACGCCGCGCGGACGGCGTCTACCATCAGGATCTCCGCGAGATCGCGCCTGTCCTGCGCCGACGCACGCAGGTCCTCGATCGGCTCAAATGCCTGCGACGCGGGGCCCGCTACCTCCGCAAGGAGCCGATCGGTGAGAGTCGCCTCGCCTACGAGCCGCTGAAGCGCCGGGCCCAGGTCAACCGGGGTAGTCGCCAGGCCGCACCCCCCGGCCGCGGCGCTGACGCAGGAGCCGGATTCGAACGAGAGCTGGACTCCGACGCCTGCCGTCGCGAAATCGCCGTGCCGCGGCGCGATCTCCCGGAAGGCGGCGCGGGGCTGCGGCGGCTGCGGGGGGATCATGACCTCGACCAGCATCTCGTCGGGCTCCAGCGTGGTCGTCAGGAAACCGGTGGCCAGGTCCCGTAGGGGTATCACCCGCGACCGGCCGCCGGGGCCGGCGACGACCACGGTGGCATCGAGGGCCACCAGGGCGGCCGGCAGCTCAGAGGCGGGATCGGCGTGCGCCAGACTGCCGCCCAGCGTGCCCCGCGCGCGCACCTGCGGGTGCGCCACGCACCCCGCGGCCTGCTGAAGAAGGGGCTGGCGCAGCAGCGGATCGGTCTCGAGACGGGCGTGCCGGCACAGGCAGCCGAGCCGGGTCGTCCCGTCTTCATCGACCGCCACGTAGTCGAGCTCCCGGACGGGGTTGATGTCCACGAGGACCGCCGGCCGCGCCAGCCGCAGGTTCATCAGCGGGACGAGGCTCTGGCCGCCTGCCAGGATCTTCGCGTCGGAGTTCTCGACGAGCAGGGCGACCGCGTCAGCAGCAGACTGCGCGCGGTGGTAGTCGAAAGGCGCTGGCTTCATTGCCGGTGCGCCTCTGGCGTAGCGCCCCACTGGATGATCTGGACATAGTTGCCGTCCGGGTCGGCCACGGTCCCGATGAGCCCGAACGATTCCTGCTCGACGTCGCGGACGAACTTCGTGTCGAGCTGGCGCAGGTGCCCGGCGAGGCCCTCTGCGTCCTGGACGTCCAGGTTGATGATGATGCGGGCGGGCTCGAGCACTGGACCGCTGACCTCGCTGTGCGGCTCGATGAACAGCTGCACGGCACCGAGTTCGAATGCGCCCATGGCGTTCTCCTCGGCACCGAACGCCCGCCGGTACCAGGTCTTCATCTCGTCCGCGCGCGACGAGCCGATCAGCAGACTGCCTATGGATGGTGCCGACATGATCTTCCTCCGGCTCCGCAAGGGGCTGCTAGTCGCCGAGCTCCACTTGCTTGATCAGCGTGTTGGGCGATACGTACCTTGTCCTCAGCCAGCCCTCTTCGTAGGGCGCCACGAATATGTCAGTGAATCGAAGGTGCTTGATAAGCCAGTCGTGGCCGACCTTCTCAAAGTCATTGTCGTAAAGGGCCGCGATCCACACCTGTGCTGACCTGTGACGATAGGTGGCTGCCTCGAGCGTGTGCCACGTCCCCCATCCCGTGCGCAGGTCCATGGACACGCCGATGACTGGGTTGGTCAGATAATGCGCGGTGAACGGCAGCACGTTCGGGTTCTCAACGAACATGTCGCGTATTGCCGTGCGCCCGCTGGTCTGGCCGAACTCCGCGAAGTTGCCTCGTCCTTCCCAGATCCCGTCCTCGGTGAACAGGCCGCTGATGCGGTCGCTGTCTTTTGTGCGGTCGCACGCATCGATGTAGTGGTACATCGTCCTGGCGATCGCGCGCTCTGCGTCGACATGATCCAGCCGGTGCTCAAGGCGCTCTAGCCTGCGCTCGAAGGGTTCCTCCGCCGATGGGCTCACCGCACACCTCCGTGCCGGTCAGGACCGCGACGACACCGATTGCAGGGGCACGGCGGAACTCACCGGCTGATCGCGGGGGGTGACCAGGCCCAGTTCCTCGGCACAGGCCCGGTAGCGCTTCATCAGCCATCGGTTCAGCTGCACGATAGTGGTCTCCTTCCACGAGAAGGGACCGCGTGGGGCCATCGTCGACCGCAGGCCGCGCTGTACGGCGGTGTCCGCGACGACATCCTGGTCGTTGTACATCATCACCCCGTCAACGATCCACTGGATGATGCGCTCGAAGTTCTTCACCTTCGTCGAATCCGGCGGCACGCATATCGATATCCGGAGGCTGATCTCGTTGGCGCCGTGCGGCATGATCAGGAAGTAGAACATGTGGTCCGGCACGAGACCCAGCGGCATCATGGGCGGCACCATCGCGAACATCACCCGGCGGCGCTGCTCCTCCGTCAGGCTCTCGATCGGCGGCAGCAGCGCCTTGTGAAGCGGGTTGAAAGCGCCATCCTTCCTGTCGAATCCGGTGGGATGCATGATGACGTTCTCATCTGGCGAGTGCTCGCAGAATCCATGCCCGAGCGCGAAGTCGTGAATACCCTTATGGAGGTACGCATTGTGGTACGGCTCCATGAAGTTCTCCAGCATCAGCTTCCAGTTCCACGGGTAAGCGGGCACCTCGAGCGGCGGCAGGTTGACCATCTCCGTCATGTTGTAGTTACGCATCTCGTCGTCGAGTTGCGTCAGCGTGGGGGCCAGGGGCTCGGCGTCCGGATCGAGATGCATGAAAATAAAGCCATTCCAGATCTCGGTCTTGAGCAGGGGCAGCCGGCAGGTCGACTTGTCGAAGTTCGTCCGGTCCATCTCGGGCGTATTCTTCACCTGGCCGGTCGTGTCATACGCCCAGTAGTGCAGCGGGCACCTGACGAGGCCGTTGCGCGCGCTCCCCGTCCCTTCGGCCAGGACGTGGCCCCGGTGCCGGCACACATCGGACATAACCCGGACCACGCCATCGGCGCCCCTGATGACCAGCAGCGGGTCATCGTTGATAGTGATCGTCAGGAAGTCGCCGGGCTGGGGGATCTGATCCACTCGGCCGGCGCACAGCCACGAGTGCTCGAAGATCGCCCGCCGCTCGAAACGGAACCACTCCTCGGACGTATAGAGCTCGGACGGGAAGAACCGCGCGTCGGCGACGTCGATCGTCGACCTCTCCAGCTGCCGCATGAACTCGTCGTCGATGAACGACGCGAACAGCCGGCGGTCCGCCGCATCCGCGATGACACCCATGAATCGCCACCCCCCGAAGCCACCCACCCTCGCCGCCCCCGGCGATCTACCTCAGCAGTGCGGTTGCCCGCAGGCAGACGGATGTGGCACTGGTCTGTGTATCAGACATTAACCGGCCGGACGGAAGCCCGTCAATAGGGGTCAGGCCAGGGCATCCATGCTTCGGTCTAGGCACCCTGACCTGCGCGCTTGTCATTGACTGAATCGCGCGAATTGACTTATTGTCAGACCAGTAAGGCTGGCTCGCGGCACTCGGTGCCGACGCGGCCCGGACGCCAGAGAAGGCGGTCCTCGGTGAACATCACGCGAATGAATCACGCGGTGCTGTACGTCCGCAGCGCCGCCCGCACAGCGGCTTTCTACGAGCAGGTGCTCGGCTTCTCGGCGGTGATCCGGGACGAGGAAGGCCGGTTCGTCTTCATGCGGGCCCCGGCCTCGCACAACCACCACGACATCGCCTTCTTCACGGTGGGCGAGGCGGCGGAGGACTCGGCCGCGGGATCAGGGTCGGTCGGCATGTACCACGTCGCCTGGGAGGTCCCCGAGCTGGCCGACCTCCAGGACGCCATAGACGGGCTCAGCGCCGCGGGAGCGCTGGTGGGGTCCAGCGATCACGGAGCCAACAAGAGCGTGTACGGAAAGGATCCCGACGGGCTGGAGTTCGAGATCATGTGGCTCGTCCCGCGGCCGCGCTGGGGGGCGGAAGAGCACCAGGCGATCATCCGCCCGCTCGACCTCGAAGCGGAACAACGACGCTTCCCGGCCAGGTCAGGGCGGGAGGATCGGGTCTGATGGCGGAACCGACGGTGACACCGCGACCCAGGTTCGAGCCGGTGGCGCGACGCACGGTCGCCGAGGAGATCCGCGAGGCGCTTCGCCAGAGCATTCACTCCGGTGCCCTGGTCCCTGGCTCGCGCTTCCCCTCAGAACGCGCCCTGTGCGAGGAGTTCCAGGTGGGCCGCACCACCATCCGGGAAGCCCTGCAAGGCTTGCTGACGATGCGGGAGATCGAGCGCCGCAGCCAGCGCTATTACGTAGCGGAGCGGCTGCCGACCGTCTCGCTCGTCGGCGTGGATCCGCGCAAGGACCGCGTGCGCGAGCTCTTCGAGGTCAGGCGGCTTCTCGAGGTCGCCAACGTGCGCAGGTGCATCGCGCGGGCCAGCAGCGCCGAGATCGACGCGATCGCCGAGCTGGCCCGGACGTTTACCCCGAACATGCGGCTCGCCGAGTTCCGCAAGCAGGATCGGGCGTTTCACTGGGCGATCGCGGCCGGATCACACAACGGGATGCTGGTCGAGGTGTACGGCAAGGTTCTCGAGACTCTTTTCCGCTCTGATGAGTTTTCCTCACTACTGGGGGATAAGGCAAATATCACTACCGTGCGGAAGATCATCCGTGATAGCGGGGATATGCACCGGAAGATCGCGGATGCCGTGGTGAGGAGAGATCTCGACGCAGCCGTGGCCGCAATCGAAGATCATCTGGATGAGGTAGAGAACCTCATGGTGCAGGAAATGATCTAGCTCATTTCCGAGAAAGGGCGTCGGCATGACGAACGATCGATACGTCTGGCCGTTCGACGATGCCAGTTTCCGCGAGGTGAAGCCGGGATTCCGGCGGCGCGTGTTCACGGGGGACAGCCTCATGCTGACCTTCTGGCGGATCCGGGAGGGCATGGGCCCGACCGCGTACGGTGGCCACCCCGACAACGAGCAGTTCGGGATCGTCATCGCCGGGCAGCTCGATTTCCGGATCGGCTCGACCGAGCGGCAGATCCTGCGGCCCGGCGATATCTACTGGGCGCCCAAGAATTTCCCGCACGGCGACAGCATGTTCATCGGCGACCAGGCGCACGGGGAGACGTGGATCCTGGACGTGTTCGCTCCTCCGCGGGCGGAGTACCGCAGTGGCTGACTGGCGGCTCGCCGTCGACATTGGCGGGACCTTCACCGACGTCGTGCTCCTGGACGCCAGCAGCGGCTCGGTGTGCGTCGAGAAGACACTCACGACGCCGGACAACCCGCTGCTCGGCGTTCAGCGAGGCGTCATCAGTCTGCTCGCGAAGGCGTCAGTCGACGCAAGCGCCGTCGAGGTCCCGATCGTGCATGCCACCACCCTGGTCACCAACGCGCTCATCGAGGGCAAGTCGGCACGGGCCGCCCTGATTACCACCGCCGGTTTCGGCGACACCATGCTGATCAGGGACGAGCACCGCTACGACATGTACGACCTGCAAATAGAGTTCCCGCCACCGCCGATCCCGCGCGAGGCGACAGTCGAGATCGCGGAGCGAACGCTCTCGGACGGCACCCTCCTCGCCGTGCCACGCGAGGCGGAGCTGCGCGGCCTCGCCCGGCAGTTGCGCGAGCGGGCGGTGGAAGCCGTGGCGGTCTGCCTGATCAACGCGTACGCCAACCCCGCGAATGAGCGTGTGGTCGCGGAGGCGCTGAGCATCCTCGGGGTGCCCGTCTGCACCTCCTCCGAGGTTGCCCCGCAGATCCGCGAGTACCCGCGGATGGTAACGACCGCCTGCAATGCCGCCACCATGCCACTGGTGGCCAGCTACCTGAGCGAGCTGCAGGACTGGCTGGCGCGGGTTGGGTTCAGCGGCCGGCTCATGATCATGCTCTCCAACGGCGGCGTGGTGTCCGCGGACGTGGCGCGGGGGTGCCCTGTGCGCCTCGTCGAGTCCGGCCCGGCCGCCGGCGCGCTCGCCGGGATGTGGCATGCGAAGAAGCTGAACGAGTCACGGCTCCTGTGCCTGGACATGGGCGGCACGACCGCCAAGGCATGCCTCATCGAGAACTTCCAGGCCTTGCTCACCCCGGACTTCGAGGTCGCGCGCATGTACCGGTTCAAGAAGGGGTCGGGCTTCCCCGTCATAGTCCCCTCCATCGACCTGGTCGAGATCGGCGCTGGCGGCGGCAGCATCGCGCAGGTCGACGAGCTCGGGCTGCTGAAAGTGGGCCCGCAGTCGGCCGGCGCAGACCCCGGCCCGGCCTGCTACGGCGCCTCGGGAACTGAGCCCACCGTCACCGACGCCGATGTCCTGCTCGGCTACATCGATCCTGGGCATTTCCTCGGCGGCGACATGCAGCTCGACGCCGCGGCGGCCGAGCGTGCCGTCGGCAAGCTCGGCGACCTGCTGAGGATGTCGACCGCCGATGCGGCGCACGGCATCCATGAGCTGGTGAACCAGAACATGGGCGCCGCCGCGCGGATGCACGCCATCGAGCGCGGGGCCGACCTGCGCGGCATCCCCGTCATCGCCTTCGGCGGCGCGGGCCCGGTGCACGCGTGCGGGCTCGCGGAGATCCTGGACTCGCCGCAGGTCATCTTCCCGGCGCATGCGAGCGTGCTGTCCGCCGTCGGGACGCTGGTCACGCCGGTGCGGATCGACCTCGCGCGCAGCCTCGTGCGCATCCTGGACGACACCGAGGATCCCGAGCGCGACCGGATCATCTCCGAGCTCCGGGCGCAGGGCCGCCGGATCCTGACGGCGGCCGGGGTGCCGGGGGATGAGATCGAGTTCCGGTACGGCATCGACGCCCGGTATCACGGCCAGGGCAACGAGATCACGATCTGGCTCGCTGAGGGCGAAGCCGGGGAGATCGCCGCGCCCACCGCGATCGGGGAGTTCACCAAGGAGTACGAGCGCGTTTACGGGATGAGCATCCCCGGGCTGCCTGTCGAGGTGGTCACCTGGCGGGTGTCGGCTCTCGCCGGCGATCCCGCTTCCTCGATGATCGAGCCGGACGGGCCGGGCGGGCAGGCTCCCGCGAACGGTCATGCTCTGGCCCCCGCGAGCCGCCTGGTGCGGTTCGGGCGGGCACAGCCGCCGCAGGAGACACCGGTCTTCCAGCGGTCGGCCCTGACACCCGGCATGCGGATCACGGGCCCGGCGGTCGTGGAGGAACGCGAGACCACCATCGTGATCCGGCCGGGCTGGGCCGCCAGGGTCCAGGCCGACCACTCGCTCGTCGCCACGAGGGCCGCATTATGGATGCCATCGAGCTCGAGGTGCTGTGGAGCAGCCTCATCAGCACCGTCAATGAGCAGGCCAAGGCGCTGCAGCGGGCCGCGTTCAGCCCGATCGTGCGCGAGGCCGGCGACCTGGCCAACGGCCTGTTCGACCGGCGCGGCCGCATGGTCGCCCAGGCGGTGACCGGTACCCCCGGACACATCAACTCACTGGCCATGGCTGCGGGCGTGATCCTGGACGAGCATCCCATCTCGTCGCTGGAGCCCGGAGATGTCCTGATAACGAACGACCCCTACCGGACCGCCGGCCAGCTGCTGGATGTCACCGTGCTCGTCCCGGCCTGGCGAGCGGACCGGGTCGTTGGCTTCTTCGGCTCGACCATTCACCACACCGACGTCGGCGGGTACGGCATCGGCGCCGGGGCACGCGACGTCTTCGAGGAAGGGCTCTGGATACCGGTCACCAAGCTCATGACCCGCGGCCAGCGCAATGACGATGTCTGGAAGTTCATCCTGTGCAACGTGCGCGAGCCAGAGCACATGACTGGAGATCTGTACGCTCAGATGGCGTCCGGCGAGATTGGCGCCCAGCGCCTCAGCCAGCTGTGCGACCGCCACGGCCTGGACGACATCGAGGCGCTGTCGGACGAGATTGTCGGGCGCTCGGAGGCGGCCACCCGGAGAGCGATAGGCGAGCTGCCCGGCGGGCGCTACGAGGCGGAGTCCGTGCTCGACCTGGCCGACGGCAGCGAGATAGTCATTCACGTCACGGTGGAGATCGACCCGTCAGCCGGCTCCATCGTGGTCGACTACGCCGGCTCGTCCCCGCCCAGCCCGTACGGCATCAACGTCGTACGCAACTACACGCACGCCTACACGACATTCACCATCCGCAGCCTGCTGAACCCCGAGGTGCCCAATAACGCCGGGAGCCTGGCGCCGATCGAGATCCGCGTGCCGGACCACAGCGTCGTGAACGCCAGGAACCCGGCACCCTGCACGGCCCGGCACGTCGTGGGGATGTTCGTGCCCATGCCCCTGCTGCAGGCGCTCGCGAAGGTCCTGCCGCGCAACGTCATGGCAGAGGGGTCCGCTGCGGTGTGGACGATGCAGGTTAGCGGCACACGCGCGGACGGGCGGCCGTTCATCACCTCGATGTTCAACTACGCGGGCGGGATGGGTGCCAGGGCGGAAAAGCCCGGCCTGTCGGCGACCGCCTACCCCACCGGGGTGGCTGCCGTCCCCGTCGAGGTGGTCGAGTCGACGGCACCGCTCCGGTTCCTGTGCAAGGAGCTGCGGGCCGGGTCCGCGGGCGCGGGCACGCAGCCTGGCGGGCTCGGGCAGGTTATCGAGTTCACGGTAGACAACGGGCGAAGCTGGACACTCAATGCGGTGACCAGTCGCCTGCAGCATCCGCCGGCCGGGGTCTTCCAGGGATCCCCAGGGGCACCTGGTCGCTTCACCATCAACGGCGAGGCCGTGCGCACGCAGCGGCGCATGGAACTCACCTCGGGAGCGCTGGTCAGGCTGGAGCTACCGGGCGGCGGCGGGTACGGCCCGCCTCGGGACGCCGTCGCATAGGGCAGGCAGCCATGGACGCGCCCGCATTCGCCTCCCGGTGGGAACGAGCAGTCGCGTCCGTGCCTGACCGCCCTTTCCTGCTCTGGGACGATGGCTCCGGCGCGACCGCATCGTGGACGTACGAGCAGTTTGACCGGCTCGTCGCGGAGGTCGCCGGCTGGCTGGCGGACCAGGGTGCCGGCGCCGGGACCGGAATTCACCTGGCGCTGCCCAACTCGCCTGCGTTCGTAGCGCTCTGGCTGGCCAGCGTCCGCACCGGGGCCTGGATCCTGCCCGCTGACCCGCAGGCCACCCCACAGGAGATGCGGCAGCAGATCGAGCTGGCCCGCCCGCGACTCGGCGTCTGCGCCGCCGAGTCGGCCTCGGCCTATGCCCCGGCCGCCGGCCAGCTCGATCATGTCACCGCCGTCGACCCGCTGGACACCGAGCTGGCCCCGGTCTGCGGCCGCGCGCTGGACTGGGCCCGGCTGCGTCACCCGGCTCCCCGCGACCGGGCGGCGGTGATGTTCACCTCCGGCACGACGAGCACGCCCAAGGGGGTAGTGGTCACGCAGGCGAACTACGCGTTCGCCGGGGACGTCATGGCGGCGGCCGCGGCGCTCACGGCAGCGCACCGCCAACTCGTCGTCCTGCCGCTGTTCCACGCGAACGCCCAGTACTACTCGTTCGCCTCGGCCATCTGCGCGGGCGCGAGTGTCGCGCTCATGTCGCGCTTCTCCGCCTCTCGTTTCATGGAGCAGGCCGCCCGCTACCGCGTGACCCACGCGAGCCTGTTCGCCGCGCCGATGAGAATGATCCTGGCCAGGGGCGCTGAGCGGGTTCCGGGTTCTGCCCTGCAGCACGTCTGGTACGCGCAGAACGTCAGCGAGGCACAGTACCTGGAGCTCAGCGCCGTCTTCGGGTGTCGGCCGCGGCAGCTCTACGGGATGACCGAGACCATCCCCGCCGTCCTGACCAGTTCCGCGCTGGCTCCTGAATCCGGCGCGATGGGGCACCCGACGCTGGGCTGCCAGGTCCGGCTCGGCGACCTCGGGAACGGTGCTGAGGTCCCGGTCGGCGAGGTCGGCGAGATCCTGGTCGCCGGGGTGCCGGGAGTCACCTTGTTCGGCGGCTACCTGGACAACGCGACGGCCACGGCGGCGGCCATGCGAGACGGCTGGTTCCGGACCGGCGACCGGGCGATCGTCGATGACCGCGGCTACTACCGTTTCGCCGGGCGCGCGAGCGAGATCCTCAAGGTCGCGGGCGAGAACGTCTCCACTGTCGAGGTCGAGGCCGTCCTGGCCCAGCATCCGCAGGTGCTCGAGGCAGCCGTCGTCGGCCGCCCGGACGCCCTGCGCGACGAGGTGCCCGTGGGCTACGTCGTCAGCATGCCGGGGACCACGGGCCTCACGGCGTCGGCGCTGGCGGACTGGTGCGCGCGCCATCTTGCCCCGGTCAAGCGGCCGCGCGACATCTACCTGGTCCAGGAACTGCCGCGAACCTCCGTCGGGAAGATCCGCAAGTTCCTGCTCGCCGGCCACGGGGGCGCGGCGGGCGAGAAGACGATGCATTCTGGCACGAATTAGAGCAACTCATTCGGGGGGATTGCCACATGAGATATCAAGGCAAGCCGAGCCGATGCGGGCGGGTGCGTTATCAATGGCTTGGCGTCAGCATGGCCGCGCTGGTCGCAGTTCTCCTTGCTGCTGCCTGCGGCAGTGCCAGCTCGTCGAAGCCATCCGCCGCCGCATCGAAATCCGGCGCGGCACTGAAAGTAACCACAATCGGATACGCGCTATCCGGTCCCGCCAACGACGGCGGTTATTACCAGGACCAGGCCCAGGAGATCAAGCGAATAGGTCAGGCGGCCGGCATCAAGGTGATAGTCGACCAGAACGCCGACCCGAACTCGGCGGCGGTCTTTGAGGACCTGGCCAGGCAGGGCGCACAGGTCGTGATCGCAGACGGGTCGGAGTTCACCCCGGCGATGATGTCGTTCTCAAAGAACACGGCGTTCAACTCCACGCTTCCGCTCATGATCTCCGGAGATCCGCCGGTGGCGTCCACCTACGCGACAGCCGGCGGGAACGAGCTGCAAGCCCACTTCATGGGCGGCGTGGCGGCGGGCCTGCTACTGCAGCAGCACGGGCGCAACGTAGCTTGCGACGTGGCGGGCCTCAATGTCACCTTCGTGAAGAATGCGGCGCTCGCCATGAAAGCCGGTCTGCACTACTTCAATCCCAAGTACAAGTTCCTGAGCACCTTCACCGGCGACTTCAACAACGCGGCGCTGGCCGCATCGGCCAGCAAGGCGCTGATCGCGCAGGGCTGCTACGTCCTTTACCCCTACCTGGGGGGCGCGATTCCGGCCGCCCTGAACGCGGCGACCAAGGCCCACATCCTCGCGGTTGCGACGTCCTTCAACCGGTGCGGCACGTCGGCCAGCCCGCCGATCGCGATGAGCATCCTCTACAACCCGGCGTTCTACCTGCCGAGCGTCGTCCGGGCGCTGGAACTGGGTCAGATCCACCGCGGGCAGCACTGGCGGCTATTCTCCGTGGGCTCCAACGTCGGGATCGGCGCGGTCATCTGCCATCCCACTGCCCATCAGACGCAGGTGCTCAACCAGGTGCGGAAGAAGCTGGCGACGGGTGCGATCAACGTGCCCAAGCTGATCGGCAGCAACGTCCAGGGCTGACCGGAGCTACAGGGGGTCGCGTGATGAGGCTGTGGCACCATCCGGCCGGCTCAGTGCCGGATGGCGCCCGCGCGGGGCCGGAACTCTCGGCGCGGGGGCTGAGCAAGCGGTTCGGCTCGGTCACCGCGTGCTCGGAGGTCAGCCTGGACGTCGCCGCGGGCGAGATCGTCGGCCTGCTGGGGCAGAACGGCGCCGGCAAGACGACGCTGATGAACATCATCGCCGGAGTCGAGCGGCCGGACCAGGGGAGCGTGACTCTCGGCGGAGTCACGCTCCCGCCCGGGCATCTCGGCGCGGCCCGCGCTCTCGGCATTGCCATGGTCCACCAGGAGTTCAGCCTCATCGATGCGCTGACGGTCTGGGAGAACGTTGCCCTAGTGCGTGACGGCCGCCTGTCCAGGCGGTGGACGGCCGACCGCATCCGTCACCTCAGCGAGGCATTCGGCCTTGACATGTCGGTCCATCTGGACACCCCGGCCGGCCAGCTGTCGGCTGCGATGCGCCAGCGGGTGGAGATCGTGAAGTGCCTGGTGCAGGAGCCACGCCTCATCCTGCTCGACGAGCCGACGGCGATCTTGTCCAGGCAGGAGGCCTCGCGGCTGTTCGCGATACTTCGCCGGCTGGTCCGGGACCGGCTGGCGTCAGTGGTCGTCAGCAATCACCGGCTAGCCGAGGTGCTTGGGTCCACCGACCGCATCGTCGTGCTCCGGTCCGGAGCGGTGGTCGCGGATCTGCGCACGGCCGACGCGACCGAGCGCGAGCTGGCCGTGCAGATGCTGGGCAGCGACCCGCCCAGCGCAGCGACGGAAAAGGCGGACACCGCGGTCATCGTCGGCGCGGCGGGAGTTCCGGCTCCAGCCCCGGACGCCACCGGCGAGTCGCGGGCCGAGTCCGCTCCGGGCGCCGGGCCCGGCCCGCCCGCCGGGCCAGCGCTGGAGATCAGGGCCCTCCGGGCGCGCGGTGCTCGGCACTCGGCCGCGCTGGATGGCCTGTCCCTTGAGGTCGGGCGTGGGGAGATCGTGGGGCTGGTCGGGGTGGAGGGCAACGGCCAGGCCGAGCTGATGGACATACTCGGGAACCGGGCCCGGCCGAGTTCCGGCTCGCTCAAGGTGGCCGGCCGGCCGTTCCGGGCCACCCGCGGCCAGCGGCTGAGGGGAATCGGCATCGTCCCCGCGGACCGGCACCGGCACGGCTGCGTGCTGGACATGACCGTGGCCGAGAACCTGGCCCTGGGCGGGCTCAGGCAGGTGTCATACGGCTATCTCGTCAGTCGGGCCAGGATGCGCAGGCGCGCGGCCGCGCTGATCGACGAGTACGGCATTAGCTGCCCCGACCCCGGCGTGCCGCTGAGGTACCTGTCCGGCGGCCACCAGCAGCGGGTGATCCTGGCCCGCGAGCTGTCCCGGAATCCGGCCGTCCTGGTGGCCGATCAGCCGACCCGCGGGCTCGATGTCGCCGCGGTCG
>Ga0134128_10005744_pt1 | contig 15034 bp, 18 predicted proteins | sample KB31754_FD_96462 | JGI IMG/M metagenome (GOLD analysis project Ga0134128, IMG submission 96462) | Terrestrial soil microbial communities with excess Nitrogen fertilizer from Kellogg Biological Station, Michigan, USA - KB3-175-4 | ecosystem: Environmental > Terrestrial > Soil > Unclassified ... | reverse complement strand
GAGGTCGCGACACGGCACTTCCGAAATGGCGGCTACGCCGGGCCGTGGAGTATGTCGAGGTCCATCTTGCGGACGCGGTCTCGTTGGCCGATATGGCGGCGTCGGCTGGCCTGAGTCGCATGCACTTCGCCGCCCAGTTTCGCACGGCCACCGGGTTACGGCCGCACGAATATCTGTTGCGCGAGAGGATTGCCCGAGCTGAGAGCCTGCTGGTCTCTTCCAGCGAAAGTCTCGCGGAGATCGCGTTGGACGTCGGCTTCCAAACCCAGTCGCATTTCACCACCGTGTTCAAGCACTTTACCGGGCAGACCCCTTACCGCTGGCGCCAGGGTCATTCCGTCCATACAACCGCGCCCTGCTGTCATCGATGATAAGGGCGGCGTTCCAGAAGGGCATTCCGTTACGTCTCGCCTTCAGTCCTAGGAACGGCTAGAATGCTATTGTACGCTTCGGGTGACGTACGAAGAGATCAAGCCGGAAGCCACTCCGTTCACCATCACTGACGTCCGGCAAACCGTCCGCCGACCCGGCTGCGACGTGGTGCGCCGAGCCGCAGACGCGCTCGACCGTTGCAAGAGCTGTCGATGCGCTCTGGCACGCTATTGGCCAACTGCTCCCGCTCATGGCATGCGAGCCTGGTAAGTGGTACCGAAACCTACACAGCCGTGGTTACGCCAACCAGGTCGGCACGGGCTGCACGACGTTGGAGGGTCGTGACGTGATGGGCTGTCGCCGGCGTCGCGCGCAAAAGCTGGCTGAGTGGCAAGCAACGCAAGAGCAGCGAGTGCAGTAGCCAGGGCGCAGGTGCGGCACGGGTCGCTTGTCAATTGCCCCGCGGGAAGACTATCGCCGCAAAGCAGAGGGTAGAGCGTCGATTGTCAGCTGAATACCGCCGCCTTTATCAACCAAAGACAGCTGGTCGTGTGACGAGAGTTTCGCGGCCATCGTGACGAGGTCGGCGAGAGAGCCCGCTTTCATCTTCCCCATGACCTTGCCCCGGTGGGCCTTCACGGTGATCTCGCTGATGCCGAGCTTGTAGCCGACCTGCTTGTTGAGTTGACCAGTGACGACCAAAGCCATGACTTGGCGCTCGCGGGGGCTTAGCGACGCGTAGCGGTCATGGAGAGTCTGCCGCTCGGTTTCATGGCTCAGCGCGAGGCGGCTGCGCTCAATGGCGTGTCGGATTGCCTCTAGTATCACGTCGTCTCTGAACGGCTTCGTCAGGAATTCGACGGCGCCCGCCTTCATTGCTTGCACCGAAACAGGCACATCGCCGTACCCCGTAATGAAGATGATCGGCATGTCGATCCGGTCGCCGGCGACCCGCTTCTGCAGATCGAGACCGTTGAGGTCCGGAAGCTTGAGATCAAGGATCAGGCAGCTCGGGACCCGGGCGCGCGGCTCGGACAGGAACTCCTGCGCCGACGCGAAAGCCTTCGGTTGCCAGCCTGCAAACCGGATCATTGCGTTGAGCGATTCGCGAACCGAGACGTCGTCATCGACGACAAATACGATCGGTGTGGCCTGCGTCATCTTTGCTGACCTCGATCCTCAGGCGTGTTGACTAAACTGGAGAGAGGCCTTCCGTACGCCCAATGCCGACCCCCGGTCAAACTCGGCCTGCCGGGGCTTGCCGCCTTGCGTCCCAGAAGACCGAAGCGTTGGACATTGCCTAGCCGGGTTGGAGCGCGTCATCGATTGCCTTTCGTAGGGCAACATCGCTGAAAGGCTTGAGAAGGCACTCCACAGCTCCCGCCGCCAACACGCGCGGGCGGACGGTCTCGTCACCGTGTGCCGTGATGAAGACGATCGGAATGGTCCACCCGCGCAGCTTGAGCTCCTGTTGCAGGTCGGTCCCGGACATACCTGGCATGGCGATGTCGAGAATCAGGCACTCGGTCTTGCTGATGGAATCGGACGCGAGGAATTCCTCGCCCGACGAGAAAGCGCGGACCAAAAAGCCGAATTCCCTGATCAGATCGGGCAGCGACTCGCGCACCGATTCATCGTCATCGACAACCGATACCAGTGAACGAACGACCATCATGAATGCTTCAAGGCCTGCCCGCAGACACCACGCCTTCGCGTAGCATAGAGTCCGTAATGCATCTCATATCAGCTGGTGTGCAGGGAATAGAGAACGAAACCGTGGCCCCGGGGCCATCATTCGGCACTGCCCATAGACGCCCGTGATGTTTCTCGACAATGGAGCGGCTGACGGATAAGCCGATGCCCATGCCGTTCTCCTTTGTCGTGTAGAATGCGTCGAACAGCTTATCGGCGTCTTGAGGCGGGAAGCCGACCCCTGCGTCTTGCACGGTCACCCGTACATGGTCGCCATTATCTTGTTCGGTCCTGATCACCAGACGCCTTGGCCGATCATCGACGATGCTCATCGCGTCCGAGGCATTCTGGAGAAGGTTCAGGATCACCTGTTGAAGCTGGACCCGATCACCCGTGACCGGCGGGAGTACACTGGCAAGCTTCGTTTCCAGTATCACTCGATTCCTGTGGAGGTCACTTAAAAACAGGGCAAGTACCTCGCGCGTAGCTTCATTGAGATCCAACGACTCGGCCGTCGTATTCCTCTTGCTGAACAATGCGCGCAATCGCGTGATGACGTCAGATGCACGATTGCCATCGCGGATCGTGCGCTGTGCCGTTTCACGTGCGCCTTCGACATTTGGAGGATCTGCTGCGAGCATTCTGAGACAAGTGCTAGCGTTTGTCACTATTCCGGACAGGGGCTGGTTGACTTCGTGGGCGATCGACGCCGTCAATGTGCCAAGGCTTGCCACTCTGGTTACGCGCGCGAGTTCTGATCGGGCCTCGCCGAGTGCCTGTTCCGCAAGCCGACGCTGAGTCACATCCTGAACCGCGCCGATGTATTCCAGGCGGCCGTCCTTGTCTCGGGTCTGGTGTCCGATCAGGTGCAGGTATTTGACCGAACCGTCGGGCATCTGTAGCCGATGATCGTATTCAAAGTCCCCGCCGTCGCCTTGCGCCCGTTCCACCATGTCGAATAGCAAAGGTATGTCATCGGGGTGGACACGATGGCCGATCAGCTCGAGGGTAACACGTACAGACGGGTCGATCTCGAAAATGCGATAGATCTGATCCGACCACGTGATCTCGCCTGCCGCTACCTTCCATGAAAAGGTACCCGTCAAGCTGAGGCGCTGGCCTTCGGCAAGAAATGCCTCGCTCCGCCGCAGGTCGTCCTCCGTTGCCTTGCGCTCGGTAATGTCGCGGAGGTAACAGGTGAATGACGGCGGCCCCTCCAGGGAGATGCGGGAGATTGCTAGTTCAACGGGGAATTCCCTGCCATCGGCGCGCACCGCCATCATCTCTACACGCCGACCAATGAGCCGCGCTTCTCCGGTCGCCAGATAGCGGGCCAATCCCTGCCGATGTCTCTCCCGAAGCGACGGCGGTATAATGGCTTCGGTCAGCTGACTTCCCACAACGTCATCTCGGCTATAACCGAAGGTCCGCTCCGCCGCCGGATTGAATTCGACGATGCACCCTTCGTGGTCAATCGTGACGACGCAGTCGAGTGCTGCGTCCAATATCGCAGCCTTGCGCGCTTCGCTCCGTTTGAGTGCATTGTCACCCTGTGCACGGTCGATGGCAATGCTGGCGATGTGGGTGAACTGGTCAATCAAGCCCAGCTCCTGTGGGGTCGGTGTTCGCCGTTCGCCGTAATAGACGGCGAACGCACCCAGGACCTTGCCGGCGTCAGATGAAATCGGTGTCGACCAGCACGCTTGGAGACCGTGTGCTATTGCCATTGGGCACCAGGCGTACGCGGCCCAGCGCGTCTCCAGCGCGAGGTCGGAAGCGATGACTCGTTCATTCAAGTATGCGGCCATCGCGCAGGGTCCCGAGTCGATATTTACTGGCCGGCCAATGATCGAGGCGATGAAACTGGATGGGAGGCTTGGGGCTGCTCCGTGTTCGAGGTGTGTGCAGCTTTGATCTACCAATACGACGCTGCAGTAGCATCCGGTCACTGTGTCTTCGACCAGCCGGCAAAGTGCCTCGAGTATCGCAGACATCGATTGGCGACGCGCGACCATTTCAAGCAGCCGCTTCTCGGCGGCGAGCAGCGCTTCAGTGCGCTTCCGGTCATCGATATCAGTGTTCACCAGGTACCCGCGAAGGAAACGGCCCTCCGCACTCCTCAGGGGCATTCCACGCCCATGAAACCAGCGATAGACGCCGTCAGCACGGCGTATGCGGTGGTCGATATCGTACGGTTCTCCTGTGGCTACCGCTCGCTCCCAGGCTGTGATCACCGAAGGTAGATCGTCCGGATGAATCGCTTCGCTCGCTCTCCAGCCTTTCAGTTCTTCGAGCGTTGCGCCCAAGTACTCAAGGACCTGGCGATTGGCGTGTTCGACTTCACCGGCTGGTGTCAGAAAAGCAATCATTGCCGGAATCACGTCGGCAACTGAACGATAGCCGTCCTCGTCATCGCCCGCGTGGTGATCCGTCGCGTACCGCCTGAGGTCATCAATATCGGTGCCTGTTCCACACCACTTGACGATCTGCCCAGAGGCTTCGGTCAGCGGCCTCGTGCAGAACCGGAACCAGCGATACTCTCCATCGACGCTCCGTAGCCGCGCTTCCATACTGCCCGCCTCGCCAGCTGCCAGGATGGATCGCCAGCGCTCGCGTAGAGCGGGCCGGTCATCGGGATGGATGGCTAACTGCCAGCCCGATCCAAAGGCTTCGTCGACGCTGAGGCCGGTATAGGCGCACCAGTGTCGATTGAGGAAGTCGACCTGTCCATCCGGCTGCGCGGTCCACAGCAGTCCCGGAAGCGAGTCGACGACGGAACTGAGACCGATCTCCACGCGTGTCCTTTCGCGACAGCCGCCATAGCCGGACAATGGGCCGTTCTGCGGGTGGGGTCGATCATACCTTGGTGTCGATGTTCTTTGAGGCCGCTCCCGGGTGGCTCTCGCGAGCGATTCCATGTCCAGTGATGCCGGTCAGCAACCGACACGAAAGTATTGACGACACCAAGGTGCAATAGCTTCGTGTCAATGGCATCCGTACAAATACAACGGTTGTCGAACGCGGGCGCAGCGAGCCCTGCGCTTCTAAGCTGCGGTCGAAGGGAAAGAACATGGCCAGTACGCAGGCAGCACCAGGATTGCAAGATACCCGCCAACAATCCGTCGGAGTGCGGAACCCCGGCGCGAGTGGAATAAGCGGGCTCAAGTTCCAGGCCACGCTCGTGCGGGCGAAGCTCAACACGCCTCTTGCCTTAATGGGTCGGCACGGTGACACGCCGATGGCGGAAAGACCCATAAAGGGTAGGACCGGTCGACAATCTGACCAAGCCGTTCCGGGACCCGGCAGTGAGGAAGATGGGTGCAGGATCCCTGGCCGAGCACGCAAGATGGCCGAAGTCCTCAGCCTGTATGCGAGCAATTCGGTGGACGGACAGCGCCATATCGGCCGGAGCCGATCATGACAGCCTATGAAAACATTGTCGTCACCGGAGCATCCGGACAATTGGGCCGGCTTGTCGTCGCCAACCTGCAGAGAGCGACACCGAAGGCCCATGTGATCGGCATTATCCGCAATCCAGCCGCGGCGAATGACTTGGCCGATCGTGGCGTCGAATTGCGCGTGGCCCACTACGAGAATGCCGGCTCCATCGCCGCGGCGCTCGCGGGCGCCGACAAGGTGCTTCTGATTTCGTCGAGCGAGGCGAGGCGGCGTACTTGGCAGCATCGCCATGTCATCAACGCGGCGATGGCAGTGGGCGTGAAGCTGTTCGCCTATACGAGTATACTCCATGCCGACACGAACGCGATGGCGTTGGCGGTCGAGCACCGCGAGACGGAAGAGCTCATCCGCTCGTCCAGCCTCCCCTTCGTGTTCCTCCGCAACGGCTGGTACACGGAGAACTACACCGCCGGCCTCGCTGCTGCGCTTCGGCGCGGCGCCGTCGTGGGGGCTGCAAGGGACGGGCGCATCTCGTCCGCCGCCCGCACCGACTTCGCCGCGGCCGCCGCGGCCGTGCTCGCGAGCCCCGCGAGCCAGGCGGGCAGGACCTACGAGCTTGCCGGTGACAGCGACTATACACTTACGGAGCTTGCCGCCGAGATCGCCAGGCAGTCCGGTAGGCCGCTTGTTTATCGGAATATGAGCCAAGCCGATTACAAGGCGGCGTTGCAGGCCGACGGATTGCCGGAGGAATTCGCTGCGCTTTATGCCGAAAGTGACGCCAAGGCGGCTGACGGCGCCCTCCAGGACGAGGGCCGGCAATTAAGCGGGCTCATCGGCCGACCGACGACGACGATGGCACAATCGGTGGCGGCGGCCCTCGCGCAGGTTCTTCCGGTTTAATGAGGGTCGTCATGAACATGGCCTGGGCACTGCTTGGCATCGCCGGCATCATCGAGATCGCCTTCGCCTACAGTATGAAGTCGTCCGAGGGCTTCACACGATTGATACCCGGACTGCTGACGGTCGCCACCGGTGTGTCGAGTGTCTTCCTCCTTTCGCTCTCGTTGCGGACGCTGCCGGTGGGAACCGGGTACGCGGTTTGGACCGGCATAGGCGCCGCAGGCACGGCGATCCTGGGAATGGCGGTGCTCGGCGATTCCGTTGCGCCGATGAGAGTGCTCTGCATTGCTTTCATCCTGGCCGGCGTTGTCGGACTGAAGTTGGTCCCGGGAAACTAAGAAGCGCGACGAACGCGGGCGAAAGCTACTTCTCGGCTCGATCAATCGAGCAGTCAGCCAGATCTTCGTCCGAATATGGCGGTGGCTCCGCCTTGTGCATGAACCAATCCGGATCAAACCCTGAGGAGAATCCAGTGACCCAACGCTTGAATTACACGACCGTCGCGCCATCCGGTGTGAAGGCGCTCGGCGGCGTTTACGGCTACATCCTACAGTGTGGCCTGCCCGCTTCGCTGGTGAACCTGGTCTATTTGCGCATCTCGCAGATCAATGGTTGCGCCTATTGCATCGACATGCACTCGCGTGACCTGATGAAGGGGGGCCTCGCGATCGAAAAGCTAGTGCTGGTCCAGGCCTGGCGCGAGGCTGGTGGCCTGTTCGATACACGCGAGCGCGCAGCGCTGGCCTGGGCTGAAACAGTCACCCGCGTTGCTGACACCACCGTGCCGGACGCTGAGTTTCAGGCCGCCTCCGCGGTATTCTCCGAGAAGGAGCTCACCGACCTGACGATCGCGATTGGCCTGATGAACACTTATAACCGGCTGGCCATCGGATTTCGGATTCCGCCGGCGGCGAAGGGGGTCTGATTATCAGACCGCCCGGATAGCACAGCTTGCGACGGTCTATCGGCCGCGGTTCTCCGTCGCCCACATCCAAAGCTCCTCCAAAAATCGGTACTCAGGGCATGGAACCGTCAACGTGCTCGTAGGTCGACAGTGAGGGTCTCGATCGACGGCTGCAAACCTGTGTTGTTTGTCCGGAGGGGGATGCTTCTATGGCCGAAACGCTCGGCTCAGAGCAACACTACCACCGATCGCGCGTGATCGTGCAATCCCGCAACGGATCGGCAAGGTGCGTAATACAGAGCGGCGGCCCAGCCGCACCATCGCCCTCAACGAACCGGATTGGCCGCCTTATACCGAAGGAGGCGCTTGTGCTGGATATCGTCGAAGCTTTCGGTCGAGATCGGGACCAGCCGATCGGACAAGCATACGCGGCCAATGGGCGGTCAGCGGGGTCCGACTTGCGAAGGCCTCCGTCGCGCTTCGCCACTCTGGTTGAACTGGCGGAGAGCCTTGACCCAACCCGCAGCGCGTTGCTGGGTGTGCTGCTCGACGCGTGTCTCGACCAGGGACGCGGGCGGGCGGTGCTCCGACCGCTTTGGGCCGAGGAGGCGGTGCACCGCGCCCATGTGTTTGTTCGCCTTCTGGTCGCGGGGAATGTGCGCTCGGGCACAGCCGATCGCACACCACTGGAAGCGGGCATCGAGTTGGTCCTGGCCCGCGATCTCGCGTCGCTGCTCAAATTGCTCGAGACCGCGAATGAGATGGCGATACTTCCCACCGCCCGTATTTTGCGGGATGTCACCCGCGACCTCGACGCGCTTTTCGGCACGGTCGCCGGCGAGGTTACCCTCTGCACGGACATCGCATCCGTCGCACTGCCGGGCTACAAGCGGCGTGCGCTGGTGCTTGCGGTGGTCGAGTTAGTTGCCAATGCCCTTCTGCACGGGTTTCGAGGCCGGCCGGGCGGACGGATCGAGGTCACGCTCAACCTGCTCGGGCCGGCGCTGGCCGGCCTTCGTGTCACGGATGACGGGGTCGGCTTTACCGCCCACCCGCCCGGCTCGCACATCGGTATCGCCGGCGCGCTCGCCGACCTACTGGAGGGCGAGTTCGCGTACGCCCGGATCCGCGGCCGAACGACTGCTGCGATTGTCTTTCCGGCCTGACCGGAACGAGTGTCGGCGAAACCGTGCGAACGCGACAGATGCAAATGTTTGCCCGAAAGACACTGGCGACGTGTTCGGTCAGTTTTGAAGCGAACCCCAGGGCAGCGTTCGCCGTGCTGGGATACCGATCATTACGCGCGATCTGGCAGGTGACGGAGTGGCCACGCCTATTCGGCCAGAATGGCGACGACCATCGCGATAGAGCCCGATCAACAAGCCTAAGGCACTCTGATCCATGTGGCGAGGTGGACGTCGCCCACGCCACACGCGGCGACATTGACGCGAAGTGGGTGAGCGCCTGAGGAGCCGGGCAGGATGCATGAGCCAACCAGGAAAGGACATCGCAATGACCATCATCAAGGCCGCCGCCGTGCAAATCAGTCCCGTGCTTTATAGCCGGGAAGGCACCGTGGAAAAGGTCGTCCAGAAGATCGCCGCTCTGGGCCGTCAGGGCGTGCGGTTCGCCACCTTCCCGGAGACGGTCGTGCCCTACTATCCCTATTTCTCCTTCGTGCAGCGACCTTTCGAGATGGGCCCGGAACACCTTAGGCTGCTGGGGCAGGCGGTGACCGTGCCGTCGGACGCGACTCTGGCCATTGGCGAAGCCTGCAAGCGAGCCGACATGGTGGTCTCGATCGGCGTCAACGAGCGCGATGGCGGCACGCTCTATAACACACAGCTGCTGTTCGATACTGACGGCACCTTGATCCAGCGTCGGCGGAAAATCGCTCCTACCTATCATGAGCGCATGGTCTGGGGCCGGGGCGACGGTTCCGGGCTGCGTGCGGTCGACAGCGCCGTCGGACGCATTGGCCAGTTGGCGTGCTGGGAGCATTACAACCCGCTGGCCCGTTACGCGCTGATGGCCGATGGCGAGCAGATCCACGCCGCCATGTATCCCGGGTCGTTCGGGGGCGACATCTTCGCCGAGCAGACCGAAATCAACATCCGCCAGCACGCCCTGGAGTCCGGCTGCTTCGTCGTAAACGCCACCGCTTGGCTCGCCGCCGATCAGCAGGCCCGGATCATGCAGGATACCGGCTGCCCAATCGGCCCGATCTCCAGCGGATGCTTCACCGCGATCGTCTCACCGCAGGGCGAGTTGATCGGTGAACCTCTGCGCGCCGGGGAAGGCGCCGTGATCGCCGATCTCGATTTCTCATTGATCGACAAGCGCAAGCGCATGATGGATTCGCGCGGACACTATGCCCGTCCGGAATTGCTCAGCTTGCTGATCGATCGTACGCCCATGGCTTACGTCCATGAACGCAGCGCGCATCCCTCGACGGCTGCCGTCGAGGAGCTCGCCGAAGGCGCCATCCTTCCGGCATTCGCAGGGTAGGCGGTGGTCAGGATCGAGGCGGCAACCGCGAAGATGGCTTTCTTGGGTCCGCGGCGATGGCAGCCCGGTGGAGCGCCGATTGCCGGCGCTCTCGTCGTTGCGCGGGCACCGTCCGGCCAAGGAGATCAAGTGGCCTGCGGCCGGGAAGCAGGTCATGTCGGTACCGACCTCATGGCAATGACCTGGGCAGTCATGTCGCTGACACCCGGGGCGGTCCGCAGCAGGCGCACTATCCGACGAAAAGGGTCGGGACCACCGCACCCTTCCACGTTCGATATCGGCGAGAGCGACATTGGCGCGCCGACCGATGCAAGTGCGGACGCAGCAGGACAAGAAGCCGGGTGGGACATGTGATGCGTCTACATCCCGAGTCCGGGTCGACTCGCTGGCGCAATCGCGCGCAGAAGAATCTTACCACTGCAATTACATTGACGCCGACGCACATCACACCGCAGTGGAGCCAATTTACGCCGTTCGGATCGGAATACAGGAGCCACCGAGGCCATGGGAAAATCTTCTGGGCTGCGAAGCCGGCCACGACGAGCCGCCTCCTCGTGCGTCAACATCGCGGCATGCCGATCCATGCCGCAGCCTCGCCAACTTTGCCTGGCCGGGCCGCCCGATCCGCTGACTCGTCTGATGATGAACGCCGATCGGGTGACCGAAGCCGACATCAATGCCCTGTTAAAGAGGATCATCGGTGTGCGCATCGGGAGTTAGCGCTTTGCGGGCGGCGACCGGATCTCCTGGCCGCGCTGAGCGACCTCCATGCGACCACTCCTGACCGATCGGCTAAGTCAAGTATCCGATCTGTCGGAGCGCGCACTGGCGGATCGATGAAAGTGATCCAGGCCGCGGTCTTGGCAAATCCGCTGATCGCGATGCGTTCACGCGGTACTTCGCGGCCGGCGATGGTAACCAGAGAGCGATGTGAGGTAGCAGTATGCGAATCTTTTTGGCTGGCGCGACCGGCGTCATTGGCGTTCGCTTGGTTCCGCTCATGTTAGCCGAAGGACATGTCGTCGCGGCCATGACCCGGACGCCGGAAAAAATCAACGGGCTCCGCGCCGCTGGAGTCACTCCGGTTTTGTGCGACCTCTTCGACCAGACGTCGCTCACCGCGGCGGTCAAAGACTTTCAACCCGATGTCATCGCTCACCAGGTGACTGATCTGCCGGACGACATCGGGAAGCTCGCCGAGTTCCTCGCCGCGACCGGTCGCGTCCGAAGCGAGGGAACTCAGAACCTCCTGGCCGCGGCGCAGGCGGTCAACGCTTCAGGTTTCATCGCCCAGAGTATCGCTTGGGATGGTGACCCCGTCCTTGAAGCTCACGAGAATTCGGTGGTCGCGGCAGGCGGCACCATCTTGCGCTATGGGCACTTCTACGGGCCCGGCACCTACTATGAGAACGACCCGCCGCCTCCCCCTCGAATTCACATCGATGACGCCGCACGGCGCACGATTCCGTTTCTCACTGGACCGCGCGGGATCTTTGTTATTACCGATAGCGACTCCGTCTTATCACTGGGAAAGTAAGGTGCTTCGCGCCCTTGGGCGAGGCGGGCTACTTATCCACAGCCCGCCATCGCCGGAGCGTTCCCCGGTAAGGAATGGGTTTGCAGCACGCAACGCTGACCTGGAGAACACCACGATTTACCGAGGACAAAATTGCGCTTCGCGGGCTGCAGCACGTAGACCGCCTCAGGCCGGTTCGCGAGATGGATCACCCGGAAGGCGCCAGCCTGGTCGCGTATGCGCACCTCCCGCACGCCTGTCCCCGCACTCGGCATCGGTCCTCCGGGTCAAGCCAGTGCTGAACCGAGTCGAGCTGGTGGCCAGCTTCACGCCGCACCGTCTCTGGAAAGGCCCGAAGGTCGTCGAGCGACGATCCGAGGAAGAACAGCGACTTCATGGCGACGGCTTTTTCCCTTCCCGTTCAAGCTGTCTGGTAGTGCGCGACGGGACCAGACCGGGCGCAAGCCCGTCTGCACGGGCCGCCACCCTCGATGCGCAGCCGCGGTGCTGACCCGCGCGCTGGTCATTTCCGGGCTGCCTTCTTGATGGTCTACCTCCATAACCGTTCCGGCTTCAAATGATGCCGCCATTCGCGCGGAGCACCTGGCCGTTGATCCACGACCCGTCCGGTCCAGCGAGGAAGGCAACGACATTAGCGACATCTTCGGGCTTGCCCAGCCGTTCCAGCGGAGCGAGCTTCGAGTAGCTATTGATCAGTCTTTGCGGCTTGTTATCGAGGAATAGGGCGGTGGCAGTCGGCCCGGGCGCGACTGCGTTGACCGTGATGTTGCGGCCGCGAAGCTCCTTGGCAAGCACTCTGGTCATGGCTTCAACCCCCGCCTTGGTGGCTGCATAGACGCTAAGCATCGGGTGCAGCAGTCCCACTTGGCTGCTCGAGAGGCTGATGATCCGGCCACCCGATCTCAGCCGCCGGGCGGCCTCGCGCAAGCTGTTGAACGTGCCTTTCAGATTGACCGCGATCTGGCGGTCGAACGATGCGTCGTCGGTGTCCGCGACCTTCGCGAACGCCGCGATCCCGGCATTGCTCACCAGTACGTCGATGCCGCCATAAGCCACTTCGGCTTTGTCGAACATTCGGCCAACGTCGGCGGGGTCGCTCACGTCCGCCTGGGCAGTGATCGCTCTGCCGCCGACGATATTTATCTTGGCCGCTAGGGCCTCCGCCGGAGCGGCGCTGCCGGCATAATTGATAACTACTACGAAACCGTCACTGGCCAGCCGCTCCGCGATCGCCGCGCCGATGCCGCGTGACGCTCCGGTGATGATGGCCACCTTGTCGTCCTCGGACATCACCTTTGTCCTCCTAGTACGCTGTCTCTGGTGCTCTTCTCGAGGGAAAATCAGTTTGGCCACGCCGAGCCGAGGATGATCGAGCGGAAATCGGTCGGCTGGTAATTGCGGCCCTTCAGCCGGCCGCCCAGGAACAGCGGGTTGTTCGCCCTAAGGCGATGCTCGATGACCTCCAGATAAGCGCTGGGGCGCGCCTCGGCTCGCTGCTTTATGGTCGTCGCCGAGGCGGCTCGGTGCCGGTGAAGCGATCCGGCTACAGCCAGATCATCAGCTTTTCCTGGAGCGAGGTTGTCAGGAAGGTTGCGGTGTTCCGACTTTCGGGCCGGGCGGCCGCGAGACGCGGCGGCCTTTCCGCGCACGATGAAGATGCGAGTGACCTTCGTATCCGTCAGCACCCCACCCGGGGTGATCTTCCGTTCCAGAGTGACACCGTGAGCTACTGCCGTAGGTATTTGGTTGCCACCCCTGTCTGCTCGCCTTGGCTCGGATGGTAGTTGGTGTCGACCCCTGTCTGCTCGCCCTGCGTCGGACGGTAGTTTGTATCGACTCCTGTCTGCTCGCCTTGCGTCGGACGGGGGCTGTAGTTGACGTCCATGTGGGTCTGCTGACCGACTGTCGAACCGCCGCCGGGGCTAGGTGCGGCGCTCGTGACCGCTTGTCCGGTTGCCGCTGGCGCGCCGGTGCTGCTGGTGGCAGCGCTGAAAGGCGAGTGTCCACAGGCGGCAAGGGTCAAAGCGAGGGCCGCGATGATGCCAATTGATCGCAGAAACATTGTGTTCTCCTTCATCGGGCGTTGGCACGAGACCGGCCTCTTTGCGGTGCTCCAGGCGCTATGCCGATGCGCCTTTCGAATTAGTTGCATTCGGCCGGTCCCCTACGGGTATCTCAGCTCGTCGTAGGCAGACTTTGGCTGCGGCCTTCGCTGTTGTATTTCATCAACGCGCACTTCTTGCGAAATTGCCCGCTCCAACGCGACCTGATCCCGCACCAGAATTGGTCCGCTATTTCTAACTCCCGGTATTGCGCACGCATGAGCGCCCCTAGGGATCGCCTCTTCGTCATCGACTTTCTCGCCGCGGTGATCCGAACACGGACGGCTACGAGGGGATTCGTGACGAGCAGCCGGCCAGTCTGCTCTATCTCTCTTCGGGGATGCTGAGCGAAGCAATTGCTTGCTGATTTGCGATCTACAGAATGCTTGCGATCGCGTTCGCGTTGAGGACGGCTCACGAAGACCGCCACACCTGCAAACCCGTGCGTTCGAGAGCGGGTTCACCGGCGACAGTCGATTCACAAGGTCACGCCCTCCTATGCCAACAACGCGCGCCGGAAGCTGGCGCCCGCCATGCTGGTCTCGCCGCGGATGGAATAGCGGTACAGCGAAGGAATGACCGGCATGCTTTCGCAGCTCGAGCACCCGAAATCGGCCCCTGCCCTCGTCCATTTCGACGCCTTCCCTGACGCGCCCCGGCGGGATGGCCCGCCTCGGTCGCCCCTCCGTCTGGAACGACACTGGCGCGAGGCCCAAGTGCTGGATGAGGCCGACTGGCGCCCGGTTCTCGCCCTGCCCGATCACTCGACACTCAGTGGCGAGCCGAAACCCTGCAGCTGGCGCGGCCGGCTTCGAGCACCATGCGGCGGCGAGAGGGCGTGCTACGTGCCCGTCGCCGTTTGTGGGGCGCGCCTGCCCCGGACACCCTCCGCTACTCGCTGTACGGACGGTGCGTCTCGTTTCCCCGAGGAACCGGGCTTACGTCCCAGCCCGATCTCCTTGGCGACGGCTGAGCGGCGCGCCGCGTATTTTGGCGCCACCATTGGGTAGTCGCGCGGCAAGCTCCAACGCGCCCGGTATTGCTCCGCTGTCATGCCGTGGGAGGTGTTGAGATGCCGCTTCAACGTCTGCAGCTTCTTTCCGTCCTCCAGACAGACGATGTAGTCCGGGAACACCGACTTCTTGATCGGCACGGCGGGCTCGGGCTTTTCGACGGCCGGCGGCTCGGTGCCCAGGCCGCTCGGCGCGATGTAGACGGAGTGGATGACGCCGGGCAGCGCCTCGGGGGTCACCGCGTTATGCGCGACATGCGCGGACACGATACTGGCGACCAGGTCGAGCAAGTCCGGATTGGACGGCACGGCGTGCATCCTCGGCAATTCAACGTAGGATTGTTCTCTATAGAACGCCGCCGTGGCCTCGCAACCTGACGCGCTGCAATGCCTGCCAGCCAGTGCACGATCCAGGAAAGGTTTTGTCCCGTCGGGACAGCGGCTAAAATCCCGGTAATGCCGATCAGATCCGAACTGCGTCAGCTCTATCCGACGCATTGGCCTGAGATCAGCCGACGCGTTCGCTTCGATCGCGCCGGAGGCAAGTGCGAGCGCTGCCAGCGGCCACACGGCACCATAGTCCGCTGCCTCCCCGATGGACGATG
>Ga0134128_10005743_pt1 | contig 15038 bp, 33 predicted proteins | sample KB31754_FD_96462 | JGI IMG/M metagenome (GOLD analysis project Ga0134128, IMG submission 96462) | Terrestrial soil microbial communities with excess Nitrogen fertilizer from Kellogg Biological Station, Michigan, USA - KB3-175-4 | ecosystem: Environmental > Terrestrial > Soil > Unclassified ... | reverse complement strand
GTGAACCGGGTATCTGAGGCGAAGCCCTTATCACGGGTATGACTATATCAGGCGGTGGGGTTGGTGTCAACCCCTGCGGCGATTTTTATTTCGCCGTGCCTCGCGGCGGGCCTTGGCGATTCCAGTCACTCGCCCATTACCATTGAGGGGTTTTGGGTTGTGTCCAAAACGGTGAATGAATTCATAACCCATCCAGCCAGAGCGGATCATTAGTTCACCGCCTTTGCGCGAGCGTTACGGGGCGCGCTCTTTACCGTGCCAGCGAAACGGGGCGAGCTACCGAAACTGTCAAGCATTTCATTGCGCGCATGGACGGCAGCATTGTAACGCGCATTGTCTTTACGCTGGTCGATAGTGAGGCGCTCACCGGGGCCAGCGTGGTGGTGGCGCAGATTACCGTAATCCTCAGTGAGTCGGCCATGCTTATCCATTGCGATATTCCTTTGCGTTGTGGTTGTGGCAGAAAAGTTTGGCGTCTTTACCGTCGCCGTATCTGCAACGGTTGGAAAAATTGTAGACCCACTTTCCTGTGTTGTCAACAAAAATGTGCGGCTTCTTTATGAAGCCATTTAGGCGACGGTTCATTCTATCCGCACCCATTTTGCGCACTGGTTTACCGTCCCTACCATGTTGCGGTCGTCGCACCATTCACCGACTTTAAGCTGACGAATGTCGATCACCAATTGACGGTAGGGAATTCTTGTATCTTGTTCTTCCCTTTCGCGTCTTTCAACAAGCTGCATGAAAGACTCGTTATCCTCGCTGGAATTTTCAACGTCGATATGCCTTACGATTTCAACGCCGCCAGCTGAGAATTCCATAAGCAGAACGTGCATGTTAGTTACTCCCGAAAAGGGCCATGCCGAAACACAGGCCCAACAAAGAAAGCAGCATTGCAAAGGCGATAAGAAAATCCTTCACAATTCCCCAGATCACGGAAAGGAGCGCTTTCATTGCGCCATCCCCATGATGCCAGTACCCAAGCACAGGCCGCTCATAAACGCAACGATTACCCAATCGGTCAGCGACATTACAGGGCGCTCGTCGCTGGGTGTCAAATCGTATTCCGGATTTTTATGATGCGCGATGAATTCACCGTTAGGAGAATACACCACATCCGCGCCGTGATCGAAATGAACCACAATGCGCTCCCCGAATTCTTCGGTAACTTTTCGTGTCACCGAACCCAAACCGTAGAATTCGCTTTTAACGCGATTGCCCGGTTCAAAGTAAATGCTGTGTGATTTTGAAGATTCCGAATTCATCGACATGGTAATGTATCCTTCTTTTGAGTTTGCCGCTACCGGCGCCTAAGAGATAGTCGCCCCGTGGGATCGTCAATTCTACACGGAGCGGATTGTTTGCTGAGATTCTTGCGTGCCTTGGGAGATCGATAAATTTTTCGATTTTCAATGTATCGCTGCATTTCGCCAGCCAGTATATCCCTTGCCTCGGCGAAAACAAGCTCCTTAATTCTTCGGCCATTAGCAGTGGCGCGGATTCTAATATCACTTTCGGCATACACTTTATTCCTGACTAGGATAGAGACGGAATCGAATGCTTCCCGCAAAGTGCTGTAAATCACATCCGTTATTTCACGTCCACGGATTGAGACTGTGCAATCCGTGTAATCCATCATCGATCCCTTTGCTGTGCTGGGATAATTTCGCCGTGGTAGGTGACAACCGGCGGCGGCAAAGAATTTTCCATCGAAGTAATTGCGCGTTTGGCAATATCGATAGCTTCACCAGTACGCCCCATAATCAATGCGCTCGCGGCCTGCATAAGCTCACCGTGCGCTTTAGTGGCATCGTAATTCATGCGATAGTCTCCAGTTCCTTTTCCGCCTGCGCGATGCGATCCGCAAAACGGTTGATGATATTCGTGCGCGCTTCAATCGCACCGTTAATAAAATGGCGCACGGTAGCGTTAGGCAGGGGGCAGGACAGGAGCGATTCATCGGTTGCATTCAACACCTTCAACGCTTCAATTTCACCCTGCAAATACTGAATTAGAAAAATGTTGTCCATGATGCGCTCCAAATAAAAAGGGACCGTCTTTCGACAGTCCCTATAGTACGCCTAAATTTTCCGGTGTCAACAACTCGCACACCGTAATTCAGCCACCGTTCAGCTTCGCCGTGTATGCGGCTAGCGCCTTGCGTCCAGCCTGTCGCCGGATGCTCTCCGGCACCTGGGCACCCGCTGAGGCGCTCTCAGGCGATGCGTCCGAGGAACCCGCGAAGGATGGCCCTGTTTTCACTCCCTTGACTGTAGGAGCCACCTGCGACGTGGTTGAAGCCGCCAGCGTTGACAGTGAAGCCAGCGGTAGACCACTTGCGGTCGCCTGAGTAGGCTGCGACTTCGGCGGGGAGGATTTGAGGCCCGCTCGGCTCGCCCGTTTTGTAACCGCCGTTTTCTTGACCGAAGAAGTTACCGACTTCGGAGACGCCGCCCCACGGCATTCCACCGGGGACGCCGCTTGCGACTGCCGGGGCTGGCGAGCCGCTGAGGATTTGGGAGATTTTGTTTTTGTCTTCGGGGATTGCGTGGTCATTGGTTCTTCCTTTTCTTATGCAGTCGGGACAGTTGATTTTTTCGGCCAGCCATTGACCGACATTGCGCCATGGGCTAGCCATATCACTTTACCAGACCTTGCGGCTTAATCCAACCCAGCACGCCAGCAGCAGCCAGAGCGGCTTGCACGTAAATTTCAGCGTTGGGACCGAAGGCGGCATTAGCAGCGGACGAAACAGCGGGATACCAAACAGGCAAGCTACCAAGCGCTACAAGCGCCTGCACACTAAAAGCCTTCCACGCATTCTTAGCACGCTGCTTAACTTCGCTAGTTTCCTGTGCCATATTTATTTCTCCTTACGTTGGAAATTTTCGTGGATGTAAACTTTAAGGTCCGAAACCTTAGAGTTAGTGTTTGCCGATGAAATCAGCACGACGATATTAATCAGAATCGAAATTGCGCCAAGATTACTAAGCAACTCTTGCATGACCATCCCCTATGGTTATACGGCAAACTTCGCCAATTTCGCCGCCGATTTAGCCGTGTCAGATTCCAGCACGACATTAGCAGCTTTCTCCCCACCTTTCAGAATCAACGCCGCCACCGCCAAAAGAATCAAAAGAATTCCGACGATGATTAAATAGTAGCGCGCCATGGGCGAACTAATAAGCGCATTTGTCGCAGCGCTTGCAGCGTTGGAAAAAACGTTAGAGCTAAAAGCACCATTCAACAATTTTTGGCCTTGACACAAAAGCCCGCAATCTTCGCCGCCATTTGCTTGCCCATCTTCGGCAGGCGGGTTTTGCCCCGCCTGACCGAACATAGGGTGATGGGGGTCGAAACCATCGATAGTAATATTCCCTTTACCATCGATGGCAATATCCCCACCACTTTTAATGGCCTCGCCCATGGCAAAGATCGTTTGCAGATCAATACCACTGCGATCAATTCCAGCATCCTTTAGAATTGCGTCAATCGCAGATTTCGTTTTGTTGTCCTGCGATTTTGCGTTAGCCATAAGTCACCAAGTTGGAAGTCCATCAAGCCAATCAGCGTATTTCTGATTCATGTAAAGCTGCTGCGCCTGTCCAACCAATTTTTGCTGCTTCGGTCGGAACGCGGTAATCACGTCATCGTCAGTTGCACCACAATCGCCGGGGCAGCAACAACCACCATCGCCCATATCAATTGTGAGACTGCGCATATCCATCGGCGAATTATAGCTAAACAAATTATCGCCGCCAACCATGACCGTATCACCGCCGTTATACGTTGGAGCCGATCCAAATTGCGCATCGGTCCACGGTGGCACATTATACGTCAGGTACATCGTTGGGTCACGCAAGTAGTTCGGAATATCAGGCTGATAATACGTCTCCGCAAATTTATCATAGCCTGACGTTCCTAGAACCATCGGGTAATCGGTGGGGGCAAGTTGCACCCCACCATTTCCACCCGCGCTATACCCGCGTGCAATATGGACGGTAGCCGCAGCGCCAACCGCGACGGCAAGGCCCGTCAGTAGCACTTTAATTTTTGCGTCCATTGTCCATTTCCTTAATCGCACCGATCAAAACGCCAAACATATCGACGTGATCGATTCGCTTGCGGGATCGCCAGTCTTCAACGCCCAATGCCTTGTAAAAATCTTGGGCGTATGTACCGACGTGCTTATAGTTATCGCCGATTCGACCGGGCAAAGAATCTTCCCGATATTGCCACTGATCCAGCGGCAACGAACGAACCACATCAAGGCAAGTGCGGGTAGAAACACACCCATCAATTTCCTTAATGTTTACATCGCAGAACGCCATGATAGCCGCAGATGCAACGCCAGCGATTGCGCCCCACTTACTAGACGACTTAGAAGCGCTCGCCTGTTTACCGGCAATATACTTAGTCATATCAGCGTTGATCTTCGCTTGCTCGGTATTTTGCAGCAGCGAATATTTCGTAACGTCAGCGCTAATACCGGCCAACTGCACCTGCCCGCCGACAAACATTTGCTGCATTGCCTGATCGCGCATCGCTTGGATATTAAGCGCTTCAACCTGCGACGAAAGCTGCATCGCGGTAATTTGCTTATTGGTATCCATCGCGTGCATATTTTCCATCGACTGCATGGACGCGATTTGATATTGCGCAGCGAGCGTATCTTTGTTGACTTGAACACTAGCGCCAATTTGATCCAGCGCCGCAGCCTTAGCAATATTCGCCAAAGCAATCTGCCCTTCATTTTGCAGAGCGATGGATTGCAGTTGCGTTTTCGATTGCGTATTGAGCGCTTCCAGTTGCGCCGTAAGCTGGTTATTGGCCCCTGTTTGCTGGGCCTGAATCTGTGCCATCTGAACGCCATACTGCATCATGCTCTCAGTATATGCGCCAGTACCGTACACCGGGTATCCTGCCGTAGCGGTTTCCGTGTCGGGATTTTTTCGGCCACCGATTACCATGACCATAAGAACAACGCCCACACCTACAGCGAGCGTTGTTTTCCCCGGATTGCGCTTGGCGTATTCAATGACTTTATTCGCCATGGCCGATTAGTCCCTGCTGAATCATCTGTCCATTTACCAGTCCGCCGAAACCGGCGAGCGGAAGTGTGGGCAACGTCATAGCGTTCATCGCTTGATGTGGCGTCACAATGGTCATCTGCCCGCGTACCAAATTGCCGCCCCCTTGAATCGCGTGGGGCGGCAAAGTTTGGTCCGAAACGTAGGCAAAGTTTCCGCTGCCGGGGGACGGATACCGAGTTTCCTGAAAGTGGAAAATACTCATTTTCCTATCCCCCTATTTTGTCAGTACATCGACAGGGTGCCAAGCCCACCGCCCACACCGAAGCCACCGCCAGAAACGGGGCCAGTTGCGGCGCGCAGACTACCGGCGAGGAAATCCCCGCCCGCCTTAATAACGCCTGCGGTATTGGCGTTACGGGAAACTAGAACGGCAATAATCGCAACGCCGATAATGGCCGTTACAATAGTCACCACCGCTTTCATAAATTCGCTCATTGGATCACCTGTTTATATGTTGCTGTGAGCTTATCGAAAAATCCGCCATTCGTTAAAAACATGACGATGATTAGCAAGGCCAGAATTGAGTTAGCAATTGGTCGCAACGGCTTGACGTAACCAAGTGAGCCGATAATCGCAATTGCCAGAACCCATCGAAGAAAATTATTGGGGCCGGTGAAGTCATCCTTTAGGAGCGCAATCAAATCGCCTTGCGTTCCCTTATAGCCCACAATAACCAAGAACAAACCGATTATTAGCGCTATATAAGGCATTATCCGACCCCAACAATTTCTAGGTATTTTCCGAGCTTGCCGCGCATCGTGATGAAAACGACGAACCCAATAAGGAGCGCTGCAAAGATCACGGAATTCTGAGGCATGGCCTTAGCCGCCGATTCGGAACAATTTACCGCCGAGGCCCGGCCACTTCACGCCCGCCAGATAGGCCAGGAAAAGCAGAATCAGCAGACTCAGAGTAATCGCAGGAAACTTGAACATTTCACACCGCCTTTTTTAGCATGTTGATAACGGAAGCCCAAAGGCCAGCGACAACGATGAGGAACAAAAGAAACAGTGCCCATCGTGTCGCCGACATTTCGGCATCATATGGCTTATGCCACCATTCGCCGAAACTATGGAGCATAGGATTAACCGCCTGCCGGCAGCGAGCCAGCGCCGCTAATGACGTTAATCATTGCGAAATCTTCAAAGCCGACAAGCAGCTTTGCGCCAGTGGCAACGCTGGAAGCGTTGATATTCAGTTCAATGTTACCGTACTGAATGGTATTAATCGGGCGGCTACGGTGATCGAAATAATACAGACCCGCCGGATAATCAACGCCGTTTCGCATACGCGTAAACAGGGCCACTTCATACGGCGTCACCTTAAATACATTGGTGTAGTTAGCCGAAGTCAGCGCCCAATAATTAATGTCGCTACCGACATTGAGCGTGCCACCATTGTCGTAAATAACCGTGGTGGAAAGGAAGCTGCGGAAGTTGGCGTATGCAATCGGGAAATCCTGATTTGCAGTCAGCGCGGTCAGCGTGGTGTTTTTCAGTTCGTAAATCGTGGACAGGTCCACGACCGGCAGAACCGGAGCGCCACCCTGCTGCATCGGCAGCTGATCCAGATAATGCTGATACACATCAACCTTGACGGAATTCAGCGTACCCGGACCACCGACATAAACAGCTTCGGTGGCATCGCCAGATGCGACAAAAGCGCTGGTGTTAATTGCCAGCTGCAAATTCATGGTTGCGTTAACCACGTTCGCATAAATCGCTCCGCGCAGATCGCTATCACTATATGCCAGCGGCACGTAGTAGTACATCACAATCTTGCCAGTCGCAGCAGCGGCGGGCGCAGCCGGGGCGGAAATAACATTCCAGTTATTACCGTAGTCAATCGGCGAACCTTCAAGCTGATCGGCCAAACCGAACGGGCGCGAACCGCGAGCGGTATTTACAGCGTGCACGTGCCAACCTGCGGTCTGGATGCGCGTGTTATTTTGCAGGTCGGTAAAAACAAACTGCTTAATGATATTCGCCGGGCCGAGCTTAGTCAGGGCGACGGCGGATGCACCATTGGTAAAATCCGCTTCAACGCGGACAACGAAACCCTTAATCAAGCCAACATTTCGCGGCGAGATATTGAGGGTGCCTTCATTGGCAGGATCAACCGAACGCGAAAAAATATTCTGCATACGTTCGATTGCACTACCGAGAACAACGCCCCGAGCCATTGCGTTCTGCTGGGCAATGTTCACCTGCTGATTCTGCTGTGCCATGTTCAATTACTCCTGATTGGTTGCGGATTTCTTTACAACGTTAAATGCAATTAGAGCAAGCAACACCATCGCGGTGATGATTACCCAATTCCATGGGGATTTAAGCATCGCCATATTCAACATGATTATGCTTCCTTCTTTTTCTCGATCAACTTGAAACCGAGCCGAACCACGGTCAGGCCAATGAGGGCCATCAACACCACCGTAATCCAGTTTGCCGCGTTCCAAGTAATAACGACTGGACTAGCCATGCGCGTACCTTTATTAATGTGCCGAAGGGCGATACCCATATAGCACAAGGGATAAGCCCTGTCAATTAAATTGCAAATAGACGTGTGCGCTTGGGCGGATCAAACTTAGCCAAAATTTCGTCAGGGTGTGGGACAGGTCCGATATGATCTAGCTTGTCTTTACCCACGTCATAATACCAAGAGTGATATTCCGGCAAACGTTCGTCTACACCATTTGGGATCACCGCTTTTAGCGTGTCCCTATCGCGCTTGTCATTAAGCCAGTATGTTTGGATAAACTCGCTTTCCGTGATTACAAAACGGGAAAGCCAAACGGGACGCTGGCTCAAAATGATGACAGGGGTTTTAAGTGACCGCCCCTGAGTCAACAACGCGACAAAAGCCGGGCTGCGGCTTTTTTCTGGAAGCATATATCCCTCATCGATATACACCCCAATTTTCCCATGGTATTTAACTTTCCATAGAAAATCCTCGACTAGATCATCGTCAACCCCGGCGACTGGACGAATAACGTACAGCCCCGGACCCTTTGGAATTTCATAGCCTTTCTTACCCTTTTTAATTTCAGTGGTGGGTAGACGGCCAATCAATTCATCGCCTTTATAGTCAACGATTACCCAAGGCATTTTGCGCCAACTTCTTTGGCTCAGATGCCAAACACCGGCAACGGTTTTTCCGCTGCCGGTGCGACCGATGATATAAAGACGTTTAGAATCGTCGGGTAATCGAATGGCCATCAGTTATATTTTCCGGGGTTCAGAATTTTATCAAGCGCGGTGTCTACAAATTCCTGCGCCGGTTCGCTCTTACCCTTTTGCGGTGCAGTGATTACCGTTTCCTTTTTATCGCTTCCAATTTCTTTTTTCTTGCGTGCGATAATTGCGACTGCGCGTGGTCCATATACTGCAACTGCGGCGGAAACGAGGTTCACCCAAAGCGTTACTTCTTCGCTCACGTCGAAATTGTAATGCTCTTGCACGGCTTGAATTGCGCTACCGAGCAATTCCGCTTCCTGTTTATCGATGACCAATTCCGGCGACTTCAAAGCCGCCGCAGCCATCATATGAAGCGACAAGAGAATTTTATCGACGCCGTTTACAGGAACACTATTAGAGGTTCGCTTAGCGCCTCCTGCACTTCCGCTACCAGCGCCGGAGCCGGGCTTTCGGCCTCGCTTTTTTGCTGGTCGTCCGTCTGCTGTGTATCCGTATGGGGCGGCGGTATCTGATCCGTTTCCACTTCCAGAGTTTCCGGCGTCGTTTCCTGAATTGTCTCCGTCGCCGCCTGTAACACTTCCTGACTTTGTGAGGTCAACAAAATCACCTGCTGAGTCAGGTCCGCTACTTGGGCCGTCACTGTCTCTAATGATAGTGACAGGCGGCTCGCCTCGGCCTCCAATTCGACCCGTCGATTTCTCTCCCATGACAATTGCTCCTGAGCTTCTTCCAACTCGGTTTTAGTGATCGCCGTTTCTAACTGGGCTTCTACCACAGCCACAGCGGCGACGGTTTCGGCTAACTGTGTTTCCGCGTGGACCTGAGCGACTGCCAAATTATCGGCACCCTCAATTACTTCTTCCACTGCATCGCGCAAATCTTCACGCGCTTCTTCAATGCTTGTCTGCGGCTCGGTGTTCATCGCTGCTTTCCTCACTCAATGCAGATACGTCAGGAATCAACCCGGCTTTTCGCAGGAGCGCGTATTGAGTCTGCTGATTTTCCAGAATCAAATTACACTTGGCGTCGATAGCTTCCATGCGCGAAAAAACTTCTGAAAGAATCTGCGCGCCATCGGTCTGCGCCTTTTGAATCATAGCCTGCAATTCGCCAAGGTCCAGACCAGTCATATTTTTAATCATCATATCCATGCCGAGCATGATGCGTACTCCTTTTAAAAGATAGCCGTGTTGACGGGGAAATTTACAAAGTGCATTCGCACTGTACCGGGGCCGCTGGATTCAATGTCAAAGGTCGGCGACCCGCTAACCAATAATATCACCGTGCCCTGTTTGCCAGCAAGCATTTTAATTTCCTGCTTGGTGACCGGACAAATCAATGTCACGTCAGGGCCATCGGTATTATTGAAAAACAACCCTTGAATTCGACTGATCTTATTACGCTCCATTTCAAGCACGAAATCAAAAGTCTGATTTTCCACGCCCGCGAACGTAATATTTTTCTCAATAGTTTTCGGCCCCTCTGGCGGGTACGAATTATTGTAGACGGCGATTGTCTGATACATGGCGCGCTCCTTAGTATCGTGCAATTACTTGAACGGAATTATTACCTGCGCCGTCGCCTTGGAACATTAATTGAACAATCTGGAATTGCGGCACTGAAATACTACCTACAGCGCTTCCGGACTGGTCAATGATATATGCGCCGCTATCGCAAGAAACCGTTGAACCCGCCGCCGCGTAACTCTGGAAAAGGCACAGATAATTGCCATTAATTCCACTGCCCGGCACAAGCGTTACAGCGGCCTGAGTGGTCAAAATAAATGGCGTAAATGTTGCCCCATTAATATCCGTGTCGGTAATTTGCGCGCCAGCGGAAGTTTTAAGGATCGACGTGTATTGCACTTTTCCGCCGCCGCCACCACCGCCGCCAGATGCAGAAACGACAGGATTAGCAGGATCGGTATTGTCAACCGTAATATTCGTACCGGCTACAATTGATTGAATTCCACCGCCGCCACTTGCGCCCGTCATAGCATGAATCACGGGGAAATTAAGGAAATGGAAATCGACAGTTGCAATTGCACTGCTGGTCACACTAAAGCGTGGCGGATTTTGCGAAAGCAATTGAATGTAACCCTGAGCGCCAGCGGCAATATTGATTCGCTGATTTGTGACCTCAGCAACCAGCAGCAAATCGGGACCGTCAGTGTTATTGATCCAAAGCCCTTGCACCTGACTGATTTGTTTTTGCTGCTGCTCAATTGTCAAATCAATTATCGCGGTCTGACCTGCTGCGGTAAAATCAACGCGCACTTGCATTACGCGTGGACCCTCAGTAGGGAATTTATTGTTGTTAGTGGCGCGAGACTGTGAGCTAGCGCCGTAGCTGGGTGCGTCAGGGAATGACATATTTTATTCCTCACAATAAAAGGCAGCACTTACAATGCCAGGATTACCCATTGCGAAATCTTTACCGTTGTCATTGTCGGTCGGCAATGGATCACTTTTTATTACTACAGGTTCCGGCTCGCTTGGCACGGGTGGTTCAATATCAAAAAACAGTTGCATTTTAAAATCAGTATAAATCGCAGCCTCATGCGTTGGAACGGTTGTTCTAGCGAAACCAAAAGCCAGCCCTATAAACGGTTTACTTTTATCACCGCTTTCACCGTATGCAGGTGCCATTTCTTGCGCGAGCTTGTATGTAGGCGAACCGCCCGTAAAACTTGCGACGTTTGTTCTAATGTCTAATGCCGTTCCTGACGGAAAAGCAATGCTAGAACCCGAGCTAAGAAATGGTCCGTGTCCCGGCGCAAAACGTTCGTGCCAATAAACGAATTGGTATTTCACTGCCTTGACCGAATCAAAGCTTGAAAGCAGTGCTGCGCCGACATTCAAAAGCGATGAATTATCTTGATTGTCTACATAAGCGTTATTTCCTACGATAAATCCATCCTGTATGGAAATACCAAACGTGGTTGTTTCATCTATCAATTGCGATAGAGTAAAAATATCAGTGGCATTTACCCAAGCCATATATCACCCCACGATTGCGCCGTAAGCGCGCCAGTAAGCCATCGGCCAGCTAGACAAATGCGGCTTGCCCGGACGCCACACCTTTATATAGTACGCCCACGCTGCGGCCTCGCGCACGGACACGGGAGCGGTGTGCGATGGCAGGGGTGCGCGATCATTCCAATAATTCAATCGCGCAAATGCCGACGCCAAAATATCACCCTCGGGCTTTTGCATCAGCGCATAAATTGCGTTGACTTCCGGGGCCACGTCAAACACGTCGCAAATTTTCTTTGCGTGTTGTGCAGACGTTGCACGCTCTAGCACATCCTGAATGCCAATTTTTTCAAACTGATAAAAAGACACTGCCGGTCCCTTGATTTGCTTGCGCACTTCAATTCGGGATTCCTGCACAGTAGTGGCACACAATTGGATGCGTGCGGAAATTGAATCCATAACGGGTGGCAGCAATTGCAGGGCCGGATTAATTGACTCCCGGATTAGTTCGTGAATTCCGTACATGGTTGGCTCCTACCTTGACAGGGGCGTAACAGGGGTGCTACGCTCGGCCCACTATACGCCTACCCGGCGTTAACAAAAAGCCCCGGACCATGCTAGCAACATGACCGGGGCGAATTCATCGGAATAGGACCGATGCCTAAAAAGACTAAATCAAAGTCAACCAAAAAGCAAGCATCCGCATTAAATAAATTGCTTGATAAAGCGTTGACCAATCGGGACCGCCAACTTACCGAAAAGTGGCGGCTACTGCGCAAGCTTGGTGTGTATCAGTCCACCGAAGCGCCAGCCATGAAACGGCTTACGAATTTCCGTCGAAAAGAAATCAATAGGAAATTCAACGAAATTCAGACCATGAAATCATACGATTATAAAGGTCGTGTGGTTCGTCCTATTACGGAAAAAGTGGTCGAGACAAAGCGCGGTAAAGAAGTGCGCTATGATCTTACCAAGCGCTTTGCATTCGTAAAGACAAAGAATAAAACGAATGTCATCGAAGGCGTGCGCAAAACAAAGACGGGTTACATTGTGGAGAAGCCCGCTAATGTCGAAAAGATCGGCATTAATAAGAAAGGGGAAATAGTAGAGACTAAAGGCGAATTCCGCCGCGCACGTAATCGTATGCGCGGGCGTGAGCTTTTGAAATTCCTCAATGAACTGGAAACAGGAAAGCGCAAGCTGAAACCGCGTCAGTACATTTCCATGCACCGATGGGGAGCGCGTGCGGACGCCATCGAATTCGACGGGCCTCAATTCGTAAAGTATATGACAACCATTGAGCAAGAAATGCGCGATGAAATATACGGCGAATTTGTTGACACCACTTATATCGAACTGATACAATACGGCGACTAAACCTAGGGGATTCCTTGTGGCGAGGAAACAGGCTAAACAAAAATTCAGGCTGGCTACGCTGGATATTGAAACCGACCCATTTCTGCATGGGCGCACGCCGATGCCATTCTGCATCGGCTTTTATGATGGCGAGAATTACCAAGATTTTTGGGGTGATGATTGCATCTTTCAAATGATGGAATATTTGGCCGAGTATCCCGAGCCGTGTAAGATTTACGTGCACAACGGTGGCGGGTTCGACTTTTGGTTCATGCAAAATTTCATCACTAATCCCATCTTCTTTATTAATAAGCGGGTCGCAAAGTGCGGCCTGCTTGATCGCCATGAAATGCGCGATAGCTATAAGATGATCCCGATTCCTCTCAGTAAGTTTATGAAGGAAGAAATCGATTATCGGAAGCTAGAAGAAAAAGTGCGCGAGAAACACAAGAAAGAAATTTTGCGTTACCTGTATTTTGACTGCAAATATCTATACGATATGGTGCAGCGCTTCACTGAGGAATACGGCGAATTCCTGACCATCGGCGCGGCCTCGCTGCATCACATGCGCGAAATGCACCCCGGCAATGACCACGAATCTAAATTCTTCGATGCGCGTTTCCGCCCTTGGTATATGGGCGGACGCAATCAGTGTTTTGAGACTGGCGCTATTCTTAGACCTCTCAAATACTACGATGTAAATTCTCTGTACCCTGATCGTATGGCAAATGCCTATCACCCATTGGGAAACCAATACAGGGTGCTTTCTACTATTCCCGAAGATAAGGAAGACGAATTTTATTTCGCTCGCATCAAGGCCAATAGTAACGGCGCGCTTCCGATCTACACTAAGCAGGGGTTGAAATTCCCGCATGGCGTAAATGACTTCTACGCGACTAGCCACGAAATTAAAATGGCTCGCTCACTTGGCTTGCTGAAAATCATCAAGGTAGAGGAGTGTCTAGTCTGGAAGCAGGTTCAAAGATATGACACTTATATCAATCACCATATCGCAAAGAAAATTGCAGCAGAGGAAGCGGGCGATAAAGGTGGCCGTGAGTTTTCCAAGTTGTTTGCAAATAACGGATACGGTAAGCAGGGACAAGATCCTAGCAAATACCGCGACTGCAAAATTTTTGAGAACGTGGAGGATTTAATAAATGAAGGGTACGATATGGCCGGTTCGTTCGGTGAGCGTTTCATCGGACAAAAACCAACTGAGATTAAACCATGGTCATTTAATAACGTTGCGATTGCTGCTAGCATTACTTCCGCTAGTCGCGCTAAACTCATGCACGGGATCGCCCACACCGAACGCCCCGTGTATTGCGACACTGACTCAATCATCTGCGATTCCGCTGACCTAGAAATTCACCCAACGAAATTGGGGGCTTGGAAGTTGGAAGCGGAACTAGCACAAATCCACATCGCTGGCAAGAAGCTGTACGCCGGGTACGATGAAAACGGTGTGTGTATTAAGAAGGCGTCAAAGGGTGTCAATCTGGACGGCGATACAATCCGGTCCATCGCGGCGGGTGAAGTTGTGGAAGTGGCCCGCGATGCCCCGTCTTTGCGCTTCGCCCAGCCAGCGCAATTTATTTCAAGAAAAATTCGCAAAACCGCTTGACAGGCTGAAAACCCTATGGTCTACTACACATGCGGTCGGGGAGTGGGGTTGCAGCGACAGGGCAAATCCCAATCGGCAGACACCCGCTCCCCGACGCGCAACCCGATAAATTCACTCAAAGGAAATTCACCATGGAACTGCTCAATAAGATTTCGCTGAAGGGTATGGGCGCGCAGCCGAAGACTGGCTCGTTTGTTGAAGGCACTGGCGAGAATGCCAAGGTTCTGCCGCCGCGTTCGCTGGCCGTGATTTACGGCAAGGCAAATTCCTACACTGTCAAGCAGTCGCAGTACGGCGATAGCTTCCAGTTTAACGGCGTGTTTGAAGCGACCAACGCTCAGACCGGCGAAATTTTCCGTTCGTCTAAGGTGTTCCTGCCGAACGTGATCGCCGATCTGTTTACCGCCGCGATTGACGACGCTGACGGTAGCGCCGTAGAATTCGCTCTGGAAATCGGCGCCAAGCACGCGAGCAACGCTTTCGGCTATGAATATACCGTTAAGCCGCTGGTCGAGTTGCAGGAAGCCGACGAACTGGCCCAGCTGCGCGGCGTGGCACAAAAGGCGCTCCCGGCTCCTGCTGCCGAAAAGCCCGCCAAGGGCAAGGCGAAGGAATAACCCGGTTCTGAAATCGGGTGCGCCACTGGCAACGCGGCGCAGGCGCGGTGATCCCTTCCACACCGTAATGCCTTAACAAATTGCTTTGCCCTTTCCAGCCCCGGCCCGCCACAGCCGGGGCGGGATCGTCAAAGGGGTTGACAGGTTTCCCGACCTGTGATATGATCCCCGTTAAT
>Ga0134128_10005741_pt1 | contig 15039 bp, 13 predicted proteins | sample KB31754_FD_96462 | JGI IMG/M metagenome (GOLD analysis project Ga0134128, IMG submission 96462) | Terrestrial soil microbial communities with excess Nitrogen fertilizer from Kellogg Biological Station, Michigan, USA - KB3-175-4 | ecosystem: Environmental > Terrestrial > Soil > Unclassified ... | reverse complement strand
GGAATTGCGTTTTGCTTCAACAGGGTCTCGTATCGGGTAAGATCGATTTTTGCATTCGCGAGAGATGCCTGGTCCCGCATCATCTGCCCTTCGGCTTGCAGTAGAGCCACTTGATACGGCCGAGGATCGATTTCCACGAGTAAGTCGCCCTGATGAACCATATCGCCTTCTTTGTAGTGGACCGACATTAACTGGCCATCGACGCGACTCTTGACAACAACAGTATTAATCGGAGTTACCGCGCCAAGGCCCGTATAATATACGCCTATGTTGCCCCGCGACGCTCTGACGGCAACGACAGGCGTGACCGCCGGGCCTCTTCCTCTTCGGCCAGCGGGGGCTGGAGATCCCCCCGCGGACTGCGCTCCCGTCCCTCTGGGCCAAAGAAAATAGGCAGCGACGGCGGTTATGACGATAATTAACAGCCAAATCCACTTCCACCGGGAGGAGTGTGGTTTGTCCTTTGGCGGGTGGTCCAATGGGGATGGAGCGTGCTCAGGCGTGATTGCAGGGGGCTGCGGGTTCATGAGTTTCGAAAGACGATTTTATTATGTGACCAGCTTCCGGAGAGCTACGACTGCCGAACGACGGTCTTTCTGCTATGCTGTTCGGCACACGAAGAAAAGGTGAAGTGGAAGACGTGGACTATATATGCTCGCGATCCCGCATATGCTCGCGATCCCGCAATCGCATGTGTTTTTGCGAGCGTGTCTTCTCGTAAGCGGCCCAGATCCTCTCGTGGTAGGACCTCAGTGGTCTTCTACTCCCAGGAACCGAGACCTGATTGCTTGGTAAGCAAAATCTTACTTATGACCTAAATGACACCAGTTCGGTACTCGAACCGCAGCCTATCTAGCGGTAATAAGCCTGTTATCGTAAGCCCTTAACCGCGATGCCGTAAGTCGATTCATCTATAGTTAATGAATTTTGATCTGCTTGGATGTGGTACTGCACACGTGATCCATGTACTTATATAGTGTTATTGGTACGTTGTCCAGGCCGCGATGCGATTTACGTTTTAGACTTTTTCCGGCATTACAAATGGCGGCCGGTAAGCACGGGTGAGCAAAGCGTCCGCTTGGTCGTCGCCGACAAAGCGCTCGGTCTTTGGATCAAACTCAAGTTGCCGTCCAACCCTATATGCGATATTGCCCAGATGCGCAAGGCCGGCTGACAGATGCGCGGTCTCCACCGGTCCGTTCTGGTCGGAGGTTTTGCGGCTGCGCACGGCCTTGATGAAATTGGCGAAGTGATCGCCACCCGCTTTGCGCGTTGGACCCGGCTCACGCTTCTGCCCGAGGAAGGTCGCATAATAGTCGTACCACTTCACGATCATGTAACCTTCTTTGCCATAGAAGATGTTTCCGACATCCACGTCGTCTTCGCGATTCGTCATCCACGGCCGCACCTCGAACTCGATCATCTTTTTCTGATCCGGATAGAGATAAGTCGAGCTAAGTGTCTCGGGAGTCTCTTTGTCGTCGTCCCAAAGGAACTTACCACCCATAGCAATAATCTTAGTCGGAAAAGTATCCACTCCCAGTCCCCACATACAAAGATCGGTTTCGTGGATGCCTTGGTTCCCGACATCGCCATTGCCGTACGTCCAATGCCAATGCCAGTTATACGGGACGATATTAGGATTGTACGGACGCTCTTCCGCCGGACCCTGCCATAAGTCGTAATCGAGATACGCCGGAGGCGTCTGATCTGGCTTGTGACCGATGCTCGGGCGCCACTTATAGACAAGTCCTCGCGCCATGTAGACGTCGCCAATGGTGCCCTTTCTCAGGTGATCGACGGCCTCCTGAATCGCCGCCGAACTGCGCAACTGCACACCGTGCTGCACGATCCGATCGTATTTATGCGCGGCCTCAATCATCTTACGGCCTTCGGCGAGGTTGTGCGTCCCAGGTTTCTCGACATAGACGTCCTTGCCTGCTTGGCAAGCCCAGACTGTTGCGAGGGCGTGCCAATGGTTCGGCGTGGCGATACTGACGGCATCGATTGACTTATCGTCAAAAACGCGGCGCATGTCGACCTCAGTCCGCACTTTTCGGCCGTATTTGGTCTCGAACTGCTCGGCTCGTTCCGCGAGGATGTTCTTGTCGACATCGCAGATCAGAGCGACTTCCGCATCCGGCAGAGCTTGAAATCCGCTGATGTGATTGCGGCCGCGCCCGTGCAGGCCTATAACCGCCATCTGGATCTTATCGTTTGCCGCCCTGGAGAGCAGCGGAGTAGCGGCCGCGGCCGCGGCGCCAAGAAAAAACGTTCTGCGCGTTGTATCCATCACTCGTTTCCTTTCAAATGCAATCCTTCTTAGTCTCCCTGCTTCCGTGCGCCGCCTCGAAATCCGTGCTGAAACGCTTCATGAATTAGCATACTTGTTTATTTGGCCTTCGATTCCAGAGCGAAATCGTGCTCACTGTCGCCGACCCGCTCGCCGCGATGCGCTATCGGTGGCCGACACGTCCCCCGCCTTTCGAGATTTGTCGAAATCACCACTTCGGGAAGAGTCATTCCGCCCGATGTGATCTTCGCGATCGCCATTCGCGCGAGTTCCCACCCGACCTCCTTCGTCTTAACCTTCACGCTGGTCAGCGGAGGCATCCGCAACGGCCCGTGTTGGTCATCGAAACCAATCAGGCTTACGTCGCCGGGAACTTCCAGCTTATGTTGATCGAGAGCTTGCCACGCGCCATATGCATTGTCATCGTTAGCGCAGATCATGGCCGTCACCGGATAGCGCTTCTCCAGAATGAAATCCACGCTGTTCAACCCGTTCATAAATGGGTCGCTGGCAAGGCCCGTAGTAAAGCCGCGCGGCTCTAAACCCGCTTCGGACATTTCGTGGCGATAAGCGGCGTGGCGGGTCCTCACCCACGGAAAGGAAGTATCTCCGATAAACCAGATATCCCGGTGGCCCAGTTCGATCAGGTGGCGCGTTGCCTCCCGCAGTCCTCCGTAATCGTCGAATCGCACTTGATCTCCGGGTGGTCGATTTTCGGCGTCGGCCGTGTTATTGCCCAATCGCACGTGCCGCATTCCAAGCCCATCCAGAGCCACGAGAAAATTTTCGTAATTTGTTCCGGAAAGAATCACGCAGTCGGCGATGCCGTGACTCTGAAGTACTCCGGGCAACCGCAGTAAGGATGGTGAGGTTTCCCCGGAATAATCAAACCTCGCAAAAAGCACGAAATAGCCGAAACGCTCGCAATATTCTTCTACTCCTTGTAAAATGTGCGCGTGGAAAGGATGCGTGAAGCTACGATTGCTGAGGATGAACGACAGAATCGGAGAAGAGTTCCGGCCCAGGTTACGCGCGCCAAGATTCGGCCGGTAATGAAGTTCCTGGATCGCCTTGTCGACGCGCGCCCGCAGGGTTGGATGAACGTCCGTACGCCCGTTAATTACGCGGGACACAGTGCCCACCGCGACGCGCGCTCGCTTTGCCACGTCTTTAATCGTCACCGCCATCGGCATACCTCTCGTGATATGAAACGCTTCATGAATTATCTTGCGGAGAGACGCTAGGTGCAAGCCCTCTCATGAAACCCGGCGAACCGATCGAAGCCGCTGGTCCGGTCCGCCCGGACTCTCTGCGCCCATACTTGGAGCGGATCATCGCGGAAACGCCGGTACTGGATGTACATACGCATTTGTATCCTTCCTCGTTTCGGAAGCTTTCGCTCTGGGGCATCGATGAACTCATCACCTATCACTATCTCATCGCGGAACTCTTTCGCTCGGCTTCGCTGAAGCCCTCCGATTTTTGGAATCTTCCGAAAACGAGGCAGGCCGATCTGATCTGGGAGACTCTATTCATCCGGAACACACCGCTCTCAGAGGCGGCACGAGGCATCGTCGCCGTGCTCCAGGCGTTCGGCCTGAACCCGAATGCGTCTTCGCTGCAGGAGGCCCGGGATTTTTTCGCGTCGCGCGATCCCGAGGCGCACCTCCGTGCAACCCTCGCGCTTGCAGGAGTTAGCGAAGTCGTAATGACCAATGACGTGTTCGACGAAGCCGAGGCCTCTTACTGGGAACAATTGCCGGGACCACATCCGCTCTTTCACGCGGTATTACGCATGGACCCACTATTGAATACTTGGGAAAAAGCGAGAAGGTTACTTGAAACGCGTGGCTATGCGGCCGATTCTGAAATCAGTGCCGGCGCGATTCGCGAGGTGCGCCGGTTTATTGAGGACGGCATCGCCCGGCTCAGTCCAATTTATCTGGCGGTCTCGTTGCCGCCGGATTTTCGATTTCCTGAAGATTCGCCACGCGGCCGGCTGCTCGCCGAGGCGGTATTACCCGTTTGCCGCGAGCACGACCTTCCATTCGCGATGATGATCGGCGTGCGCAAGCTTGCGAACCCCGCGCTTCGGGACGCCGGCGATAGTGTCGGTCATGCGGACATTCGCGCAGTCGAAAGGATCTGCCTGGATTATCCCGAAAATCGCTTTCTGGTAACTATGCTTTCCCGCGAGAACCAGCATGAGCTCTGCGTTGCATCCCGGAAGTTCGCCAACCTGATGCCGTTTGGCTGCTGGTGGTTTTTAAACAACCCATCCATCGTGTCGGAGATCACGAATGAGCGGATCGAGCTGCTCGGGTCCAGCTTCATCCCCCAGCATTCCGACGCACGCATCCTGGAGCAGGTCATTTATAAATGGGCGCACTCGCGGCAGGTCATCGCAGATTCGTTAGAGTCCGCGTATCGGGCGTTGATGGGCGACGGCTGGCAACTTACAGGTTCGCAGATCAGCCGCGATGTCAATCGTATGTTTCAGGACAATTTCCGGCGCTGGACAAATCTACTGCCGCGGCCGTCTCTCTGAAACGATCTTCATCCTCCGTTCACTACTTACATACTCATCCGGACTGCGGGCGAGGGTGTGTGTCCAGTGGCAACTATATTGACGGCAATCGGAAATCAGGCGCGTGTGTACTATCATGGCCGAAAGGCCGTGTTGGAACCTCAACAATTCGATCAGGACTATGTTCGGCGTTTAACGGACGGCGATCCCTCGGTGGAGCGCCATTTCACCGTTTACTTTGGCCAGATGTTGCTTATTAAGCTTCGAAGCCGCATCCGATCGCCTCAAATGATCGAGGACATTCGGCAGGAGACCTTCCTCCGCGTGCTATCACGGTTACGCGAACGGGGAGGGATCGATCACCCGGAACGTCTGGGAGGCTTCGTGAATTCGGTGTGCAACAACATAATTCTTGAGTCCTACCGTACCGGGAAACGCAACGTGCAGATGCCCGAGACCGACTTCGATCCCGTGGACAAAACAATAAATATGGATGGCGCGCTAGTAGACCGCGAACGTAAGGCATTGATTCGACAAGTCCTGGCCGAATTGGCGGAGATCGACCGCCGCATACTCGAGATGCTTTTTCTCGAAGAGAAGGACAAAGATGAAGTGTGCGCCGCAATGTCTGTAAACCGCGATTATCTTCGTGTTTTAGTGCACAGAGCGCGGATTCGCTTCCGCGCCGTACTTTCAAAAAGGAATTATGCAGTTCAGTAATATCTTGCGCATTGAAACATTTCGCCATCGGCAGTCACTCTTTTGTAGAGAGATCGTATGATGGATCACGCCGAAGCAAACAAGATCCAGGCCGTCGAGCGCTACCTATTAGGGGACCTGCAATCGTCCGAACGAGAAGAGTTTGAAGAACATTTTTTCTCTTGCCCCGAATGCGCGGAAGAAGTAATGACCGGAGCCACTTTCGTGGACAACACCCGCGCTGTTCTGCGGGAGGATGCGCAACAGGCAAAAAAAACATTTCCAGCGCTAGCTGATGCGGTGCGTGCGAACTGGTTCCGCTCACGTTTCATTACCACGATGGCCGTGGCCGGCTTCGCGGTTCTGGCTGTTGCGACGGGTTATCAGAACACTGTTGAGATTCCCCGCCTGGAGCATGCCGTAAATGAGATGGGCGGTCTTGTTGTCACGCCGGCGATCGCGCTGGAGAACAATCGCGGCGGACAGAAGGATGCCATTCCGTCAAGCGAAGACCAACGTTCCTTCTTTGTCCCGCATGAGTGGAATGAATCCTATTCGAGCTATACGTGCGATATTGAGAAGCTGCCCGGCCAGTCGGTTGAGATTTCCGGAAAGCCATTCTCAGCCGCCGGGCCTTTCACAGTCTCCATACCGGTTGGTAAGCTCGATCCGGGACGTTACGCGCTGGTGGTTTATGGGCTTTCGAATAGCGGTGCAAAGGATGCTGTGGCTCGTCATATCTTCGTCAAGGAGCAATAGAATCGCATGGGTGGCAGGTTTCTGTATCACGCGCAGGCTGTAGGTCTCTCCGGGCGTATCGTGCGTCCGTTCGATGCATTGGTCAAGGCCCAAGCGGCAAGCGCTCTTTCCAGTTCCGGCGGTTACAGTTCGGCGCGCCGGCGGGAATACCACTTAAAACAGGTCTTTTCTCACCAAGCCACCTATACCGAAGCAACTGGCAGTTTCAACGCCAAGGGCGATTCCCACGACACGTCAGCTACGGCGACGATCGAGGAATTTAATGTGGGCGGGGTGGTGAAGGTGGAACTTGGAGTCGCGCGGATCAGTTCTTCACACGCGGTCAGCGGGGATCGGGAGCCTTCCATATCGCCGCAAGGTACTTTTCTGCGGCACTTGACCATCGCCGGAAACAAGATCGAGTTGGAGAGTCTGGTGGACGATTTTCACGAGCTCGACACCTTGTCGAAAGTTCGCGACCGCTATAAGCAGGACAAGGCGTTCCGCGAGAAGTTCGACTCTGCGGCGTTCGTGGGCCGCCAGAGCGCTATCGAAGACGAGAAAAAGCACAAGTACTTCCCTTGGCGTTCGCGCAAGCCTTCGGACCAGCTTCCCGAATATCGGGGGCTTACGATCGTGCCGTTGTTTATCATAAAAAACCCGAGTTCCCCCGGCTTCAACGTCCATGGAAATACCGTTCACGTCGACAATTTCGGAAGGATACAATTAGGTGAAATGGTGATCGGCTCGCACGAGCGGCGGGTCACGTTGATTCATGTTGATCTCGGCTCACCCACGGAAGGGCATTTCACGGCCTGTGGCGTCGTCGGCAACGGGGGCGCTACAGACCCGTAAAGTTCGTAAGTAAGATGAAGGCTTGTCCTTGGCTCCTGCTGTGCGTTCTTGCGGGTTGCGGGTACAAGCAGACTGCCCCGGTTTCTCTGGCGGAGCGGATCGAAAAACTCATCGCGCAACGCCATTTCGATGAAGCGCTTTCGCAAGTCAAGCAACTTTCACTGAACGCGTCACAATCCAACTCCGACTTCTGGCTTGCAACGCGGCTAAAGTCTGAGGTTTTGCGCAGCCGGGATGGCCCGGAACGGCAACTTTCCTTTCTCTCCTCAGTATCTATCGACCGCGCGGCGCGGCCTGAAGACGCCGCTATGTTTCGCCGTGATCAGGCCGCAGTCGAGCGCCAATTAGGCCTTCTACACGCCGCTAACAAGCACTTATTACAAGCTCGAACTTATGCGCTGGCCGGCGGCGACAGGCTTCTTGTGGCAAAGCTGGATATTCGCCGGGCGAGAGTTCTTATCGAGCTTGGAAAAAGCGCCGAAGCGGCCGATTGTCTTTCCGCTGCGAAGAGCTACGCCGACGCGACGAAGGACTTCTCGGTCGAGCCCTATCGGCTGAACTACGCCGGCTGGATCCTCATGTACAGTAATCGCTTTGAAGATGCCACCGTGCCTTTATCGGCTGCGATGAAGAGCTTTGAGGACCGCCACGATTTTCCGCACGCGGCCGACGTGATGATTAGTTTGGCCTGGTGCGATTACCGGCTTGGGCAATTCGATAGTGCCCTAAAACTTTATCATCAGGCGGCGAAACTAGCTTCTCCCGACGATCGACATCTGTGCGTCGGACATCTCGGTAATATGTTCTTCGAGGCTCGGAATTTTACGGAGGCCGCCAAGTATTATCGCCAGGCTGCGGACCTCGCGAAAGAGCAGGATAAAAATTACTACTCAGCCTGGTTGACGGACTTGGCTACGTCATTGATCGAGGACGGGCGATGGGATGAAGCGCAGAGGCCGAATTCCGAAGCTCTTGCCATTGAGCGCCGCCTTCCAAATTCGCTAGGTCTGCGCGCGGCGCTCGTGAATGAAGGGCGTATTCAAACCAATCAAGGCTCATTCGCCGAGGCCCAGGAGACGTTGCGCGAGGTTACTGAAGAAAAGCAAGGCGATCTCGGCCCGGTCCTCGATGCGCACTCGGCTCTCGCCCGCCTGTATGAGAAGACTCATCAATACCGGCTCGCGACAAACGAATACCGAAACGCCTTAAAACTGGTGGACACGACTCGCTCCCATCTCGTCGAAGATAAGTATAAGCTTACGTTCGTCGCTAGCTTGATCAGCCTACATCAACAGTACGTCGATTTCCTGATGCAGAGAGGTGACGAGAGAGCCGCCTTCCTCGCCGCCGAATCGAGCCGTGCCCGAGTTCTGATGGAGCGCCTGGACCGCACGCGTTCCGCTCCCGCCCACGACAGCATCCCTCAATATCAAAACGCGGCCCGCGATGCTGGCGTCACTTTTCTCGCTTATTGGATCGCGCCCAAGTCCTCATATCTTTGGGCGATCTCCGGCGATCGCTTCGCCGCATTTCGCTTGCCTGGCGGGGACGCGCTCGCCCCTCTCGTCGAGCAATACCAACACTCGATTGAGAAGGATGGCCCGGTCCACGCGGCCGATCCCGTTTCAGGCGCTAGGCTTTACCAGACGCTCCTTTCTCCTGCGCGGTCCTTTCTTCATCATGGTGGCCGCTATGTGATTGTGCCGGATGGTCCGCTTTACAGCCTTAATTTCGAAACGCTGCCCACCGGTTCCCATTACTGGGTACAGGATGCCACCGTCGCCATCGCGCCATCGCTCGAACTGCTCATCTCGCGCCGCCCGAAACCCCAATCCGGCAAATCGCTCCTGCTCATCGGCGATGCGAACGAATGGAGCGACGAATATCAAAAATTAATCTTCGCGCGTCGCGAAATGAACGGGATTGCACGCAGCTTTTCATCGTCCACGGAAGTCATGCTGACCGGCGCCGATGCGACGCCTACCGCTTACGAAAAGATTGGTCCAGGGCGCTTTGCCTACATCCATTTCGCCGCGCACGCCAGTGCGAATCGCAACGAGCCGCTCGAGTCCTCTATCATTCTTTCGAGGGTGAACGGAGATGGAAAGTTGTCCGTGAAAGATGTGCTGGCTTGCCCGATTCATGCGGATCTCGTAACCATCTCCGCCTGTCATAGCGCTGGCGCGCGGACCTACTCAGGTGAAGGATTAGTCGGACTCTCGTGGGCGTTTCTCCAGGCTGGCGCGCGTGCGGTTATCGGAGGTCTGTGGGATGTGAATGACTATTCATCGCCCCAGCTCATGCAAAATCTCTACTCCGCATTGGCTCAAGGAGAGTCCCCGGCAACGGCTCTCCGCCGTGCGAAGCTGATGCTTCTCGAACCCGGCAGTAAGTACGCCAACCCCTACTACTGGGGACCATTCCAGCTTTATCTCGGCGCATTAGACACGCGATCTACGCTGCTGGCGCGTAACTGAATCATGCCCCGAATTTTGAAATCGCCGCCCTTGCAGCTTATCCTGGAATAAAGATCCTTGTTGTTTGGTCCGCACAATTTTGACTTGGGGCGGTCCGCGATCATCTCAATCAGGTGAACACATTATGAGTGCAACCGCGGCCGGAATCACACAGCGCCCGCCGGTCCGTTTCTTCGACTCTGTTCTCGGCAAGAAAGTCGTGATGGCCGTGAGCGGCGTGATTCTCTTCGCCTTCGTCGTCGGCCATCTAGCCGGAAATCTGCAGATTTTCGAGGGTCCCGAAAAGATCAATGCCTACGCCCGATTTCTCCGCAGTATGCCCACGCTGCTTTGGGGTACGCGTCTCGTGCTTCTCGTGATGGTGATCTTGCATATCTGGGCCGCCGTGCAGCTCGGAGTGCGCAAGACCAAGGTGCGCCCGATTGCCTATACGAAAAAAGAGTCCATTGTTTCTTCCTATGCTTCCCGCACGATGTATTGGAGCGGGCCGATTATTCTGGCCTTCGTCATTTACCATTTACTTGACCTCACGTTCGGCGTGGTTCATTCAGGCTTTCAGGAAGGCAATATCTACGCCAATATGGTTGGCAGTTTCCGTGTAATTCCGGTTTCTGTTTTCTACATCGTCGCGATCGCTCTCCTCGGTCTGCATCTGTATCACGGCCTTTGGAGCATGTTTCAAACGCTTGGCCTGAATCATCCCCGTTATACCCACTGGTACAAGCGGTTCGCGCAAGTCTTCAGCATCGTCATCGTAGTTGGTTTTATTTCGATTCCAATAGCGGTAATGACGGGCGTGGTGAGATAGCCGATGGCGCTCGATTCGAGAACTCCTTCCGGTCCGATTGAACAGCTTTGGGACCGCGCGCGCTTCGAGATGAAGTTGGTGAATCCAGCCAACAAGCGCAAGCACGACATCCTCGTCGTCGGCTCCGGTCTCGCCGGCGCGTCGGCGGCCGCGAGTCTTGCGGAACTCGGCTACCACGTCAAGTGTTTCTGTTTCCAGGATTCGCCGCGCCGCGCTCACAGCATTGCCGCGCAGGGCGGAATCAATGCCGCCAAGAATTACCGCAATGATGGTGATAGCGTATATCGCCTTTTTTACGACACCGTGAAAGGCGGCGATTTTCGCTCGCGAGAAGCCAACGTCTACCGCCTCGCGCAGATCAGCGTCAACATTATCGATCAGTGCGTGGCGCAAGGCGTTCCGTTCGCGCGCGAATACGGCGGGATGCTTGACAACCGGTCCTTTGGGGGTGCCCAGGTTTCGCGCACGTTCTACGCCAGGGGCCAGACTGGCCAGCAACTTCTGCTTGGCGCGTATCAGGCCCTCGAACGCCAGATCGGCGCCGGTACGGTGACCATGTTCCCGCGCACGGAAATGCTGGACCTCGTCGTGATCGACGGCAAAGCTCGCGGCATTGTAACGCGCGATCTTAACACCGGCCGCATCGAATCGCATGTCGCCGACGCCGTCGTTCTCGGTACCGGCGGCTACGGCAACGTGTATTATCTTTCGACGAACGCGAGAGGTTCGAACTGCACTGCATCCTGGCGGTCGCATAAACGCGGCGCTTTGTTCGCCAATCCCTGCTTCACACAGATTCATCCGACTTGCATTCCGGTTTCCGGCGACTACCAATCGAAGCTCACGCTAATGAGCGAGTCGTTGCGCAACGACGGCCGCATCTGGGTGCCGAAAAAAGGTGGCGATAAGCGCGCGCCCAAACAGATTCCGGAAGACGATCGCGACTACTATCTCGAGCGTCGTTATCCAAGCTTCGGCAATCTCGTTCCGCGCGACGTCGCTTCCCGCAACGCGAAAGCGGTTTGCGATGAAGGCCGAGGCGTCGGCCCCGGCGGCCTCGGCGTGTACCTCGATTTTTCGGACGCCATCAAGCGCCTCGGTGAAAATGTCATTCGCGAGCGCTACGGCAATCTGTTCGACATGTATGAGCGAATTACCAATGAGAATCCGTATAAGGTTCCGATGCGCATCTATCCCGCGATTCACTACACGATGGGTGGCCTCTGGGTCGACTATTATCTGATGAGCACGATTCCCGGTCTCTTCGTCATCGGCGAAGCTAACTTCTCCGATCACGGCGCAAACCGACTTGGCGCAAGCGCGTTGATGCAGGGATTGGCGGACGGCTATTTTGTTTTGCCTTACACCATCGGCGATTACATCGCAAAGAATAAGTTCGACAAGGTAGACGTATCGCACGCGGAGTTTCGCGGCGCCGAGGAGGGCGTCCGGGCAATGACGGGAAGGCTTCTTTCAATCAAGGGCACGCGCACGGTTGATTCCTTCCATCGTGAGTTAGGCCGCCTGGTCTGGGACGATTGCGGGATGTCGCGCACAGGCGCGCGTCTCGATCTGGCAATTCACAAGATCCGTGCTCTGCGCGAAGAGTACTGGCAAAACGTCAATGTTCCTGGCGGTTCGGACGATCTCAACCAGTCGCTTGAGAAGGCCGGCCGCGTCGCCGATTTCTTCGAGCTGGCCGAGTTGATGTGCATCGATGGATTACAGCGCAACGAGTCCTGCGGCGCGCATTTTCGCGAGGAGTATCAGACGGCCGACGGGGAAGCCCAACGCAAAGACGCGGAGTTTTCCTACGTTTCGGCGTGGAAGTACAAGGGCTCGGATCACGAGCCTGAATTGCACAAAGAGCCGCTGGAATTCGAATACGTACATCCGTCTCAGCGGAGTTACAAATAATGAACCTGGTTTTGTACATCTGGCGCCAGAAGAATACCAGCGCGCCAGGGAAAATGGTCCGCTACGAGGCGAAGAACCTGAATGCCGATATGTCGGTTCTGGAGATGCTCGACGTGTTGAATGAAGAGTTGATCCATAAAGGCGAAGAGCCGGTTGCTTTTGATCACGACTGCCGCGAAGGCATCTGCGGTTCCTGTGGATTCATGATCAATGGCGTCGCTCACGGTCCCATTCCAGCCACCACGGTTTGTCAACTCACTCTGCGCCACTTCTGCGATGGGCAGAAACTTTATCTTGAACCGTGGCGCGCGAAACCGTTTCCGGTCCTCAAGGATCTGATCGTGAACCGGAGCGCCTTCGACCGCATCATCGCTGCCGGCGGCTTTGTCTCAGTATCGACCGGAAGCGCGCCCGACGGCAACGCGATTCCCGTGCCGAAGGAAGCGGCCGACCGCGCGATGGATGCGGCGGCGTGCATCGGATGCGGCGCGTGCGTGGCTGCATGTCCGAATGCATCCGCATCGCTGTTTACAGGTGCCAAAATTACTCACCTTGGAATTCTTCCGCAAGGTCGGCCCGAGCGTTACCGCCGCGTCCTCCGCATGAGCGAACAGGTGCAAGCGGAAGGCTTCGGAAGCTGCACCAATATTGGCGAATGCGAAGCGGTGTGCCCGAAGGAGATTAAACTGGAGGTCATTGGCCGCATGAATCACGATTTCATCAAGGCGAACTGGCTGAGCCGCCGCCGTCTAGGGCTCCGCGCGCCCGCATGACGTGCTGTTTCTTCTCATCGCCGTCAGAATTCTAGTTAACCCGCTCTCGAATGTCTTTCAGAAGCGGCTGACCCACCGCTCCGCCGATCCGCTGTTCCTAATGACGGCGACGTACGGTTTCCTCGCACTCCTGAGTCTACCCGTGTTGTTCGTGTTGCCTCTACCTTCGGGCCGTGCGTTCTGGTTCAGCTTGGCGATCCTCTCGGTTCTGGATGTCGCGGGAAACGTCGCGCTGGTCGCCGCGCTTGAGCGTGCCGACCTTTCAATTCTCGGCCCACTCAATTCATTCAAGGCGGTCATCAGTCTGGTTTTCGGAGTGATCGTGCTGAAGGAACTGCCCACCCTTCCGGCAATTCTCGGGGTCCTTCTGATCGGAGCGGGCGGATTTTTCTTGAGTGGCGGCCACGCCGCGCGCGGAGCGGGCTCGGGCATCCGTCTGCGGATTCTTTCACTGGTGATTTTGGCGCTCGCCGCGGTCTATTTGAAGCGATGCATTTTACTTTCGCCGCCGCTGACGACATTTGCCCTCTGGGCCGCGGGAGCGTTCCCTGTGTCCCTCGTCGCGGTGTGGCTGATGCGCCGTGCGTCGTGGCGGCAGCTTCGGATGTTTCGCGAAGCGCCGCGCGACTACGCCTCGCTCGTTTTCACGTTCGGCCTCGCCCAACTTTGCGTCGTCTTCACTTTTCGAGTGTTACCTGTCAGCGTGTCGCTGGCGCTGTTTCAGATCTCGACTCTGCTGGCCGTCTGGTTCGGACGCCATTTCTTCCGCGAACAGGGTATCCCGCGCCGTCTGGCCGCATCGGTGGTCATGATCGCTGGCGCGATTCTCGCGTCCTCGGCAGCATTCTAGTCCTCGATCTCGATTGACGGGCCTTTATGCCCGCGCTCTTCATCGGCCCGGCGCATCATTTCACGCGCGAGATGGAGGAAGTCGCCGGCGCGAGGATCTCCGGCATCCCGCAAGGCTACCGGAGTGCCCGAATCGCCGCCGATGCGCACTTGCGGATCGAGCGGCAGTTCGCCCAGGAAATGCACCTTCATCGCCTCCGCCGTGCGCTTCCCGCCGCCATGGCTGAACACGTCGATCCGCTCGCTACAGTGCGGGCAAACCAGATAGCTCATATTCTCGACAATTCCCAGAATCGGCACGCGTACCTGTTCAAACATGTGGACCGCTTTGCGCGCGTCTTCAAGCGACACATCGGAAGGAGTAGTAACGACTACTGCTCCGGTCAGTGGCGCGGTTTGAATCAGCGTGAGCTGCACATCGCCTGTTCCGGGCGGGAGATCGATCACTAGATAATCCAACTCTCCCCAATCGACGTTGCGTAGAAACTGCTGGATCACGCTGTGCAACATCGGGCCACGCCAGACGAGCGGCTTATCGCCGGGATTCAGGAATCCCATCGACATCAGCCGGATACCGCTCTTCTCAATTGGCTGGATGCGCTCGCCGCGCGCTCGCGGCGTTTCGTTCACGCCCATCATCAGCGGAACGTTTGGCCCGTAAACGTCCGCGTCAAGTAAGCCGGTCTTGTGCCCGAGGCGTGCCAACGCCAAAGACAAATTCACGCTTACGGTCGTCTTTCCGACGCCGCCCTTTCCAGATCCCACTGCAATCAGATTCGTCACGCCCGGGATCGGGAGTTTTTGGTTTTCGCCGCGCGGCGGTTGTGGCCCCATCAATTCAATGTTAGAACGTAGTCCCACTCGCGCGCCGCGTGATCGCGTGCGAGTGCTATGTCGCCCGCGAGCATGAAGCGATCGTGCACAAGCTCGGACGCCGCATTCGACACGCGATCCAGGTAGTCCCGCTTCGACGGATAGCGCTCTTCAATAGACTCGCGGGGATCGTGATTGCTCTCCCGTTCCGCCCGCGTACCGGCGAACGGAATCCACGAACCCACCAGCGTCGACATTTCATCGGCGCCCCCGTTTCATCGGCGCCCCCG
>Ga0134128_10005739_pt1 | contig 15039 bp, 12 predicted proteins | sample KB31754_FD_96462 | JGI IMG/M metagenome (GOLD analysis project Ga0134128, IMG submission 96462) | Terrestrial soil microbial communities with excess Nitrogen fertilizer from Kellogg Biological Station, Michigan, USA - KB3-175-4 | ecosystem: Environmental > Terrestrial > Soil > Unclassified ... | reverse complement strand
TGTTGGCGCTATCCTATGAAGCGGGGGGCGCGGCGGCAATGCCGCCGGCCTCGCTGTGATTTTTCAGTGTCATTACCGATACCTTAACGCGCGTGAAGATTCGCTTAACCGATTGTTGAAACCATCCGGGACACGTACCGGTACCGACCATTTTTGTTGCGCTGCAGCTATTTTCGGCCAGGATCAGGATCGTGCGCCAAAGCCGGGCTTTGCGGCGGGTCGCGGGAAAGGTTCTAAACGATTAGTTTGCCATGCAAAATCTGCTCTGGTGCCGCAATTGGGCCAAATTCGACTGGCAGGCTCGGTCACAGAGCGGTCACGGCGGGCGTTTGTCGCAGAATAGGCCCGGGCTTGGGGCCGGGCCGCGTGGCGATCGAGGGCAGCAAATTCGGAACCGGTTTGAATGGGGCATGGTCGGGCTTCCGCACCGTTGCGGGCGGGTTGCATGGGAGCGTTAGCAGTGGCGGAGACAGGCATGAACTGGCGTCGCATCCGGCGGTGGCTCGGCTTCGCGGCCGTGCTGCTCACCTTCGGCTGTGCCGACAGCTCGCCGCCCGCCGAGCTGCGCACCAGCATTCCGCTCGACGTGACGGGGCCGGCGGCCGCGGGCGTCAAGGAGCCGGCGCGTCCGCCGGCGCCGGCCCGGAAATCGGCCGCCTTGCCGGCGGAAGAGAGCAAAGTCGAGGACAAGGAAAAGGCCGAGGACAAGGACAGCAAGCGCGCCGAAATCGGCACGCAAGGGGTCGATCGCCTGATCGGCCTCAACGAAAACGAGATCGAATCGGCTCTCGGTACGCCGATGCTGCAAGAGGACCGCGCGCCGACCAAATTATGGGTGTTTCGCAGCCGCAACTGTACGATCAACGTGACATTGTATCCCGACGTGGAAACGCGCCAGTTTCATGCGCTTGCTTATGAGGTGACCAGCGATGTCCATACTGCTGAACGAACGCGCCAATGCATCGCCGAGTTCTCATCCCGATTTTCCCAAAGATGACCAGGGGCAGGGAGAGCGCATTCGCGCGGTCTTTGTCGACGACGACGACGATTATCGCGAGGCGGCGACCGCGGAGTTCGAGCATTTCGGCTTCGAGGTCATTCCGTTCCCGAGCGGCGAGGCGATGCTCGAGCATTTCGAGCGCGACCGGAATGCCGATGTGATCGTGCTGGATTGGAAGCTGCAATCCTGCCTCGGCATCGATTTCCTTCCGAAGCTTCACGATTGCGGCGTCAATCTGCCGGTCGTGTTCCTGACCGGCATGCCGACCACGGCCTATGAGTATGCCGCGCTCGATCGCGGCGCCGTCGATTTCGTCGACAAGGCGCGCGGCATCCCCATCCTCGCCAAGCGCCTGCGCCTCATCGTGCAGATGGCGCGTGGCGCGGCGGCGCCGTCCAGCCAGGAAACCCTGCAATGCGGCAAGCTGGTGCTGCGGCCGGACAGCAGCCGCGCGACCTGGGACGGGCAGGACGTCGACCTGACGGTGACGGAGTTCAAGATCATCTATCTCCTCGTCTCGCGGGCCGGCGAATACGTCACCTATCGCTCGATTTATGATTGCGTGCACCATGCCGGCTTCGTCGCCGGAAGCGGTGAAGAAGGATTTCGAACCAATGTCCGATCTTCCATCAAACGCATTCGAAACAAGTTCCGGGCCTTCGATGCTCGATTTTCCGACATCGAAAACTACGCCGCGTTTGGGTATCGCTGGCGCAGCCAAGGGCGCTAGGTTCGGGGGTTTCGGCCGCGCGTTTCAGCTGTCGCACCGCTTTGCGGGTTCGCTTACCGCAAAGCTCGTCATTCTGGTTGGAATTTTCATTGCGCTGCCGATCCTCGTCTATGGCCAGTTCGAGCAGGCGGACTCGAAGCTGCGCGAGCTCGTCACGCGCAGCATTCAGCATCGCAACTGGCTGATCGCCCAGGCGCTGAAGCCGATCCTCGATCAGCCGGGCCATCTCCCGAGCGGGCAGCTGAGCCAGGCGCTCGCGAAATACGGCGATGACGGCACCAATCTGCAGCTGATGGTGCGGCCCTCGGCGCCGGGCAGCGCGCGGCGCTTTTATTTCGTCGCGGCGGCGCCGCCGGTGGCGCCCGACCAGGTCAATGCCCAGCTCGACGGGCTTGCGGGTCACGGCATCCTCGACCGTCTGTCGAAGACCTGCAGCGCCGACACGCCGATCGACGTGCAATATCCCGGACCCGACGGCAAGGATCAGATCCTGACCTCACTGGTGCCGATCCAGACGCGCTGGGGGTGCTGGGCGCTGGTCTCCTCGCACACGACCTCGGAATTCCTCTACACCTCGATCGCGCGCCCGTTCTGGAAAACGCCCGAGGTGCGCATCGCCGCCTCGGTCTACATGCTCTTGGCGCTGCTCGCCGCGCTGATCGCGACGAGCGTCTGGCGCAACGTGCTGCATTTCCGCCATGTCGCCCGCGATATCCGCCAAGGGCGCGGCCGCAACGCGACCTTCGCCTCGCGCAACGTCATGCCCGAGCTCGCCAGCGTCGCCAGCGACTTCGACGGCCTGACGCGCGATCTGCGCAGCGTCGCCCGCGATATCCGCCAAGCGGCCGAGGACAATTGGCATTCCTTCAAAGGCCCGGTTGCGACCATCGAGGCCTCGCTCGAAACCGCCAAGCGCGGCGTCCTGCCGAATGACGAGCGCGCCCACCGCGCCATCACCCTGATCCAATCCTCGGTCGGGCGGCTCAAGGCGCTGATCTCGGCGGCGCAGCGGCTCGACAACGCGACCGCCGATCTGATCGAAGCGCCGCGGCCGCGCATCGATCTGACCACCGTCATGGGCAGCGTCCTGGTCCGCTACCGCGAGCTCTTGGCCGAGCGCGGCATCGGCGTCGTGCGCTCGCTCAAGGAGAAGGCCTTCGTCCAGGCGGGCCCCGAAATCCTCGAAGAGGTGATCGAGAACATTCTCGACAATGCGATCAGCTTCTCGCCCGCCGACGGCGCGATCACCGTGACGCTCGGCAAGGCCGGCCAATCGGTCGAGCTGCGCATCGACGATCAGGGGCCGGGCATCGATCCCAAGAAGATCGATCGCATCTTCGACCGGTACTACTCGCTTCGCCCCAATGCCGACCAGGATTCGAGCCGCAGCGGCCTTTTGCCGCATTCGGGCCTCGGCCTATGGATCGTCCGGCGCAACATCGAAGCGCTGGGCGGGCATGTCACGGCGACCAATCGCTCCGAAGGCGGGCTGAGCGTTCGCGTCATTCTGCCAGCGAGCTGAACGAGCCGCGCGGCGCTTGTCGCCGTCGCCGGGCGGGCTATCTTCAAGGAAACGAGAAGGGAGCACGCCATGCCGCCTCAAGCAAGCACCGTCAAGATTCGGGACGTCAACATCAAGCTTCACCGCGCGGGCAAGGGCGAGCCTGTGCTCTTCCTTCATGGGGCCGGCGGGCTGATGCAGTGGCTGCCTTTCTTCGATGCGCTCGCCGACGGCTATGAGCTGCTGGTGCCCGAGCATCCAGGATTCGGTGCCTCGGACGATCCCGGCTTCATCCGCAGCGTGCCCGACATGGCGATGTTCTATCTCGATTTTGCCGAGGCGCTCGACCTGCGCCGCGTGCATCTCGTCGGCCACTCGCTCGGCGGCTGGATCGCGGCCGAGATGCTGGTGCGCGACCGCGCGCGCTTTCAAAGCATGACGCTGCTGGCGCCGGCGGGGCTGCGCGTCGAGGGCGTGCCCGCGGGCGATACCTTCATCTGGGCGCCCGACGAAGCGATCCGCAATCTGTTCCATGACCAGCGCTTCGCCGAGGCGCTGCTTGCGCTGACGCCCAGCGAAGAGCAGATGGACATCGCCTTGAAGAACCGCTTTACCGCGACGAAGCTCGGCTGGCAGCCGCGCTGGTTCGATCCCGATCTCGAGAAATGGCTGCATCGCGTCAAGCTGCCGGCGCTGGTGGTGTGGGGCGATGACGACAAGGTGATGCCGCCCGCCTATGCGAGCCTGTGGCGCGAGCGATTGCCCGATGCGCGTCTCGTCATGATCGAAGGGTCGGGCCATCTGCCGCATGTCGAAAAGGCCGAGCCGGTCGGCCGCGCGGTGCGCGAATTCCTCAAAGGAGCGGCGCGATGAAGCTCATCTCTTTTCACTTGATGCCCTATCGTCAGCTCGATCTCGAAGCGGCGGCCAAGCATCGCTCGGCTTGGGTCGTCCTGCCGAACAGCCTCTATGATCCGGTGAAAGGGGCCGAGGAATACGCCGCTTACATCGACTTCCTCGTCGATTGCGAGCGGCTGGGCTTCGACGGTATCGGCGTCAACGAGCATCACCAGAACGCCTATGGCATGATGCCGGCGCCCAATCTGATCGCCAGCGCGCTCATCCAGTGCACCAAGACGGTGAAGATCGCCGTTCTCGGCCGCGCCCTGCCGATCGTCAATGATCCGGTCTTCATCGCCGAAGAATATTCGATGCTCGACAATCTCTCGAAGGGGCGCGTCATCTGCGGCTTCGTGCGCGGCATCGGCGCCGAATATCACTCGACCGGGATCAACCCCTATTTCTCGCATGAGCGCTTTCATGAGGCGCATGATCTCATCATCAAGGCCTGGACGCAGCCGGGGCCCTTCTCCTTCGATGGCCAGCACTTCAATCGGCGCTACGTCAATCTTTGGCCGCGGCCCTATCAGACGCCGCATCCGCCGATCTGGATACCCTCGCAAGGCTCGAGCGAGACCGTGCAGTGGGCCGCGCATCCCGATCGCAAATACCCCTTCCTCGTCACCTTCTCCTCGAGCGATCTGGTGACGCGCTATCTCAATGCTTATCGCGACCAGGCGCGGCAATACGGCTATGAGCCGTCGGAAGGACAGTTCGGTTGGGCCTGCCCGGTCTATGTCGCCGAGACCGACGAGCGTGCGCGTCAGGAGGCGGGGCGCGCCGTCGAAACCCTTTTCAACAACTTCCTGCGCATGCCGGTCGAGATGCTGATCCCGCCGGGCTACACCTCGCAAAGCTCGATGAAGAATTTCTTCAAGATGCGCACCGCGGTCGGCGGCCGCGTCAATGATGCCGACTATCTGATTGGCAGCGGCACCGCGCTCATCGGCAGTCCCAAGACGGTGCGTGCCAGAATCGAAGAAATGCGCGACAAGACCGGGCTCGGCATCCTTCTGCCGATGTTCCAGTTCGGCATCCTCTCCGACGAGCTGGCGCGGCGCAATATCGAGCTCTTCGCCGCCGAGGTGATGCCGCATCTGAAGAAATAGCCGCGCCGCCCCGGCGCGTCGCGCGCCGGCCCCCGCGATTGTCGCTTGACCCGACGCCGCGCCGAGGCGCAGGCTCGTCGCGGGAGGACTTCGTTCGCAATGTCGGACGAAGCATTACGCCTGATCACGCATCTAGCAAACGCGAGAGGGAGGCGTTCATGGCCGTTTCGACACCCGAATTCACCGCCGCATCCGCGCCCGCGGCCGATCGCTGGACCGGCTACAGCGCGGCTGTTCTCGGCATCTGCATTCTCGCCTGGGCCTTCGACGTCTATGAGATGACGGTGATGCAGCTCATCACGCCGCTCCTCATCAAGGAATGGGGTATCTCGCCGGCGACGATGGGCAACATCACGACCTTGTCGCGCTGGATCGGCCTCATCGGCACCTTCACCTTCCCGGCGCTGGCCGATCTCTATGGCCGCAAGCCGGTGCTGATCTTCTCGATCCTCGGTTTCTCGATGTTCTCGGGCCTGACCGGTTTCGCCATGGGCCCGCTCTCCTTGCTGATCTATTCTTCGATTACGCGCATCGCACTCGCGGGCGAAACGCCGGTCGGCATGGTGATGGTGAGCGAAACCGCGCCGACCCGCTGGCGCGCGACTGCCTTGGGCGGCCTCGTCGGCGGCTATCCCTTCGGCTACATGCTCTGCTCGCTCGCCGCGATCGTGGTGGTGCCGCTCTGGGGTTGGCGCGCGCTCTACTGGCTCGGCCTGCTGCCGGCGTTCCTGGTGTTCTGGGTCGCGCGCAGCGTCAAGGAGAGCCCGCGCTTCAGCCATGTCACGGCGGCGATGGTCAAGGAGGGGCTGAAGAAGCAGCTCGATATCTGGTCGCCCGTGCGCGACTACCCGCGCGAGATGCTGCTCGCGACGCTGATCTATTTCTTCTATCTCTTCACCTGGGTCGGCTGGTCCGCTTGGATGCCGCAATTCCTCGCCAATGAGAAGCATTTGGGCTTCCAGACCACGGCGAGCTATCTCTCGGTCTGGATGTTCGTCGCGATTATCGCCTATTGGATTTGCGGCGCGCTGTGCGACCGCTTCGGGCGGCGCTACGTCATCCCGGCCTTCGTCGTTCCGGCTGCCTTCTTCCTGGTCATCCTCGGCCATCTCAATTCGCCGACGAGCCTTTTCTGGGTCGGGCTCGTGACCAACTTCCTCATCACCGGCAGCTTCGGCACGGGGCTCGGCTATACGACCGAGATTTTCCCGACGCAGATCCGCGGCACCGCGGTCGGCGCCTCCTTTGCTTTCGGCACTGCGGCGGGTTCGACCGCACCGGCGATCCTCGGCTGGATCGCGACCGGACATTCGATCGCCGCCGGCCTGCCTTTGCTTGCCTTGTCTTTCTTCTTGCTGGGGCCGCTGTTTTTCTGGTTCGCCCGGGAGACCACCCGCCGCGAGCTCAAGGATTTCGTCGGCGAAAGGGCCTGACACACAGGATAGCCCGCGCGCCAGCGCGGGCGTCGTGCGAAGGATGCGGCGCGGCGCTATGCTCGGCCTATGAGCACGGCACCCGACCCGACAGGCTCCGCCACGGAAGCGGCCGAAACGATCGCGACGCCGATCCTCATTGTCGGCGGCGGTCCAGTCGGCATGGTGCTGGCGATGAATCTCGCGGCGCTCGGCGTTGCGAGCCTCATCGTCAACAGCGATCCGCGGCCGCGCTGGCACCCAAAGGGCAGCACGCACAATTCGCGCACCATGGAGCATTACCGGCGCCTGGGCCTCGCCGAAGCGATCCGGCGCTTGGGCCTGCCCCAGGACTACCCAACCGATGTCGGCTACTTCACGCGTTTCACTGGCTGGGAGATCGCCAGGCTGGCGATGCCGTCGGAAGGCGAGAAGCGGCGGGCGGTGCGCGCGGCGCAAGCGGCCGACCAAGTGCCCGAGCCGATCTTGCGCTGCAACCAGATGTATGTGGAGCGGCTGCTTTACGAGCATTTGCGAAGCCTCGTGCCGGTCGATTGCCGCTTCGGCTGGTCCTGCGTCGATTGGCAGGACCACGGTGATCGCGTCACGGCGATCATCGAGGAAGCATCATCCGGACGGCGCGCCGCGATCGCTTGCGCCTATCTCGTCGGTTGCGATGGCGGGCAGAGCGCGACGCGGCGCAAGCTCGGCATCCGCTATAGCGGCGAGGGGCCAGGCGGAAGCGAGGCCTATCTCGACGGTCCAATGGTCGCAACCCATTTGCGCGTGCCGCAATTCTATCGCGCGGTCGCAGCTCCGCGCTGCTGGCAATATCGCGCGGTCAATCGCGAGGTGCATACCAACACCGTCGCGCTCGATGGCGCCGGCGAGTTCATCTTCAATTCGCGCCTGCGTAGCACCGATGAGAAGCCCGATAGCGCGCAGATCGTGCGCCGGTTCCTTGCCTCGGTCGGTACGCCGCTCGAGGTCGAGGTGATCGGCCATTCGACCTGGATCGCCGGCCGCGCCCTGGTCGCCGAGCGCTTCGGGCTCGGCCGGGTGCTGCTGGCCGGCGACGCCACCCATCTCTTCACGCCCGCCGGCGGCTTCGGCATGAACACCGGCATCGATGATGTCGCCAATCTCGGCTGGAAGCTCGCTGCCATGGTACAGGGCTGGGGCGGCGCGGGACTGCTCGACACTTATGAGAGCGAGCGGCGCCCGATCGCGCTACGCAATACCAAGGCGGCGCGCCGGCTGGGCGTCAGCGTCAGCGAAGTGCCGATCGGCGCCGCGATCGAAGAGGATTCCGCGGCGGGCCGCGCCGCGCGCGGCGAAACCGGCGCTTATTTGGCGAATTTCCAGCCGGAATTCGATTCGCTCGGCGTGCAGCTGGGCGCGCGCTACGACAACTCTCCGATCGTCGCGGCGGATGGAAGCGAAGCGCCGCCCGACGATTCCGATGTCTATCGCCCGAGCGCGTGCCCCGGCGGCCGGGCGCCGCATCTCTGGCTCGGCGATGGCGTGTCGCTGTTCGATCGGCTCGGCCGCGGCTTCACCTTGCTCGATCTGAGCCGCGGCGCCGCCGAGACACGCGCGCTGGAGCAGGCTGCCGTCCAGCGCGGCCTGCCGTTGACCCGTCTCCCCCTGGCCAGCATTGCGGCACGCGATCTTTATCAGCGTGACCTCGCTCTCATCCGTCCCGATCAACACGTCGCCTGGCGCGGCAACCGGCTGCCCGAGGATTGCGCGGGCTTGCTCGATCGCGTGACCGGCCGCTAGCGCCGCGCCCGAACGGCGATCTCTCGTCATGCTCGCGATCCCGCTCTATGACGACACGCCGCGGCTGCGCTCGCCGGTCGTCACCTCCGGCCTGATCGGCGCGTGCGTCGTGATGTATCTGTGGCAATCGAGCCTTGGTCCCCGCGCGGACGCCGCGGTCGCGCTGAGCCTCGGCATGGTGCCGGCGGTGCTGTTCGGCCATGCGCAGCTTCCGCCCGCGCTGCAGCTCGTGCCGGCTTGGCTTACGCCCATCACCTGCATGTTCCTCCATGGCGGCTGGCTCCATCTCGGCGGCAACATGCTTTATCTGTGGATTTTCGGCAGAGGGATCGAATCGGCGCTCGGCGCCGGCCGCTACCTCGTGCTCTATCTGCTGTGCGGCGTGATCGCGGCGCTGACCCAGGCCTTTGTCTCGCCGGCCTCGACCGTGCCGATGATCGGCGCGAGCGGCGCCATCGCCGGCGTGCTCGGCGCTTATCTGATCGTCTATCCGCGCAGCAACGTCGTCGTGTTCCTCTGGATCATCATCCTGGTGCGGCTCCTGACGGTGCCGGCGGTGATCCTGTTGGGACTGTGGTTCCTGCTTCAGCTGGTGAGCGCGAGCGCGGTGTCGGCGGGCGAGGCGGGCGTCGCGTTCTGGGCGCATGTCGGCGGGTTTCTCGCCGGCATTCTTCTCGTTCTGCTGCTGCACCGCCGCGATGTCGCAATGCTGCAGCCGCCGCGCACGAGCGCGTTCCAGATCGCGCGGCCGCGCGATGCGCGGACGCGCTTCGGCCGCGGCTCGGTGCCGAGCGCGGGGCGGCCACGCCGGCACGATCCCAGGGGCTAAGCGGTCCGATCCGCGACTTGGGTTGACAGCGGGCATTGCCCCGGACGATCATTGCTCAACGAATAAGAGACTTCGCGTCTCGTGCCGCGCCCGGAAATCGGCCGCAAGGGAGGTTGCCATGCCTATTTCTCGAATCTTGATGTCATCGCTCATCGCCGGGTGCCTGGCTTTGCCGGCGCTGTCGATGCCGGCCGCGGCGGAGACCAAGGTCACCGTCGGCGCGGTCGTCGGCTTCACGTCGCTGCATTTGCCGAGCTATGTCGCGCTGGAGCGCGGATTCTTCAAGAAAGAAGGGCTCGATGTCTCGCTGGTGAAGCTCGCGCCGAGCCCGCTCAAGGTTGCGGGCTTGTCCGGCCAGGTGGACTTCATTCCGATCCCGACCCCGGCGGCGCTCGCCGCGCTCCATGGAGCGCCGGTGGTTTTCCTCGTCGGCCAGAGCCTCAGCTCGCAATGGGAGATCATCACCGACAAGAGCATCTCCAAGCCCGAGGACCTCAAAGGCAAGACCGTCGCCTATGGCCAGCCCGGCGGCGCCTCTTACGATGAGGGCGAGCGCGTCCTGTCGGAATTCTTTCACATGGTTCCCGGCAAGGATTACAAGGTGATCTCGTTCCAAGCGCAGCCCGATCAGCTTGCCGCGCTCATCAAGGGCGATGTCAAAGCCGCGCTCCTCACCACCGCCGAGGCGGTCAAGGCGCAGAAAGCGGGGTTCAAGGTCCTTCTGACGACGAGCACCTATTTGCCGCGCATCGGCGGCGAGTTCTGGACGATGCGGCCCTTCGTCGAAAAGCATCCCGAGGCGACCAAGGGCTTCATCAAGGCAATCGCCGAAGCGATCATGTATATTCGCACCAACAAAGAGGGCACGATGCCGATCTTTAAAACCTATCTCGGCATCGACGATCCGCAAGAGCAGAGTCTGCTGTGGGACAGCATCCATGATGGCTATGATGCGACGCTCCCGCCGAAGCTCTTCAAGGAAATTTTCGAAGCCCGCCGCCGCGAGATGATTTCCATGGGCCAATGGCCCAAGGATAAGCCGCTGCCCGATGTCGAGAGTTTTGTCGCCCGCAAGATGCTGTCCGAGGCGCTCAAAGAAGTCCATTACGTTCCGGCCAAAGCGGCCAAGGCGGCGACGACGAACTGAGCGGCGCGTCTCAACGAACGGGAGGAGCGGGCGATGCGCGCTGCACCTTTGGCCGCGCTGATTGCGGCACTGTGTTTCAACACGGCGGCTTCTGCTGCGCCTGCCAAAATTACCGTGGGAATCGTCCCGGGCGGGACGACGTTCCATCTGCCGACCTACGTCGCGATGGAGCGAGGCTTTTTCAAAAAGGAAGGGCTCGACGCGACCTGGGTTCGGGTCGGCCCAAAGGCGATGGTCACCGCTGGCATTACCGGTCAAGTCGATTTCGTACCAGTTACCGTCGGCGGCGCGGTCGCCGCCCTGCATGGCGCGCCAATCGTCTATGTCGTCGGGCAAAGCTCGGGCTCGCCCTGGATGATCGTCGCCGACAAGGACATCAACAAGCCGGAAGATCTGCGCGGAAAGACCATCGCTTACGGCCAGCCCGCCACGGCAAGCTATGACGAAGGCGCGACGGTCCTGTCGCGGTTCTTCCACATGGAGCCGGGCAAGGACTACAAGGTGATCTCGTTTCAGGGCCAGCCCGATGAGATCGCCGCGCTCGAGAATGGCAATGTTCAAGCCGCGCTGCTGACCGTCGCGGATGCGGTCAAGGCCGAGAAAGCCGGGTTCCGCGTCATCATCGATACTGGCCGCTACATGCCGCGACTTGCGGGCCCCGTCTGGGCGATCCGGCCTTTCGTGGAAAAGAACCCCGAAACGGTGAAGGCATTCATCCGTGCCGTCGCAGACGCCATTCTCTACATCCGCGATAACAAGCAGGGGACGATGCCCATCTTCAAAGCCTATCTCGGCATCGACGATCCCGAAGAGCAAAGCCTCCTGTGGGACCGGCTGCACGACGTATTCGACGCAGAACTCCCCGCCAAGCCTTTTCAGGCGATCTTCGAGTCGAGCCGGCTCGGCATGATCGGAACCGGTCAGTGGCCGAAAGATAAGCCTTTGCCGGATACCGAGACCTTCCTCGCGCGTCCGCTCCTCGACGCGGCGTTGAAACAGGCTCATTACAGTCCGGCGCCGGCGACGCTGAAGTAATCGGCGGAGGGTTGCGCATTGTCACACAAAAGTTGGACGGGAGAGTAATTATGAAACCACCGCACATCACGCTCGCAGCCGTCACCACGGCAGCGCTCTTATCGCTGAGCTCGATCGCTCTTGCCGCGACGAAGATCACCGTCGGGGACGTGCCGGGCGGCAATACGCTGTTTTTGCCGTCCTATGTCGCGATGGATCGCGGCTTCTTCAAGAAAGAAGGCCTCGATGCGAGCTGGGTAAGGCTCGTCGGCAAAAACCTCGGCAATGCCGCGCTGGCGGGCAAGGTGGATTTCGTTCCGATCAACACGGTGGCGGCCTTGGCTGCGCTGCACGGTGCGCCGGTCCTCTATGTGGCCGGGCAGAGCCTCAGCTCGCAATGGACGATCGTCTCCGCCAAGTCGATCGGCAAGCCCGAGGATTTGAAAGGCAAGACCGTGGCCTATGGCCAGCCCGGCGGCGCCAATTACGACGAAGGCGCGCGCGTGCTGTCGCGCTTTTTCCATATGGAGCCCGGCAAGGATTACAAGGTGATCTCGTTCCAGCGTCAGCCCGACGAGGTCGCCGCGCTGATCAACGGCGATGTGCAAGCCGCTCTGCTAACGCCGGCCGCGATGGTCACCGCCGAGAAAGCCGGTTTCAAGGTCTTGATCCGCACCGGCCAGTTCCTGCCGCGGCTCGGCGGCACGCTTTGGACGCTGAAGCCCTATGCGGATCAGCACCCTGACACCGTCAAGGCTTTCATCCGCGCGATCGCCGAAGCGATCATGTATATCCGCACCAACAAAGACGGCACGATGCCGGTCATCAAGACCTACCTCAACATCGAGGACCCGCAGGAGCAGGGCCTGCTGTGGCAGGAGCTTCACGACCTCTACGAGGCGACGATCCCGGAAAATCTTTTCCGCGACACCTTCGAGGCGCGCCGCAACGAGATGATCTCGCTCGGCCAGTGGGCGAAAGACAAGCCGCTTCCCGACCTCCATCAATTCCTCGCCAGCAAGCTGCTCGACGAGTCGCTGAAGGAGGTTCACTACGTTTCGGTCGAGACGAAGCCGGCGCACTGACCCGCGCCGGCGAGGCGGCGAGCGGACCCCAAGCTCTGCTCGCTTACTCGCCGATGCGCTGCGGCCGCCAGCGGCCGAGCCGGTTTTCCAGCACCTTGAGCAAGCCGGTCATGGCGAGCGAAAGCGCCATGAAGACGATCATGCCGGCGAAAACGATGTTGACTTTGTACTGGCTCGCCGCCTGAACCATCATCACGCCGAGCCCTTCGTTCGAGCCGAAGAATTCCGAGACCACGACGCCGAGGACGGCGCGGCCGATCGCCAGCCGCAAGCCGGTGATGATGTAGGGCAGGGCGTTTGGTACCACGACGAGCCGGATGATGTCCCACTCCTTCGCCCCGAAGGAGCGGACGACGTTGATGAGCAGCTTGTCGGTGTTGCGGATGCCCTCATGGGTGTTGATGAGCAAGGGGAAGAAGGCGCCGAACGCGACGATCACCACTTTCGACCATAATCCCAATCCGAACCACAGAAGGACGATGGGCAAGAAGACGAGGCGCGGCGTCGCATTGAAGGCGGTAACGAAAGGCTCGCACAGCGCATCCAAGGTCTCCGATCGTCCGATCAGGACCCCGAGCGGCAGGCCGACCGCGATGGCGATGGCAAGCCCGACGGCAAATCCCGCCGCGCTGACGCCGAGCGGGCCCCAAATCACGCCCGTCGAGAAAAGGTTCCACAGCGTGATCGCGACTTCGCTGGGCGGCGTGAAGAAGAGGCGCGTCCCCGCTTTCATCGTGACGAGGTAAGGCACCGCCTCCCAGAGCAGAAGCAGCACGACGATCCCGGAAAGGCCGAGAGCGAAGGATTGAAGGCGCCGGCCTCCGCGGGACGCGATCTCTCCCATCTCTTCGGGCGGCGCCGCGGCTGGCGCGAAAGGAACCTCGAGCCGGTTGGTCTCCGTCATCCTTTATTGCCCCGTGCGCCAAGGAAAAGCCGTGCGCTCGGCCCAGCGAATGCCCTGGGTCAGAAGAACGGCGATGAGGGTGACCACCAGAATGTAAGAGAACATGCTGTCGAGCGCGAAGAAATTCCCGAACTTGACGATCCCATAACCGACGCCTTCCGAGGCGGCGAAGAACTCGCCGATCAGCACGCCGACCAGCGCGCGCCCGACGCCGATCCGGGCGCCGGCGACGATATAGGGGATCACGCTCGGGACGATGACCTTCAGATAAAGGTCTTTCTCCTTGCCGCCGAAGGAGCGCACGACATTGAGCAAGAGATTGTCGACCGCGCGCACCCCGGCATAGGCGTTGAAGACGAAATCGAACACCGTCAGGATGAAGACGATGAAAGCTTTGCCGGTCGCACCGACGCCGAGGAAGATCACAACGAGCGGCGCCAGCGCGACCAGCGGGCTCGCATAGAGCGCGGTCAGCAGCGGATCGAGCGCCTGGCCGACGCGGCTGCGCCATCCCATGAGAATGCCGAGCGGCACGCCGACGACGATCGCCGCGCCGAGACCCCAAAAGAAGGGCGCGGCGCTGGCGCCGAGATCGAAGAACAATTGTCCCGAGAGCGTCAGGCGCCAAAGCGCCTCGAACATGAGGGAGGGCTTGGTGATGAAGAGGGAATTGAACGGCACGACGAGGAAGGCCGCCTGCCAGGCGATGAAGAACGCCGCGACGGACAGGCCTCCGAGGAGAAGCTTGCGGTTTTGCTGGACGAAGCTCGGGCGCGAAACGGCGTCTTCCATCATCGCTAGCCCATGATCTCGTCTTTGAGGGCGTTCCAGATTTCGAGCTTCAGATCGTTGAATTCCGGGGTCACGCGCATTTCGTAGTCGCGTGGCCGCGGCAGATCGATGGTGAAGATTTTCTTCGCCCGCCCCGGACGCTTGGTCATCACCAGCACGCGGTCGGAGAGATAGATCGCCTCGTCGATCTGATGGGTGACGAAGAGAACGGTCTTGCGCGCGTCCTGCCAGATGCGCAGCAGCTCGGCCTGCATCAGGTCGCGCGTCTGCGCATCGAGCGCGGCGAAAGGCTCGTCCATCAGCAGCACGTCGGGATCGGTCGCGAGCGCGCGCGCGAGGCCGACGCGCTGCTTCATGCCGCCCGAGAGCTCATGCGGATAGTGGCTCTCGAAGCCCCTCAGCCCGACCATCTCGATGAAGTGCTGCGCGGTCTGCCGGCGGGGCGCGGCGGGAACGCCTTTCAGCTGCAGCCCCAGCTCGACATTCTGCGCAACCGAGCGCCAGGGCAAAAGCCCGAATTCCTGGAACACCATGGCGCGGTCGGTGCCCGGCCCGGCGATCGGCTTGCCGTGCAGGTCGATATCGCCGGAATCCGGCTTGATAAGCCCGAGCAGGATCGAGAGGAAGGTGCTTTTGCCGCAGCCCGAAGGCCCGACGATCGACAGGAACTCGCCTTCCTCGACCGCGATGTCGAAGCCTTGCAGCGCCCGGACGGGTGCGCGGTTGGGCGGGCGGAAGGTGAGATTGACGTTTTGCCCGTGAATATAAGCGGTCATGACGCCGGCTTCGCTCCCTGCGAGGTTGATCTCTCTCGGCGGCGATCTTCCGGCCCGC
>Ga0134128_10005738_pt1 | contig 15041 bp, 8 predicted proteins | sample KB31754_FD_96462 | JGI IMG/M metagenome (GOLD analysis project Ga0134128, IMG submission 96462) | Terrestrial soil microbial communities with excess Nitrogen fertilizer from Kellogg Biological Station, Michigan, USA - KB3-175-4 | ecosystem: Environmental > Terrestrial > Soil > Unclassified ... | reverse complement strand
TACACGGCACCGGCCGTGATCCCGAACCCCGGTACGGTCACCATTACAGCGGTTTCCGCAATCGATCCAGCGTCGACGGCCACCGCCGACGTGACCATCACGCCGCTGCTCGAAGTCACGGTGATGCCTCCCAGTGTCACCCTGCAGCCTTTTCAAAGCCAGACATTCACCGCCAGTTCTACCATTCCTAACGACACCGTCACGTGGAAGGTGAATAACGTAACCGGCGGCGATTCCACCAACGGCACCATTACGCAAACGGGCGTCTATACCGCTCCTGATCCCGCTCCCACTGCGGGCTATGTCACAGTTGAGGCGTACTCGAACACGACGCCCAGCATTTTCGGCTCGGCGATCGTCAGCATCGGGACGACCAACCCCAGCGTGAACATCACTCCTCCCAGCGCAAGCGTCGCAATCGCAAACACGCAACAGTTCTCCGCAACGGTTTCGCCATCCACACTCCCGCAGACCGTCACCTGGCAGGTCAATGGCGTGGACGGCGGCAATTCAACGGTCGGAACGATTGATTCCAGCGGCCTCTACACGGCGCCACTGCTTGTGCCGTCGCCCGCGACTGTTACGATCACCGCCATTTCCACGGCGCACTCGACCATCACCGGATCCGCATCGGTGACGGTAACGCTGCCCACCACGGCGATCTCTGTCTCTGTCAGCCCAACACCGGTGACTCTCACGCTTGGTCAGAGTCAGCAATTCCAGGCCACCGTCACGCCGAGCAATAACCCAAACGTGACCTGGTCCATGTCGAGCACGAATCTCACCTGCGATCCCAACAACAATCCAAATGCCTGCGGCGGCATCACAGCGGGCGGGCTCTACACCGCTCCGAGCAGCATTCCGGATTCGCTGCAGTCGGCCAGCGTCAATGTGATCGCCACCTCGCAGGCAGACACCAGCAAGTCAGGCTCAGCATCGGTCACCGTCACTGCCTCGCCGACGATCACCATCACGCCGTCAGGCACCACTCTTTGCACCGTTAATTCGACGACCTGCACCAGCGGCAACACCCAGTCATTCTCGGCTCAACTGGCGCACGTGCCCGGTGGAACCGCTGTCTCGTGGACCGTTGGGTGTATCAATGCAGACGACCAGGATGGAGACCAGTGCGGCAACGGTGACAATGACGAACTCCCCGCGAAAGACGGACCTGGCACCATCACTCCTCCATCGGGCTCCAGTCTGACGAATACGCTTACCGTCACCTACACCTCGCCGCTATACGTGTTCTTCTCAAATTTCCCGTCGAACGCCTGCCCCGCGGCCGACAGCCAGAACTTCACCTATGCCTATGTGCCGCTTACGGCCAGCATGGTCGTCAACAACCAGACCTACAGCAAAACTGTCTGTATCAAGGTCACGCCTTAACACCCTCCGGCGCGCGGTCTGACCAGCGCGTCGGAGGACCGCGGGCTGTCTTCTTCCGGCCTTGTCGTGCCGTCGTAATCAAAACAGAACTGGAGATGATGCGTGATATCTCTCAAGCCGCTTACCTTCGCTGCCTTCGCTCTCTTTGCCGCCTCAGCATGGGCGGCGGGTCCATGCCCCACGCAAGTCCTGCAGGGGTCCGGCGCCACCTCGTCTTCCGATATGCTCTGCCTGATCCCCCAGTTGTATGGTCCTGGTGGCCTGGTCGGATCCAACAATGGCGGCCCCTTGAATGCCACAACCGGCCACGAAGCGCACTTTCAAGCCTCGAGCATCTCCGATTTCCGACCAATTAATGCGGAGATCGGCCTCCAGTTGAGCCAGGTTCCGCTGGCGGCCCCGGTCTCCGGCGTCACGTTTCAGAATGGAGTGTGGCAGGAGTCAATCGGTCTGGGACCTGTGCTCGCCGACCGTGCCGAGACCATCGGGAGGCATACGTTGTTTGTCGGTCTCAATTACGAATACTTTGACTTCGATAAAGCTGACAACATCAACCTCCGCAACTTTGGCGCGGTCTTCACGCACGAGTTCGAACCCTGCCCCGGAGATCCTTCGGTCACCGGCGTTCCCTGCATCACCAACAGCGAAGGCGAGTTCGTTCCGCTCTACACGCAGGACGTGATCGCCACTCAGAACCACATGAACCTGATGGTGAACGAATTCTCTGTCGTGGGGACCTACGGCATCAATGGCAAATGGGATCTGTCGATCGCCGTGCCGATCGTGCAGCTACGCATGAACATGGTTTCCAATGCGGCCATCTTTAACTTTGAGCCTCCGCCGGTGAATCACTCCTTCGCTTCCGTGGCGAAAAGCGATAGCGAAACGTATCTGAGCCCCTACAACGCCATCTTCAGCAGCCATGGCTCGGCTCAGGGCCTGGGAGACATCCGCATCCGAAACAAGTTCGTCGCCTGGCAATCGGATAACGAAAAGTCCTCCGTCGCCGTGGGTCTTGACCTGCGCCTGCCCACGGGGGATGCGTACAGCTTCCTGGGATCAGGGACGTGGGGCATTCGTCCGTTCTTCATCGTCTCTCATTCCGCCCGGATTTCACCGCACGGTGGCGCGGGTTTCGAAGGCAACGGCACCTCAGTCCTCGCCGGAGACGTCACCAGCCAGCCAGTTGCGAAAGACCATCTTCCCGATGTCCTCAGTTACTACGCCGGGGTGGATACCTCTCTTCCCGGCCTGCGCTGGCTCGGGCTCTCGGCCGACTTCCTCGGCAATTCCCTGCTGAATACATCTCGGATCAAAGCGACGAACAGGACCGACTACGGCGGCAACACGCATTCGGACATACAACCGTCCGTCTCGACCGTGAACGAAGAATCGGTTTCTCTTGGCGGCAAGATTCGCGCGAGAAAGTTCCTGTTCGTCGGCAACTGCCTCATTCGCGTCAACGATGCCGGTCTTCATTTCAAGCCCTCGCCGCTCGCCGGCGTCTCATACACGTTCTGAAGTGCAGGACAATCCTGGAGATCGCATGCCAACCGAAACGAAGAGGCCCATCGACAGCTATATCGGAATGGATGACCCGCTCAAAGCCTATTCCATGATTCGCGCCGGGCTGAAGCAGCTTGGTTTTTCGGAGGAGAAGGCTAATCGTTATGCCTGGTTCTGTCAGGCCGTATATAAGGAACTCAAGGACCAGCACGATGTCCTGGCAGCCCTGAACAGCATCGCAAACGCGAACAAAGTCCTTCCAAACGCCGCCGCAATGAACCTGGTGAACAGCATTAGAGTCCTGAAGGACGTAAGAGTTTCCGGAGCAGCCGGAATTGCCACGCCCTTCCTTGACCGGCTTGTAACACTTGCAAGGGAATACGGGATCGAGCTTAACGAGTGTTCCTTGAGCGTGACGAAGATCGCTCTGGACATAGCAGGAGCAGGGGTCGGCGCCGTAAGCTCAGTCGAGGGAATTGGTATTCCGCTGCTCTTCCTCAGCGTCGCTGCCACCTTCAACGACGGGTATGCCCTCGGGAAGGCCTGTTCCTGGTAGCCGACTGAAACTTTACTGGATCGAACTGATCGTCCACGGACTCCCCGCCGCATTCCGCTTCAGCACGATCGTCATCCTGGCGGGTCGCGGATTCCTTCCACCCAGCTGCATGAATTGCTGAATCGTGACCCGGGCTTCATCGCCGGATATCTTCTGATTCAGGATGCTGTAGGGCGCGCGAATTTGATCGTTGTCGCGGAACAGGCGGCTCAGGATACTTGCCTGAGACGAGCTGATCGTCGGCCAGATCGCGCGCAGCTTCTCGATGCTCCGCGATTCGTAGGCATCCTGGTATCCGTCCAGAATCCGGCGAATGGATGCGTCATCGCTTTCCGCATTGCCGGTGGCCGGGCCTGGAGCCGGCACTGGCGCGCGTACCGGAACAGGTTCTGATGGCTTTTGAGGCTCCGGCTTCGTCAGCTGCGCAATCTCGCCGTTTGCCTCATCGCGGTGCCTCCCATTGGGATGACTGCTCAGGTACCCGCGAAAGCTGTCCAGCGTTCCCGAAGACCTGGCGGAATTCCACGCGAGGTCGTCCAGACGATCCATCGCCAGGCCGTGGTATGGCCCGTTCGGATGACGCCCGAGGAAGGCGTTCAACTGCGAAGCGTCAGTCGAGCTCTGCAAACCCTGCCATTCCAGCCGGTCTATCTCTGAGTTCGCCAGACTGTAGTGAATCCCCTGCGGCGAGGGGTACTTCGACAAGAACTGTTTGTAACCGGCAACGCTGGCTGCTTTCGCCGCCTGCGACCAGTACAGCTCCTCGAGAATCGACTCGGCCTGGGCTCGCCGCGGAGAGTTCGGATACGTCCGCACAAACGCCTGCCACGCGCCGATGTCCTGGCTGCTTGCAATACGGTTCCACGCAACGTCATCCTGCGAAGTCGCCGGCGCAGGAGCTTTGAAGTCCGCGCGCGACAGAGTCACCGAGGCATTCGCCCGGAACTGCCGTGGATCCGTCACCAGTTCCTGATTGCCGTCCATCAGCTTCAGCCGGTGAAATCCCGCCTTGACCGGCCATCCGCTCCGATCGTTCGACGGATTCATGGGGAACTCATCCACGAAGACTCGGTCGGTCGGCTTCAGTCCGCTGATGATCAGCTTCCCGGGCTGCTGCTCCGGCGTCGGAACCGGTGCGGCCGTCGCCTGCTGCTTCTGCAACTCCAGTACGAGACGATTGTCCTCCGTCAGCGTGCCGGTCTTTTGCGCCCCTGTATACCCAGCGAGTTGCGCGTCGGCCTCATAACTGGACCCGGCAGGCAGCCGAAACGTGCAGGGTGTGCTCGCGCATCGCTGCCCATTCACCTGCACTTCCGCTCCTGCCGGCGAGGTCTCCACCGTCAGCGCAAAATTCGAATGGCTCGCAGAGTGCCTGTAAGTCGTCCACCCTACGAACCCAAGAGCCACGAGTGCCGTCGCAGCCGTGATGGATGCCAGCGCCCGTCTCCGGCCAGAACCCTTCGCGGCCTCAATCTCCGGCAATATCCCCGTCTGGGTCGCCAACCCCTGCTGCTGCGTCTGCATGGCCGTTTCGCGACGCGTGCGCTCGGTGCGGGAAAGACTCTCTTGCGCCTTGAGCAAAAACGATCGAAGCTCCACGCTATCCGGAAACGCCTGCACCAGATCCTGCAGCTTGCGTACCGACGATGCGATCGCCTGCGTATCCCCCATCGCCTGGCCGCTGAATCGGGACTGCTCCTCGGCAATGCGCGCGATCTCGGCATGCAGCAGCCTGTCGCGGGCAGCCTTCACCGACGCTTCCAGTTCACGGCACAACGAAAGGATCGTGCGCTCCTGCGAGTATTTGTCCTGGACCTCCCCAGCGCGACGCTCGATCGAATCCAGCTCGACCGTCGAAGCGTTTTCGTCGCCAACCGACCTGGTCAGCGACTGCAGTTCGTTCGCCACAAGGTCGTGCTCCACACGCCGTCCGCGAACCTGGGCGGTCACGCGCACGATCGCCCGCTGAATCTCGTCGATGTTCGGGTGAGCCGCTGCCTTTGACTTCGCTTCTTCCAAAAGCTGCTCCGCCCCTTCGACGTTCAGAGCCGTCAGCGCGCGGTTGCTGATCTCTTCCACTTCCGCCAGACAATCGGAAATCTCACGTCGTCTTTCGTCGGCCGCCGAGCGCATCGCATTGAGTGCGCCGGCTACAGCAGGATCCTCAGCATCCGGCGAACTCACCGAAATCGCATTTTGCAGAAGCTGCGAGATCGACTCGAGCGAAGGAGCATCGGCCACCATGCGCTCCAGATTGCCGATCTCGCAAATGCGCGATTGCAACCGCTTCTCCCGGCGCTCCACTTCAAACGTGATCTGCTGAATTAAGGCTCCAACCTGTGGCTCGGCTGCATGCGGTCCTGCAAGATACAGTGCGCGCGTGAGCGCGTCCTTTGCGTCGGCAAGAGACGCCGTGCCCAGATCCTTCGCCATCTCGGACAATTCGGCGACGACTCTGCCGCGTTCTTCCTTCGCAGCATCCAGAACTTTGCTGATCTCATCGCAAATTACGCGGATGTCGCGTTCGCGCGGAAAGGCAGCTTTCGCCTCGACAATCCGGCCCGCTGCTCGATTCCTGAGGGCTGCATCGGCCGACGGCGACACCGTCCTGCGCAACTGTTCCAGTTCCGCGACGGTCTGCTGCTTTGCCTCTTTGCGCGCGCGCACTTCCTGGATCAGCGGCTCGCACATCCTGCGCGTCTGCTCGTCGGGATCGATGTTTCCAAGCGCCCTGGTCAGATTCACGGCCAGGATATCCAGGTACTCAACCAGTTCGCGCTCATCGAGCGCTTTCCGCAGAACAGCGCTGTCTTCCGTGAGCCGGCTGCGGTTAAGTTGCCGATCCGCACCAGCTGTGACTTCCACGGGGTGCTTTTCCGGCGACGTTTCGCGTTCCCGCTGCAACCTCCGCGCATGCGTCAGCAGCGCTTCGAAATTTGGTTCCGCTGGTATCTTCGCCAGTCCCGCTTCCAGTTGGGCCACCGCGCGATCCAGGTCCCCGCGGTCCATCAGGTCCCGGGCCGCCAGGCTCTGATCCTGTACATACCGGCGGCGCTCCGCGACTTCCTTTTGCCGCTCTGCAATCGAGTGCAGCCGCCGCAATGTCTGCTCGTTGGGGAACTTTGAAATGGCGAGTTCGCAGATCGTGAATGCTGAGGAAAAATCTTCAGCGCGCAGAGCGCGCTCGATCTCCTCCGTTAAGTCGAGCAGTTCCTTGCGCCGTAGCTCCTGCTCTTTACCGCGCCTTGCCCACTGCAGCAGCTCACGAACGTTGGAGTCGGCCGGATCCAGTTCCTCAGCCTTGCGCAGCGAGTCGATTGCATCCTCAAACTGCCGCCGAGATATCCCCTCACGCGCGCTGTCCACGAGGTGCTGGACCTGAGAGCGCCGCGACCTCTCCGCCAGCTCGCTCTCGATCATCGCCGCGAGAGCGCGCGCTTCGCCGCTCTCCGCATCAAAGGAGATCGCCTTGCGGATCGCACCCTGCGCCTCGTCCAGATCTCCGGCCAGCATCGCCGATTCCGCTCGCCGCAACAGCTCCCGGACATTTTTATGCAGCGCCAGGACTTTCTGTATCTCATCGCGCAGAGCCAACGACGCGGCATCCTGCGAATCGAGCTGGAGGGCCTGCTCGATGCACGCCAGCGCCTCCTCATACTGTTGGCCCGCCAGCGCCACCTGCGCCTGCGACCGCATCTGCATCACATGCGCTGCCCGCTCGCGGCTCTGGATGGCCCGACGAACCTCGACCAGCAGACGATTGGCGCGCTCGTGATGTCGGTCCAGCTTCGTGATTTCGAGCAGATGATGTTTCGCGCGTTCCAGATCGCCGGCTCGGGCAGCGGTCTCCGCGCGCTGCATGTACTCGTTCGTCAGGCTCTGCTTCAGCCGCTTCTGAACGCTCAGTAGCTCAAAGCCGAATTCCTCCGCCGTCTGAAACCGCTCCTCCGGTTTTTTCGCCAGCGCACGGTCGATGCACGACACCAGTTCCGGCGGTATATCCGGGACATAGTTGGCCAGCGGCTCCGGATTCTCGCGCAAGATTTTTACGAAGGTCGCGCCCGGATCGCTTCCCCTGAACGGAAGCGTATAAGCCAGCAACTCGTAGGCCAGTACACCGGCAGAGAAAATGTCCGTTCTAGAGTCGATAGGCGAAGAATTGATCTGCTCCGGTGACATGTAGGACAGGCTGCCCACCAGCTGCCCTGTCTGCGTCACCGCTGTCTCTGAACCCGCAATCCTCGCGATCCCGAAATCGACCAGCTTGGCGGTTCCGTCTTTCAACAGGATGACATTCGCCGGCTTAATGTCGCGGTGAATCACCTGGGGACGGCGGTCGTGGGCATACTGGAGCCCGTCGCAGACCTGGATCAGGATATCCAGCTTCTCCACCAGCGGCATCGGCCGCCGCTCTGCAATGATCCTGGAGACCGGCTCCCCATCCAGGCACTCCATCACCAGATAGGGATCGCCGTCTTCTTCGCCGCTTTCGTAAACGGTGACAATGTTTCGGTGCTGGAGGCTGGCCGTCGCCAGCAGCTCGCGGTTGAAAAACTTCTCGACCTGCTTTGCCTGCGCCTCCGGAGCGCTCGACCGCTTCAGCATTTTGATCGCGACGGTGCGATTCAGCGCCGCGTCGCGGGCACGATAGACGATGCCCATGCCACCGGTGCCGATGACATCGATCACGATGTACTTGCCGATTTTTTGTACGGAGGGCTCCAGGTCCTTCGCCACGCCACCCTCTGATTCCTAAGCACTCCATTCTGGGGAACGAGTGCAACTATTCTGGAATGAATCAGTTTTCCGGGTGCCCTGTGTCCCAGCCAACTCCCGGCCGCAATGCTGGGAGAAAAGTATCACACCATTTTACTGTTGCAAATAACCGAAAAGTCGAGGGCCGCCGCTTCGCCGCAGGAGTAATTCAGCGGTGGGAACTGAGACCCCGTCGCCTGTTGTCGTAATGCACAAATTGGGTATCTGAATTCTTGCCCGATTGGGATACACTCGTTGCGCCCCAGCTTCAGTTCTTCTGGTCTGCGGCAATCTTTGCAGACGAGGCAATCCTATGGCTCTCGACGTGGGTCAGCGCGTAGGCGACTACGAAATCCTCAGCGTATTGGGCGCGGGCGGAATGGGCCGCGTTTACCGCGTCCGCAACTTCATCTCCGACCGTGTCGAAGCCATGAAGGTTCTGCTGCCGGATTACGCCTCCGAGCCGGAGTTGGCCGCACGCTTCATGGCGGAAATCCGAACTTTGGCGACCCTCGAGCATCCCAACATCGCCCAGCTCAGAACCGCCTTCCAGTTCGAAAACCAGTTCATCATGATCATGGAATTCGTCGAAGGCGCCACGCTGGAAAGCCTGGCTCGCCAGGGCGGTGTGCCCATCGACCAGATGCTGGAATACGCCTCTCAGGTCCTCTCCGCCCTCAGCTATGCACATGGCCGTGGGGTCACGCACCGCGATATCAAGCCCGCTAACATCATGATTACCGCTCATGGTGTGGTCAAACTGATGGATTTCGGCATCGCCAAATCCAATGCGGACATGCAGCTCACCCGGCCGGGTACCACCATGGGCTCCGTCTATTACATGTCGCCCGAACAGGTGCGCGGCGATACCGTCGACGCTCGCTCCGACATCTACTCCTTCGGCGTCACGCTTTACGAGATGCTCGCCGGCCGCCGCCCCTTCCAGGCCGACAGCTCCTACAGCGTGCTCAATGCCCAGCTCAACGAGGCTCCGGTTCCCCCCATCGAAGTGAACCCCGCGCTCTCCCCGACTCTGAACGCGATCATTCTCACTGCCATGGCGAAAGCGCCCTCCGACCGCTTCCAGTCCGCCGAAGCCTTTCGCAATGCCATCCGCAACGTCCAGCAGCAGGCACAAGCGGCGACTGTGGCCACCGCCGAGCCGCCCTTCGTTCCCGTCAACGTCGTCGCACCTGTACCCCCCGCGAGGACGCATCGCAGCCTCTGGATCGGCGTGGGCGCCGCCACTGCGGTCGCTGCCTTAGTCGCGGCCGCACTCCTCGTCCCACGCATGCACCCGATCCATGCCAGCCCCGGCGCGCAGTCAGCTTCCCCCACAGCATCGCAACCCGCACCGCAGCCACCGGCAACGTCCGATGCGACGCCCACGGTGGGCGAATCCTCCGCCGCCGCAGAACCAACGACCCCGGCCATGGCTGCCCCGGCTGTAAACCCGCAGGCCGAAGCCACGCCTGCCGCTCCCTCAGGTGCCGCGCCCAGGCACGCACCGGCTGCGGTACAGCACCACACGACTGCATCGCCGCAGTTCTCTGAGCCGCCGTCTGGCGCCTTGCCGGCTCAGTTGCCGCAGCCAGCCGCCGCTCCGCCTCCATCCGGACCATCGCCGGCAGAAGTGCAGCAGGCACAGGACCGTTATGCGAGCCTCGACTCCCGGGTGGGCGCCGCCGAGCACGGGGTGCAGAGCATTCGTAGCCAGCAGCAGGCGCAGGGACTCGATCTCCGGGGCGACGTCCTGGCCAGCATGAACCGCCTCGACTACGCGATGACCTCAGCCCGATCTGCTTTGAATCGTAACGACCTTACCGGCGCCGCTCTCTATATGGATCGTGCCGACAAAGAGCTGGCGACGATTGAACACTTCTTAGGCCAATAGGAGATACCCATCATGCGAAGAGCTTCCTACTCGCTCGCTCTCTTCCTTCTCGCCTCGGTCGCTCTGCCGGCGCAGGTACCCGCCGCGCAGGCGGGGTCGCGCCATCGCATCGCCGTGCTCGACTTCAATTACGCCACCGTCATGAGCACATCGCAGGCCGTCTTCGGCACGCAGGTGGATATCGGCAAGGGAATTTCCGACATGCTCATCGATCGGCTCGTCAACGACGGCACGTATCGAGTCATCGAACAGAATCAGATCGACAAGATCCTCAGCGAACAAAACTTCTCGAACAGCAATCGCGCCGATCCCGCCACTGCTGCGAAGATCGGACACGTCCTCGGCGTCGATGCCGTAATCGTCGGCGACATCACCCAGTTTGGCCGCGATGATCAAAGCAGGAACGTCGGCGGCATGCTCGGCAAGTGGGGCTCCGGTTACGGTCTCGGCAACGTGGGTACCCACTCCGCGAAAGCCGTCGTCGCCATCACCGCCCGCCTGATCGACACGAACACAGGCGAGATTCTCGCGTCAGCGACCGGCAAAGGCCAGTCGAAGCGATCCGGTACGAACCTGCTGGGCGGGGGGGCCGGAACAGGCGGCTATGGCGCCGGCTCTGCCGGGATGAACAGCAGCAACTTCGCTCAGACCATCATCGGAGAAGCCACCACCCAGGCCGTTACCGAACTGGCGCAAAGCATTGTTGGCGATAGTCCCAGACTTCCCACCGTGGGTGCCGCTCCCGTTGTAATCAATGGACTGGTTGCCGACGCGTCCACCTCAGACATCATCATTAACGTGGGCAGCAAGGCAGGCGTCAAGGTCGGGGATAACCTGGTGATCTCACGCGTTGTCCGTGTCGTCAAAGACCCGGCAACCGGCAAGCCTCTGCGCTCGATCGAGAGTCCCGTTGGTCAGCTGACCATTACCAGCGTCGATGCCGATTCCGCAGTCGGTCGATTTGCGGGCACCGGAAAGCCCCAGGTCGGCGACACGGTTAAATCGCAATAGATGGGCAGGCATTTCACGGGATGCAGGCGGCCGACTCCCGGTCCACTCAGTTGTGCAGTGGTGGCAGCGGTCCGTATGGCGTGATGGAATGCGCCCGCAGGCTGCTGCCCATCCGCAGCGACGCCGAGATTTCCGCGCAGCATTTCATCAGCCGATCTGCGAGCACCGGAACCTGGTGCGGCTGAATGCGCGCGGCCATGCACGACACGCTGAGCGCGGCAATCACCTTCTTGTTTGCGTCGAAGATCGGCGCGCCAATGCAGCGGGCGCCTGCCTCCGCTTCACCGTTATCGACGCTGTAACCGCGCCGGCGCACTCTCTCGAGCGATTGAATCAGCTCTTCGCGCGAACAGATGGAGTTGTCAGTAAGTGGCACAAACTTGATTTGCTCGACCACCTCGTTTAGTTCGCGTTGCGGAAGCCAGGCCAGCATCGCCTTCCCCATCGCCGTACAGTGTGCCGGATTGGAGCTGCCCACTTTGGAGTTTTTGCAGACCTTCTTGCCCTCTGGCCCCACCTTGTCGAGGTAAACGACCGAGGTTTGCCGCAGCATGCCGAGGTGCACCGTCTCTCCAAGACTTGTCGAGAGGCGCTCGAAGTAAGGACGAATGCGCACGCGCAGGTCCATCTGCTCCACCGCGCGCAGCCCCAGATTATAGAGTCGCATACCGAGCTGATACGCCTGATCCGGCGTCCGCTCGAGCAGCATGCCGCGTTCCAGCACAATCAGCGCGCGGTGTACGGTGCTCTTGGGCACCCGCATGCGCACACTGATTTCTCCAAGCGTAAGCGGGCCGTCGCTCTCGCCCAGCAGCTCGAGAATCGCCAGCGCGCGGTCGACACTCTGGAGACGGTAATTGCGGCGGCGGTCCGGAATACTCTGGAGAACATCTGATGCGAAGGGGACAAGTTGGCTCATGACTGACTCCTGGAAAGGCCGGCAAGGTGATGAACGCCGGGCGGCAGTCCGCCCAGATACATATAGCTTAGCGACGGCGCTTCCTGCAGCAGCTTCAGCAGCGCCGGATCGGGAAAACGTTCCTGCCAGATCACACCCCAGCTGATCTGCTCAGCCGCCGGCACGCTTTCCGGCAAATCCTGCTGCTCTCCGGAGTGCTGCGCGAAGAAGCTGTTGTCATGCAGGCCCTCCACGGAAAGACGCTCCAGCCGGGCGAGCGCATCATTATCTGCGTCATACAAATGCAGGCCGTTCACCGCGCCAAACTCCGCGAGATAAACCAGCGGCGCCAGCGCGAACAGGTGGTAATGCAGTGCGCGACGGCCGCGCCGCATCTCCAGCGGCATCGATCCGTCGGCCTGAATCTGATCCACACCGACCTGATACGTGTTCATCGCCCAGTCGAAGACCTTCCGATCATTCGCAGCAATGCCAATCGCGGCGGCTTCCACTCCCGCCCAGTACAAATGATTGTTCTTCGCGTGGGTCAGAACGTCGTAGTAGTTCATCGTATGATGCACCACGTCGACGAGCCAGGGCTCCACGAGCTTCTTCTGCCCCGGGGTCTCGAGACCGCTGTCCTCCACCTTCAGCCATCCGACAGCGATGGCGCCAATCACCCAGCCCTGCACGAAATATGCCTGGTGCGACGACATCTTGCCGGTAAAGACGCCATCCTTCGCCGCCTCCACTGTATGATCAATCGCGCACTGCGCCGCGGCCCGGCTTCCGGTCGAACGCCACGCGTCGGCGGCGTCGACAATCACCTGGCCCAGATTCTTATACGGTCCGGAACTCGCCGCGTATGCCTTCCATTTCTCCTGATCGATAATCGAGCCCTTGCCGTCGGAATAGAAGCCTTCGGTCGTCAGGTCGCGAGAAAGATGGACGATCGCCGGACAGCTATACGGCGCGTTCGTCGCGTGCACCGGATACCGTTGCCAGGGTGACCGCAGGCGAGCCTCTGCGCCGCACGAAGAAACCCAAACAAGAAGACCCGCGAGAAAAAGACACACCTGCTGGGACCTGCGACTCATTGTTCGTGCGTTCCCGCGTAGTCCTGGCGAAAGGGCGTGAAGAAATCGAGCACCTCCGACTCTTCGATTGCGCTGGCTTCGTGTTCCACGCCGCCCGGTACCACGATACTGTCGCCGGCGCGCAGCTCGAACACTTGACCCGCGCGCGTGAAGCGCAGATGGCCGCTAATCACATAGACCATCTGCTCGTGCGGATGGCTGTGGCGCGCGCCCTTCCATCCTGGTCGCATCCGATGCCGCACCAGCATCATCCGCTCGCTCCACGCAAGTACCTGGCGCTCCAGCCCGTCTTCGGGATGTGTGGGCGCCACCTCGGCCAGGGTGAGCGGACCCAGCGAGGCGGGGATTTTCCTGCCCGCGACCGATCTCACCGTTGATGCTCCACCGCTCTCCACGTTCAGCAGTCCCTTCTTTCGCCGCAAACTCCGATTCTGTCTGTCTGAGCCTGCCGTTGTCAAAGTCAGCATCAACTTCGAAAAAGCAGCGCGGAGCCCGTCGTCGCCGGGGGTCCGCCTGCTTCTGCTTAAAACGTTAACCGCAGACCCAGTTGCATCTCTCGCGCCGATCCGGCTGAATTGATATTCCCAAACAGCGATGATGTGAGCGTCGAGGTCGGCGCATCCAGATTCACCATGTTGAATACGTTCGTTGACTCGAACCGGGCCTGCAAGTTATAGCGTTCGAACTTGAGGTTCCGGAACACCGCCAGGTCGACGTTGTGATAGCCGGGCTGATCGAGGTAATTCCGCGGTGTATTTCCATCCGCGCCGCCCTCCCCGATGCCCAAGCCGGGACCATTGGCCGTAAATGCCGCCGTGTTGAACCACTCCGATGCCGCAAGCTGCCGGCTGCGGTGCGGACCGAGCGTCGGCCTGACGCCGCCGACCAGCACAGGACGGTCCGTATTGTTGCCGTCGAGGTTGTTATCCCGCCCCGACGTGATGTTGAACGGCTCACCGCTGTGCAGCGTCACGATGGGCGAAATCCGCCATCCATTCGCCAGCCCGCGCACGAGCCAGTTCGCCCCGTTCACATAGTTAATCTCCCAGATTCCCGAAGCAACAAACATGTGACGCTGATCGAAGTTCGACCGGGCGCGATCCTCCCACAGGTTGCGATAATCCTGTGGCGTCACGACGCTGACGAATGTCGAATCCATGTTGACGCTGTCGAGACTTTTCCCATACGTGTAGTAAGCATTCACACTGAAGTGCTGCCCCATGCGCTTCTCCGCCGAAAGCTGCAGCGCATTGTAGGACGACGTCTGATGCGACTGGATCGAGAAGATCTGCGCCAGCGCGCCCGTGTCGAATGGCCGACGGTCATCGACATTCTTCGTGCTTGGCGTAACGCCATTCACGTTGTAGAGCGGGTAGTTCAGATCGTACGCAAACGGCAGGTTGTGTGCCCATGATCCGATGTAGGCGGCCATCACACTGAGACTGTTCGTCACCTGCCTCTGCACCGACATACCCACCTGATACGTGTAAGGCCACGTGAATTTTCTATCCACACCCTCGATCTCCGCCGGCGTAATAAACCGGGGATTCGATGGCGAGTAAACATACGGGAATGGCGAGACCCCGCCCGGCAGATCGCCGTACGGATTCGTCAGCGACTGTACATTGTTGAACTGCTCGCGCACCGCGAACGGCTGGAAATTCGACTGCGCGTTCCAGAGGTTTCCGGCAATGCTGCCATAGAAGATTCCCGCTCCCGCGCGCAATGATGTCTTGCCATCCCCGAAGGGATCCCACGCAAACCCGACCCGCGGAGAAAAATGGTTCTTGCGCACCGGGATCACGCCGCGACCGACCCCAGGATCGCCCGGGAAGAGCATGCCGACCGGCGCAGCCGCAACAACCTGTGACTGCACTCCTGGCACAAACGTGTCAACGCGGTTCTGCGGATCGGTCGGCGGAGTTTGCAGATCGT
>Ga0134128_10005737_pt1 | contig 15041 bp, 12 predicted proteins | sample KB31754_FD_96462 | JGI IMG/M metagenome (GOLD analysis project Ga0134128, IMG submission 96462) | Terrestrial soil microbial communities with excess Nitrogen fertilizer from Kellogg Biological Station, Michigan, USA - KB3-175-4 | ecosystem: Environmental > Terrestrial > Soil > Unclassified ... | reverse complement strand
CGCCAATTTCGCTGGTCAGCAGACCATAAGCATATTCGCCATTCACCGCGAAGGTCACGGACTTCACTCCCGCCTCTTCGCCCGGCTGATAGTCATACACAACCGTCTGGAAGCCGCGTTGCTCGGCCCACCGCAAATACATGCGTAGCAGCATGTCGGCCCAGTCTTGCGATTCCGTTCCGCCCGCGCCCGGATGGATGGTCACAATGGCATTGAGGCGGTCGCTCGGACCGGAGAGCAGACTCTGCGTCTCCAGCTTCTCCACCAAAGCTCTCAATGCATCAATCTCCCGGCGCAGATCGGCGTCTACATTTTCACCCTCGCGCGCGAGGTCAAAATACGCGGAGATGTCGTCGCCACGGCGGGAGAGGTCGGCATCTGTGGCCAACCCATCTTCCAGGCGCTTTTTCTCGCGCATTACCTGCTGGGATTTTTGCGGATTCGACCACAGATTGGGGTCTGCGGCCTGCTTTTCAACTTCGGTTAGCTGCTCACGGCTTTTGGCGGCGTCAAAGATACTCCCGAAGGTCGTAGACTTTGTTTTTCAGTACCGCGTATTCCTGCTCGAACTCTCCGGCCATGGCGACTAAGATTTCCTCTGTTTTAAGAATGGAAGACGCATGAACAGCGCCGCTAAAGAAATTATCGCACAGAGATAAGCGAACCAGTCACCGTGCCGGGTGTAGAAAGTAGTTTCAGACGAAAGCGAATAGGGTGCCTGCAAAGCGGTGCGCACTTTTCTGGGAGCGCTGGCTACGATTCGTCCATAGGGATCGACCGAAGCGGTCACGCCGGTATTGGTGTCGAGCAACAGCCAGCGGGCGTTTTCCACGGCGCGCATGCGCGACTGCTTTAAATGCTGCGCGTAGGCGCCGCTGTCGCCATACCAGCCGTCGTTCGAGAGGTTCACGAAAACCTGTGCTCCGTTTTTCGCGAACTGGCGTATTTCATCCGGGAAGATTGACTCGTAGCAGATGAAAACGCCCAGCTTCGTTCTGTCCGCCTGCAAAGGTGCGCGGGAGTTGCCGGAAGAGAAGTCGCCGACCTGCTGTGTTAAGCCACCGGCAAAAGAGAAAATGCGTTTGAAGGGAACATATTCGCCAAAGGGAACTAAATGGACTTTGTCGTATCGAGCGGTAAATTCTCCGTAGGGATTTACCAGCGATGCCGAATTGAACAATGCCTGTCCGGGCTTTCCTTCGTCGTACAAAGCAACGTCCCCCGCCAATACCCAGTTTCCGGTTTGCCGGGCTAATGTACTTAAAGCGTCACGAAAGGGAGAGTCATTGTCATAAAAAGGTGCGGGAGACTCAGGCCAGACGACGAGCCCAGAAGTCTTGACGGAAGCTGTGCCTGCCGTGCTGGGAGCGGACACGCCAGGCTTCGCTCCATTCAGGACGGGTTCGCTCAACTTCGAAAGTTCCTGCACTGTTGTCTGAAAATATTCTCGCGTCCAATCGCGTTCATCAATTGCAGGAATATTCGACTGAACCAGCGTAGCGGTGTGGTCGGCGGGAAACTCCGGCGCGCTCACCAGACTGCCAGCTTGCAACACAATCGCCGCGCCAATCGCAGCGGCGAAAAGCGCGGTCCTTTTTTCGCGACGCACAAGCAATGCGGCCGCCAATGCGGCGTTCACTATTAAAATCTCGAACGATAAGCCGTACACTCCCGTAAAGCTGGCGATCCGCGACAGCGGAATGTTGTCTACCTGCGAAATTCCCAGCAGATCCCACGGGAATCCTGTGACGCGGGTGCGGGCCAGTTCCACCGCAACCCAAACCGGAGGGGCGAGCAGCAAAGCATTGCGACTGAATGAGCTACTGTCCGCCAACAGGCTAATAACCAGGCCGAATAGTCCGTGGTAAAGGGCAAGATAAAGGCAAAACAAGATAAGGACGCCGATCGCGGCTAGCGTGCTCAATCCGCCGTATTGGTGCATGGTGCTGTAAATCCAATAGCAAGTGCCCGCATACCAGAGGATCCCGCAAACATAAGCCAGCAGAAAGGCTTGCAGCGGTGTCGCAGGCAACAGTTTCACGCCTTCAGTGAATTGCAGCGTGTTCGGCCGGCGGGCCCGCAAAAGTGCGATTAACAGAGGCGCGAGCGCGATCCAGCCAAGGAAATAGAGATTCGGCAGAGGGAAGATGAGAATTTGGAGAATGGCGGAGATGAAAATCAGGATCCAGGCGTTTTGATGAATCTTCCCCACGCGGTAAGCATAACAAATCATAATCTTTGACTGGATTGCGCGGCCCAAAACATGCGAGCAGATTGGTTGGCAATTCGACGAAGGCTATCGGTTAAAACCTATGGCCCCTATTAATTTTTCCAACTATGCGTACTCGCGGCCATCGGCTAAGATTGCCAAGCGATGGCAAATGTGGCTACCATAGGCGTTCGTTTGCCCGAAATCCTGTTCGCCGTGGGAGTTATTGGAGCGGTCGTGGCGCTATCTTTAGGCGCATTGGAAGATCTTAAAGCTCAATTGCCATCAGGCAGATCCGCCTTTCACGAGACCACCTAACCAACCGAATGGCTAGCCCTTTTCAACCTGGTTCCACCACGTCAGACCGCGTGCGCATTGTCGTGGCCACGTCGGTCATGCTCACTTTCATTTCGTACTGGCGCGCCGCAGCGATTGTGCTCAATGACCTGGGCTCGTCGGCGTTTTATGCGGCAGGCATCGCGGAACAGGCGGTAGGGAAGTCGGCTCCCTGGTTCATTGTCGGAGTCATGCTTTTCTCCTTCACGGTGCGGGCGGTGTATGTGGAAAGCTGCTCGATGTTTGTCCGCGGAGGAGTGTACAAAGTCGTCAAAGAAGCGCTGGGCGGGACCCTGGCAAAGGTCAGCGTTTCGGCGCTGATGTTCGACTACATTCTGACAGGGCCCATTTCCGGAGTTTCCGCCGGGCAATACATCGCAGGACTCATCAATTCCATTCTGCAGACCGCGGAAATCCACGGCTGGGTGCCGCGCGCGTTGCACGTAATGACTCACGGCACGCCGCACGTGAATGAGAATTGGACTTCGGTGGTTTTCGCCCTTGCCGTCACCATTTACTTCTGGTGGGAGAACACCAAGGGCATTCAAGAGTCGAGTGAAAAGGCGTTGCGCGTTATGCAGATCACCACAGTCATGGTGGTCATACTTCTGGCGTGGTCCGCGCTTACGATCTTCAAACAGGGATACCAGACCGTTCCGTTCCCCACGCCCGCCAATCTGCACTTCAGCAAGGAAGCGTTGGGCTTCCTGAAGCATACGGACCTGGCCTCCAACCTGGCGCGGAAGTTCGGCCTGCTGGGAATTTTGATTGCCTTCGGCCACTCGGTACTCGCCATGAGCGGTGAGGAATCGCTCGCACAGGTCAACCGCGAACTTGCCCACCCCAAGCTGAAGAACCTGAAGCGGGCCGCAATCATCATCGCGATTTACAGCTTCATGTTTACCGGCCTCACCGCACTGCTTTTTGTGATGATCATTCCTGACGCAGTGCGCGTGCCGATTTACAAAGACAATTTAATCGCCGGCCTGGCGATGTACATGTGGGGCCCGCAATTGCTCAGGCTGGTCTTCCGCGCATTCGTGGTCGTTGTGGGTTTCCTCATTCTCTCGGGCGCGGTGAATACGGCGATCATCGGCTCTAACGGCGTTTTGAACCGCGTTTCAGAAGATGGGGTTCTCAGCGACTGGTTCCGGCACCCGCACAAGCGCTTCGGCACCAGTTACCGGATTATCAACATGGTGGTCATTCTGCAATTGGTCACCATTTTGTGGAGCAAGGGCGATGTGTATCTATTGGGCGAAGCCTACGCCTTCGGAGTGATCTGGAGTTTTACCTTCAATGCGCTGGCCATGCTGGTTTTGCGTTTCAAGTACAAGGGCGAGCGCGGCTGGAAGGTGCCTCCCAACATAACCATCGGGAAAACGGAAATTCCGCTAGGCCTTATCTCCGTATTTTTGGTTTTGTTTTCCACGGCAATTGTGAATCTGTTCACAAAATCTGTGGCGACGATTGCCGGAGTTGCGTTCGCGGGGTCATTTTTCCTGATCTTCACGATCTCCGAAAAAGTAAATCACCGCAAGCACGCGCTGGCCCAGTTGGAGATGAAGGAGCACTTCCAGCTGCAGCAGAGCGCCACGGTGGATCGGGAGGAGATCGGGATACGTCCAGGCAACGTGCTGATTACGGCCCGCGATTACAACACGCTCAACCATTTGAAGTGGGCACTGCAAAGGATTGACACAAAAGAACAGGACATCGTGGTCATGTCCGCCCGCGTTAGCCCATTTGGAGCGGCCGCGTACGATTTGGCCACGGAACAAATTTTCAGCGACTATGAGCAGCGGCTGTTCACGCGCGCAGTTTCTGTGGCAGAAAGCTCTGGCAAAAAGATTTCCCTGCTGGTGGTTCCGGCGCGCGACGTGTGGTCGGCCATTGTGCAGACGGCGAACAACCTGGAGTCTTCCGCCGTGGTCACAGGAGTCTCCGGCAAGATGACGACGCAGGAACAGGCTTTTGAGTTGGGTCGCGCCTGGGAGAATGCTCCGGACCCGAAGCGTCAATTCGTGGTGCAGATCGTATATCCAAATTTGCAGGTGGATACTTACCGCATCGGGCCGCATACACCTTCCATGAAGACCGAAGACGTGCATCTGGTGCATCGCCTATGGCTGAACATCACGCATGAAACCGGGCTGGACAAACTGCACCACCACGATATTCTCACCGAAGCGCTCACTAGGTTTGCCCGCGACTATGCCGGGCGTGAGCATGACCAGATCGTGCAGGACTTGCGCCGCGCCGCTGGGATTACCGAGAAAAAAGCCGAACCGGCTAAAACTGAGTCGTTACCTCCAGTGTCCGCTGGCGGAAATTCTTCCTCTCACGAGGAAGACGACGGGAACCCAACGGATCCTTCCGCCCGGAATCCCTGAACGTGCGGTTTCAAGACGGCGATTCTGCTAAGTGCTTTTTGTAAATCCCGCTAGCCACGCCGCGCGAATCGCGCCACCGCCGCTAATTGCTTCAGATATTCACGCAGAGGGCGTGCTGGCGTTCCCCAAAAGGCTTCGCCCTTGCCACGCAGGACTTTTCCGGGCAGCACCCCGCCCTGGCCTCCGAGCATTACGCCCTCTTCAATGCGCGCGCCTTCGCCGATGCCCACCTGGCCCCCGAGCAAAACATTCTTTTCCAGCGTGACGCTGCCTGAGAGTCCGGTTTGGGCGGCGACAACGACGTCTTCTCCGATCTGGCAGTTGTGGCCGATATGCACCAAGTTGTCAATTTTTGCACCGCGCGCGACGCGCGTTACCTCCAGTGCGCCTCGATCAATCGTCGCGTTGGCTCCGATCTCGACATCGTCGTCAATTTCGAGCCTTCCAATCTGTGGGAACTTTTCGTAGTGGCCGGTGGCCTTGTCGCGGACGTATCCGAATCCATCGCTGCCCAGCACCGCGCCTGCATGCACAATCACGCGGTTCCCGAGCATTGTTCCCGGATAGATGGTTACATTGGGATAAATCTCGCAGTCTTGAGCGATGACGACTCCCTCGCCAATCACGCAGCCGGCGGCAATGCGCGTACCGCTTCCTATTTGGACGCCCGCCCCGATTACCGAGCGCGCGGCTATCGCTACGGTCGCCGCAAGTTTTGCGGAAGGATCCACCGTGGCGGATTCGTCAATCCCCACCGACGCGTGAACGCGAGGATAAAGCAACCGTCCGGCGCGGGCGAAGGCCAGCTTGGGATGTTTCGCGATCAGCAATGGCTTGGGTGAATTTTTGTTCGCGGCAAAATCGCCAGCCAATACCGCCGCAGCCGCAGATGCATACGCAGCCGCCAGATGTTTTTCATGTTCCACAAAAACTAGGTCTTGCCTCGAGGCGGACTGCAGGCTGGCAATTCCCGAGACGGTGACTTCCCCGTCCCCTATCGTTTGCGCCCGTACAAATTCCGCAATCTCTTTTACGGAAATTTTCATGGACTCTTTTTATACGTTACGCGAGGAAAGAAAAGCAGCAGACTACAATAACCTCATGCAGAAGAAGATTTTCTGGATCGTGTTCAGCGTGCTGGGACTGATCGCGGACTTTGAACTACCCATCTGGTGGTGCCTGGCGGCGACGATCCCGATTCTTTATGTGAGTTGGTGGGTAGCATATCGGAGTGATTGGTTCTAGCTCCGATGAGGTTTTGGGTGGGTTACGGCGTGGCCTCGCCGTTTTAGAAGTTGGTAGGCTAATACAGCGGCGGTTCTCCTTCAGGCCGCGTCTTCCATCGGCGGTGCACCCACAGCCACTGGTCGGGATATCGCCGCACATAATCTTCAATAATCTTCGTAAAAATCTGCGTGTTGGCCGTAATGTCTGCTTCGTTGTCGTCGCTGCGCACCAAAGTGACGGCGGGATCGAAACGAAGCCGATATTTTCGGAGCGCCGGGTCCCAGATGGTGAATCCCGGCACGACGGCAGCGCCGGTGCGCAATGCAATTCGGGCTAAGCCGCTGGCGGTGCAGGCGGGAATATTGAAAAAATTTACGAAGATGCCCTGTGGCGGGGTCATGTTCGTGTCCATCAGAATACCCACTACTTCGCCTTTGTTCATCGCCGAAAGCAAACCGCGAACGAAATCGCCTTTATCCACCACGGTATTGCCGTGCATGGTCCGGTAACGGCGGACAAGGGCGTCTAGGTAAACGTTGTCCAGCGGACGGGTGATGATGTGCATGGGATGGCCGTGCATGGAGTGGGCAAAGGCGGAAAGCTCCCATCCACCAAAATGCGCGGTCAGGAAGAGAACGCCCTTTCCCTGGGCAACGGCCCGCTCATAGTTTTCGAACCCGTCATACACAATGACGTTATTCAGATTTTGAAGCGTGTATTTCGGAAAACGGCAGACCTCAGCCAGTTGACGGCCTAAAGAGGTGAATTCACCGCGGAGAATGCGGGCGCGCTCGGAATGGCTCTTTTCCGGAAAGGCCAGCTTCAGATTGCGCATGCCCACGTGCCGCAGGTGCGCGTGCAGAAGATAGATTGCTTGTCCCAGCGAAATGCCAACGGCCCGCGCCAGCGGGCGAGGAAGCAGCCCCAGAATTGTGATAAACGGCCAGACCAGCGCGTATTCGAGTCGCTGCCGCATCAGGAGGAAGCGTGACGGTACCATTCAGGGAAAATCAATGTCAAACGGGCCGACAGTGTCAAAAGCAAACAAGGCGCGATTTTCGCCGCGCCTTGTTTGCTTTTCTCTGTCTTCACGACTATCTTGTGCCCGCCACCTTGGCCCATTTCGCCAGCGTGCTCAAGAAGGGATAAGCTGCTTGCGGCGCTTCCATCCCGCCAGTCAGGGACGTCTTAAACGGCACCAGCTTGCCGTAGAAGTCCTGCGTGCTGTCCTTGTCTTCGTTGACGACCGCTCCATTCAGTGCCAGACCGGCGAAAACGCCGCGGGCGCGCGAGTAGGAAAGTACCTGGGCGCGCATCTTCCAGTCCGTATCGGCGGCGGCGTGTCGTCCAACCGGCCCGGCGGCCACACTGGCATCCGCTCCCAGCTTGAACTTGGAAGAAAGCAAATTATTCATGCCTTCGCGGTTCATGATGAGCATGACCAAATCAATGGCCTGGCCGCCGATCTGCAATCCGAAACTGCCGCCTTTGATGGCGAAAAACGCCGGTGCGCTCCAGCCCTTCGCGGTGCGGCAGCTAGCCACGCCGCGCCCGTAGCGGGCGCCAACGACAAATCCGCCATTCAACATGGATGGCACCACGGCAACGCACTCGGCCGAACCGAGGACTTCCGCCGGAATTCCTGTGTCGGGAGCGGACTGGATTTCGTTGAGCACTTTTGAAGCGGCATCCACACGCTGCGCCGCTTTGCTGCTGCTCCCGTCGGCTGCCCAGGCCATCGCTGCCAGACAGACCACTACCCCTGCCACATAAAGCTTTCTCATGGACTTCTCCTGGTTAAATCTTTGGGTCAAAATTGTATGTAGCTGATTGTAAGAGATTCCCGCGTGAAAAAAATGGTTATCCGAAGTATCTTTGAAGAAGTTGTTGACTGATTTGGGGACAAAAAAATCGGGGCTGTAAGCGGCGACCCTAAATCTCCACTTCCAACCCCGTCTCCCAGGTTCTGTGGTAGGTGATGCGAGTATGCGTCAAGAGATATTGGGCCACAAGATTACCTAGGTCATTGTCCAGAAGTAATGGCGAAGATCAGGATTGCATTTCGCGCGGGGAAATGGATGCGTAAAAAAATACGTGCCCACCGTGAAAATTCGTGGACAGCGCGCGAATTTATCGCGCGGTGACCAGCGAATGCGTAATGGCGTGAACGGAAAGCGCAATGCGGTTCTGCACTCCGACTTTGCGCATCAGCTTGGCGACGTGCGCCTTTACGGTGCGCTCTTCAATGCCCAGGACGCTGCCAATCTCTTTATTGGAGCGGCCGGCCACCAGCATTTCCAGCACTTCTTTTTCGCGATCGGTGAAAGTGACGCGCCCGGCAGGGAAGATTCTTCCCGGAGCCGAGGTTACGCGTTCAATAAAAGTAGAAAGAACATGCCGCGGAGCCCAAACGGAGCCTTGATTCACAATGCGGATCGCCTGAACAAATTCCTGCGGCGACGCGGCCTCGTCCACATAGCCTTTGGCCCCGGCGGCGATTGCCTTCAAAATGGTTTCTTCGTCCATGCCCGAACCTGTCACAATAATTCTCAGGTCGGGGCGTGCTGCTTTCAAACTCGCCATCAGGTCGAACAGGTTTTGGCCTGCGCGATTGCCGAGCAGGATAAGGTCGGTATTCTGCAGGGTGCTAATGTCCGCCATGGTGGCGGAGATCAATTCAAAATCCGACTCCGAATCAAACAATGCTCGGAAGCCAACGAAGCGCAGCGGATCGCTTTCCACCACGGCAATACGGATTGGCGCTTTCTTAGACGGAGCGGCTTTCATCGCAGTTGCAGCCTTCATATGCTCTCCTGCACAGGGAAACTCGATCTAGAATAACCAGAACATCCCCGCGAGGGAAGAATCGGTAATACATTGGGATTACGGCAGTAACATGGGTTGCATCCAAACAAACCGAGGTCAAAACGCGTGAAACTCAGATTCCGAATGGTTTTTCAGGGTTGTGTCCTGCTATTGGCGGGTGTGGTTATGGCGGGGGCGCAGACGGCAGTTGCCCCGTACCAGCCGAAATTTCCCGGTGATCCGGCCCATTCCGACTCCGAGGCTTTGGCCCTGGGCTATATGCGCACCGTGCTGCGCGCGCAAAGAGTCTATGAGAAGAAAAACGGCCACTATGCGACTTCCTTGATGAACCTCGTGCATACCGGCTCGTTCACTCGGCGGATGGTGGATCCCCATCGCGGCGACTACACAGCTTCCTTTCGCTCGCATAAAGAGGGATTTGAACTGACCATGACGCCCTCCCAAGTGGACGCTGACCATCGTTCGTTCTACGCAGACGAGAAAGGCACGATCCACGGAAACGATCAGGGTGCGGCGGATGAACATTCGCCGGTGGTGAAATAGGACCGGCCGAATAAAAAATGCTGGAGCATTCGGAATCTCTGGCATCCAATCTGTTTGTGCGTGTCCTGTTCCTCTCCGTAATACTTGCTTCGGTACCATCGGTGTTGTTTTGCAATCAAGCTGCTGCCCAAGTCATTTCTGATAAGAAGCAAGCGATTGATCAGCTGCTTGCTTCGTACATTCAAGACCACCATATTCCAGCCTTGTCGGTGGCCGTCGTGAGCGACGGCAAATTGCTCGTCAGCAATGGTTATGGGCTGGCGGATGTCGAAAATAACGTACCGGCGACAGCGGAGACGGTTTATCGTATTGCGTCTTTGTCGAAACCGGTGACCGCGACTGCGGCAATGGAACTTGTGCAGACGGGCAAACTGGATCTGGATGCTCCCATTCAGAAATACTGCCCGGCCTTTCCCCAAAAACACCGGACGATTACCACGCGAGAGCTTCTTTCTCACCAGAGCGGAATTCGCGACTATAAGAACGACGAAGAAACCGTCAATACACGGCACTACGCCAGCATCAATAATGCGCTGCCGCAATTCGCCAACGACCCGCTGCAATTTGAGCCAGCGACGAAGATGCGATATTCAAGTTACGGTTACGTGGTTCTAGGCTGCGTCGTGGAGGGCGCGGCCGGGGAAGAGTACGACGACTATATGCGGCAAGCCATTTTTACCCCGGCGGGAATGAAGACCGCTCGCTTGGATGATGTATTTGCCATCATCCCGCACCGCGCTCGTGGATACCGGCTTACGACCAACGGACAGTTGCAAAACGCTCAATTTGTAGACATTAGCAATAAGCCGCCGGGAAGCGGTATTAATGCAAGCGCCGATGACATGGGTAATTTCGTGGCTGCGCTCTATTCCGGCAAACTGGTTTCACGGACAACACTTAACAGAATGCTGACTCCGGCAAAAACCAAAACAGGCAAAAACACAATTTACGGGTTGGGGTTTTTTGTTGGCGGGCCTATCGGCAATTATCGAGGACTGAAGGAAGCCGGGCATGGCGGCGATCAACAAGGATTTAGCAGCGTTTTATATCTTCTGCCAGAAAAGCAGTTTGGCGTCGTGGTCCTGTCTAACATGGAAGGTCAGGATAATTCCACGAACTTCATCGGCCTCGCGCGGAAAATCTACGATATTTTGATGCCGGAATCTGCCGCGCCCGGTCGCTGATCGTTCAGCTGCCCTGGGCCACTTTAACTTCAACCGCTTTCCCGCCGCTATAGGTCACCGAGATTGGCTTGCCGCCGTTGGCGTAATACATCGTGCCGTTGTCGGCGTCTCCTGACCCTTCCGAGCTTCCCAGCCCCAACGCAAAACCGACTTGCAACTGGTTCATGCCGACTTTGGCTTCATGCTTATCAATCGCCGCCCAGACATCCGCCGGCCAGTGCTTATAAAGTTCGTGCGGATCTTGAATGAACAGCATGTCGTCAGAGTAAAACTTGTAGTCACCATCTTTGACTGCTCCGATGGGAAACGAATACATCCGTCCATCCTGTTCGAAGAGGGCCATGATCTGGTGCTGCCCGGGATTTCCCGGCGAAGCGTCAAGCACCACGTTCTTAATGTCGAGCTTCTGGATCGGCCCCAGCGTACCCTTCTCGTGCGCAAAATCCGACCGACGCTGCGCTTCGCTGTAGGGATAAAACGCAATGCTATAGCCCAGTTTCACCCACGCAGGCTGCTTAGTCAGTTGCTTCGCAGACTTCAAATCGTAGGGGTAGAGCTTTTTCGGAGCAACGTAATAATCGGGATTGAGAGGCGGCGCCTGCTTCTGGATCTGCTGCGACTCAGCTTTTCTTTCATGCAGAATGTAGGCAGTGCGAGCTGCGGCCACCGCGATGGCAATGGCCAGAAAAATCTGAATTTTCTTTCGGGCTTCGGCTTCCATGCTTCCGGTCCTTGGGGCTTATCCACGCCAGGCGCGAACCATATTATCGTGCTTCGTTTCTGAGATGACGCTTGAAGACTATAGTTTTGGGGGAATGAAGGTCAGGAGACGCGGATCAAAGACCTCCCAGGAAATCGCTTGCGCAAAATGAATGAGCGCGAAACCGCTGCACAACCTAGCTCGGGTAAGCCGGTTCATCCCGCAAGAAATCGGTACCAGGAGGAAGCAGAAGTTTCTTTCAAGTCGGATATCCGCTCTCCCACCCTGGAGGCCACATCCAGAAGCGCGGCTCCCTGTTCCACGTATTCATGGAAATTGTTGCGGATGTCACGAAACTTCTCGGGATATTCAGAGGCCAGCGTGGCCAACCCGATGCCGGCGCAAACAAGTCCCGCGGGCCGCTTCCCCCGCAATAGAAGTAGCGCTCCAACTCCAATGCTCCCCGCGATCAAAGCGTGTTTCCAATTCTCCATGGCTTTCTCCTGTCGTTCTCTCCACGCCCGCGAATTGCCGTAAGTTTAAGATGCGGAAAGTGCTTGGTGGGATTTACATTCTGAAAGCAAAGGGCATTGCGGAAATGTTTTATCCTGTAAGGCCCGCCATTGATTCCGAAGGGATTTTATGACCAAACAGCCTGAATCAGCCCCGGAACAAAAGTCTGTTGCGAATTTTTACTGTCCCACCTGCGCTGCTGAGGTTGCCGATCCCTTGACCTGCGGAGACTGCTCTGCCGTCATCTGCCGCCGCTGTGGCACGCCACTGGAATCTGCCGACGAATTAGGCATGGGCTGAGCTGCCGACGCTCGCGCTCTCCGGCTGCTCCAGCTTCTCTAAAGGTTACTTTCGTTTCCTCCCATTCGTGGAAGGGCGTGTCCTCTTTGGGACAAAGTCATACTCTTGTACTATTACCGTCACATGAACACAGGTTCCGTGAAGAATTCCGCCATCCTGTTAGTGACTTGTCCGGATCGTAAGGGCTTGGTGGCCGCCATTGCCGATTTTGTTTTGCGGCACAACGGCAATATTTTGCACGCGGACGAGCATGGCGATCCGGAATCGCGCTTGTTCCTGATGCGGGTCGAGTTTGATCCGTCTGAGTTTGATATTGAGCTGTCTGAGTTTAGCCGCCATTTTTCCCCAATCGCGGACAAACTTGGCATGAATTGGAGACTGGCGCAGTCCAGCTACCGGCCGAAAATGACGATCCTGGTTTCAAAATACGATCATTGCCTGGTGGATCTGCTCTACCGGCACAAGAGCGGGGAGTTGCATTGCGACATTCCGCTGATCATTTCCAATCATCCGGACGCGAAACCGATCGCTGATTTTTACCAGGTGCCGTTCTTTTTTGTGCCCGTGGATGAGCACAACAAGAAGGGATCCGAACAAAAGATTCTGGCGCTCCTCCAAGAGCACGAGGCAGACTTCGTGGTTCTCGCGCGCTACATGCAAATTCTTTCCGATCAGTTCGTGACCCAGTATCCACGGCGCGTGATTAATATTCATCACTCGTTCCTGCCCGCGTTTGTGGGCTCTAAGCCTTATCACCAGGCATTTATGCGGGGCGTGAAGCTGATTGGCGCCACCAGCCACTATGTTACTGAGGTCCTCGACGACGGCCCCATCATTGAGCAGGACGTTGTGCGAATTTCACACCGCGACACCGTGGACGATCTGGTACAGAAAGGCCGCGATCTGGAGAAAGTCGTGCTTTCGCGCGCTGTGCGCTGGCACATTGAGAACCGGATTTTGTTGTATGGAAAAAGAACGGTAGTGTTCGACTAATGCTGAACAAATCCAATGCGATTGATGTGCTCGCCGGCGCGCGATTTGCTTGCGAATGCCGCTTGCGATGTTGGTACATGACCCGACGAGAGTCTTGTGCGCAGCGCAACATTAGGTTTTACTTAAAGTTACGGCTTCCTATCCCGAGGCACGCTACGGGGGGAAAAGTTTCGTTTGAGGGGCTAAAGCGTGGGTGAGGATCCGAAGTGGGAACTCGCCATTCTAGCGACTGTACAGGGGTTCTATGAAAAGCTCCTGCAGGAATCGGTAGAAGGCGAAGTTCCAATTCCTTCAGGGCTGGAGACTGTCTCGCTGCAAAGCGATGAAGCTGACGTTAACCAGACCCTGACCAAAATGCGTCGCTGGCTGCGCCTGCTCGATATGGCGATTACTCCCGCCATGTTGCGCCGCGCTCTCACGCTCGATACCGATCCGGAAATTGCTGAAGCGCTGCTGCGATATTTCTCTCGCCGCAAGGAACTGGGCGCTGTCAACCGTGACAAGACTGATCTGGTCGCCACCTTCCTCTACACCCATCCCCGCGTCCCCGGCCAATGGGAGCGGAGAGGCTATGGATTGGACGGCTCACTGCCTTTATCGCCCTTCGAAATTGCCCTGCTGGAAATTCTGGCCGATTCAGAGGCGCCATCGCTTCCTGAAGACCATCTGCAACTGCTGCGCAGGTTTGACCCGCTTTGTGAAGAAGCCGAGACCTTTCGCGATCTGAATACGCTGATGGAATCGGGAATCATCTCCCGCGTGCGCGATCTTAAACAGGCATTTGAGCTTTCGTTTTACCATCCCGGCGTCCTGGCCACGATCGCGCCCTATAACGCAGCTTTCGGAAAGAAATTCGATGAACTCTTCCGCAAGGCCGCCATGGAGATCAAGACCTTTGCCGAGGCGTTGCAGGAACAGGGTGGTAGCATCCTGGGCAACGTGGATGGCATTGACGTGACCGTCGAGCACGTAGCCAGCTTGAAAGAAAATGAATTGCTTAAGATTGACTACGGGCAGGCGCTCGATAAGTTCACCCGCGTATCTCGGCTGAAGAAAGCGCTGGAACGCCGACCTCCCATTCGTCGGGTTGCGCGTCCCGCCCCCGCGCCGGTGCCGGTAAAGCCGCGCCCGGCCGTCAGGCCATCGCTTACCTGGGAGCCGCCTGCGGTGGACGTGCCCGCGATGCGCGCTAACGTGACGCCGCAGCAGGTTTCCGGGGAAGAAACCAAGTTACTGAAAATTGAAGAATCCATTCGCATTTTTGTGCGCATGGCTGACCCCAAGTTCCGGCAGGTGGTGCCCATGCGGTTTTTCAATCTAACGCTCACGCCCGCTGAAGCAGACTCTTACTGCGCCGATTATCTGGAAGAAAAAAGCCTGCGCGCGGGAGTTTCGAGGGTGCTCCTGCGGCTGGTGGCGATTGGAGCGCGCATCAATACGGAACTGGAAGAACTGAAGCGCTGCGGAAATTCACCCTCTTTGTGGAAGATGCACTCTGACTCATTAATCGTGCTGCTGGAAATTGCGCGCAGCGTGGGCGAGAGCGCGGGACGAGTCGCCAACCTTGCCGCACAGCAGGGCCAAACTGCCCAATCAGAGGCCATTCAGGCGTCACTTAAGAGATTGCGCGATTACAGTGATGTTGCGTCTAAGACGCTTTCCCGCTCTGGTGAACAGAGGACAGTGGCTAGCGGCGCTGTTTAAACTGCGGGTCTGGCAGCAAAAAATCTAACCACCAATATGCACCATCGTCCGCGACGCAGGCACGAAATCTGCCTCGCCGATGTGGTGGCGTTCTTCTTTTTTCTGGACCACAT
>Ga0134128_10005735_pt1 | contig 15042 bp, 17 predicted proteins | sample KB31754_FD_96462 | JGI IMG/M metagenome (GOLD analysis project Ga0134128, IMG submission 96462) | Terrestrial soil microbial communities with excess Nitrogen fertilizer from Kellogg Biological Station, Michigan, USA - KB3-175-4 | ecosystem: Environmental > Terrestrial > Soil > Unclassified ... | reverse complement strand
GGCTCTCGATGAACACCGACACGTGTGCCTTGGCCGGCGCGTCGTCGCCGGCGATGAACACGTCGACCGGGCGGCCGTCGGCCAGAACATTGGCGAACAAGGTGTTGAATGCCTTGACGACATGCGCGCCGTCGGGGGCAGCCTTGGCGATCTCCTGCGCGCCGGAACTGCCCTCGGGGGTGACAAAACCCGTCAAATCGGGGCTGACCGGGTTGGTGATATCGATGACGACCTTGCCGCGCAAAGTATCCCCGTACTCGCTGACCACCGCCGCAGCGCCGGCGTACGGCACAGCGAGGATGACGATGTCCCCGGCCGGGGCGGTCTCGGCCGTCCCGACAGTGGCGCCGCCGAGCGCGGCGGCCAATTCCTTGGCTTTGACCGGGTCGCGGCCGATGATCTCGACTGCGTTGCCGCCTGCGAGTGCCCGCTCGGCCATCGCGCTGGCCATGTTTCCGGTGCCGATGATGCTGATGCTGCTCATGACATATCCCGTCTTGGTTGACGATCAAAAAGGTTGATCCATCAACCATAGGCAGAAGATTGGTGATGCGTCAACCAATCGAGGTAGCATGGAGGCCGATGCAACCGAATTGGCTGAACTCCCGTGAAGACCGCGCCTGGCGGGCCTTCATAGACGCGCATCAACAGCTCGAAGTGCACCTGACCCGGGGCCTGCAGGTATCAGGCCTGTCCGGGGCCGACTACGAGGTCCTTGCGGCGCTCTCGGATGTCGACGGGGACCGCATGTCCGCCCGCGACCTGTGCAACGCACTGGGCTGGGAGAAGAGCCGCCTTTCCCACCAGGTGCGGCGGATGCAGAAGGACGGGTTGATCGTCCGCGAGCCCAACCCCGACGACGCCCGCAGCACCATGGTCTGCCTGCTGCCGGCCGGCCGCGCCGCCATCGAGAAGGCGGCGCCCGGACACGTGGAGGACGTCCGCCGGAACTTCATCGATCTGTTTACCCCGGCAGAGCTCGACATGCTCGCCGCCCTCAACGAGCGTGTGCTGCACCACCTGGCCACAAACCACGACTCCCCCGCCGAAGACGAGCCTTCGTAACCTGCATTAGCCGTGAGGATTTCGTCGCATCCAGACTGCGACACCAGTGGACTTCGTCAGCACACAGCCGGTAAAGCTCAATGACAGAGATCGAAGTCGTCGTACCTTATTGCAGCACAACGCGATCCGACCTCAGGGATGTGACACCGGCGGCTACAGCCCGGACGGCACGACCTTGCCGTTGACGGTCACCTCGACCTGGCCGGTCTTCGGGTTATACGCGATGCTGCCGTGCTCGAAGTTCGATACGAGCAGATCGCCGACGGCATTCTGGTCGCTGATGGGCAAGCCCAGCGGACCTGCCGAACCGTTATTGCCGGTGCTCGCGGGCGCGCCGTCCGGGTTGCGTGGGATATTCCAGGCCTCCCGGATCTTGCCCAGGGTGATATACGCGGACGTGCCGGCCTCGTCGTTCTTGGCGGTGATCGCGCCGCCCTGGAACTGCTGGAATACCACGCCGCTCTCCCGTTTTCCCGCGTTGCGGTCACCCGTCAGTGGCTTGCCGAGAGCCTGCTTCTGATTGTCGCTTGCCGACGAGTACTTGGCCGCGATGGGGCCGGTCAGAGTCACCTCGACGTTGCTCTCTCCGATGAGCTTCACCTCGGTGGGTTGCGCTGGGGTTTTAGATGCGGAGGTGGCGTTTACCCCGATGTGAGGCGGTGCCGACGCGTCGACGCTCTTGCCATTGCTGCAGCCCGCAGTGATCAGCGCGGCAGCGGCCAGGCCGACGATTGCCGCGTGGCGGCGTGCGGTCGTTGTCATGGGCTTCCTCTCGCGTCTTCGCGTTAGTGTTTGAATATGCAGAGCTGCTAGTAATCCGAAGGACCCTGCTATCGCACGCCGCGTTAGCGAACCGGATCACGCCTGAGCGTGCAACGCTCCCAATGACTTTCGTGGTTGCGGCCATCCGATGTGACGGCGGGGAGTTTAGAGATCGAGGACGATGCGTAGTGCCGCCTCAACGCGGCGCATCTCGTCGAGGCTGAGGAACCCGACGCTCTGACCCAGCAGTCGCGGGTCAACCGCGGCCGCTTGCTCGGCCAGTACTCGGGTATTCATTCCGCCGATTTCGACCTCGGGACGAAAGCTTGCGGCACGAGCCGACGTGGACGTGGGCGCGACCAGCCAGGTCGACAGTGGTAACTGATCCGACTGGACGACGACGGCATAGCGGGAGCCGGACTGCTCGTGACCGCGACTCCCCCGCGGGGCGTGCAACTGAAAGACCTCACCACGCACGCAGCGTCTCCATATCGCGCAGCACCTGCATGGCCTCAGCGCGGTCGGACTCGTCTTCAGCAAGCCTTTCCGCCTCAGCGCGAATCGCTGCGTTGGCTTTCCGCCGTGCTGCATCAATGAGAGCGGTTCGAACTGCCGCGGATACAGCCGTTCCATCTTTGGTCAAGACCTCCAGTGCCTTCGATGTGTCTTCGTCCGGCCGGAAGGTAATCGTGTCAGCCATGACAACAGTGTACGACAGTTTGTAAGACAGCCACCCTATCCGCTGCGCTTTAGCCTTACAGCGCGCGCTGCTTATCTGAACGCATGCGTAGCGGCGAAATATGTGCAACGACTCTGCGACCGCTTTTTTTGATGGCTGGTCACTCGCCATCGTTTGGGCCGGAGTCGTTAGGCGAGCGCCGCTCCCCCGCGGGGGGATTCGCAAGCGGAACCCAGTTTTGTGGTCCCGTCCCTATGCGGCTTGGCGTTGGTGGGTCTCGGAGTGGTCGAGCTTCAGTGCGTAGTCACCGCTAGGTGCAGGGATATTGCCCGTTGAGCACACAATTCACCGGTGGCGAGTAGGTACCGCTCAGCACACCCCTTAGACCACCTGTGGCCGAACCGCCCGGCGCAATGACGCGATTCCAATTCGCGGGGGTGAGCACATAGTGCGTGCCGGATTGGGTAACGGTGCTGTTCCACGTGTGCGAGACGGATTGCCCCGCCGGCATGTCGAATTCCAGCTTCCAATCGGAGAGCGGTGCCATGCTCGAGTTGGTGACGGTGAAGTTGGCGATGAACCCCGTCTGCCACGTATGTGCGACCGACAACGTCGCCGTGGCCGCAGCCGCATGAGCTACGGGGCTGATGGCGAGTCCGACGATGGCGACCATCAATGCCGACACGGCTACATGAAGCGCTGTGCGCCAGTGCTTCACGCAATCATTCAGTCGGGCCATAGAGCCGACACTAAAACCAAACAGGCAATGGTGACCGTGGCATCGCGGGTGAGCTGCAGTACCTTTGCTCAACTGAAACCGTCCTGAAATTTTTGCCGCGATCCAGTGCCTTTCGCTCGCGTTCTCGCCTGGGAGTCAACTTGCGCTGTATCGGATTGCGAACTCATTGGACTCATTCAAACGACACGCGGACCGAACCGAGGCCCGAGAACTCGGCCACGAACTCGTCGCCGGGGCGCGCGTCAATCGCCCGCGTGCACGATCCGGGTAAGACGATGTCCCCTCTTCGCAGTCGCACGCCGAAACTTTCGACCTTGCGGGCCAACCACGCCACGGCCGTAACGGGGTTGCCCAGTACCGCGTCGCCGCGGCCCTCGGCGACCATCTCGCCGTTGCGCGTCAACACCGCATCGATAGCTTTGGCATCTAGATCGTGTGGCGGCACCCGCGCCTCCCCCAGCACGAAGCCCGCGGAGGAGGCGTTGTCGGCGATGGTGTCGCATAGGGCGATCTTCCAGTCGGTGATGCGTGTGTCTATCAACTCGATAGACGGGGCCAGGGCCCCAGTGGCCGCCACGACGTCGTCCTCGGTACAACCGGCGCCGGGAAGGTCCTCGGACAGGATGAAACCCACCTCAACCTCGACCCGCGGGTACAGGTAGCGCGCCGCCTCGACCGGGATGTCCTCGAACACCCGCATCTCGTCGAGCAAATGGCCGTAGTCCGGCTCGTCGACCGCCATCATCTGCTGCATCGCCAACGACGACAGTCCCACCTTGTGGCCCACCACCCGCGCACCTTGGGCCACCCGCTGGCGGATGTTGATGAGCTGGATCTCGTAGGCGTCGACGACGTCGATGTCCGGGTAGGCGACGATCAAAGGAGCGATGGGCTCGCGACTGCGTTCTGCTTGGGCGAGGCCGGCGGCCAACTCGTCTCGGATCGCAACACTGAGCATGGCGGAATCCCCCATCCGGCTGACCGGGCAGACACGTCGTCACAAGACCAAGGCCGCGCGAAGCCCAGATGCGCGAAGACAAACCGAGCAGCACAACCGTCAACACGATCCTTGGCCCCCGACGGTTCAACGGTCGTCCCGCTCGGGCGCCCGAGGCGGTAGCTTGGCCCCACCCGGCCGAAATCAGACGTGCAGGGTCGGCCGGTAGACGAGCTCTTGGATATTGCCGTCCAGCGTCCGGCCGTCAATCAGCTCGAGGTCAAAGTCGGCCCCACCGTTGAAGATTGGGTCATCACCGGTCTGACCGGTGATCACGGGGAAGATCGTCACCTGGACGCGGTCGACCAGGCCGGCAGCCATCAGCGCTCGGTTCATCGACAGGCTGCCGTGCGAGCGCAACGGCACCTCAGACTCCTCCTTGAGCCGCGCGACGATGTCGACGGCGTCGCCGCACGCGACGGTCGCGTCAGGCCAGTCAAGAGGTCCATCCAGGGTGGTTGAGACCACCGTCGCCGGCAGGTGCCTCATCCGGGTGACCCACGGGTCGCGCACCTCGGAATCCTCGGTGCTCTCGGCCAGCATTTGCGCGAATAGCCGATATGTGTTGGCGCCGAGCACCATCCGCTGCTTCTTGCCATACAGCGCGAGGCGGTGGTCGAGCAGTTCCGGGCCTTGCTTGCCCCAGTAGCCGCCCCAGTCGCCGCCGCTAACCCCGCCGAAGCCGTCGAGGCTGGAAAAGACGTCGAAGGTATAGGTAGTAGTCATTGATTCTGTCCTCGAGCGCGTTGATGTGTGTTTGGGATACAGACTCGAAGTGATGGCGGAACTAATCGCTCGTGGACTCCTGGGCTGAGGCCCCGCCGCTTCGGCGCGTGGTCAAGAAACTGGGCGGGTGCGAAGATAAGCGCCGCGCTCATCGACCACGTCGAAGTACTGGTCTCGGACGGGCTCCATCCGCCAACGCTGAAAACCGTCGGTTTCGACTAGCTGACGGCTGGGCATTCGCAGGCAATGAGCGTGCGAAGATTTGCCCGTTTTGTCGCTACTGCCGCGGTGGCGGCTGGGGCGTCGATGGTGGGCCTGCCCGTCCCGGCGGCCTCCGCCGAGCCGTGTCCGGACGTGGAGGTGGTGTTTGCCCGCGGTACCGGCGAGCCACCCGGGGTCGGCGGGGCCGGCCAGGCGTTCGTCGATGCGCTGGGATCACGGGTGGGCGGCAAGTCGGTGGGCGTCTATCCGGTCAACTACGAGGCGAGCAGCGACTTCAACGGAGGTATCGATTTCGCGAGAACCTTCGTGGACGGGATTAGGGACGCCGGCGCTCACGTCGAGTCCACGGCGTCGAATTGTCCGAATACCAGAGTGGTGCTCGGTGGGTATTCCCAAGGTGCCGCCGTGGCCGGCTTCGTCACGTCGGCTGCCGTGCCCAAGGAAGTACCACAGGAGTTCGTGTCCTACGTACCTCAGCCGTTGCCACCGGCGGTGGCTAATCATGTGGCCGCAGTGGTCCTTTTCGGAACTCCCTCCAACGAGTTCTTGCGCGGTGCCGGCGCGCCGCCCATCACGATCGGCCCGCTGTACGCGGCCAAGACCATCCAGTTGTGCGCCGCCGATGACACGATTTGCAATGGCGCTCCTCCGGGGCCGCCCGGCATCGCTCACACGCTGTATGCGGCGAACGGCATGGTCAACCAGGGCGCGGATTTTGCTGCGAGTCACCTCTAGCGGCTTCGAGCGAACGACAACTCCTCGACCGAGCCCATAGTGTTTTAGCCTCTGCGCCACAGGGTTTCATGTGGCCGAATACGGCTGGCACTCTTCCGCCGAGTCAATCAGCCTCTGGTAGCGCGAGACTCAGACAGCGGGGTCAACTCGGCGTGTATGGTGCGGCCGTACTTGGGCCGCATGACCCGGTGTGCCAATGGCACCAACACGCCGTGCAGGAACGGATACTTCTGCCGCAGCAGACATCCCACCTTTGAATATTCAGCCCCATCTAGTAGACGCACGGTGCCAGACAGCGTTGATCCCGTCGGTTTGCCCGATGCCGTTGCCGCCCCAAATTCGACGTTCGGATCACGCCGGATCCGGCGTATCTTGATCGCCCGCTCGAAACTCCGAAAGTAGGCGCGGTCTCCGTCCACCACGATGCTGACCGGGCTGGAGCCTGGGGCGCCGTCCTTACGAAAGGTGGTGAGCGAGATCGTCTTCTGCCGCACGAACGGCATCAACGTCGAATTAGTTGCCGTGCCAACGGCGCCCAGCACATAGCCGAGTTGGCGGAGCCGCAGCACGAACGCCAGGACCAGTGCTACTGACACCGCACCGAGAACCCACGCTTGTGCGGGCGAACCACCCACGTCGAGGTCTACAACGTGGTTCACCGTGTGCACGGTGTTCGCCACGATGAATCCGGCGAGCACGGTAGCCAACGCGTCGGCCCAGATGAGTGCGAGAAGCAGTGTGACGCCCAGTCCGAGCTGGAACGCACCGACATCATGCAAGAAGTGCCGATGCGCCTCAAATCCGACGGAATCGGCGAATGAATTCGGATCGATCAAGCACCAGACTCCAATCCCAGCGGTAACGATCCCCACAACCGCTGTCACGGCGACCAGGTAGATCCGCGCCGGTGTACTCAAGCGATTCATCATGCTGCCCTTCCGACAAAGCTTTTTCTCGTCCTTGATCGCTAGACGGAGTCGGGCACCGATATGTGACGGTGGCGCGACAGTAACGGCACGTGCGTACGGCAGACATTTATCGAAACCCTGGGCCGGACCGCGGCCGCCGCGTCCCCTACCTCTCACAGATGAACGCGACGCGCCGCAGCTTGTGTAGCTCGGTCACTTGCGTTCAAGGATCGCTATCGTCTGCTCAGCGACCCGCAAGTTACGCGTTGCTACTGTCCGGCCGGCGGACGGCATTCGTTGGCGCCGGGATCCCACCACCAGCCGTTGTCACACGCGAGCGGCTGCGGTCCGACACCGAGCGGACGACAGACATTGGCCGTTGGGTCCCACCACTGACCCGGGTCGCACGCCAAGGGTTGTGGTCCGACCCCGAGCGGCCGGCAGACCTTGCCCGTCGGATCCCACCACTCGCCGTCGGCGCAGTCGGCCTTGCTGACCGCCGGCGTCGCGATCGTCACTGCTGCCATCGACGCGAACGCCACCATGATGGCGGGAACAAGACGGCGAACGAATGCCTTCATTGCGGGCCTTTCCCTTGTGGTATGTGCATTATCGAACCGAGCCGAGGCATCGAGGTCAAGACCTCGTGGCAAACCGTGAACAGTTAGCTCCTCAACGGGTTTCGGTCGTCGAGTAGGAGGGATGCGAGAGACCGAAATGCGAGTTCCCGGTTACGTCCCCGCGGCGAGCTCCAGCGCGGCCGCGACGACGGGCCTGGCCCAGGCCGGTGTGGAGGTCAAATCGGAGGGCCCGACGATGCGCCCGCGGTCCATGTGCAACACCAAGACCGGCGTCGGTGCCTGCCCGGCTGCGGGATCGGCGGTTGCCGAGTTGTCATACACCCGCAGCTCGGTGAGCAGCGGTAGTAATTTCACGAGGTTGATCAGGCTGTGGCGGTAGCGGCGGCGGATGTCGGCTTCGGAGATGTCATGCCCGCCGGCGTGGACCCGTTGTCGCACTCGCTCGATGGAGGTAGCAGCGCTGTCCAGCCCGACATAGAAGACGCGGACCTCGATGCCACGCCTGGCCGCCTCGGCCAGCAGCCCCGGCATCGTGTTGCCGCCGAGTGTGGTCTCAAAGGTGAAATCGAGGCCCTGATCAATCGCCCGTTGCAGCAACGCCCGGCCCTGGTCCCATGCCGCCGCGTTGGCCTCGGTCTGGCCCAGTCCGGGGTTGGCCGCCATGATCGCCCGTGCGGCCTCGTCGGGGTTGTAGTACTCACCGCCCCTATCGCGGATCGTCGCGCCGACGACGCTGCTCTTGCCGGCGCCGTTGACGCCTGCCAACACGTGTATCTGCGCCGGTATCGTCGTCGTGCGAGCCATGGGCGCGCTGGGTCAGCGCGGCCGCGCGGTGCGCGCCGCCTTCACCGCGGCGGCGCCCAGCTCCTCCGGCGCGGCGTCGAATGCCGCGGCGACTCCGGCTTTGGCTTTCGGTGTCTGCATGGCGGCCAGCAGCTCGTCGAATCGCTCACTGAGGTCGTCGAGCGCGGGTGTGGCCGAGGCGGTCAGAGCCTCGAATTCGGCGTACGACAGCAACACCGCCCTGGGAGTGTTGTGCTTGGTGATCACCACTGCCCCGCTGACGGCGGCCTCATCGAAGACGGTGCCGAACTCGTTTTTGAGGCGGCTGGCGGTCACCGAGGGGACATCGACCAGCTTGCCGTCACGATTGCGGAACGAGACGGTGGACATGGCGCTCCCCTCCTTGGTCTGCACGCCCGCCATTTTAGCCGTTTTGTCTATTTTGTGCGAATACGCCATTTTGTGTCGATCGGTCCCAGGAGCGCGAGCACTCGTCGGGCGCACCAACGCGGTCGGCGTCGGGAGTCTTGCCGCGCGCCTGCGTTACAGGTTGAGACCCACGCTTTGCACCAGACGACCAGCGCCGTCGGCGCGGTTCGCGGTCGATCTGGCGGCCGACGCATTGAGCGCCGCCGCTCGGCGCCGGCGGTTGGGTACCACTGTGCCGCCATGTGCCGCGACGCGAAGGCACGTGGTCTTAAGCGCCCGGATGTACCGCTCAACCGAATCACGGGCGACCGGATTTTGCGGAAAGGCGACCGTCAGTGTGGTCTTGTCCTCGAATCGATTCACCCACATGCGCACGTCATCCGACGATCTGCCGTCGCCGTAGATACCGGCATTCAGACCGTCCCATTCAGAACTGAGCGGAATCCCTCGTACGTCGGCGTACGACAGCATGTGGGGATTGCCTGCGGACTTTCTGATCGGTCCTCCGAAAGACGCCAGCTCCACGACCCGCTCAAAGGGGACATCAGCCAGGTCGATTCCCGAATCAAATGAAGCCTGCGCGGCGGCGACCGCGTCACCAAAAGGTGCTCCCGCGACCGGGACGGTAACCGGGATGAAGCTGGCGAACCAGCCCGGCGTTACGAATTCGGCTGGCGTGCTGCGGGTGTCGTATGGCGTGATCCCGTAGTAGGTCTCCGACCCGGTTAGCTCGTATTCGGCGAACGCAGCGCAGGCAAACACGCCACCACTGAAGCGGGCGCCCACCTCTGTGCAGACGGTCTCAAACCGCTCTGCCTGATCCTCGTCCATGAGCGGTACGACGGCCACGCCGCTCCCGCACGGCACCGACGGAGCACCAAGTGGCAACGGGAAACCCGGCAGAGTTCCCCCGCTATTTTCGGCGAAGCGGATCCATGCGCGCACTTGTGGGGACTGCAGCGTCAGCGCCGCGGTGTGCTGGTGCTGCCGGCCGCAGTAATCGTGATAGCTGGCCGGCTCGGGCAGCTGCACCGGAACTCCGCCGCCCACCAGCGCGGAGTACATGGAATGGATTTCGAGGAAGATCACGCCGACCGACATCCCATCGATGACCAGATCGTCGGCGCTCATGTAGAACGTGAAGTGGTCCGGGTGCTGGACAACTCCGAAGGTAAAGCAGTCCCACCGCAGCGGACTCGGTGTGGCCAATATGTGGGCGCGCAGTTCGGTTGGTGTCATTTCGCCCCGCTCCAGCGGCGAGAATTCAATGTCGGCGGGATCGCTGAAGGTGTGGCGCACGATGCGATCGCTTGCCCGATACTCGAACCAGCTGTGGTAGGTGTCATGCCGACGCAGGTGTGCGTTGATCGCCTCGGTCATGGTGGGGACGTCGCAGACGCCGGGCATATCCCAGGCGCCGACGTTCAGACGCGTCATATCTAGTCCGCGGGTCGCATGTTGGCTGAATCGCCGAAGGTGCTGAGCCTGCTGATAACTTGCCGGAACGTCATTTATTGGTGCCAGTCGAGCTTTGTGGTGCGCCGCGGGTGTCGCATGCCAAGAAATGACCGACCCGGTTCCCGGGTCCCAGTTATGGACCGTCCCAAACGTGACCACAAAACCTCCTCGGTGCCGCGGCGGAATTACCGGACGGCCTCAGCGATTTGGGCACCATACCCAACGGGACGTGGCACCTACGGACGACTATTTAACAAATGTCTACTAAAGGCCACTCGGTCATACCGATGGCGTTATTCCACGAATGTCTACTGATGGCAGCGCATAAGAAGCCGATCATACGCGCACGTCAGAGGGGCTTTCGAGGCTCGCGCTAGCGTACATTTGGTAATGTCGGCAACACTAGGGCCGAAACGAAAATGTTAGTTACATCACATCGGTGAGAATGGTGCGGAAGACACCCTCTCCCCCGTCGCAAGTTTCCTTACCCGCCACCACGGATGGCGCGTATTGGTATTATTACGCATTTGTCTGATTGTGAATTACCAGGTCCCGCCTAATTTATCCAGACATTGCAGCCGATAAACATGGTCGCTCCGGTGCAATCCGGTTACGCAAAAACTTCCCCAACCAACTGGTGATCGTGAAGATTGATCCGGCATCAGCAGCCGAAATGACGACGCAACCCTTGATGGCGGGCGGTCTCAACACGGGCTATCAGTCGGGGACCCGACACGTCGCTGTAGCGTGACGGCCGTGAACTCCTTCCGCATGTATTCGTCTGTGGCACTCGCGGGCAGTGCCGCGGCAACCGTTCTGCTGCTCGCTGGACCGGGTACGGCAAACGCGGCCGGATCGTGCCCTACCGCAGCGCCGCAAAGCGCCGGGGCGCCCGACTGGACCCTGGCCGGGACCACCGGCAGCGTCGCGGTCACCGGGTCGACGGATACGACGGCTCCGCGCGTGAGCGTGACGACACCGTTCAGCGTGACCCAGACCCAGGTGCAGACGCTGCACGCCGGAGATGGACCGGTGGTCTCGAGCGCCGCCAAGGTCTCGGTCTGCTACATGGGTGTCAACGGGCGTGACGGGTCGGTGTTCGACAGCAGCTACGAACGCGGTGCCCCCGTTGACTTCCCCCTCACCGGAGTCGTGCCGGGCTTCCAGAAGGCCATCGCGGGACAAAAGGTCGGATCCACGGTCGCCGTCGCGATGGTCCCCGCCGATGGCTATCCCCAAGGTCAGCCCAGCGCCGGAATCCGGCCCGGCGACACGCTTGTCTTCGCGATCAAGATTCTCAGCGCCTCGGGCTAGATTCGGCGCACCAAATCTCCTGCGCCACCGATTAATCAGTCAACGGGGCGAACATCAACGCGGGATCGATGCCGAGTTGCTGCGCGACATGGGCAGTGTCCCAATACTCTCGCCAATGAGCGATCGCACCGTCGCGGACCTCGAAAATCGCTGTGACGTAAAACGTGACGGCCACGCCATTCATCGAGTTCACGTCGACTCGTTCGACGATGACGGTATCGCCGTCGGACACGATCGTGCGGATTTCGCTCCCCTCGATCATGCCGGTTGACAGTGTGTTGTGTCTCTCCAGTTCTGCGCGCGCCGCGTCACGCCCCCGAACGATCGGAGAGAGGGGCACGTGGAGTTGCCACACGAAGTCGTCGGCCATGAGCGCGGTCATCGCGTCGATGTTCATGCCCTCGCCGTAAGCGGCATGTATAAATTCGACCACGATCTTCTCGTTGTCGTTTTTGGTCGCAACACTTTTCGCCATATCGTCTTCCCTTAGGTGTAAGTGCGGATCGTTCGCTATTTGTCGAACTGTAGATGGCCGCGGCGGTTAGCATTCGGCTTCGTGCGATCAGCACCGGAATACGAACCGCTTAGCGACACCTCGGCACCAAAGAGCTGGCCGTGACACCCTTCAGACTTGATTGAATCCGCCGTCGGCGGTCACCGTGGACCCGGTGATGAAGCTGGACAGATCGCTCGCCAAAAACAGTGCAGCATTGGCGATCTCGATGGGATCGGCGAAGCGGCCCAACGGAATGGTGGCGATGCGACCGGCGCGGAACTCTTCGATGGAGACATCGGGATCGGTTTGGGCGGCCAACACGTCGCTTCCGGGCGTGGCGGTGGATCCGGCGACGATGACGTTGACCCGGATGCCGCGGTCGGCGAGTTCGTTGGCACAGGCGCGGGCCAGTGACCGGACGGCGGCTTTGGTCGCGGCGTAGATGCTCAGCCCGGCGCGGCCGCGGTCGGCGGTGGTGGAGCCCGTCAGGATGATGGAGGCACCGTCGTTGAGCAGCGGCAGCGCCTTCTGCACGGTGTACACGACTCCCTTGACGTTGGTGGTTAGCAGCGCGTCGAGGTCATCGTCGGTGATCTCCCCCAGGCGCGCCACCCTGGTCGAGCCGGCGTTGGCCATGACGATGTCGACGCCCTGGCCGGCGGACGCGACCTCGGTGTAGAGCCGGTCCAGGTCCTGCGGTATCCCGACGTCGCCGGGTACGGCGGTTGCGCGAGGCCCTAATTTGCTTGCCGCGGTGTCGAGTTCGGGCTGGCGCCGGCCCGTGATGAAGACCCGTTCGGCGCCCTCGGCAAGGAAACGCGCCGCGGTCGCCAACCCGATCCCGGAATTGGCACCGGTGACGACGGCGGTCTTGCGGTCGAGCAGTCCCATCCAGTTCTCCTCACGAGTTCCTTTGCAAAGTATGTTATTTGGCCGGTATTGCCCGCTGCCAGCGCAAACGCCCGTGGCGTGGTTTCCCCTTGATGACTAGGGGCTCGGCGGGGCTGAGTTCCAGGCGATCGTCGCCGGCGCGGGCGGCGCGGTATTGCGTTCCGCCGATCCAGTTCGGTAGCAGGCTGACGTCGACGTGGTGGGCGATCACCCCATTGTCGAGAACGCTGTAAGGACCGGTGTACGCCAAGTATCCCTTGGCCGCCGCGGCCAATTCGTCGGTATCGGCTGCCTGCAGGTCACCACGGGCAAACGATGCGCGGTCCGCGCGCATGATCTGGGCAGACATGTATCCGTCGGCGGTGTACATGATGATGCCGCGGGCGTCGGGCCCCAGCGGGTAGCGCATGTTCGTGCCGTCCAGGTCGGAGCTTTGATAGGACTCCAACGTCCAAGCCCCGAAGAGGTATTCGCGAAGGTCCTGCGGTGTAAACGTGGTCATCGGTGGGCCCCTCGGGATTCGATGTGTTGTCGCTACGTGGATGCGTCAGCCGCGTCGCCGACGCTTCGATAATGCCGTGGATCGCCCGCGCTGACACCGCCACCCCTGCGTGATCGTCGGTCAGCACGCACAACGGGCGGCCTTCGCCGACCCCGCTCCCGCCTGGCTCGTATTGTCTGCAGCATGATCGCCGCTTTGATCGTGTCGCCATGGCGAGCGCCCAACCGCTTTCGGGCGGCCGGCGAGCCCGCACACTAGGCCCGGTACAGGCGCGTGACAACTCTGATACTTGCCCTTGCTGGACTGGCATTTCTGGACTCGCTCAATGTCCTCAACGTGGGGGTTGTCTCGGCGGTCATCTTCGATAGTCGGCTCGGCCGACGCTCCCCCATCCCGGGCGCCTTGAGCTTCGTCGCGGGCGTGTTTGCCGTGACGACCACCTTCGGCCTGTGCACGGTGCTGGGGATCAGCTTCCTCACCGAGGCACTCGATTTTCACGTCACGCCGGCCATCCGATTTCGGGGCGAACTGGCATTGGGAATCGCGCTGATCGGTTTGGCGTACTTCCCGCTGACCGCGCAATCGTCGGCTCCGGGCTGGGCGATGGCCGCCATGCGCAAACGTCCGTGGCTGCTCGGATTCCTCGGCCTGGCGGTGGGAAGCGGACAAGCGCCGACCGCGGTGCCGTACCTCACGGGCCTGGCGATGCTGGCCGCTCTGCACCCACGGCCACCGCTCTGGCCGCTGGTCATCATCGCCTATTGGGCGGTCGCTCTGTCACCGCCGCTGGCGATCCTCGCTCTGTCGATGCGACGAACCATGCGTGCCAAGCGGATTCAGCGCAGGATTGTCCGCGCGCTCACCCGCTACGGCCCGATCTCGGTGCGGCTTTTGTTTCTTGTTTTCGGAGTCGGACTCATCGCCGATGCGCTCGTCAATCACAGCGCGCTGTGGTGAAGCGCAATCGGATCAATCGCCGAGCGGATGGCCCGCCGCTCTTAGGCCTGCGGTCCCTCCGACGGTGGCCACGGCGTCCCGGGTGACGCTTCGCCGGGGCTTTCGTACTCGCCGCGCGCCAGTGGCACCCACCGCTCGCTGGGTGCGGGCTGCTTCGACGACGGAAAGTCACGTAGCTTGCCCGTCGGTTTGGCGTCCCACTGGGCGAACGTCAACGGTGTCTGCAGCCACGCATGCAGCAGGTTGTAGGCGGCCTCCAGCGAATCGATGTGGGTGCGCTCCCAGCCGTGGCTGCCGTCGAGCCCGAAGCCGACGAGTGCGGCGCGGGTGTTCGCTCCCGCCTCGATCGCCGCGGCGGCATCGGATCGGTAATAGCGAAAGATGTCGCGGGCGAACGGGATTCCGCGCTCCTGGGCGACCCGGCAGAGTTTGCGGGTCAGGTGGTAGTCGAACGGACCGTGCATGTCGGCCATCGGGATCGTCACGCCGTCCTCGAGAGAGTGCTGGCCGGGCGCGCATACCGCGTTGTCCACCGACACCAACTCGGCGACGTCCGCGGGCAGCCCGTGGCTGGCCCCGTGACCGACCTCCTCGGTGATGGTGACCATGATCGTGGTGCGGTGCGGCAACACCACCTTGTTCTCGGAGAAGTTCTTGGCCAGTGCGAGCGCGATGGCGACACCGGCCTTCCCGTCCAGATGACGAGAAACGATGAAGCCATCGGCGGTGAGCTCGGGGCTGGTGATCAAGGCGACGAAGTCACCGATCTGCAGGCCGAGACGAAGCAGGTCCTCGCGC
>Ga0134128_10005733_pt1 | contig 15044 bp, 11 predicted proteins | sample KB31754_FD_96462 | JGI IMG/M metagenome (GOLD analysis project Ga0134128, IMG submission 96462) | Terrestrial soil microbial communities with excess Nitrogen fertilizer from Kellogg Biological Station, Michigan, USA - KB3-175-4 | ecosystem: Environmental > Terrestrial > Soil > Unclassified ... | reverse complement strand
GGGAATCACCGCGGATCCCTCGTGGACCGAGGGCCGGGACGAGATCGGTCGAAGCCACCGGTGGCGCTCGCTCTGGGCCTGGCTGCGCGGGATCGTCGTCTGGTCACCGGACGCCGCCGTCGCGGTGACGGTCCTGGCGGTGCTTTCGGCCGTCGTGATGGGGCTGATGACCATCTCGAGGGTGTTCCCGATTGCACGGCCACCGCATAGGGAATCTGGGACGAGACCAAGCAGCAAGGTCTGAGCGATCATCTCGACAAGCTGCGCAAGGACGCGACCACCAAATTATGACGCTGCCGGCCGGTTAGCTGCCGTCGGCGACGTCGACATGCCGGCCGAAGGCCGCACCAATGTCGTCGACGGTCGTGCTGAACAGCGAGTCGGCGATGTGGAACTTGATCGTCCGTCCGCGATACCGGCAGGACTCGTCAGGCTCAGGCTCCGGGCACCGGATCATGCCGTCGAGGCCAGTCCGGCCGGTACGACTGAGTTTGGCCTCGTGGATGTGGGACCAGCCGATCGCGACATCGGTGCCGGCCAGCGTGAGGTGCTCGGCGGACAACAGCATCCGGCCGTAGCCGTTGCGGCCCAGGCGCAGCGGCTTGATCAGCGCGGCCAGCTTGCCGTACTGGCGCAGCAGCAAGCCGGCGGTGACCGCGAGCACTAGCCCGCCTGCCAGAGGCTGGTCGGCGATGAACAGGCCGGCCGTCGCGGGGCCGGTCATCAACGGGATATGCCAGAAGCTGCGCAGATAGCGGCGGCGCTGGCTGTGCAGGCCGCCGAGATTGGCGAAGAAGGTCACCGTGCCCGGCGGGTCGTCAAAGACCGGCACGCGAGCCCGGCCCGGGTCCTCGACGGCCACATGCGGCTCGAACGCGGCCGCCATCACCTCCGGGCTCACGCCGTACCGAGCGGGCTGCCAGGCGTTCTTTCGGCGCCCGGACCAGCCGGGCCTGGCCTGCCAGTTCACGGCGACGTTCTGGACGCCGTCGCGCCGGACGCGCACCCGACGGACCTGGGGCCAGGCGATTGCCCGGCGCCCGTCGGACAATCCGTCGCCGCTCAGCGTGAGTTGGCCGGCCGCGGTGCCGGCCCGGCGAAGGTCCCGGCTGGCCTGCACGATCTGCGCCGAGCCGACAAAGGCGTAAAAGTCGACCTGCACCGCGCTCAGTGCTATCAGCCCGGCTCCGAGCGGACCGCGACCGGCTACCCACGGTGCGAGAAAGGTCAGCAGCGCGCCGCCGGGCAGGTAGAAGGCCAGCGCATTTCGCAGCAACTGCTGCTGCCGCCGAACCTGCGGTGCACTGATGCTGAATTGGTCGGGCGCCTGCGTCGTCAGTGACACGAGCGAACCATATCCGGATATCTAGGTTTCCGGGGTCGGAGTGGCCTCACCTTCCGCACGCACCGACCGGCTCGCCAGCAACCAGTACAGGACGCCGCCGACGATCAAGCCGATGAAGACGCTGAAATCGGAGCCGAACGGCCCGCCGATCCGGCTGGCGAACGGGCCTTCGTAGGACAGCGAGGTCTCGCTGAACGCGTTCAGCCACAGCGCCGCCGCCGCCCCGCCGGCGATCTGGGCGATCAGCGCCGGCCAGTGGAATCCGCCGTTGCGGAAGTACCGGCCGCCGCTCTCGTCGAGCAGCGCGCCCGAGTCGTAGCGGTTGCGGCGCAGCCAGCTGTCCACCAGGTAGATCGCGCACCACGGAGCGAGCCACAAGATGATGAACAGCAGGAACGAGGTGAGCAGGTTGAGGAAGTCGGAGGAGAAGATCGCGTAGGCCGCCACGACACCGCAGATCACGGTGTCGATCGCGACGCAGCCGATCCGGTGCAGCCGGGGGACGATGCTCTGCAGCGTGACTCCGGATGAGTACAGGTCGAGCGTGTTGATCGCGAACAGCTGCACGATCGCGAAGATGAGATACGGCACGACGAACCAGCTCGGGAACCCGGAGACGAGCCCGTTGACGGTGGTCGCGCCGGGCACGCCGGTGGCAACGCCGGCACCGAGGATCTCGAGCAGCGCCGACGGGATCGCGCAGCCCAGGAACACCGCGAGCACGGTCCGCTTCTTGTCCGTGGCCGGTGACAGGTAGCGGGAGTAGTCGTTGCCGTTCTCGGTCCAGCCAAGGCCGCCGGCCGCGATCACCAGGGCCAGGAAGATCGTCATCTGTCCCCAGCTGCCGCCGTGGTGAACCGCGTGGACGTTGACCTTGGACGCCGTGAGGATCGCCATGATCACGAACAGCACGACGAACGGCATCGTCAGGTAGCGCAGCACCCGCAGCACCGCCGCGTGGCCGAGCGTGGGCAGGACGGCCTGGATGCCGACGGCGAGGATGATGAAGACGAACTTCAGCGCCGTTCCGGCCGTGAAGCCGGCCTTGGCGGTGAGCAGGATCGCCGCGAAGACGATCAGGGCGATGCCCTCGATCTCGAAGCCAACCTGGGTTACCCAGTTGAAGAACGAGGGCAGCTTGTTGCCGAGCGGCCCGAACGGCGCCCGGCTGATCGCGAATGTCGTGGTCCCGGCCTCCGGCCCCTGCAGGCTCGCCAGCCCGGTGAGCGTGTAAGTCAGGTTGCCGAGCAAGATGATCACGACGGACTGCGCGAACGATAGCTGGAAGACGATGACGGCCAGCGCGCCGTACACGACGAATTCCACATTCCATACCGCGCCTGCCCACATCCAGAACAGGCTGCTCGGCTTACCCCAGCGTTCTCCGCGCGGTATGTACTCGATCCCCCGATGCTCGACGGACGTCACTGATGGTTCGGCGCTCGTGGTAGCCGCCGGGTCGGCCAGACCGGCCACGATCATTCCCTTCAGCCCGAGTTGATTAGTTTCCGCTTGACCTCATCATGACGGATCGTCGAGCAGTTCGATGACGTCCAGCCAGTTCATCGACGGACGCCAGTCGCCCTGGCCGAGCGCTCTGGTGGTCTCTTCCCAGATGGCGGGCTCGATCAGGGCTTCGGCTTCGTCGCGGGTCGGCACGGCCTCGCCGGTGAAATGCACCTCGGCGGTCGATCCGAGCTTCTCATCGTGCTCGGCGAATCCGGACAGCAGCCGGAACCGGCGCGCCCGGCCCTCGGTACGTTGCTGGACCCGGCCGGCGGGAGCGGGCCCGGCCGGCGAACCGGTGCGCCGCTCGTATTCCTGGGGTTCCTCCTGGCGGACGGTATACGTGTAGCCGCGGTACTCATCGAGCGTCTGCGAGTTGCCGAAGGTCAGCCGCCAGGGAAAGGGGTCGTCCTGGCCTCCGGACGGATCCAGGGTCAGCTCGATCATCCCGACGAACTGCAGTTCGTCGTCGGCCGCCGCCCCGGCCCTGGCGGCCTCGTCGGGGTCGGTGAACTGCCGTCGTCCGGTGAAGTCGAAGCTGACGTTGATCTCGCCAGACTCTGGCTCGAGCTTCCAGATCTCGATGCCGGTGACGCGCGGGCCCGGTGCGACTCGCCACCGTCTGCGCTCGGGCTGGAGCAGGTAGCTGACGCAGTGCGGGGGCGCGATCTCGGCCAGCCGGGCCTCGTCTCCGTCGACGGCGAGCGTCCAGGCGGTGATCGCCTCCCGGGCGGCGCCGGCGAGCCGGTCGGCAGCAAGGCGGCTGTCGCTTTCGGCCAGCACCTCGATCTTGTTGGTGACAGACCGGTTGAAGGTAAGGTCGGCGGCCTGAACCGAATCGGTCATTAGCGTGCGCTGAGCAACACGCCTACCATCACGGCCCGCTCGGCCCCGCGGTTCTGCCAGTCGTGGGGGACGCCCGGCTGCTGCACGACGGAGTCGCCCGGCCCGAGTGTGATCTCCGAGTCGCCGACCACGAGGACCACCTGCCCGCTGATCACTGTGACGTAGTCGAGCGTCTGCGTCGCGTGCGCTTCCTGGAAGCCTTCGTGCTCGGACTCGGCTTCGGCGTCCTCTGCTCCGCCCGGGGCGATCTCGACGATGCGGAAGCAGCTGCCGCCCGGCTCCGGCTCCAGTTCCCAGGGCCGGGTCGAGGTATCCGAATCCGAGGAGACCGGAGGGGTCTGGTCGGTGACCCAGAGTTCGGTCGTGGTGTACCGGCCCGCGTGGATGACGGTCGGCGGTTCACCCTGGTGCTTGATCACGGGCTTGCCGGCGTCGTCGAATCCGGTCACGACTCTGTTCATCTGGGCCCCCTCAACCTCGGATCAGGCAGTGTAACTCGCGTGATCACGACCGGGAAGTCCGGGATCGGCTACTTGTCGGCGCCCTCAGTTGCCTCGGGCTCGGCCTCGGGCTCGGGCTCGGCCTCGGCTTCTGGCGCGGCATCAGCCTCGGGCGCCGTGTCCTCGGGTTCGGCCTCTTCTGGCTGGGGCCGCCTGCGCCTCTTGGTCAGGCGGCGCAGCGCCGCGTCGGCGTCGGTGCCGAACGGGTTGTCCTTGACCAGGTAGGTCCAGGTCGCGGTGGGTCGCTTCAGGCCGGACACCTCAAGATCGATGCCGGCTTCGGTGATCTCGGCGTCGTTGAAGGTTTCCGCCGAGCGCTCTTCGATCTGCGTGAACATGTGAGAGAACAGCTTCACGGCCTCGGCGTGGAATTCGGCCAGCGGATCGAGTGCCATGTTGAACGGGTTCGGTCCGTGCCCGAGCGCACGCAGGTGAATGCCCTCGCGGATATTCGCCAGCACGGCCAGGTGATCGGCCCAGGCTCGGTCGATATGGTGCAGGACAATTTGCCGCGCAATGCTTTCTAGCAAATCGGCATTTACGTTTGTGTCTTTTTCGTCGTTTTCGGTGAGATCGTTGTACTTTTCCTCGCACCGTGCCTTGAGCGCGACGATCGCGGCGTCGGTAGTCAGGACCCGCTCGCGGTGCTCGAGCAGGATGCGGCGCTGTTCTTCGATCAGCTTGTTGTAGCGCCAGGTGTTGCGATGCAGGTCAGTATTGGCGCCCTCGGCCACCCGCTGAGCGTGGCCCACCGCCCAGATCGCCTTGGTGTCGCTGACCAGGCCGTCCTCGTCCACATCGCGCGGCTGGGCGGTGTCCGGAGCGTGCTGTGTGATCAGTTCGTCTTCCATGCTCACGAAGAAAACCGACGTGCCGGGGTCGCCTTGCCGGCCGGCTCGCCCGCGGAGCTGATCATCAAGCCGCGGGCTCCAGTACCGGCCGGTGCCGATCACGTAGAGCCCGCCGAGCTCGGCGATCTCGTCCCGGTCGCCCTCGGAGCCGCCGAGGCGGATGTCCGTGCCCCGGCCCGCCATCTGCGTCGAAACGGTGATCGTGCCGTTGGTGCCGGCCTCGGCGATGATCGCCGCTTCCTCGGAGTCGTTCTTGGCGTTGAGCACGGTGGCGGAGATTCCGGCGGCGGCGAGTCGCTCGGCTAGCCGTTCTGACTCGGCGACGTCGAGCGTTCCGATCAGGACCGGCCGCCCGGTCTCGTGTGTCGCCACGATCTCCGCGATGACCGCGGTCTCCTTCTCCTTGAGCGTGGCGTAGAGCCGGTCGGGCTCGTCGTCGCGCACGCACTCCAGGTTGGGCGGTATCACCGCGATCTCCAGGTCGTAGAACTCGCGCAGCTGCTCGCCCACCGGGACGGCGGTCGCGGTCATGCCGCAGACCAGCGGATACCGCCGGACCAGCGACTCGACCGTGATCGTGTCCAGAATCTCGCCGCTGTCGCTGGTGGCGACGCCTTCCTTCGCCTCGACCGCGGCCTGGAGCCCGTCCGGCCAGCGCTGCAGCAGCGCGACCCGGCCCCTGGAGGCGTTGATCAGCTCGATCCGGCCGTCCCTGACGATGTAGTCGACGTCGCGGTGCAGCAGCGCGTGCGCGTGCAGCGCGACGTTCAGCTGAGTCAGGGCATCGAGCTGGTCGCCGTCGTACAGGTCGATGTCGCCGAGCGCCTTCTCGGCCGCGCGGTTGCCCGCGACGGTGAGGTGGACGTTGCGGCCGTCCTGGTCGATCTCGAAATGGGTTCCTGGCCGCAGCTTCGACACGACCTCGGCCATCTGCTTGTCGGCCTCGTTGACCTCGATGGCACCGGCCAGCACGATCGGGACCCTGGCCTCGTCGATCAGCACCGAGTCGGCCTCGTCGATCAGGAGCACGTCAGGGGCAGGCAGGACGGGTTCTGTCTCCGCGTCGCGCAGCCGGTCCCGCAGCAGGTCGAAGCCGATCTCGCTGACCGGCGCGTAGGTCACCTCGGCGGCGTAGGCCTCGCGGCGCTCTTGCGTGGTCGAGGTCTGGCCAACATGGCCGACGCTGACGCCGGCCAGGTCATAGACGGGCCGCATCCAGTCGGCGTCCCGCTTGGCCAGATAGTCGTTGACCGACATCACGTGCACCTTGTGGCCCTTGGCGGCGTAGCCGATGGCGGTCAGCGCTCCGGCCAGCGTCTTGCCCTCGCCGGTGGCCATCTCAGCGACGTGGCCGGACAGCATGGCCAGCATGCCGAGCAACTGGACGTCGTAGGGGCGCTCGCCGATGGCCCTGAAGGCCACCTCGCGCAGGGCCGCACCGACGACGACGTGGTCGGTTGCCTCGGCCGTGATGAGCTCTGCCAGCTCGTCATCGGACAGCTCGGCCATGTTGTCGGCCTGCGCCGCGATCTGCGGCAACTGGCGCCGCAGCCGGGTCAGATCGGCCGTTCCCGGCTTCTGCAAGAACCGCCGTACCCGCTCACCGATTTTGCTCATTGCCTTTTGACCACTGCCCGTCTTGAACACTGCCGGTCGCTGCCTGTTAGAGCTCAACTTCTGAGTTGGACCCGTACTTGGCTCAAACGCTACCGTCCCCGGGCGAGTGCGCGCGTCCGGCTGGGCCCGGTCCGGTCAGGAGTGCCAGTCTGCCGGCACCATGGCGGCGGTGAGCCTCTCCCGCTCGTCCGCGCTGAACGGGATTGACCTGTGTGCGGCCTGGTCCCAGCGGACGGTGACGACCCTGGCCCGCGCGGCCACCGTGCCGTCCGCGGTCGTGATCGTCTCGCGCGTGGTCAGGCTGGTCGTGCCAAGCCGCTCTACCTCGACCCGTACTTGGATCCATTCCTCGTGCGTGCTGACCTCGGCGCGGAAGTCGATCTCCAGCCGGGCAACAACGTAGATCGGATCGTTGCCGAGCATCTGGATGTAGAACGCGTCCCGGCCCACCTCGAGGTAGGTCAGGAACACGGCGTGATTGACATGGCCGAGCGCGTCCATGTCGCGCCATCTGACCGCGACCTGGTACTCGAAGTTCCCCGTCAAGTCGTCATCCATCGCCCTCACCCTAGAGCAGGCCCCTGACCAGGACCTGTTAGCAGGGCGAGCCGTTGAAGGTGCAGCTGGTGGGATTAGTCCAGCCGCCCTTGGCGGTGAAGTCCTCGGTCAGGCTGCCGCCCGGGGGGATCGTCGCCTGGTAGGACGGCGGGTCGAGGACAAGGGTGTGGCCGTCGGTGTGGAATACGGCGTCCCACACCGAGTCGATGTGGTCGAAAGGCAGATCCGCCCGCAACTCCCAGCCGTTGATCGGCGCCGTGCCCTTGTTGACGATCGTGAACTCCCCCTGGAATCCGCCCCACCAACGGTGCACCACCGTGTAGCTGACCGAGGGATCCGGCGTACCGGTCGGTGTCGGGGTCGGAGTGCTGGTTGGCGTAGGCGAGGGGCTTGGCGTTTTCGTTGGCTTGCCAGTCGGCGTGGTCGTCGGGTGCGGCGACTTCGGAGACTTCTTCGGCTTCGGGCTATGCGGTGACCGCGTCGGGTGCGGCGTCGGCCCGTGGCCGGCAGACGGGGAGGGCGAGGGGGAAGCCGGTCGCTTCCGGCCATGGGCGTGCTTGCGGTGAGACCGGCCATTGACCGGCGGTCCTGACCCTCCGGCCGGATCGGACTTGCTCGGGTCAGCGCGGATCGCGAGCCGGTGGCAGCGACTGGCACTGCAGGAGTTGGCCAGCAGCCGGGGCGAGTTCTGCGAGGAGACCAGGAACATGGTGCCGGTGATGGCGACGAGCAGGGCGAGCGCGCAGATCGCGGTCAGCGAGCGGTGCCTGGCCAGCACCAGGAGCGAGTCCTGCCACAGTGGCGGCGGCATGCCTCGCCGCGAGCCTCGCGATGGCGGGCGGTGGCCTGGGCGCTGGGCTCCGGACGGCCGGCCTGGTGGCGGCGGCGCGTCCGCCCACGGCACGGTGCTGGCCAGAGGGGGACGACCCCCTTCAACCCCCGCATCCAGCAGGTCGGGTGAGGTCGCGTCGGCGTATGGATGCGAATAAGGCTCGGGGTACGGGTGCGACTCGGGCGGCCGGGGATGCTGGCCGTCCGATGGCGCGCGGCGGCGGCCTTGGCCGTCGCTCGATCCGAGAACGTAAGGCCTGACCAGCCCATTAGACCGGGAACGACGGATCGCGCGACCGCGCCGGTCGGAGTCACCCATTGGCAACCACGAATCCCACGTGTCCCATCTGCAAGACGTCGATTCGGCACACTGTAGCAGCGCAAAGCCGACTTTGATGGTCAGAGGCAACGGCGGTGTGACATTCCGTTTCCGAGCGCCGCGCAGCGTTACCGGAGCGCCGGAGGCCGGCCCGGCAGGACTGACCGCCCCCGGCCGGTCGTCAGGTTCCTTCGATCAGGCTCTGTCCAGCCGCCGGGTTTTATGGTCATACTTTTGACCTGGCTCTTTACCGCTCCGATGCCCTGGTTGGACCTATGAAAGCACTGACGCCCCTCGCCGTGACCGCGACGCTGATCGGCTCCATGATCACCGCGACGATCTCGCCCGCCTCGGCCGCGCTGGCCGCGCAGGCCGGCCCGCGCGCCTGCGCGTGGGCGGTGGTACCCAGCCCGAGCCGCGGCGTGTCGGCCACGCTCAGCGCGGTGTCGGCCACCTCGGCTAGAGACGCCTGGGCGGTCGGCAGCTACGACACCGGGTCGAGTTTCCGCACGCTGATCGAGCACTGGAACGGATCGGCGTGGAAGGTAGTGCCCAGCGTCGACCCGGCCATCGGCCATCACCAGACCAGCGCGCTGACCGGCGTCGCCGCGATCTCGCCGTCCAACGTGTGGGCGGTCGGCTTCTACGAGAAGTCGACGACCAGCTTCCGGACGCTGGTCGAGCACTGGAACGGCTCCAAGTGGTCGGTCGTGCCAAGCCCGAACGCCGACTCGGGGGAGAACACCCTGGCCGCGGTGGCCGCCGTCTCGGCCTCGGACATCTGGGCGGTGGGTTACCGCCACGGACCGGGCGCGCGGGGTGGCGGCGCCCGCAAGACGCTGGTCGAGCACTGGCAGCGCGGGAAGTGGCGGATCGTCCCGAGCCCGAGTCCGGGCCCGGCCCACGGCGATGGCTTCCTGTTCGGCCTCGCCGTCACCTCGGCTCACCGGGCGTGGGCGGTCGGCACGGAGCCGTCCAGGTTCTCATCGACGCTGGCGATCCGGTGGAACGGGACGAAGTGGCTGACGGCGAAAACCGCCAACCCCGGCAATGGCGACCGGTTCCTGCAGGCCGTCGCCGCGCCGTCGGCGCGCGTCGCTCTCGCGGTCGGCAGCGACCTGAGCGGCAACCAGACCAGGGCACTCGCCGAGAGGTGGAACGGCACATCGTGGTCGCTGGTGCCGGCCGCCAGCCCGGGCGGCGACTTCAACTCGCTGCAGGCGATCGCGGCCAGGAACGCGAGCCAGGCGTGGTCGGTGGGTGCCCGCCGCGCGAACCAGGGGGCCAGGTTCACCACGCTGGTCGAGCACTGGGACGGCCACGCCTGGACGGCGGCGTCCGCGCCGAGCCCGGGCGCCGGCGACGACTGGCTGTTCGGTGCCGCCTCGGTGCCCAAGAGCGGATTCTGGGCGGTGGGGAACGCCGGTCCCCGCACGCTCGTCGAGCGGTTCTGCTGACCTCACGGAATTCACCTTCCGTGTAGTGCTCCGTCACCCTTCAGCCGTGGGTTGACATGTCCGATGTAAATCGACATGAACGGAGCACTGATGAACCTTTGATGAAGCGGCGACTTAGCCCTGGTTGCGACGACTTAGCCCTGGTTAGCGACAAATTTTGCCCGATTTATAGTAGTTCGCGAGTCGCTAACCAGGGCTAAGTGCTCGCAACCAGGGCTAAGTGCTTCGCAACCAGGGCTAAGTCGGCCCGGAACCTGGCGGGCGCTCGGTCGCCGGGCGACACTCCCAGCCCGGAACGAGCACTCCCAGCCACCTAGCGCTCCGCCTGGTACCTCGCCGTCACGCTGGCCGGGATGCGTCCGCGCTCGCTGATCTCGATGCCGTGCTCCTTGGCCCAGGCTCGCACCTCGGCACTGGCCCGGCGGGTTGCGGCCGACCGCACGCGACGGGACAGCTGACCGCGGCCCATCTTGCGGGCATGATCGGTGAACGGCGCCAGTTGCGCGCGGAACCGGTCGGCGTTGGCCGCGCTCAGGTCGATCTCATACTCAGCTGCGCCGAGGCTGAACTGCACCGTCTCCTGCGCCACGCTGCCGTCCAGGTCATCTTCTAGCGTGATCGTGGTCCTGACCACCATTCCAGGGCCTCCTCTCGCGATGATCTACATCCATGCACGGTACATGCCCGAATGACCGATTACCTGCTCTCCGTGCCGCAACACGCCGTTCTTAGGCCCTGAGCGTAAGAGAAATTTGGCGTTCCGCCTCACATTCCGCCGGAGCGGCTACGGCAACCGCCAGTTCGCGCCCGGATCGGTGGGCCAGCGGCCCGGCGAAGACTTGCCATTGCTCCGGGAGCGCCGAGCGCCGCCGGGATGATTCCCCGAGGCTACGTCGACGCCGAGCACCGCCCCCCTGCCCGGGCTTTGTCGAACATCCGCCAGCCCACGCTCGGTGAGCGGCGAGTGGGTCGAGCCGACATTGAAGTGCCCCCGTGCGGCGACGGGTCGAGCCGCATCGGCCAGTGTGTGCCCACACAGTGCAATCGCCGTCACGACAGCCAGTCCACTCAGAATCAGTTGCCTGCGCATCGACACAAAATAGCGGTATTGACACCAGTTACTGACGAGTTTTACTGATGAGTAACAATGGTCTCTTTTGGGAGAGCCGATGAAACACCGGCGAGTTCACCGTTACCTGGCTGGCGTCCCGTTGGTCGCGGCCTTAGTCACCGTCGCGCTGCTGACGAGCGGATTACCCGCGCAGGCGGCCCAGTTGCCGCTGGAGAGTGAGCAGGCTGCGTTCCTCGGCTCTGTACTGCCGATCAACTACTACGCCTCGCCGCCGGGAGCGAACGTCAGGTGCACCCCGTCGGCGGCGCACCCCTATCCCGTGGTGCTGAGCGAGGGCACCTTCTCTTCCATGTACAACAGCTTCGGCGCGATCTCGCCTGACCTGGTCAACAATGGCTACTGCGTGTACGCGTTCAACTATGGCCAGACCATACCGCTGACCAGCATAAACGCGACCGGCGACATCCGGTCCTCGGCCGCGCAGCTGTCGAGCGAGGTCAGCAAGGTGCTCGCGCAGACCGGCGCCAGCAAGGTCGACATCGTGGGCTGGTCGCAGGGCGGCATGATGCCCCGCTACTACATCAACAACCTCGGCGGGGCCTCGAAGGTCAACATGCTGGTCGGCTTCGCTCCGTCGAACTACGGCACCACCCTGGACGGACTGACCACGCTCGTCACCGACCTCGGGGTACTAGGCCTGACCACCGCACTGCTTTCTCTCACCTGCTTGGCTTGTGTTCAGCAGCTGCAAGGGTCATCCTTCCTCACCAGCCTGAACCAAACGCCCACCGTCGCCGGCGTTAAGTACGTCAATATCGAGACGCGGGACGATGAGGTAGTGACGCCCTTCACCAACGCGTTCTTGCCGGCCGGGCCGAATGTGCAGAACATTACGCTGCAGAATCAGTGCTCCCAGGACGGCAGCGACCACGTGTCGATCGCGTACGACTCCAACGCGCTGGCCGACATGGTCAACGCGCTCGGCGCCGACTCGCCGAGCTTCCAGCCAGCCTGCGCGACGGTCGGCCCCATATTCGGCAACGTCTGATAGCTAGCTTGCCGCGGTGAGGTCGTGGCGGGCGATGAAGCCCGCCAGGTCCTCGCGGCGGATCACGCTGCCGAGCAGCTCGGGGAACAGGTCGGGCGTGCAGGCGAACGCGGGCACGCCGAGGGCAGCACAGGCGGCCGCGAGCTGGTGGTCATAGCTGGGCGCGCCGTCGTCGGAGAGCGCCAGCAGCACGATCAGCCGGATGCCGCTGTCGGCCAGCGCGCCCAGGCGGCGCAGCAGCGCGGCCTCGTCGCCGCCCTCGTACAGGTCAGAGACCAGCACCATGATCGTGTCGGTCGGCCTGGTGACCAGCGTCTGGGCGTAGCCGACCGCGCTGTTGATGTCGGTACCGCCGCCGAGCTGGGTGGCGAACAGCACGTCCACCGGATCGGCAAGCTGATCGGTCAGGTCGACGACCGAGGTGTCGAAGACGACGAGCTTGGTGCTGACCGCGCGCAGGGAGGCCAGTGAGGCCGCCATCACCCCGGCGTAGACGACCGAGGAGGCCATCGACCCGCTCTGGTCGACCAGCAGGATGACATCGGTCAGCGCGGCGATCCGGCGGCGGCGCGAGTGCCCGATCAGGTGCTCGGCGATGATCGTGCGCAGTCCGGGCTGGTAGTGCTTCAGGTTGGCCCTGATGGTGGCCGGCCAGTCGACGTCGGGCAGGCGGGGACGGCGGTTGCGCGCGGAGCGGTCCAGGGCGCCCAGGACGGCTCGGTGCAGCTCGGCCTGGAGCCTGCGCTCGATCTCGGCCACGACCTTGGCGACTACGATCCTGGCGGTCGCCCTGGTCTGCTCGGGCATCGCCGACCTCAGGGAGAGCAGGGTGCCGACCAGGTGCACGTCCGGCTGGACGGCGGCGAGCATCTCCGGTTCCAGGAGCAGCTGGCGCAGGCCAAGGCGGTCCATCGCATCGCGCTGCAGCACCTGGACGACCGGGGTGGGGAAGTAAGTCCTGATGTCGCCTAGCCAGCGGTGCACCGAGGGAGCCGACCCGCCCAGGCCGGCGCTGCGCTTGCCGGGTTCTGGCTTGGCGTCGTAGAGCGCGGCCAGGGCCTGGTCGACGGCGGCGTCCCGGTCGGACAGGCCCGTCCCGCCTTCCCCGTTGTTCGCGCCGTCCTCGGAGGCGCTGCCTAGTACCAGGCGCCAGCGGCGGCGGCGCTCGCTGTCGGTGCTGCTCGTACTGCCCGTGTGCTCAGTCATCGGGTCCTCCTGGCGTGCCCAGGGCGGCCGCGAGTACCGGCAGGATCAGCTTGACGCGCTCGAGGTCCCAGTCCTCGGTGCCGCCCCGGTCGGCCGCGCCGCTGCCTGTGGTTGGCCTCGCGCCCGATCGGACCAGCTCGCCCATCTGGCGGCGCTCGGGCCAGGGAAACCTGGAGAACGACCGGCGCAGCAGCGGCAGGACCTCTTCGAACGCTTCGCCGCCCAGCCCGCACAGCCAGTCATCGAGCAGCTGCCACAGCGCGCGATCGCGCAGCAGGACCAGCCCCGAGCCGCGCAGGAAACCTTCGAGCCAGCGGACGGCCGTGGCGATCTGCTCCCGGGCCGACAGGACCCGGGCTAGCCGGAGCCCGGCCTGATCTGGTTCGAGGACGCTCGCGTCGATCAGCAGGCGCACCGACCGGCCCGCGACCAGCCCGGGCGCATTCGCCAGGTCGGCGACCGAGCGGAGCGCGCCGTGCCAGGCGGTGACCTGCTCGGGCTTGCCGACCAGCGACAGGGCGTCGGCCGCGGCGTCGATCGCCTCCGTCATGTCCGCCGCCGCGTCGTCGTCGAGGCTCGCGCAGGCGGCGGGCAGCCCGGCGAATACCCGGATGAGCAGCGAGTCGATCACGCCGGCCACCACGGCGGTGTCGGTCTGGCGCACGTTGCCGTAGCGCAGCACCCGGGCCAGCGGCGGCACGGCCATCATGAGCTGCTGGACGTCGCCGGTCCTGGCCGAGCGCTCTTCGAGCGCGCCGGTGACGGCGATCAGCGCATCGGGCAGCTCGGCGAGTACCACCGCCTCGACCAGCTTGGTGATCTGCGACAACTGCTGGGCGTCGGCCGAGTGCTCGATCACCACGCCGGTCGCGGCCGAGCCGACGGTCGTGCCGTACCGGGCGCGGGTGATCAGCGTGACCAGGTACTCGGGCTGCCAGCGCAGCCGCCAGGCCTCCTTGAACGTGCCCTCGCCGCTCGCGACCGTGACCGTGCCCCAGGGCACGTCGAGCAGCCGCAGCCGGTGCAGCAGCCGGGACCGGTCCCGCTCGTTCTCCTTGCGCAGGTCAAGCTCCACGTCCCGGTCGGCCGCGGTCGGCTTGAATCTGAGCCGGCGGCACTGAGCCTCGAAGTCGGCCTGCAGCGGCACGACCGGCACATCCGGCGGTACCTCGCCGAGTTCCTCGCCGATCACCAGCTTGCTGGTGATGAGCCGGAGCGGAGTGTCGTCGCCGTGGCACAGGATCGACTGGACCGCGTCCGTCAGCTCGGTGAGCCCGGGCAGTGACCGGCCCCGGACGGCGGCCAGGGCCTCGGCCAGCCTTACTGCCTCGAGCGCGGCGGCGGTGGAGGCGGGCAGGTCGGCCTGGCGCAGCAGGGCGGCGGCCTTGACCACCCATCTCGCCGTGACCCGGTCTGGTGCCCGCCACAGGTGCGCGTACCAGCCGGGGGAGACCACCCCGGCGCCGTAGCCGCTCGCATGAGTGAGCCGCTGGGAGGTCCAGGGCACCCAGGTGACCCGCGTCTTGACGGTGGGCAGGCCGCGCAGCAGGTCGGCGTCGGCCTTGACGGTCGTCGGCTCGGTGATCGCGGGGACGTGCCAGGCGCCGCAGATGACGGCGATCCGCTCGTGCCCGGCCTTGGTTGCGGCCCTCACGCCCGACCTCATGGCCGCTTCACGCTGGGCCTCACGTTTTGGCAGCGTCCAGCCGTCCTCGGCGGCGGCCTGGCGGAGCTCGGTCATTCCCTCCTTGATGGCGTCGAAGAGTTCGAGCGGGTCGCCGCCGAGCCGGTGCTCGACCACGTCCTCCCACCAGCGTTCGGGGTCGTCGTGACCGGCCGCCGTAGAGAGCCAGGCGAGGGGATCGGCGGCGATCGGGGGTCGTTCGTG